>JACCDJ011752230.1_pt1 | contig 45652 bp, 37 predicted proteins | sample 7444481 | NCBI WGS metagenome assembly JACCDJ01 (sample SAMN15323435, study PRJNA562643) | freshwater metagenome | isolation source: river surface water | place: USA:Blue River Watershed | collected 2017-08-15
GTCGGCGGCGTTTACGTCGGCGCTCGCTGGGCTGAAAAGCTCCGCGAGATATACCACTCCATCACCGGTAAGTAATGGCAAGGGAGCTCACAGCTGACGCAGACTTCAGGTTCGAGGGCTTTGCCAGCCATCCGAACAGCGCGGCTTTTGAGCCCAACACCTTGCTTGAGTACGCATCCAACGTCAGGATAACTGACGGAGTTATATCTCCGCGCAAGGGATCAAAGCTGGCGTTTGTCGCAGGACCGGGCGCTGATTACGCCGTCGCCTCTCACGGCAAAACGGGCGACCACATCAAGATATTTGGCTCTAACCAAGAGTATCTGATCGACGACAACGCGTCTCAAGTCATCCCAGCCATACAGTCATTCCCTAGGGTTAGGGGGCAGGGCTATGCGCAGTCTATCTGCGCAGAGTCTGCCGATCTAGACTATGTGGCAGGAGGCAATATTACCGAGCGGCTGGTCACGGCAAAAGCCGATCAACTTAGGTTCACGCTGTACGGAGGCGTAAAGCCCGTTCCGGCAGACACCCTGAGCTTGGTTCAGTGCACCTACGACAACATACAGGCCATCTCGACGGCCAACAACAGCGTCTTGGCTTTTGGAAGGCGCAGTATCTACGCCGTGAAGGTTGGAATGGGATATGTTGGTAGCCCGAAGAAGCATGAGTCCTTGCATCAGGTGCAGAAGATAAGCTCCTCGGATGGAGTTTCCGGTCCAGACGCCATGGCCACTCAAGGCGCGATCACTGTTTTCTTCGATACCAACAGGACTCCGGGCATAAAAGTCCTCGCAGGAGAGAAGTTTTCCGAGGGCGCAGACCCTGTTAGCACGGCGATACAGGACATTATAGACCAAGTAGACCCGACCAAGTACTCCAAGGTGTGCGTCACGGGTCATGCTGGCAGATTTTACGTCAGCCTCCCGATGATCGGAGGAAAATGGAAGGTCTTGGTCATCAACCCGGCCATAAAAGGCATGTTTGAGTCCCTTGATGAGTATCCTTTCAACCCTACGACGCTGGTTGTCGCTAGAAAAGATTGGGTTCCGCGCCTTTTCGCCTTCGACGCTACGCAGGGTAAGCTTTTCCTGCTCGAAGAAGGCACTTATGACTCTGGGGCAACTGCGTTTGAGGTCATAACGTCCGAAATAAGGACTAGGAACTACATGTTCCGCACCATGGCCGACAAAAGGTACGACGCTTTTTACGTCCACATGGACAATTCGACCGGATCTGAGGTGCAGATCAAAGCTATCACTGTGAACCCCGACTCCGAACAGCTTATGGATAAGTTTTCCAGCGCCACAGGAAACACGATTAGGCGCGGTTTGATTAACAAGAGGGCCATGGGAGTGAAGCTCAAGGTCATTGTAATCGGGGGCTCTGCCAGAATACTTGGTGCAGGCCTAGACGCGTCTGTGGCCGGAAGATCATTCTTTAGCATCTACTAATGGCTTACATAGATCCAAACACCGGCCAATGCGTAGGTTGCAACAGCCCACTTCCGCCTACCGGAAACCAGACTACGACTACTACGGCCTTCCCTGCGTTTTCGTTTCCGTCGGCGCACGTCACTACTTCAAGCTCATTCCCCCTTGACGCTCAGGGATACGCGACAAATCAGGGATATGTCCTCTACGGAAGGCACCTGATAAATGAGATGCTTGGTGGGATCGAGGCCCACGGCGAGTGCATGACGGAATGGGCAAGCGCCAACACCTCTGCCAAGACGGCCCTATCCAACGACGTACTGAGTCTTTCCCCGGGCTTCAGGACGTCGATGCTTTACGGCATGGCCGGTCAGGGGCTTCCGGGCGTCACTGTAAGCTATGTAGATAACGTACCGACAAAGGAAGACCAGAGGACTAAGCTTGTCGAGCTGGCCGCCGCCGCAAAAGCCCTTCTCGAGGACCCTGAAATTGATCCGACTCAAAACGCACAGCTTGCGGCAGGACTTAGCGCGGCGATGGGTGGAGGACATAACTCGGTCACGGCCATAAAGGACAACATCACTTTCGAACAAAAGCTTCAGGCCAAACAGCTGGCCCTAGCCACCTATGCTCAGGCCCTTGATGCTTACTACAAGACTTATACGGCAACGGCTTCGCAGATCGGAACAGCCGCAAATCAAGCCGGGCTTAACACGGCCGCAACCATACCTACTGTGGTTCCGTTCGAGTCCCAGCTCGCAGGAGACATCTACGCGAATTGGCAGGACATAAAGAATACCGGCCAGATGCGCGACCAGCAGATCAGGCAGACCATAAACGGGGCAAGGGCGTTCGCGAACTACGACTCCGTCTCAGACGGATGGATCTACCCGAGCGGACTTAACCTAGGCGCCGGTGCATGGAACGCCGAAACCACGGCTTCTGTCATGGGTATCAAGTCTCAGTATCGCGCCGCCGCCACTTACTAAAATGCAACAGATCAATTCTGGATACAGGGGAGATAGCTCCGAAACGCTTGGTAACATAATGCAGGGTCAATACGCGCCCCTGACCATGCTTAATCAGTTTACCAACGCGCTTACACAGACCGCCATGAACAATGCGTCCGCCACGAACAGGGCCGCGATGCAACTCGATGCGCAAAGTTTGATGGAGGCTAGGAGGCTTGCGCAGGCTGACGATCAGTTCACGCTTACCCACGCGCTCAACATGGATAGGTTTGACGCGGAGGAGGCCAACAGGGAGTTTGGAAGGCAGAAGGACATCGCCACGTTCAATGACACCATGAAAACGACCGAGTCCCAGCGTAACTACTACGCCAAGTTGGGTGACGCCGCTACGATGGACGCGGGAAGCAAGCGCATGACCGCCGAAGTTCCGGGCGAAACGCGCGAAGCCGCCGCCGCGCGCGAAGCCGCCGCAGGCAAGGCTGGATGGGAAATGCGCATCAAGGAGCTCACAACCATGGCCAAGCTCCTCCCTCCTCTCGGAGAAGACCCTGATGCCGACCGAAAGAGGACCGCCATCGAGGCATGGATAGAACAGCTTAAGGCTTGGTCCAGCGATCCCAATGGACAGCATTACCTCAACGCATTTAACCAGAGTCAGATGTCTAATCCTCTGTTTGGCATGGTGCAGGGAGCGGCACAGCCTGCTGAGGCACCGGCGGGATCTCCAAAGTGGAAGGCGCTGTTGAAGACCAAAGGTAAATAATGCCCGGAATATACCCGAACATATTGCTCCCGTCTGGGCGCAAGCGGAGCGAGGATGACATGTCCGACGTTCCTTCGGGCGTCATGAGGCATGCCACCTTCGGGGACGAGATGACCCCGGAGATGCTGTACGAGCTGGCAAAGAGGGATAACCTGCAAAGTGTTGCGATGGGAGCGCAGATGACCGAGAACGTCGGAAACGTATCTCAGATCATACTGTCGGCAATAGCCAGAAACGCCGACGAGGCATCCAAGGTAGCCAAGGCGTCGGCAAGGCTAGGTAGCGCCATCCCGTATGTAAGCACGGCCTCAAACGTCGTGCAGGGCGTTGCTACAGTCCAAGGTGGCGTTGATCCTTACGGAAGCAAAGACCTACCTTCTTGGTGGACTCCTGCCATAGACGCGGCCGACTCGGCTCCTTCTATAGCAGGAGCATCAATAGGAAGCATCTTTGGACCGCCCGGAGCCGCCGCCGGAAGCTTCATCGGGCAGACGTTTGGAGGAGGGGCCGCAAGCCAAGCGGCAATAAGGCACCAGACCGAGAAAAGCAGGAAGGTATTTTTAAACAAGCCAACCGAAGCCGACCTCATTGGAAGGACCGCGCCAGACCACGGACGTAATCAGTTCAACCAGCTCTGGAATAGCAGGCTCAATGCAAGGCAGGCTCAGTTGCAGGAAAATTTTGAGGCTGTCTACCTAGCCGCCAAGCAAGGCGGGGCAAAAAAGTGGGTTCTCGACAAGCTTCGGGAAAGGCATGGGGAGGAGCTTGCCGCTTACGACGACGCCCAAAACAACATGAATTGGCTCCAAAAGTCGTACTATGCCATCAAAGACATTGCCGGCGCTGATGGCTACGGCGACTTTGTCGCAAAAGGCCGCGAGGATCGGAAGGCCCAAGACGCATTTGACAGGGAAGCTGCGCGTGAAGTTTCCAGACAGAACTTTGAGCGCGACATAGCAACCAACCCGCGAGACAGAGAGCTTGCGAGAAGGTACAATATCACATCATACGGACCATAATTTAACATGAGCGATCTATTACCATACGACCAGATCAACACCGAAAACGATCTAAAGATACAGATCAGCAGGCGAAAGAACGCGCTTGCCAAGGCCCTTGCACAGCAGGCCGCCCTCCCGCAGACCAACAGGTCCAACAAACAGCAAGAGCTCTGGCAGACGCTTCAGGACCAAGCTGACGAGCATAGGCAGTTCATAGCCGAGGAGTCCCTGCAACAGCCAGAAGTCAAGAAGCGGCAGGATGCGGCAGAAAAAAAAGTTCAAGACGCCAAGGACGAGGCTGACAAAAAGCAGAAAAAGGCGGACGACGAAAAAGCGTTCAAGGAAGGTCAGGCTAAGACTAGGACCGACATAGTACTCGAGAACAGGAAGCGCCCTGCCCAGCAAAAGTCATCGGAGCAGATGGCTATTGAAGCCGCGCTTGAACGCTTGGACGCCAGAGGAGGAAAGGACGTCCCTTGGTATCAATCTCTAGCCGAGCACATGAACCTTATCGGATCCGGCGCGGGGCTTGGGCGTAGCGCGGAAGAAATTAGGGCTGACATAGTGGCAAAACGGCTCAGGAAAAAATTCCCGGGCGTAAAGAACCCGTTTGACGTCGAGATATCACCGGGCGTCCGACTGTCTGACGCAGACTCTGTCAGGATGATGACGTCTCCGGATGACGTAGAAACCTTTTCGTCTAGGCTTGGGCTTCAGCAGACAACCCCGGAGCAAGGTGTTGCGCAAGGCCTCGACCCGACCACCGACACTAGGGCGCGATCCGCTGACAGTACTACCCTTGATCCATTGGTCAAACAGGCCCAACAGAATAGGGATAAAAACGTATTTGCGCCCGGTACTCTCAATGACTACGGAAGAATTCGCATAGGCATAAGGAATTGGGCATCCCCAATAATTCAGGGAGGCATTGGCGTGTGGCAAGGATATGACGCGCTAACGCCTGACTCTCTTGAGAGCAGGGTTGGTGCCGCCCGTCCGTTCAAGGACTCGGATAGGGGTCTTTTCTCCGGACCGATAGAGCTCAAGCGCCAAGAGATAATCAAGGACGAGCTCAAGAAGGCGACCACCGAAAGGACCAAGATGGACGTCGAAACGTCTACCGCGTTGAAAAAATGGTTCGGCCAAGACACGGGCAACTACAAGCTCAGCTCTCCTAAGTCAGTAAAGGAAAGGATTATCAGGGAAGACAGCTCGGTGCTGGACGGAGTGACCGAAGATGATGAGGTCAAGGATGCCCTTCTTTCGGCCTTCGAAGCCAAGCAAGAGGGAGACGACGAAGGCGCGGCCAAGGCCCTTGAAGCAGTAAATGCAAGAATTGCGGCCGTCTCTGGCGGACAAAAGCTCGCCGGGCCTGTTGTGCTTGGCGGCGTCAATGACGACACGTTTGGAGCTTCAGGAATGGCGTTTGCCGTTCCCGGAAAGGGCGGAGAGGTAAGGATCGTATTTGTTCCCAAGTCTGGAGATAAGTTTGGCGGCCCCGTGTACCTTAACGTGGCCGATCCTGAGGTGCTGAAGAAGACTCCTAGCGCGCTTGGATCCTCTTGGGGAGAAAAGGACTACTTCGACAACGTGTACAAGGGTAAGGAGGCCGCAGAAGCCTACTACGACGCCCAGACCGAAGAAGCCAGAAGGGCCGGTAAAGACGCCCCCAAGGAACGCTACGCTCCTCCTACTAGGCGCCCCTAATGGACCCAGAAGATCTAGCCGCCTTGATAAACGCCTCGCCTCAGGCGCAGGCGCAACCCGCCCCGGCGTCTGGCGGGAACATGCTGGAAGACTTCGAGATCGCAAAATCCATGTACGGAGGCGACGCCGCCTCGGCCATGGGAGCCATACTTCAGCGTGGCAACGGGTTTCAGGTTCAGAAACAAAAGTACCAGCAGAAGCAGGAAAAGATGCTCGATCCTGCCTATCGCGCACAGCAGTTCTACTCCAAGATGGGCGACATGAACGCCGCCGTAACGATCGCCAAGTCAAAAGGGTCGGCCTTATTTGACATGGGCCAAGAGATTGACCTTGGATCTTTTGGAGCTTTCGCCATGGCCCCCAAGGGAAACATAGAGCTTACTGACGCAGACGGCCAAAGGGTTCGCGTCCCGGCTAGGCTTTACGCCGAAAGGATGGGCATTTCGGTCATACCATTCACTAGCGGAGACGAAAATGCAGACGCGTTTCGCACCAGCCTTAACGACAGCCAAAGAATAATGGGCCTTCTGGACAGGCTTGAACAGCTGTATGATGAGAGCGGATACATCGGGGAGCTGTCTCCGACGGCGCGCGCGGCAGAGGCAAAAGCCATTGAGAGCCAGCTTGTGACCGGCGTACTTAAGACGCTCAACGGCACAAAGAGTTTGGCAAGCGTCTCGGAGGGTGAGATGAAGATGATAATGGGAAGCATCCCTCAGTCTGCCTCTACTTGGTTCACCAATCTTCGAGGGAACGAGAAGGTTAAGCTCAACAAGTTGCGCAACGATTTGACCAACGTTATCTTCAGGGCGGCTGACTCGAATGGAATTGCTTTGATACCAATGAGAAGGCAGGCTCCTGCTACGCGAGAGGGAGGGACAACCCCTACCCCCAGCGGAGTCACTTTCTAAATGGAACAGCCCACTTCCCCTGATCCCCGTAAACAAGAAGAAAATGCAGATCTAGACGTCCAGAAGACGCGCGATCTGCTAGCCAGCCTTCAGGCTGGAGGAGTCGACGTGGCTCCAGCGCCGGTTTTTGACTTCGAGTCCCAGCCTGCGGAGGAACAGCCTGTCAATAACAGGCAGATGACGGGCAAGGACTATTTCGAGTTCTTCCAGCAGAACAGGACTGCGCGCTTTACCCACGACGAGCAGGGAAGGAACGCATTTAGGATGATGTCCGAGTACATGGACACCCGCAAGGTGGACATGCTTAAGGCGGCAGAAGGAGCCATAGGCCAGATGGCAGAGGAACTTGGAGGACTTGCGGACGCGCCTATCCATCCCGGCAAGTTTATAGCCAGCACGGCCGAGGCCGCGGCCAAGGGCATACGAGACATGTACGGCATCTTCGCCCAATCGGAAGATCCGGGTAGTCCGTTCTTTAAGCTAAAGAGCTGGATGATGAGGGTGGCAGGCATCGACGACGGGGATATTGACTCGCAGATGCGCCATTTCCACGAGGCTCGTGAGCATAACAACAAGTCCTACGAGTACATGGAGGGCAAGGGAACCATCGTTGGCGAGTTCCTTCCTGAGGGGTATCGCGAGATGTTTAATAAGCTCGTCGACCCTAAGTTTGCCAATGCACTTTCCTACGCAGTCCTAGACATCCCAGAGATAGTATTCTCGAGCGGCATGTCTACTCCTGCCACCGCCGCCAAACTTGCCATGCAGGCCGCTCCGAAGGCCGCGGCCAAGTCCGGCGCTTTCGCCGCATGGTCAGCTCGATCCGCAGAGCGACTCAGCAACTACGCGGCCGTAGTAGGAGGAACCGCCCTCGAGAAAGGCGGCGCCGCCGTAAAGGCACCCTTTAAGGCTATCTATGGTGCTAGTCAGTCTGCCGCACAGCTTGGCGGAGACTTTGCAGGAAACGCCGTGCGCAACATGGCTACCGCGGAAGTCATCGAGGCTGGGGCTGAGCTTGTCGGAACTACTGTCAGGCACCCCGCCATGGGCTTTTTGCGTAGCTTCGGCTTAGAGGCGTTCGGAGAGCTGGCTCAGGTAGCTGGCGCCGACATCGTCGATCGCGCGCTTGGGAAGGTGAACGTCAAGATGGACGCACTTGGCCAGACTACGCTCGAGAGGCTTGCCTCTGGAACGGCAAAAGGGGCTGACACCATGTCCAGAGAAGCCCAGCTTCTTGCCAAGGGGCTCAACGCGTCGATCGGATGGGCGCCCAGCATGTCCGGTCAGGCGCTCAAAACCATGTTCAGGGATGGCATCATTGGCGCTGGCCTTGGCTATGCCAACTCCCGTGAAGAAGGAGCCGGTGCCGGTCTTGGCATGGGCATAGGATGGGGAGGTCTTTCCGGAACTGTAAGGCACGTCCACGCCTATACCAACTACACGCATCAGGATCAGCGAGTCGTAGATAACTTCAATCAGTACGTTGTTCCTAGCTTCGCGCGACTCCATGGCGTTACCGCCGGAGAGATGGCCCGTCGATTTGCCGACCACGTTCAGTCTTTTGGAGATCTCAGGACTTCTGCAATAGAGATGTCCCACCTGTCCACGTTGATTGCCCACGAAACGGGACTGCATGGAGATGGGAATGTCTTGTTCTATTTCGGAAACAGCGCGGCTGAATTCGACAAGGTCTTGATCGAGTCCGGAATGAAGGCCGACCATATGGCCGCCATGAGCAAGGAGTTTAAAAACCTTGGCGACAATCCGGCCATGTTTACGGACGTCGAGCTTGAGAGGGGCGTCGTAAAGAAGCTGGTCGCCATAAACTCTGACGCATACAGGCCGACCTCCGGAAGGCATGAGATAGCGCACATGCTTTTCCGCTCCGTCGCCGAAGCGAACGGGGACATGGATCACATCTACGTCACCAATCCAACGACGGGGCAAAGAGAGTCTTACGGAAAGACGCTAAGCCCTAGGTATCTTACTTCGATATACGGAGCATCCAAGGACTTAGGCGTTATGCCTGACGCAGGATGGGACGCGCTTATTCAGCATTATGGAGCTCTTGAGAGGTTCCACTATGAGTCGGCTTTGAAAAGCCCTAACGCCGCGGCAAATGCCCAGCAGTTTGGCGCATCCCTGAAAGGGCTTGTGACCGAGTTCAGGCACCTCAGCAACACGGGCACACTCGATCTTCGCGGAAACATGGACCACATAGCCATGGCGAAGATACTTACGAAGGTGGCAGAAGAAGCGTTCGCTTATTATCACGCCGCCACAAGCAACGTATTTGCTGTCGATAAATACGTCAAGGACCCGGCCCACAGGAACATGCTTAGGGCTTGGGCTGAGAACAGGGCCGCGGCCAAGAACAGCAGGATAATAGCCGACCTTGAGCTGGCTGGCATCGAGATACGAGGAAAACTGACCAACAAGGACGGAAGCATCAAGCTGTTCGACGATCAGGGAAATCCTGCGATCGAAACCTCTGCGTATGATGATGGTAAGGTCATCCGACTTCCCGCCATGGACACATGGATCGAGGGCGTCATCAAGTCGGCATACACCCGCGGAGAGGTAAGCGTAAGCACCCTTGATCCGATGCGTCAGGCCGCTCTGGCCAAGACCTCCGGCAAGGAGCACCTGTTCAATGCCGTCGCCGGAGGCGGCATGAGGCTCAAGGGCAAGCAGGAGCTCGACGAGCTGGCCACCAAGCAAACGCAGAAGATACTTGGGGCCATCTCCCAGCTTCCAGACGACATCAGGCCGCTCGTCCAAGAGGGCGCCGACGGAACCAAGAGGCTCCTCCTTGAACAGGTGAACAACGAAGGACTCGAGGCCATACGAAAGTCCGGCGCGTTCACCGATCGAGAGTTCAACGAGCTTGCTGGAATGATCCACATCGCCCGTCAGGGCGCTCAGGGCAACCCCGTGTTCAACGTGATGAATTGCACCCTGCTTGGTGCCACGCATCAGATCAGGCGCGGCGCGGCCGTGTTCAGGCTTCGCGGAGAAGATGTGCCCGTCACCTACAGGACGTTTGTTCCGCTCAGCGTCGAGGTGTACTTCAAGGACAAGGATAAGGATGGCAACCCGCTCAGGACCCCCAGCGGAGCCGTCGTCGTCCACTCGCTGGACGTAGCCGCCGAGAACCGCAGACTGACCAAGATGTTCAAGCGCGGAGACGTCCAGCAGCTCTGGAACGGAAACTTCGACGACTTCGTTAAGTCCTATCAGGACTACGTCATAAATCAGTCCGGTCTTAACGGACCTAGGGTTCCCACCGCAGAGCTTTTCAGGCCTAGGTTTGGCGCTGATGCCGAACGAGTCAGGGACATCCTTTATGAAACCTTCGGTGGCCGTAAGCCGAAGGACGCCCCGTTCATCAACACTCCGGGCAACGGATACTTGGGCGGCGCAGACGATCCCAACAGGCCGTTCTACACCATGCGCTTCGACACCATGTCGGACACGCGCATGCACCCGACGTCTTGGAACGCTAGGTCTAGGCTTCCTCTTTTCCCGTATGTCCCGTCTGCCTACGAAGGCATCACGAGGAACATGATGTATGCCGGTTTCGAGAAGCTCCCCCTTGCCAATGGCATGAGCTTCCTCAGGAACAGGAACGGATTTGAGATCTATCAGGGTGAAAAGGGCTTCAACCTTTTCGACATGTACGGCATCAAGATTGGAACGTACAAGTCCGTTAAGTCTGCGATCGAGAAGGCCGAAAAGGACGTAGCCAATTACGACGAGACCGATCTACAGCCTGCGCAGGAAAGCCATGTGGTCGAAGCCAACGGGCAGGAGGAGACATTGCTGTTCCCTTCTACGCCTGCTTACATGCTCAAGGGGCTTCACGAGAGGTCGCAGAGGATACTTCAGTCCACTAATTCAGTCCCCGGCAGGCACCTGAGCCATGACGTTCTGTCAGCGATAACGGCGGCAGAAATCAAGATAGACGCCAACGGGAACATGACCGACAAGAACGGCAATCCCGTCAACGAGAAGCTTTTGGCGGCCGCAGGCATAACGGCCAAGATCAATTCGATAGCGCCGGGGAGTGGCTTCCCCGATACTGTAAGGATAGGCGTCGGCAAGGAGGCTCTTACCACCAGCGTAGATGCGGCCGCAGGGGCCAATGAGGCTGTCAGGATTTCCCCCCTATGGGTGAGGTCGCTTCAGTCGCTTCCCGACGGAGTGAGCATAGCTGACAGGCAGTTGGCCATAAGGATGGCAACTTCCGAGCGCATCGCAGAGGCGTTCAAGGATGGAAAGATCACGATGCCATCCGGAAACGGACGCGCGATCGCATTTAACTTCCTTCAGCTGACCGAAGCCATGGAGGAGGGTTCTCCTGACTTCAAAGCCGTCGAGGCAGATTTTGACGCCGTCATAAGGGGTCAAAAGTCTGAAATAAACACCGAGATAGCAGACAAGATTGACGAACTGTTTGGCCTCACCAATCCGGGTTCATCGTCAAAGCTCCTGTTCGCGGCTAGTAATTGGGACAACAAGAGCTACATCCCGGAAAGGATGAAGTTCGCTACGTTCGGAGTCACGATAACTCCGGCGCTCGCATCCGCCATGGCGTCCAATCCTGACGTCATAAGGGCTGGAGGATCTGGCGTGGCTGAAATGATTAAGATGCACTCCCAAAATTCAGGGGAGCAGGCCAAGCCGATCGTAATAAACGTAGAAAGCGCCGCCGCCTTCAAGGCAATGGTCGCGGCTGGCGGACTCCCGAACGAGTGGCTTATGCACCACGAGGTCCAGACTCCGGGCTTCATTGGCGAAATGCAAGGCCTTCTGGCCAAGGTAGAGAAATCTGGAGGATCTAAGCTACGTCTTTCGCTGGAGAACCCGATAGCTAGGGCTCACCTGAAAGATTACGTTAGCGCGGCAAGGGTGACCGCAGACAAGGGAGGCCCGTACAGGAAATCCGTGTCCGCAAGCTTCGACGGAAAGAACGGCAGGATACGCACCAACGAGTCCGGAAAGAGGGAGGGGGCGCTGTTTACTGTCCTTGCCAACATAGCAGACAAGGACATCGAAAGCTTCCTGTCTCAGGAGTCTATTTACAGGGCGATAGAAGTGGCATCCGACCCGGCCAATTACGTTGGCATGCAAGACCCGATCGGAAGCAGGGCTAGGGATATGGCTTCCCTTCAGCTATTGATCCATAATCTACAGCACGCAGAAAACAGGTATCACCACGAGCTAAAGACTACCGCAGATCGTGAAGTTGGAATTCGCGGAGTAAGGGAGCTCACCGGAGGACGAGTTCCGGCAAGCGGAAGCTACTCGGCGTATACTACCGCGCCTTCTCTTTCGCTCATCCCGAAGCCGGGAACCTCGCCTGCAGGATTTAAGCCCAAGCAGCTGGCCATACTTAACAACGTAAACCATAACACTCCGGGAAGGTTCAGGAAGGTTATGGATACGAAGGGGTCGATGCTTAGGAATGGCGTCCTCACAGTCTTCTCTGGAGACCCGGGTAGCCATGCCCACATGGGGACTAGGTATTCGGATATATCCTACATCGTAAGTACGTCCGACGAGAGCCTGCTTCTTGCCAACCAAAGGGGAGGCAAGCCTTCGATGACCCCGGGCAGGATGATGGACATTGTCGACGGCGCTCAGACTCCCGGCGAAATGTTCTACAACCCGGGAGACAGGTCTATCTCTCCTGCCGCCCTTGGCATAGCGCTTAAGAGCAAGAACGCCGCAGGACTTCCCAACATGATAAGGTCCGCCAATGACGTGGCGTACTCTTACCTGCGCAGGTTCATATCTAAGGAGGATCTGTCCGGACTTGCGGAAAAGTATGTCGGCGTTCTCTCCCAAGAGTTCATGCTTTCGCGCGGAGAGTCTTCGCTCGGAGACCCCGTCAAGCTGGCTCCGATAATGGCGAACCTAACCGCCGATCTGGTACAGCTCATGCCGGAGGAGAAGGTTCAGTTTGCGGAAGACATGATCGTCGGGTTGGCCTTGAACATGGCCGCCCTTAAGTCTTCTGGCGTGGACATGCCGGGCTATACCAAGCCCGGCCAAGCTCCGAGCGGACCGGGCAAGGGGTATCCCCCTAGGGTAGGAGCTCACCTGCACAGGGCTGACGCCATCGCAGGCATGTCTAGGATACTTCAGGCAGTCCAGCACTCTGAGCTTACCGACGCTGACTCTAGGTTTATAACCAACGTAAGGGAGAAGTGGGCCGAGCATACGCGCAGGGGAGCTGAATTCATCAGGACGGGATACGTTACTCTTAGCACAAAAGAGATACCGCTTGGCAGGTCGTTCGGTCAAACCAACTACATGCTTACGGGCCGCAAGGCCATCGAAAGGCTCGACTCTGATCGCAAGGACCTGATGAGGTCGCTCGGGCTTCTAGGCAAGGCGAAGGACGTATTCGGCAACGAGTTCGACTACCTTGAGATATCGGACAAGCGATCCAAGTTGCTCATGGACAGGTATGATGGCCGCACCGCCATGATAGCCGCCAAGGGAATGGCTGACGCAGAAAACGTAATCAAGAACGCCGTCGCAGAGATAGCCAACGGGGAGTTCGAAGGGCCTTATAGCGACATGCTTATGGAGCATGCCAACAGAGCTGGCCTTAAGCTCAAGGACATCTTCTCCCACGATGAGCTGTTTGCGCTATATCCGGGCCTTGGAGACTCAAAGGTGACCTTCGAGAACGGAGGCTTCAGCGCCGGTTATTACGGATCGTCCAGCTATGGAAGCATAGCTCTCGACATATCCCTGTTGCTCAGGGATGAGCTGGCTCTTTACGACTCTACCAGCGGCATCAAGAGCGAGTACGCCGGTCAGTTCATAGACTACAAGGGCAAGGGCGGACTTACCTACGAGGAGAACCTGCGCAGGGTGATTATCCACGAGGTACAGCACATGATCTACCACGCCGAAGGCTGGTCTGAGATCTGGGATTGGAGCCTTACTGACGCAGACACGGGCAAGTTCGACAGGAAGTCGATGATATACGCCGGGCCTGCCGCCCTCACTAGGATTGAGCAGATGCTCGGAGGCACGGAGATAACCCCTGTCGTCGACTCGTTTGGCCCAGACATAGACCAGATGTTCGTGACCAAGCTTGCTCACATGCAACATGAGACGAGCAGGGTGCTTAGCTTCGACAAGGCCAACAAGACGATCAGGCCTTCCGACACGGACACCGCTACGGCGGCCATCGAACGTATCATACATGCCCCCCTCTCGCAGAAGATGATGAGGGAGGTCATACCTGAAACCATTAGGTGGACTCAGTCTCTGGACTCGACGTTCCACATGTTGGCCAACGCCCTTGAGTCCAAAAAGGCCTCCCTTGAGCCGGAGACCTTCAACAGCATGATGTCCAAGCTCAACGACTCGAACCAAGCCGTTGCCACCATCATCGCGCAGGTTCAAAGGCTTGAGAATGACATCAAGGCTGGCGTAGCAGATCCCAAGGTAGCCGCCCTGTCGTTGCTCAGGGCTATCGATAACAACAGGAAGTTCATGATGATAGAGGACCCGTCTTGGTCCGTCCTGTTTGACGCCGTCGCGCCCAACGCACAGCACAACTTCAGGACCATGTCCTACAGGGGCAAGGCAAGGGTCTGGGCAAGCCTCCTCGAAGCACACGACGACCTTGGCGCGCGCGGAGGAAAGATGCCCCCCAATTGGGCTCAGTGGCATATCGTCAAGATAGCTAACGCCATGGGAGGCATGATGTACTTTGCCTCGCCGGACGAGATCACCGCTAGGGTTACCGAGGGAAGGGCCAACATGTCGACCAAGCAGCTTGCTGAAAGCAGGAGGCTCATGCCAACCTCTGACAAGGAAATAGCCATGTCCTATCAGGTCGGAAGGTACATAGGACAGGTTGCCAATAACCCCGGTCTCGCAATTCCTTTCGACGACAGCCTGTTCATGCTTGGTGGCGCCAAGGGATCTGAGACGTTCGACGCCGACATGTTCGGAGGAGGAACTCCAAACACCTTCAGGCTTGGCATGAGGATGATGGCTAGGGCCGCGCTCCTGTCCCATTATGTAAGCGTCAGGGATGTCGGCGCCGCCGCCAAGCTTGTGACCTATTCCAGCCGCGGATGGCGCATAGGTCAGGATGGTAAGCCTGAGTTTGTATTCTCCATCGGAAGGCTCAAAGGGGCCGAACAATGGGGCAGGGAGATGACGGGTAAGGTCAAACTCTCCGACATGGTCAATCAGGCCATCGACTTCCTCAGGGGAGAAGATGAGTCGATGCAGGGCATGATGGAGTTCACCAGCTTGGGAGACGAGCCTCTCGCGGATCAGGCTAAGAAGCTGGAAATATCCGAGAGCACTCTTACCGCGCAGAACAGCTTGTTTGAGCTCATAAGGAGCAACAGGTTCATAAATCCTGCGGCAAGCACGATGAACAGCGGCAACGAAACCGCCTTCGGCCTGCTCGCCGGTCTTTCCAAGGACGGGGTGTCGGTGAAGATAGAAGACCTTGCCAAGGCGCTCGGAGCAACCATCGCCGTCGACAGCATGGTGACGATGCAGAGCCCTGTGCTCAACGCCATACATGCCGGTTCCGTCCCCCTCGTCATGACGGGAGGAAGCATAGTAGATACGTTCAGGCTCGCCGGTGTAGACGAAAACGGCATCGAGCTGGCAAAGCTTCGTCAGATCGACAAGAACTTCGCAGGAGTCAGCCTCTCCGCCGGAGAGCTTGCCGAAATCGTAGCCGTCATGCACGACGTTCCGTTCGAGAGCATCATGGCCGCTCCGATGGGCGCAAAGAGCATACTCGTCGAGTCAGCAAAGGCAGACCCGGAGCTTCTTTCCAAGGTCAAGGCTCGGTATAGGGATGCTGATCCTAGCGGAACTATAAGGACGAGGATGTCCTTGTTCATAAACGAGGTCATTTCTAGGGGAGGCAATACCAGCGCGAAGCCGCTCAAGTCTGTCCTCACGGCCTCCACGATGAGCATGCCGGGCTCAGGCATCATGTTCCTGCAGGACATGCTGGACACCCAGATAAGGCTTTCTTGGTCAGGAAACGAATACCTGCGCAAGCTACTTGGGGAGGAAAGGTTCAGGCGCTTTGCACAAAGGTATCACGACCCGGCCGCTCAGGAGATAGTCCTGAAGCACATGAAGAACTTGGCTTCAGATCAGTCCAGCTTCCAGCAAAGGCAGACCAGCGAAGCCGTGCTTACCAAGTTTGCCGAAAGGCTTGAGCGGGTTCTGTTTGAGATCACTCCTCTCGCTGAAAAGGTCGCTAGCCACATCGTCAAGCTTGCCGAAAAGGAAAATCAATACGGCATAGATATGCTCGCTGACATGTATAAGGAGGCCATCAATGCCGCCACCAAGGACATGACGAGCGCATCTGTGATGGATTATAGCACGGACTTCGGCGGACCGCTGTTTGAGCTCAGGAGCAGGATGGAGATCAGGGCCACCGAGAACCCGCGCGATGTCGCGGCAATCGGAACCGCGTCTGAAAGGGCTACGAAGAACACCATCGGGATGTATGATCCGAGGACAAACAACTCCATCATGTTGCCTGCGTTTGGTCTCATAGGCGGAGCAACCGACGCCTTCATGCGGACATCGAGCGCGCGCGCTAGGTATCTTGGCACCGCAGGCTTCAGCACCGCTCCCAGCTTTGGCTTAGACACCATACCTGATACCCGTGGAAACGGAAAACAAAGGGGCAGGGAGCTGGCCAGCGGCGCCAACATAAAAGCCGGTCCCAGCTACGATAACGGCATAAGGATTAACCTGTTCGGACAGGATGTCGTCATTGACGGGGCGATGGGAATGACGGGAAGGTATGCCACGGACACTGTTTTTGAAGGCCTGTATCAGGACATCGTCTCCAGCACGGATACCACAAGGCCCGGGTCTGCCAATAACATGGTCGCATCCATGGGCATGGATCCTTCCGTTGCCGCGACCATAACGGCAAGCAACAGGCTGTTGGCGATGGGCAAGAACCTACTGCAGGTCATAGAGTCCTATAACAACGAATACTCCATCGATCTGTTCAGCGAAGCTGTCCATGGCTCAATGGACACGGGCGCCAGCGGACAGACCATAAGAAGGGCGATACTTGATGACCCAGCCGCAAGCCAAGCCCTTGCGCTGGGAGACCTGAGCAACGACCTGCTGAAGGCAAAAGCCTTCATGAGCACGGCTTATGAGATCTCAGACAGGCCTGAGATGAACGTTGGCCTTGCCAACTTCGGCACCACCTTTGGTCCTATAACCCGCTGGGGTGGATACGGAGGCATGAGCTCCTCGATGCTGGCAGAAAACTACGGAGGCTTCAGGCCGTTAAGCCAGACTTCCGTAATCAGGTCTTACATAACCCCTGATGGCAGGGTCGTCCTCGCAAGCGCGTTTGAAGCCCTTGCCGACTCTCGAGATCCGGTGGAAGTGAAGATAGTCGACGCAATCACGGGCAACGGACAGGTCGAAAGGCATGCCGTAGCCCATAAGCCTACCATGGTAATGATGGAGGGCTGGGTCCGAAGCATGAACCTGTTTGCCGAAGACGAGCGCCAGCACGGCATCATGCACCACGGACAGCAACATGAGTCCGACACGTCCCTCAAGGGAATGGGGAGTAGGGTCGGCAGTACGGCTGATCTGGCCCTTAGCGCCATCACGGCCCACTTGGGCGGAGAATACACCGGCAACATGGGTTTCATCCGCGAAGTCATATCCGGATATAAGCATAATTGGTTCCCCCGCAATCTGACCGAAACCATGACGGGGGAAACCATCATGGACATCTCCATGGGTCGTATGAGGGCCAATCAAGACTACAACCTGCACAGCGCAGTAGACAGGTTCTTGAAGGACAACAACTACTTCGGCGGAGCCGCTAGGGTTATGGGCGGTGACGGAGATAAAGGGGCTTTCGCTTATCAGTACGCCAAATACATCTGGGGAGCCTCCGTAGCATTGAACCTGCGCACTCTCTTTGACGGCATAACTGAGCCCACGAGAAGCATCTTGCTCGAGAAGATAAAGCGAGGCGACGATACCGCTGACATAGCCGAGACGCTTGCTTCCACCCATCACGCAGGCTTCAAGAGCGGATCGGCAAAGAACGGCATGCAGATCTCCGCGCTGGACATCTCGCAGACCTTTGCCTTGGCCGGAAACATGTTCATTAAGGACAAGATACTCCCTGCCATGGAGGCGAGCGGAGTATTTAGCGCCGACGAGATGGCTCGCATAAGGAAGTATGTAGACCAGAGCACGGCTTTCGACCCCGTCATAGCCGCAGACATGAGGGCGACAGGAAGGATACCCGACGACGGAATATACCATACCCCGGGAGCAGGAATGGATCTGACTAGGGGAGCGCACGGAAAGCACACCTCTTACGGCATGCTGTCCAACTATAAGGCCGGGCTTCTGACCGGCGTGGACATCGGAGACAACGGACAGGGCACCTTGGCCATCATTGAGATCATGAAAGGTCTCGCCAAGATGGAAGGGCGCAGGGTTAGGTTCAGCTTGGACACGGCCGAGGGAGTTAAATTCAAGTTCCCGCACAACGAAGGCATTGAAGTCGGAGGAGTCACGGATGCGTTCCTTGGAGGATACGCGCCGGGAGAATACTACCATCACGGCAATGACACTGTAGTATCCAAAGACCTCGTCACCGGAGGCCTAGCCTATCCGTCCGCAAGACCGCATCACTTCGGCAAGGGTTCTGCCATGGAGATAGACGACTCAGCTAGGTACTACCTCAGAAACGCTGGTGCGTCTACCATCCCGTATGACGTCGTTAGCGTGGAAGATGGCGGCGCTCTTACTGCCCTGCTAGATGTGCCTAAGTATTCCGACTTTGCGTACGACGCGCCCAAGCCAGATGGAATAGCAATCAGCGCGGCCAGAACGGGAAGGTCCGCCCTCAGCTCCTCTGTCACTAGGTCGGCCATGGTCGAGTCGATCGTCGCTGAGCTAAAGAAAGCCAACCAGACCAGCTTGGATGTAGCCCCGGCAGGACATCATCTGTCCTACGTCGGAGCCGACCCGATGATGCTGGCCTCTGCGGTAAAGGATACCCCTGCGAAAGATTACACGCTGACGTGGAATAACAAGGGGCTCAGGAGCATCAACAGGACGATACAGGGCGCCTACAAGCCCTCGACGTCTCCTAACTACGAGTCTCCAAAGGTATTCGGCCCTGAGGTCGTGACTGTTGGCGCGCCCGAGGGAACGGCAAAAGGCCTAGTCTCAGACGCGCGCATCGGAATGGGCAAGAATACGGGCCCTGACCAGATGGCGGAATTCGCCCCCAAGAAGGGCTACGCTTGGCAGAGGCTTCCTGACGGCAGGATAATGATAAACGTCACGGGAGACCACATGGCCTACAAGCTGGACTACAAGGCCCTCACTAAGCGACAGCCGGGATACGGCTTCAGCCTTATCGAAGGACTCGGATGGGATCAGCAGAACGGAGTGCTCATTCCGATGAGGATTAATTCCCACGTCGGAATTGCCGACATGCTTGCGGCCATGGAACACCCCATGGCAGGTATGTTCAGCCATGAAGACCCGGCCATAATCGGCCAGCACATAAAAGCCGCTCAGACCCTTGACCGGAGGAACTTCCACAGGACTCGCGGCGAATACAAGCCTGAGGTGGCCAACAAGTATATCGGCGGAAGGACTGTCACGTCCCACATGACGCACGAAGAATTGCTTGCGTACCTGCAAGATCCGGACGTCGACCCAAGGCCGAAGGCGGAAGTATCCGCGCAGTATAACGGGCATCAGTCCGCCAACGGAGTCATAAGCATAGTTCTTCCCGCTAACGCTTCCGCCGAGCAGATCAGGGAGACGCTTGTGGCGCTCCACATGGAGCCCGTCCTTGGGCTTACCATGTATCATCAGGCTTCGCATGCCCGTAGGTATTCGTACGCCGGATACACGGGACAGCTGGCTTACCAGCCCACTAACAGGACGCTTCCCACCAAGGGAGGAGGCGCTCCCGGAAAGTCTGGGTTCAGGATAAGGTACGACGGGCAGATGCCCGGACGACTCCCCCATGAAACCCTAAAGGGACTCATGGAGACCGCCCTGATGCTCAACCCGACGCTGATCGACGACATCGACTCGCTGATCGGCAAGATGGCAGGCGGAGAGAACGGATACTTCCTGCCCGACACCGAGAGGGTCTTGTCCATGAACGGAGACACGGGGCTTGCGATAGCTTCCATGTTCCCGGGAAGGCCTGACCTGCTTAAGTATTCTTGGGATGCCAAGAACATGCACGGCATCAAGATCTGGAAGCGCACGATACCCAAGGGCGCCGAAGGATATCACGCGCACGTCGTTCAGTTCGACGCACCGATGGAGTTCACCGCTGAAGGCGGCCTGCGCATCGGACCGAAGGCTATCGCCTTCAAGACCCCCGAACAGGCGACCGCCTTTGCCAATCGGATAGCCGCCTCTAGGGGTGGAGCTGAGATTGCTAGGGCTCTTGCGGCCGGAGAAGTCGAAGTCGTCGCAGGTCCGGACACGCCCAACAGCCCGTTCATGCCTGACCCGTCCGCTGTAAAGGGTCAATTCATCGACGGCTACGGACTCTCTCCGATGCAAAACGGAGCTCACTTCGTCGGAGACATAGACACGCCGATGGATCAAAAGTCCGCTCGCGCGCTCAGCCGTGCCCTCGGAGCCAACAAGCACCTGCGTTTCACGCCGGGCGACAGGCTCATGATGATAGGAGGAAAGAGCATGACCGAGCTCGAGGACATCGTCAGGTCCAAGATAAACTTCGGCGCCCCCAAGGGCACCATGGAGTTCGCCTCGAAGGCCATGAACGCCATCGTCAACGGAGTCTTGCCTAACAGCCAGAAGCTGGAGTCGATGAACGGCGAGGATTGGTTCAAGGTGATGAAGAAGGCTGGTGTCTCCGGAGAGGAAATGCGCCAGACCGGATTGGCCGCCCTATTCCTCAACGCCAAGAACAATAAGCTCACTAGGATGGATGTGGCCGAGTTCTTGGCCGCCACCATACCCATGCTCCGTAGGCATGACTTGTTCACCTCCCCTGAGCTCAGGCTCGGAGCCATAGCCGCGCTTGGCGGCGGCGTGGCAGGAGGCGACAACCTGCACAGGATAAACGGAGGATACCTGATGCCCTACATGCCGGACAGCGTGTTGCAGACGCGAATGAACCAGCATCAGGCCATCAGCGGCATCCTTGGAAGCTTGGAAAGGCTCGAGCTCACCCACAAGGCGTTGCTTGAAGCTCAGAACAGGAACTCCGACGCTACCGGCGCCGCCATCGTCGCGGTCAACAAGGTTCTCCTTACCTACGCAAGCAGGATAGGCATGGACATCAATGAGCTCCAGAACCTAGGGGCCGCGGAGCTTGCCAAGAAGATACAGGACAAGATCCAAAACCTCGCGGCAGAAGCGTACACGGGCAAGGATACCTTCGCCAACCTGAACTACTCCGGCCTTGAGACGGCTAGGTTGACCATGAACGAGCACATCTCGAGCATAAGGTCTCTGCAGGAAGTCAGCGCCATGGTGGGAGGCGTCATGCCTGAGCTGGTTCTTCCCCTCAGGCAGATGGTGGATGAGTTCCTCATGGGCACTAGGTCCATGGAGCTCCCGCTTCAGATCCACAAGGGCAACTCTCCATACTCTTGGGCGTCCAACACGAAGGAAATAGGCCTAGAGAACCTGACCGGACAGTCGCTCGACAACTCGTATAACAAGTTCTGGGGCACTTATACTTCCGGATACCAGCATGTGCAGACCCACGCCGCCGTAAGGTTCGCGGACAGGTATGCCACGGCCGAGATCGAAGGATACATCCAGAGCCTGCGCGCCATAAAGAGATCCCTCATAGACAAGACTTCCCCTGAGGATGTCGCAAAACTTGAGGCCAATCAGGTCCTGCTTTCTACCGCCGAAAGAGTGCTTTCGGTCAGGAACGCGCTGAAAAAACTGATGCAGGCTCACTCGAGCCAAGGGCACTTCGGAGGCACCCTTCCCAATAACAGCAACATCGGAGGCTCCGGCGGCGTCCATGAAATTGGACACTCTAGGTTCAGTCAGTCGCTTGCCGTATCCGGACTGTCGATCGAAGGCTTTGCTGATCCTCTTGGTTTCAGCGGCGCCATGCACCTTGGAAACAGGGATTACGCGCTCGTACCTCTCGCCTATCCGATCACCCTGCTTGAGGAGGTTCAGTCCGACTTCGCGCAAAAGATCGAAGGAGTCGGCATAGACGAAAACATGGATGTCTATCTTCCGCTCGGACCCGAGGAAGAAGCATCCTTGGCCGCCATCCCTGAATACAAGGCGCTCATTGAGAAGGCCGCAGAAATGCGAGCCATGGCAAATTCCGTAATGGACTTTGTCTCCAGCAGGCTGGTGACCACCATGATGAACCCGAGCCTAGGCGATGGGTCTGTCGGATCGGTTGTTCCCCTCAATGTCTTCCTCAGGCTTCAGCTGGACCAGACCGACATACTGAACCGGGGAATACTTGCCGTGCAGACTCCGGGACTCCTCAGGGGCACCGGCCGTACAGTAAAGCCCCCCGAGTCGCTCAAACAAAGCTTGGCAGGAAAGTTCCACCTGACCCTGCCTGACGACGTTCCTTCCATGGAATTCGACCATGAGCTTATAGCGTTGATGGCCGAGTACCAAGGTCCTAACGGCTTCAGGAACATGCCTGATGAAATCAGGGATCAGATCCGAGACAGGATGATAGCCAACATCGAGAGCACTCGCGCTTGGAACGATAGCTTTGGTCGCAAGATAGGCGGAGCTGGAACTGATGGCGCCATAAACGCTCTCAGGGCAGACCCGCGCCGCGGCTTCGATGCCATCAGGTCCAACCTGCAAAACATCATGGCTCGAGGTCAGGAGCAAATGGCGGAAAAGCATGCCGTCGTAAAACAGGTCGCCGCGGAAATGGCGGCTGTTGGAGACAAGTCCGACATAGCCTTGTTCATGGGCGCATTGGCTGGCGTTGCCGAAAGCTCTAGGGGAGACCTTGGAAGGTCGATAGGTTGCGAGCTGGCTGGAATGGCGATCCTAGACGAGGAAATAGCCATGAACATAGGCGCTTACGCTAGGGGTGAGTATCAGTTCAACTACGAAGCGATAGCCAGAAGGGCTCTCGAGCGCATAAGGGCTAGGTATACCGATACCAGAACCTTTACCGGAAAGACCATCCTGCTTGCTTACGAGGAATTGCTCAGGACTCCGGCAGAGGAGCGTCCGTTCCTTACGTTGAAGGACAATCTCGCAGATCCTCCTCAGTCCGCCGTAGCAGGAACGTTGCTCCAAGACTTGGGGTCTGTACTGCGCATGAGCAACTACAGCGAAGACAAGGCCGCGGCAAGGTTGCTCCACACCCCGATCGACCAGATGGACCCGAGCATACTCGAAAGCATCGAGATGATCGGCAATCACCTCGCTCAGGGAGGATGCTTGTATGTTGCCAACACCAACACGCACGGCGTGATGTCGGAAGGCTCAAAGAGGACCTTCCGAGTGTTCAGGTCAATGGAAGAAGGAGGACACGAGAAGGAAGCCATGAAGCTCTTTACTTATGTCCTCGAGCGCGCGGCAAAGGGTCAGGCGGTAGACAAGATACAGGTCGTCGACGCGGACTACCACAGGCACGTCGGATCTGCGGCCGGTGACTTCGTGAAGCAGACCATTGAAGTGCTTGCGGCCATGTCCAAGAGGGCTGATTTTGCCGTCGAAGCGGCCGCTCTCGAAGCCAAGGCCGCTGAAGCCAAGAAAGGCCTTCCTCTGGTGGCCAGCTGGAAGGACGACAGGGTTGTTCCCGCTTCGTTGCCCTACGCCGGAGAGAACGCTTACAAGTCCATGCAACTCCAGATGTCGATCGTCGACTCCATCAACAGGGGTCAGCGCGGCGTCGGAATAATGGACGCAAGCTGGCAGTTGAGCCGAGGCCACGGCCTTAGCGAAAGCGCCACCATCGGACTAGGCGTAGGAAAGAACAGGCGAGTAATCCTGTATAACGACCCCGAGATAGCCGGAACCATACAGACCATAATAGCATGCTATGAGCGCGTGACGGGCAAGAACCCCAGCCAGCCGGACGGGCCTCATGGAGGCTTCCTCCATGCGCTTGGAGAAATGGAAGACGATGCGGCCATAAACGCCATCAATGGAAACAGGTTCGACCACCAAGGAAGCTCTGCCGATCTGATATCGCATCTTCACTTCTCCCTTGGAGAGATGATGGGGGCGATAACCGACAAGCTTCCCAGCGGATCCGTGAGGGCTTTGCAGGGCGGCCTAAACAAGCTGATATCCCTTCAGGGGCAGTTTAAAAACGCCATCAAGAAGCGAGGATCGGAAGGTCCTGCCTTCGTCGGAGGAAAGAAGAACATCAGCCACGGCATCTGGGCTTCTGGCGCGGAAAAGTTCGTGGCCAATGGCCTCAAGGATGCGACCCTCGTGACCATGCCCACTCATACGGGAATGGGAGGCTGGGGATACATAACCAACTACGGACTCCCCCAGCACAAGGCGGACATCATGTTGGCCGGTGCCAGCAAGAAGTTCAGGATGGAATACTCTCTGGACGCCTTTGAGCGCCCCGTCCTGCAGGTCGAAGGCGGAAACATGAACATGCTCGACCCCAAGACGGGGAAGCTGATCTTGTCCGTCGACGTCAGGGATGAGGCCGCCATGAAGCTGTTTAGGGAGCGCTTCCTGCAGGCATCGAAGTATGTCGGCGGAAATTGGATGGTAAGGTCGTTCCTCAAGGAGTGGGCGCCTGTCGGAGGATATGTCGACCTGACTGTTCCGGGCTCTCACGCCACCAACAAGGGACCGATAAGCGACTTCAACTTCGGCAACGCCTTCGTTCCGCTTGGCGCGACTGTAGAAGAAATCATGGCCGCTGTTAATCGGAAGTATGCCACCGGTCAGGCCACTGTGCTTGAGAACGCGCATCAGCTGATGACCCCTGAGTATGATGCTTCTGTTGCGGCCATTGAGGCGGCAGGAGGAGTAGCCAACGGAGGTCCTATATCTCCCGCCTTTGAGTTCACTCTTGAAGGCCAAAGGCAGAAGATGCACCAGCCAGCATCGCATACGTTCAACCCTCTGATGCCGGACATCAACATGGGCAGGACGACCTACGGGACTCCGGGCGACGGCGATCTGGTCAGGGCTCTCGTGGCTACGTTCACCGATTTCGGGCAGAACCCCGACGCCGACAAGGTCGCCGCGTTTACCATGCGCATGCGAAACCCCGTCGTCACGACGCTCGTACACTCGCCGGAAGCTAGGACCAAGGAAATGGACATGGCGTTCAGGCGCAAGATGGCCGAAGGCGTATACCTTCTCATGGCCGCAGGAGAACGTCCTCGCGCAGGCAAGCTGTCTCAGACCGGCTTCCAGACGCTCGTTTCCACTATCAAGAACAGGGAAGAACTGCCAATAACCTACGCCAAGAACGTGTTGGTGGACAGGACGACGCTTCCTCCGCTCGAGGCGGCGTCTAAGCCTGCTCCTAAGGATAATGTCGATAAACGAAAGCGCGTGTTTGATCGCGAGAAGGCGGTGGAACTCATGATGCAGGGATATCCTGACACCCAGATCGCAAGCCACCTAGGAGTGTCTCGCGTGGCAATACTTAACCTCAGGAAGAACGCCGGAGTCGCTCCGCTGGAAGAAGGCTCCGCAAAGGGCGTGGTAAGAAATGTGACTCCAGAAAGCGTCATAGAAGAATACGCAAAGGAAAGGGCAGAGGGAGCTTCTTGGCGTGAGATACACGCAAGGCGCGGAAAGCAAAGGAAGGGCATGGGAGAGAGAACAAGGATAAGGGTGGAGGCTAAACTAAAGAGCTCCAAACCGGACGGAAGCAACCCCATGCCGACTGATAGCTTGAGCGACCCGCAACATCCTAATCAGATCAGACCCAACAAAGGCAGTTCTAGCACAGACATGGCGAAACTTGAAAACATGGAGCGCGAAATGAATGAGTAGTTCTCCTGACACGGACTTCCAAGTAATGGCAAAGGACTCGCTAATATCCAGCGTCCTTGGATCCGCGGCCATGGGTGCTAGGCTTTTGCTTAGCCCTGAGCCCGTAGGGTTGGCTTGGATCATACGCCGCACGCTGGCCGCGTGCATAACGGCTGTGTTCGTAGGACTAGTAGCTCAGGACTATATCCATTCGAAGGGGGCGCTGTATGCGGCGATAGGCGTATCTGGAGCCGCGGCCCCGGAGATAATGGACTTCATCATCAAGTATGTCCGCGCTCGCGGAGAACGAGAGGTATCCAATGTCACCAAAGCCAAGAAACCTTCCAAGAAGCGACGCAAGTAATCTGTTATGGGTCGTAGCAGTGATACTCTCCATGGCCGGTGCATGCGCGGTCTATACCTCCTATGTCGTGCAGTCGGTTCTGGATGCGCTGATGAGCTCGAACACGATGGCACTCCTCATCACGGACTCAGGTTTCAGGAGCGACGATCTAAAACTAGAGGCAAAGCTGAACAGCGCACAGCAGGCGTTGCAGACATCGGCCGACATAGCCACGGCTCTCACAGTCGCCTGCATCATGGTCGCCGTAGGTCTTATCGTAAGGGTAGTCTTTCTAAACAAGCATGACCAAGCGAAGCCCCAAGAAAAGTCCAAGGCACAGAAGAATGGAAGACTACCTGTCTTCGCTATTCTCGCGGCTACTCTCGCTTCTCAAGTAGGATGCAAGTCGGCGCCCGAGCCTGCTCCCGCGCCTGTCATAATAAAGACCAACCCGGAGAAGGACGCATACATCGAGCGCGTCGAGAAGGAGGTCTCTGAAGCCGCCGCCGCCGTATCAGTCAGCGTGAAGGCCAAGACGATCGAACTTCTACCGCTTACGGAGACTAGGCTTTCAGGCATAGCCAAACCTTCGCCGGAACAGATCCGCAAATACGAGGCCGCGCTTACGAACAAAGCCAACCTCAAGAAAGAAGAAGACAAGGCGGCCAAGGTGGACGCGGAAACCACAGCCTTGTACGACAAGGTGAACGCCATGGACAGGGAGAACGCCCAGCTGAAGGCGACGATAGACGCCGAGCGCAGGGCCAAAGCTTTTGACGAGCTCAGGAACAGGTGCATCACGCTGGCCGGTCTTTTCGCCATCGGCGGCGCTGGCCTGTTGGTGCTCTCTACTTTCGTTGGGAAGGGCAAGGCGGCAGGAGTCACCCTGCTGTTGCTCGCAACTATAACTGCGGCGGCGCCTTACCTGATCGAAGACCTCATTAACGCCACATGGTTCAAATGGACGGCCGGGAGCATAGTCGTCTTGGGCATGCTGTGGGGCGCTAAGGAGGCGATCGAGGGTCACACCGAGGTCAGGAGCCGCTTGACACAAGAACCGCCCACCACAGGCTGACCTAGTCGGTTCATTGTGTATCGTGGGGTTCCCCTTTGTGGGGATTAAAGTCGGCACATAGCCGACGCCCACGGGCACAAAAAAGGGAGGCCGAAGCCTCCCTTGTCCCTATGTCGAGCGCCTTACTTGAGCAGGGCGCGAAGCTTGCGGAGGGTGTCCTTGGCTTCCTTGTCGACCTTGTTTGCCTTGTACCGGATCTCGGTGCTGTCGTTCGTGCCGAAGGCAGAAGCGCTGAGCTTCAGTTCCTTGGCGAGAGCGATGGCTCCGACTTCGCGGATCAGGCCGCGCCGGACGATGTCCGACAGGCTGAGGCCGCTGTCAGCGATGGCCTCGTTGACCTTCGCGTTGAGGGCTTTGGGGATGACGGCGCTGATGAGCGCCTTCGGGCCGGAGTCCTTGTGGAGCGTGACCTTGCGGTACTTGGTGGCGCGCTTGCGCGCGGATTTGTCGTTGTTCATGTGCGTGTGTGGGTGGAAGGTGGTGACATAGACAGGACTTGAACCTGCAACAGTCTGCTTGGAAGGCAGATACTCTACCATTGAGCTACTATGTCGAATTGGCCCCACTAGGAGTCGAACCTAGATTAAGCGTTTAGGAAACGCCTGTCCTATCCGTTGAACGATGAGGCCGGAGTGATCAGAACGGAACGTTATCTTCGGGTTCGTCGCCGCTCTTAGCCTTGAGGTAGGAGTCGAGGGCGTTGCGCAGGATGATGTCGTTCTCGGAGATGCCCTTGTCGCCGTACGGCTTGGGTTGCCATTCCTTGGCATACCAATCGAGGCTGTTGGCCGGGAGAGATCCGAGGCTCTGTCCCTTGTTCTTGCCGAAGTGAAGGACGACGTTGCGCCATTCACCCTGCACGGAGCTAGGGGCTTGCTTAGGCTTGGCACCGGCGTCAGAGGCGGACTTGACGAACACGCTAGGGCGCTCGTTCACGGGAGACTCGACGGCGGACTGACCATCGTCATCTTCTGCGGCCAGATTTGCGATGGCGCTAAGAGCGTATCTGCGAAGATAGCTATAGATCGAACCGGCTTTCTGGGCGTCAATCTTGGCGGGATCGACAGGGATGTGGGCGGTGAATTCCAACTGATCCCCGGTGACGTGGAGCAGGATGGTCTTGATGCCTACCTGTCCGCTGTAAGAGGACGGGTGCTGGATGACAGTCCAGCCATGCTTGGCGAAAGTTCCCTTGATGGCTTCAATGTGCGAACCGAGGGTCGCATACTTGTTGCCGTAGTGAGGGTTCTTGGCGTCGAACTTTGGCGGTTGAACTTCGCTGATCGCTTTGACCAGAGCCGTGGAAGCGACGGCGCTGAGCTTGTTGGTGGGTTCTTGGTATTCCATGGTGGGAAATTACTTGGTCCGGGTCTTCTTCGCTTCGTCGCTGGCCTTCTGGATGGCGAGGTGGCGGCCGATAATGGCCGTCGCGAGGATGGTCTGGCTGGCCTTGATCTTCTTCGCCAGCTTCTGGAAGTAAGCCCATTCGGACTTATCCAGACGCAGGGTGACGAATTGACGAGGGATCTTATACAGTTTGGGCTTGGACATTATTTGCGCGGGATTGGGTGGCGGGTAGTGTCATCAATGACATGGGTATCAGTCAAGGACTTCTCGAGCTTATCAAGCGCGGCCGTTTCCTTCTTCTTGAGTTCGATCGCGTCGTAGCCTTCAGCCATAAGCTTAAGGTGATCGAGCGAGATGCTCTCGGAGAAGGTGATGTGCTGGTTGATGCCCGACTCGGGGGAGAACGTCATCGTGGTCATTTCATTGACCTGCGTGAAGTGCGTCTCTCCGGTGAAGCCGCCAGCGATGGCGACCTTGTAGGCGTCGGACGGATTGCTCAGCGAGTAATGGCTGATCTTGCGCTTGGTGAGGTCCCACGGCGTGGTATACGCCACGGAGACGATGTAGGTTTTGGTTTTGATCATGTTAGTATACTTCTTTGGTGGTGATGCGATGGGCGAGTTCGTGGTAGGCCGCGATGAGGGCCTTCTCATCGTTGTTGTGGGCGTTGAACACGCGGATCATTTCGTCGCGCATGCGCGCTTGAACCTTGTGGCGAGCCTTGTCGGACTGAGAATAGGTCTTGGCGATGGCCATGACGACGGCTTGTACGGCCTCGGTGACGCCGAGAGGGTCTTGGAAGTCGTCGCTAAGCTCCTTGGGCATGACGGGCGACTTGACCATTTGGGCTTCGCCAAACTTACCGGCGGAACGTCCGACGGCGGCCTTGATGGGCTCGATGAGGTAGCCGTCGATGTTGTTCATCTTTGAGACCCTGTAGCCGACGTCGGCAAGGACGTCAATGGTCTTGGGGATGATGTTCATCCGGGCGTTCTGGACGTAGATCGCGGAGGGCGCGTCTTCCTCATAGTCCTCCAGCGTGATGCTGTAAGACTTGTCCTTCTTATCGAAGGTTAGGTAGCCGTGCGCGGCCGGGATGATCCATGTGCCGTTGTCGTCGAGCTTTTCGACGAGCTGGCTCTGCCATTCGACGAACTTGGCCCAAGCCGTGGCCGGCATGTGCTTGCGGGGATCTTCGGTGAAGAAGGCCGCGTCGGAGGTCACTTTGATGACCTTGGTTTTTTTCTTTTTACTCATGTGTATGTGTGGGTGAGATTGGTTTGGAAAGTGGAGGCTGAGGTGAGATTTGCACTCACGTTAGGTGCTTTGCAGGCGACCGGCATTACTACTTTGCTACTCAGCCGAAAGGGATGCCCCGATAGGGGCTGTTTAGACTCGGCGTATTGCCTTTAGCGTCAGGGCCCGTTGATGATGCGCGCCGGAAATTGTGCCCCCTTTCGGGGGTCTCGATTACTTCTGGATCGTGTTCAGGCCGAGATGGGACTCGATGCGAGAAACGCGAGCGTTGAGGTCTTCGATAGCCTTGATGGTGGCGTTATGGATGCGGATGATTTCTCCCGCGTCCTTGAGAGGGTTGACCTCGGTATGGCGCTTGTTGAGGAGCGCGATGACCGGGTTTTCAAGGTCTTGGATAAGAGCCTCGATTTCCTCCTTCGTCACCTTGGCCTTATGATCGATGAACGACATAGGTTTTGGTATTGGTTGTTAATGAACGTGGCCGGTGGTTGTCACCGACACGAGCACTATTCCTACCTGTTAACCCTTCTGCAACAACAATTCTACACTTACCCTGAAGATTTACCTAAGTCGTTGGTATTTAACGTGATATTTCTCCATCTTTTTTTGGAAATTGACCGGTGTGCACCAGATCTGACCCCCCATTTTGAGGTATCCAGAGACTCCAAAGCGGTATCCAGCGTAGACATCGGCAAAGGTCGGCTCCCTGTTGAGCTTAGCCTTCAGGCGTATGTATGTAAGTTCCAGATACAGCGCGCAAGCGCGACGCGCAGGCTCTGGATAATGAGCATCAGTCCACGGGCGATCAGACACTTCGCTCCACGCGTCCTTGGAAAGTCCATACGCACCGCGAGCTATTATCATGCCCCGGTAAGTGTGCAGGTATTCGTCTGCGTCCTTGACGATGCCGGTCTCGAGCTCGCGCACGATGTCCAGCTGATCTGCCTTTGTGATGATGCCAAGCAACAGCAACAACCACCTCATAGCAGTTCGAGCGTGTCGTTGCCGGGCGCCACGCCGACAGTCATGAACAAGTCCCTGTCCTTCAGCCGGGCAAGCAAGGCGGCTCCAAGCTCCTTGTCGTGGAAGCGCTCGGCCAACGTCATGCCCGTGTGATTGGTCGTGATGATGGTAGGTCTCATGTGCTGGGCTCGCTGGTCAATGAGCGCGAATAACACGGAGGCCATGCGCTCGGTCATCTTCTCCTTGCCCAAGTCATCGAGCCCGAGGATGTCGACGTCGATCAGGTTCTTCATGACCTGATCCCACTTCTCCTTGCCCCAAGCTCCGACCATCTCGGCCTCGAGCTCGAACATGGTCAGCACCTTAACGCCGTAGCCATCTCCTTTGAGCCTGTTGCGGATGTACCAAAGGCAACGGGTCTTTCCCTTGCGCGTAGAGCCGTGGATGAGTAGGGACTTCTTAGCCTTGCCCGGCGTCCATGTGGTCGCCAGATCAGACAGGGCCTTGGGCAGGCGCGTCGGGTCGGTGTCCTTGAACAGCTCCGGGCATCCGTCGGTAATGCTAGGCCTGAGCTTGGCACCTTCCTCCTTTGCGCGGATAGCCTCAGCCGCCAGAACACACTCGTCCTTCTTGCAGTATTCAGCGGCAGGGAAGTGGAACAAACGTCCATTCCACTCGAGGCTATGCGGGGCTATGTCGGCGCCGCAATTACGGCAGAGCTTATGGTCGCTCATGGCGGCGGTTCACGCCCCTGTTCACTAGGAGCATGTCGATGTCGTCGTCGATCATCTCGACTGTGACGACGATGCGGTTGTCTTTAATCATGTGCGTGATTTCCAATTTACGGAGGGTCTTGGAGTAAGCCTTCATGTCTTTGTGGAGCTTCTCCACGGCGCGCTCGACCAAGAGCTTGGCAACGCCCGTAAGCTTGTTGTCCAACTCAGCCTGAGCGAAGTCGATGTCCTCAATCATCTTGCCTAGCGACTTAGCCAAGGCGTGTGAGTCCACCCCAAGGTGGCGCTCGGACTTGTCGGTAGTCCGGTTGCGCCTGCCCGTAGATCCGTCGCCGGGCTTATACCCCTTGGTCATCCTTTCCCTCCTTTATCTTGTTGATGGTCTTCTGGCTGTAAGCCTTGAGCTTACCACCGATGACCAAGTTCCAATAATGGACTCCGTTCTTCACGCGCGGCTTGAGAAGCCGGACGATAGTTCCGTCGTCGAGGATGATGTATCTGGTGTCTTTGATTTTCTTCATGGGTCAGAAGCCTTTGGAGTGGTCGGCGTCGGTTTGGGCAGGCCTGCTGATCCGCACATAGCCGTGCTGGCCTGCCGGTGCCTTCACATGGATGGATTGCCACTCGTTGCGGGTGGACACCTCAAGCGCGTCCTTGGCCGCCTCTGGGGCGAAGCCAGATAGGTATTTGGCCTGCTTCACCTGCCAAGACAGGCTGGTAGTCCACTTGCGCTGACGCCTGAGTGCTATGTAGTCAGACCAAGCGTTCCACAGGTCTTTGGACCAAGCCTTGATGATGGCCTGAAACTCCTCCGCCTGTATCTTATTCTTATCGTTTGTATCCCTTGTATCTATTGGGTGAAAATTCTTTCGCCCCTCCCCTGAAGAATTCTTCACCCCCCCGGTGAAGTTTTCTTCACCCTCTACCGCCAGCGTGACTATGTCCCAGAGGACACCCGTGGCATCGCGCCTGATGAGCCCGGCGTTGGCTAGCTCCCCTATGAGCATCTGGATGTTGCGATCCGTGCAGTTCAGGTAGGAGGCCAGCGTGGCTCTGGAAGCGTAGCACCCACGCTCGTTGCTGAGGATGTGGATGATGCTCCAGAGGAACTTGGCGTTGGTGCTGATGTTGGGGTTGCTGAACACCTTGGCAGGTATCCACACGCCCTTGAAAGGAAGGTCGCTCACGATTGCTCCTCCTTTGGCTTCTTGATGGTTCGGGTGTGCGTGAGCCAGCCCTTGCCGGGAACGTACGCGTGGACGATGTAGCTCGTCTCGCTCGGGTACTTCTCGATCCGCAGGCTGTAGGACTCCTCGTCGATCTTGTCCCCGAAGTTCTCGATCAGGTTCACGATGACGTTGTCAGCCCACGCCTCGAAACCGAGGCGCTCGATCTGGGATTTGTTGTCGCTCACAGGACGGACACTCCGAAGTAGGCGTCGTCGGACACGCCCGGGTTGGACTTCTGGTTATGGATGCGGATCAGTCCCTTGATGAACTCAGCGCGGCCGACGTCGAGCGACTCAGACGAGAAGGTGTATGCGCGGGAAGCTCCGGTATCCTTGCCGGATACGACATACATGATTTCAGGCATGCCCATCATGGCTCTCATCAGTTGAGAATAGACGAACGCCTGAAGCGGCCAATGTGAGTCGCGAGCCTTGCGGCGCACGGCTTCATAAGTGCTCGAAGGAGCCGTCTTGTAGTCGATCAGAAGCGAGCGCTCATCATTCCTCATGATGTGGTCGATCTGTCCCTTGATGGGCAGGCTGAATAGGATCTGGTCATCACGGATGACTTCGGCCAATCCAACCAGAGACTCCTCCCTGACCTCCATCATGTTTGGCATCTCGACAGCCTGATCTACGACGCTCTTAGCGCCGTCGACAAGCGAAGCGGCCTTGTCCCACAGGTGTTCCTGCACCATGGTCTTGCCGTTCTCATAGGCCAGAGACATCATGGACTCATACGCGGCCTTACCATCCTTGGTGCGCCTATCGAGCTTGGGAACGCGCATGTACGCGCTCTCATCTCCGGACAGGATGGCGTGGAACACGGAGCCGATAATCATGTCATCGGTGGGCTCCTCGCGCTCGGCCACGAGCTTGTTGGCCATGTTAAGGCCGTGCTCGTTCACGAGCTTGATGAAGCTCTGGTTGTATGCGTCGTAAGACCGGTAGAGCGAACGCTCGATCGACTTGACTTGGATGATGCGCACGTCGGTGGTCGGCGTGACTTTTTCGGATATGTATTCGGACATATGTGTGTGTGGGAAATTATTTGGCGGCGCGCTTCTTGATTTCGCGTCGTTCGACTTTGATGGCTTTGACGTCATCCCAGAGGAAGCCTCCGCGTGAAGGCTTAGACTCACGGGAAACGTAGGCGGCCGCAAGCGTAGGATTACCGGCGAAGCCGACCTCATACCATTTGTCGGTGGACTCGATCTCAGCGAGCCTGCGCTCGTAGATGCCGATCCACTTGATGCGATCGGCCTGCAAGGCCGTGTTGCCTTCATGCGCGGCGCGCTCGACTTCGGCCTTGATGCGCTCGATATCCTTACGCACCTGAGTGCCATGGATTTCGCGCCACTTAGGGCCTGCGTAGCCAGCGATTACGGAGTCGTAATCCCTGTTGCTCTTGCGGGTGATGACCCGGCCATCAGGCAGGGTCGCTGTGTATTCGTATTTGCTCATGTGTGTGTGGGTGGAAATGATTACTTGGACAGACCGAGCGCCTCGGTCATGGCGTTGACCTTCTTGATGTCATCGCTGGCGTAATGCTTCGTGCGATAATATTCGTAGTCCAGAGCGAGTACGCGGGTCTCAGGATAATCCTTGTGGAACGGGCCCGGGAGATTGGCGCCGAAGCCCACGCTGACCATCGAGGCCTTCATGTCCTGCTTGCCCGAGTTCTTGCCCTGAAGCCAGCCAATGTAGTTCACTATGGCCGCACGGATGACATCAAGATCATAAACAGGGTTCAGCTGTCCTTTCGGCCCTCGGCGGATATATCCGTCAAGGTCCAAGCCCTTATTGTGCTCCTTGAAGATCTCGATCAGACGGGCCTCGATGTGCTTGACGTCCTTGGCGAAGCCTTTGTGGGCCTTGGCCATGAGCGTATCATACATCTCTGCCAAGTCATTGGAGAGTTCTTCGCGCTCAGCCTTGAGCTGGGCCTTGAGCTTGATGTGTTTTTCGATGAACCGGGGCATGTTATGCAGGTTCAGTTGTAGTGCGGTCTTGTTCATGTTCGTGTTTGGTGTAGGCAATCACTTTGACCATTCAGGGCATGTTCGTCAAGGGCTTTGACCCATTATTTGGGCCAACCTGCCTAAGTTGTTGATAATCATGTGAATATTCTGGTGGGCCTGCCCGGATTTGAACCGAGAACCAATCCCTTATGAGGGGACTGCTCTGACCATTGAGCTACAAGCCCCAGAATTATTCCTGCTCGCCCGTGCGTATTATAATTGGCCTGCGCTCACCCATGTAGGCCACGCCGCGCACGATGTTGTAGTCTACCCATTCCACAGCCTCCTGCAACCGGTCATCTTCATCAGCGTCATCGAACGCATGGTAGTATGCGGCGACGAGCTTCTCGTAGCTATAGATGACATGATTGCCATCCATGTCCCAGCCGACAATTGCGTCGTCGAGCTGATCTCTCGGCTCGAGCAGGATGCAACCATGCAGGCTGTCATCCATGTCCAGCACATCATCGAAGTGCGTCCTGTGCTTCTTCGGCACATCGCTTGCGAGCTTGTCAGCCGGGCTTGTGCTGAGCCTTGGCTTCATCTTCGTCCTGTTCTTTTTCGGCTTGTGTTTGCGCGTCATGGCAATCCAATCCAGATCTAATCGTTGCGCATGTCCATACCAATCTACGAGAGTAATGCAGACAGACAGCGCCAGCAGGAGGTCATAAATTTTGTATCAGCCCAATGGCTATGCGTCGCCGTTCCCTCAGCGCCAATGGCTCAGCATGACTACGCGCTGTGCAGGCATGACCACAAGGATGACCGGCTATACGCGCATGCCTACGTCGAGGTGAAATGCCGATCCGAGCACAGGCAGGACTATTGGCTGTCCAAGGCCAAGTGGGACTACCTGATTGACCTGAGCAACATGACCGACAGGCCAGCCTTCCTAGTCGTCCATTGTGCCAAGACCGACAAGGTCAGGTATGCCAAGGTAGGTCATGAGCAATTCTATCCCAAGGTCATCAGCGCAGGCAGGACTGACCGACCAGATGACCCCAATGCGATAGAGGAAATGGTCGTCCTTCCCATGGCTCGTTTTAAGTGCCTAGGATGCCTCAGGAAGCCCGATCAGGACAAGGATGAGCTTACTACCGGATAGAGCCCTAGCCTGACGTCCTGAGCCGATTGGGATTGAGTCAGTATCGATATTAACGCGTGACCCCTAGCTGGTAGCCTCCTAAAGAACGACCCCATGTCAAGTGGGTACAGATCAGATTAGCCGGTCAGATGTCGGAATGATGACCTTTGGACTGATATTGGTTCATCAATTAGACATAATGGATCTTGTGCGAAATCAAATCCCGACGTCCTGACCCATGATTAAGGGGGCGGGGGGGGTCGGCTCTCGTCGTCCGCGCTATACGCTGACGGGTTGCTAGGCTCATCCTTTATTTCCAAAAAAGACCCCTTGGGATCCTTGGCCCAATTCAGGAATTTGGCCGTATCCTCCGGCTTCACAGCCTCAAATTGCCCGTCAATGATGACCTCCTTGGACTTCCGCAGGTCGGCACCCCGGGATTTGAGCAATTTGTCCAGCGAAGCATGGTCTACTGTGAACCTGTGCTCGACCACCGCCTGAGGCTGGTCTTGGAGGGCCTGTATCTTGTCAATGGCGATGCCCATGGCGATGGGGATCTGGGAGACATGCAGGTTGTCCAGCTCGTCGACCAGCTTTTGGCTGGCCTGCTGGACGAAGCTTTTGAGGTTGCGCACAGTCGAGGCCTTGAACTCGTCATTCAGGCCCGTGGACTCCGGCATCGACCTTTTGATGGCCATGACGTTGTTGGGCGACATCCGCTGGGACTTGGCGATGTCGTCGATCGACACGCCGGACCTCAACAGCTCCCTGACGGCCTGTTTGCGCTCCTCGGTTATGCGCGAGGCGTTGTGGTCGGAGCTCGGGTTTGTATCCAACCTTCCATTATCATTTGACATGGATTGGGATAGTCCCGATATTTTGCCACATGTCAAACGACGAGCTCGTGGACCGGGACCCCCTTAGGTTGAGCTTCGTCGTCGGCATAGAGCCGATACGGACTACGCACCAGACCGACCTCAGGATATTGAGGACGAAGGATGGACGTCAATTCATCGGCAAGATGTCCAAGTCCAAGATCAAGAATTGGGGCGAACAGTTCGCCATGCAGATCCGCAGGCACAAGCCGGACAAGCCGCTTGAAGGCCCGTTGTGGCTTAGGCTGGTCTTTGCCTTCCCCCTGAACAAGGGCGACAAGGCGCGAAGCGTACCACATCCGGTCAAGCCGGATTGGGACAACCTGCCGAAGACTGTCTGCGATATCATGACGCGCGAAGGCTTCTGGCACGACGACTCCCAGATCGTGTTCGGGCAGGTCGTCAAGTGCCGCCATGTCAGTCCGTTCGTTGGAGTGAAGATATGCCCGGCTCCTTGGATCGACGAGCCGTTCGTCAGCGCACTTTATGACTCCCACAAACCAGACTGAGAAGGAGCTTATAGCCCGGTATGGACTGCCTCGCGATGAGATGGTCCGCTTCCGCCGCGACAGCCTTAAAGCCGGAACCGATTGGAACCGCGTCAGGCAGGGCGACAAGCCTGAGCACATGTGCCCGATCGAGTTCACCGAGGCAGGACTCGCCAAGGTATTAGACCATTTCAAGATAGACCTGAAGCCTCAGGACAGCTGGCCCAAGGTCGCCATAGTCTCCAAGAATAATTGGCCGAACGCCAAGCTCATGACTGTCCTGATCGACGGCAAGAGCCACAACGTCATCGTCGCCAACTCGAGGTTGTTCTATCCGGGCGCCGAAGTGTCCATAGACCGAAGGGGCGGAAAGCTAATCTGCTCGCAACGTCCCGAGAGCGCCCACAAGCTTTTCTCCGCCATCAAGCGCAAGCAACATGAAGAACAAAGCTAACAAGTCCGGCAAGTCCTACTCTGGAAAGTCCTGCTCTACGGGCAAGGGCTGGAAGGATTACAAGGGTTGCAAGTAATGGGCGACGGGTTCGACGCCGAATTCGTCAAGAACAACCCTGATGCCTACCGCGAGTTGCGGAAGGCTCAGGATGATCGCGTTCCAGATGAGTCAGCCATAGACTCCAATCCGGACTCCGAGCGGAACATGAACAGGCTTTTTGCTCGCCAGACCCGCGAGCAAGAGGAGGCAGGCATTATGCACAGGGCATACCTGAGGCGTGACGCCGAGCGCAAGACGCTGAGTGAGATGGCGACCCTGAAGGGCGGAGGTCCGCAAGCCACAGGCATGACGGCGAATGAAATCGTCGCGGCCGGTGGCGCCAAAAAAGGCGGCTACACGTCGATCGAGTCAGGGCCGGGAGGCATCGTCGCCGCTGGCGGTAAAAAAATAGGACCGACCCTAGGAATAGGAGCTTCGGCAGACTCACAGATCAACGCCGTCCGATGGGGCGCGAGCATGCAAAAGGTCAGGACGGCTGAGCGCGAATACCGCCAACAGCAAAAAAAGAAAAACGATGGCGGCCTGAGGGCCGCCAGACAGAGGCACGAAGGCAAGAATTTCTTCAGCCACAGGCCGATGTTCACGATAGGGGCCGTGACCTATAACCCGATGAGCTTTGATGGGGCGTTTCCGAAGGTCGGCACGTTCAGGGCTTGTGAGTCAGGGTGGCCTCAGGTTTCGGATGGCGCCAGCGAAACCCTGCAACGCGTCACGCTTGAAGCTGGAAGAAAAGACATGAGGGGGAGGGCTCGAAACCAATACTAAGCATGAGCTTTGAGCAGATCAACATAGGGAGCAAGGAGTCGCCGATCATGGTGACGAAGCACCCGATCATCCATACGCCCACGAAGGATGACGTGATTGATCTGGCCAGAGAGATAGGCCCCGAGGCTACATATGAAGTCCTCAAGCGGCGCGAGGAAAAGATAAAGGCAGAGGAGCTTGATCCATACAGGCACGGGTACGAGCCTGACCATTGGAGGGAAGCCGACATGCTCCTGATGTCAGGCAATGAGCTCCTTATAATGGGAGGCAACCGCGCCGGTAAGACCGAGTATGCCGCCAAGCGCATCATGCAACTACTCTGCACCAGACCCAACTCTAGGGTGTGGTGCTTGCACACCACGTCCCAGACTTCCATCCAGATGCAACAGGCGGTCATCTGGAAATACATGCCTCCGGAGTATAAGAACGCGAAGAAGACCAAGGTTACGAACATCCAATACTCCCAGAAGAACGGCTTTACTGACGCTACGTTCGTCCTGCCGAACAGGTCCCAAATCTTCTTCATGAACTATGGTCAGGAGAAGAAGGTCATCGAAGGTGGCGAGCCTGACATGATTTGGTGCGACGAGCTTGTTCCGCCTGATTGGGTCGAGACGCTTCGCTACCGACTCGTCACGCGATCCGGAAAGATGATCCTCACCTTTACTCCGATAACGGGATACACTCCCGTCGTTAAGGAGTATGTCGCCGGGTGCCGGTTCAAGAAGACCCTGAAGGCAGACTTGCTTCCAGACACTCAGAACGTCCCAAACATACCGAAAGGCCACATGCCGTTCACCGCCGCGTGTATAAAAGGGTCTGCGAACGTCATCTGGTTTCACTCGATACTCAACAGCTACTCCCCCTTTGAACAGATCAAGTTGGCACTCCGTGGCAGAGGCCCGTATGAAATCAAAATCCGCGCGTACGGATGGGCAGAGTCGCTGTCAGGATCTCAGTTTCCTAGGTTCGGAGAACCCAACATCATTCCAGACGAAAAGATCCCGAAGGAAGGGACTAATTATATGGCGGTTGACCCAGCTGGAGCTCGAAATTGGTTCATGTGTTGGATGAGGGTGGATAAGCAGGGCAACCGATACATATACAGGGAGTGGCCGGACATAAGCATGGGCGAGTGGGCCTTGAACGGAGATAAGCCGGACGGAAAGCCCGGACCAGCTCAGCGTCAGGGAGCTGGCATGGGAGTCATAGAGATGAAGGAGCACATACGATCCCTCGAAGGGGGAGAGGAGATTTTCGAAAGGTACATCGACCCGCGCGCAGGAAACGCCACCGCCATAAACAAGGAAGGCGGAGTGACCCTGATACAACTTTTAGAGGACGACCCGAACCCCATGTGGTTCACGCCTGCCGCCGGTCTCAGGCTCGAGGAAGGCGTCGGCATACTGAACGATTGGTTCTCGTACGACCAAAACAACCCTATCAGCTCGGTCAATCAGCCCAAGCTGTTCATAGCCGAGAGCTGCATAAACACCATCTGGTGCCTGCGAGAGTGGACGGGGCTTGATGGAGAAAAGGGGTCCAGCAAAGACCCGATCGACGTGCTCAGGTATCTGGCCGTCATGCAACCCAACTACGCCGACGATAAGACCTACAAGGCCGTCGGGGGAGGAACCTATTGACCATGATTAACGTACCAGCGGGAACCCCGCCCCTGCTTCGCCTGACTGAGGCGAACCAGATATTCAACCTCAGCAAGTCTACCCTGTTGCGCCTCAGGCGCAAGGGGGTGCTCAAGACTTACAGGACTTCCGGAGGCCAATACATGTTCTACCGGGACGACCTGATCGAACACATTTCCAAAAACACCAATGGCTCAAATCAAGTATAAGGACCACCCGAACCAGCGCGACCAGCTGGCATACCATAAGCGGGTTCCGGACATTCAGTTCATGCTGAATGAGTACCAGCGCTCCGCGTTTCATGGAACGATGGTGTCGAAGATGGTCTATGCCGACGACATCAGGCTTGCCCGTTGGCCCGGTCAGACCGACGACGGAAAGAAGCATAGCTACGCCCGTCCAGACGGAGATCCTGCGTTCCCTTTTGAAGGTGCGTCCGACGTGCGCGTAAGGCTCGTCGACAGGCTCATCAACGAGCAGAAGGCCATGCTCATGCACGCGTTCAAGTCGTGCACCCTGAAGGTCGGAGGCACGGAGATCATGGATACCATGGCGGCGTCTTCTGCCACCAACCTGATGAGGTGGCTCATCGAAACCAAGATGAAGCTCGAGATGCACAGGGAGGCCGAGCTTCTGGCCGACTACATGCTCCAATACGGATGGTCGGTGGTCCAGATAGGCTGGGACAGGCAGATGGGAAAGAGGACCCAGACCATAACCATGCAGGAGCTTGCCGGTGCCGCAGAGGCCGCCCGTGCCGCCGGTCAGGACTCATCCATGATGGTCAATCTGGTTTCGTCCATATCTGATCCGCGCAAGGAAGACTATGCTGTTCAGCTCATGAAGCAGATGCTTCCGAACATGGACGAAGGACAGCTCCGCAAGTGCATCCAAGGACTCAGGGATAACGGAGAGGGTTTTGTCGAGGAACAATACATAGCCAAGAACCTTCCCGTCGTCACGGCGTTAAAGCCATACGATGAGGTGTGCTTCCCGCCAGAGACTTCCGACCTGCAGAAGGCGCGCGTCATATTCCGCAGGCAGTATGTGACCGAGGTTGAGCTCAGGTCCATGGGAGAGGTCGACGGATGGAAGAACGACTTTGTCGAGGCCGCAAGCAGGACCATGGGCAACCATTACTACTTCAACGACCCTAACCTTGTCCCTACCACCACGATGCTCAACTCGAACATCCAGAGGGGTGACAACCTGATCGAAATCGTCTGGGCCTACTACAGGCAGTTGGACAAGGACAACGTACCGGCCATCTATTACACTGTGTTCTGCCCTCAGGTCGGATCAGAGCTGTACGCGAAGCAGGAGATGCTGAACTACGCACATAACGAATATCCCTTCGTCGACATACGCTACGAGCGTAGCCGCCGTCAGGTAACAGAGTCGAGGGGTATCCCCGAGCTCTGCAAGACGGAGCAGGATGAGGTCAAGGCCCAGCATGATGCGATAAGGGACAGGACTGCAATCGAGGTCCTTCCGCCCGTCAAGGTGGTAAAACGCATCGGCGCGCTCAACAGGATAGCTCCGGGTCAGGTCCTGCCCGTTACCAACAAGGACGACTACACTTGGCTCGAGCCCCCGGCAGGCCGCGCTGAATACGCCTTCCAAGTCATCGAGCAAATCGAGAAGAACCTCGGAAACTACTTCGGCTTCCAAGTCGGAGAAAAGCCCATCGACCCAACCAAGATACAGATGATCCAACAGCTCAGGGTGGATAATTGGCTCATGTTCTGGACTAGGGCTTACACCCAGATGTTCTCCCTCTGCCTTCAATACATGCCCGAGGAAGAAATCATGAGGATCACCGGAATACCTCTTAAGCAAGGAATGTCCGACATCCACGCGCAGTACGACCTGAACGTGCGCTTTGACGTACGCGACGCCGATCCGGAATTCGTCCGCGAGAAGCTCAAGTCCATTATCGAGACTGTCGTTCCGCTTGACGTTTCCGGCGTCATTGACCGAGACAAGCTTGTTAAGCTCGTGATAGAGTCCATCAGCCCTGACGCGGCGAGGGAGCTGGTCATCGACAAGGCTACCGCTTCACAAAAGCTGTACAAGGACGTCACCAACGACATCGCGCTCATGATGCTTGGCAACGAAGCCCAATACGTCGAAAACGACCCGCAAGCTTCGTCCAAGCTTCAGTTTGCGCAGGACATCCTCGCGAAGAACCCGAAGGCGCAACAGGCGGCTCAGGGCGACCGCATCTTCCAGATCCTTCTCGAGAACTACATGAAGCAACTTCAGTTCTCCATGGAGCAGGAGAAGAACAAGCAGATAGGACGAGTCGGCGTATCGCCTGCCACCGAGAAGATCCAAGAGGAGTTCGGCAAGGCCGCGGAGGAGGCTCAGGCCGCCGCCGCCGAAGCCCCTGCGCAGGCCGCACCTTCCATGCCCGGACCAATGGGCATGCAAATCTAAGCTATGAACCCGAAAAACGATTGGATACTAAAGGCATTTTCCGCCACAGACCCCAACAGCGTCGAGCTATTCAAAGCCGTGCTGGTGTTGATCGACGAGGGCTTGCAGATCGAAATGGGCAAGGTGATGTCGGCAAACACCACGGGCGAGGCTAGGGTTCACTCCGCCGGAAGGCTTGACGCCTTCAATGACGTGCTTGTTCACCTTCAGGACAAAAGAGACTTCGCGCTTAAATCGAATACGGCTCAAACCGGGCCTCAGCAAGACGGCGCCTTGCGTAGTGATCGATGAAGTCCATTTCTACTTACGTCTCTGCGGACGTTAAACGCTGACCTATATGGAAGAAGACCAACAGCCACAAGCTGAACTCGAACTTGGGAACGAGTCTAATACCCCCATGCCTAATGCTGGACAGGCCGAACCCAGCAAAACCCAAAGTCCGGAAGATTTCTTCTCCCGGATGCTGTCTGGCGGCCAGACGGAACAAACCACCGACGTGGAGTCGTCGGAAGCGCCCGAGGCAGAAATGCCGGAGGCAACCACAGAAGCCGAAGAAGTAGAAGTACAGTCCCAGAACTCTGACCGCTCCACCAAAGGCATGCAGAAGCGTCTGGATAAACTTACTGCCCTAAGGCGTGAAGCTGAGGATAGAGCAAAGCAGTTAGAAGAAGAAGTCGCTGAACTCAGGCGATCCAAGGCCGTCTCCGCGCCGGTAGCTCAAAATCAATACGAGCACCTCAACAGCGCGGCTGATATACAGGCCGAGTTTGATAAACAGCGACAGATCAGGCTATTCTGCGAGCGATATCCCGACGGATACTACCCAGAGCAAGGTGAGCCCGTGAGCAAGGAGAACATAGCCAAGGCTAAGGTCAAGGCGCTCCAAGCCATGGAAGAGCACCTCCCGCGACATGCCAAGTATCTGGAGACGCGCGAAAACACCAAGAGGATCGCCGCGAGCGAGTTCTCTTGGCTCAATGATCCCACGGACGAAAGGACTGTGAAGGCCAAGGCTTTCATCGATGCCGTCCCTGAGATTAAGCGTTTCCCAGACTACGAGCTATACGCGGCGCATATGGTCAACGGCCTTACGAGCTATCAGGCTCAGAAGGCTAGGGCCAAGCAACAGCCTGCGCGAGTTCCGATGCAACCATCCGTGTCGTCGTCCGCACCTAGCCGCCCCCAACAGGGCGACAAGATGGAAGGCGCCATTAGCATGGAGCGCTACCGCAAGACGGGATCTATGGACGATCTGGCTAACGTGTTCAAAAACAAGTTCGTCTAATACCCAAAGACCATGGCCTCGCTCTATGAACGGGAGTTTCAAAATCAGCGCCCCCTCCCCGGCGCCCGTATCGGTATCCGCGAAGAACTCTCGGACCTGATCCTCAATGTCGACGCTAAGGACACGCCCATCTCCTCGATGGCCAAGCGTGGATCTAAGCCCGGCAACACGACCTTCCGCTGGCAGGTCGACCGCAATCCGGAACCCTCGGTTGAACTCGGCATCCTCGACGGCGCCGACGTCAATCCGACGACCCCGGCCACCAACCCCGAGTTCAAGGAATACACCAAGAACTACCGCACGGAAGTGGAAAACAACATCCACATGTTCCGTAGGTCTGTCCATGTGTCCAACCTGACTCAGGACATCCTCAACATCGCTGGCGTCAAGGATGAGCTGTCCCGACAGCTCTCGAAGGCCACCATCGACCTGAAGCGCTCCATGGAGCTCACCTTCACGTCCGATATCCTTCCCGTCTTCGATAACGGAACCCTGCCGTATCGCACCCGATGCCTTACCGCTTGGATCAAGCCGGAGCTGGCTTCTGCTCAGTATAACACCCAGACCAAGTATGGTATCCAGAATACCAACAGCGGCCTCGGAAACTACAGGCAGGAAATCCGCTCGATCAACGAGAACTTCCTCACCCCCTCCACGTCTATCATAGGTACCGGCCTTACTGTCGATAACCTGTCCGAAAACGACGTTCAGGACGTGATGACCTCCGTTTACGAGCAGACCGGTCAGTTCCGCTCCCACGAAGCCGTCGTCGGCACCTCCCTCAAGAGGCAGTTCACGAACCTCGTGTACACCCAGCGCGCCCCTGCCTCTCCGGCTTCCGGAAGCTCCATCACCAACAACCGCGACGCCAACTCGGACACCATCAAGGCTTCCGTCGACGTCTTCGAAGGCGACTTCGGCCGCCTCTCGCTGATCCCGTCGCAGTTCCTGCATGCTGGCGTCAATCCGTACAGCATCAAGTTCGTCTCCGGTGACGCCGCTGGCGAGTATCACGTCTACGACGGAGATACCAACATCGCGGACAACCTCGTCGACGTCAAGGTGACCAACTTCACCACGGGAGCCACCACGGCCGCCCCTGCGAAGTACGCCACCGAAGCCGACGCGAAGAAGCACGTCAATCTTCACGCGCAGAACGCGAAGACCAAGGGCTTCATCATCCCGTGGGAATACCTCGAGATCCGCTACGGCGGAAACATCGCTCAGGTCCGCGAGCTGACTGAAAACGGCGGTGGTCCTCGTCGCATGATGGAAGCCATGGCCGCTCTGGTCGTCCAGAGCCCCCTGTGCTTCGGCATGTTCGACTACAAGGCCAACGACGCCTAATCAACCGAGGTCATGGCTGAGCTACCGCCCATCCATGAAGCCATCCCCGGCGATCTTCTCCAGCCCATGCTGGAGGAGTTTCGCTCGGGGTGGAACCTCCGTAAGGTCCAATCAGAGGCGGCCCGAAAGCTCATCGCGGAGACCAATAAGGATGAGCACCAATTTTCCGAGGGCCTCGGCCAGCTCCGAGCCCGTATTCCGATCGAGTTCTACCAGCACATGAAGTTCCTGTTTGGCCCACAGATATGGAACGACAAGAAGTTCCTCAACAGGGTGCTTCAGGAAAACCCGGAGTTCAAGGTGAACACTGTGGCCAAGACTCAGATCATAGTTCCTAGCTTCCCGTAATGGCTTACAACAATCCCCCCAAGAGGCCTACGCCTCCCTCTCCTATCAATTACAACTACACTAGGACTCCGCCTTCTCCTAGCGCAGACCAGATGATAGCCGCCCAGCAGGCAA
>JACCDJ010056545.1_pt1 | contig 45112 bp, 38 predicted proteins | sample 7444481 | NCBI WGS metagenome assembly JACCDJ01 (sample SAMN15323435, study PRJNA562643) | freshwater metagenome | isolation source: river surface water | place: USA:Blue River Watershed | collected 2017-08-15
AGCGCCAACCGCAGCCCCTTTCCTGAACAAAAGCAACATCGAGAGCGATCTCGGTAAGCGTTTGGGCGTACCCGTCACCATCCGGAGAACCCAGTGCTTTTGTCTCAACAGGCTTCCAGGCCCATCGCGCTCCTGGCGCTCGCAGACGGCACGGTCTTTACTGGCACTTCGATCGGAGCCCCCGGCTCCACCACCGGCGAAGTCGTGTTCAACACGTCGCTCACCGGCTACCAGGAAATCCTCACCGACCCGAGCTACTGCCGGCAGATCGTCACGCTGACGTATCCGCACATCGGCAACTACGGCATCAACGAGGAAGACATCGAAGCCGGCAAGGTCCATGCCGCGGGCCTCATCATCCGCGACCTGCCCCTCATCGCCTCCAACTTCCGCAGCACCCTCACGCTGTCGGCCTACCTCGCGCGCGAAGGCACCGTGGGCATCGCCGACATCGACACCCGCCAGCTCACGCGCCTGCTGCGCACGAAGGGCGCGCAAAACGGCTGCATCCTCGCCCTGGCTCCCGGCCAGGCCGTCACGCAGGCCCTGAAAGACCAGGCCATCGCCCAGGCGAAGGCCGCGCCTTCCATGACCGGGCTGGATCTGGCGAAGGTGGTGTCGGCCACCACCCGTGCCGAGTGGACCGAGACCGAGTGGCAACTGGGCAGCGGCTACGGCAAGCTCGAGAACCCGCGCTACCACGTCGTGGCCTATGACTTTGGCGTGAAGAAGAACATCCTGCGCATGCTGGCCGAGCGCGGTTGCAGGGTCACCGTGGTGCCCGCGCAGACACCGGCCGCCGACGTGAAGAAGCTCCAACCCGACGGCGTCTTCCTCTCCAACGGCCCCGGCGACCCGCAGCCCTGCGACTACGCCATCGCCGCCACCCGCGAACTGGTCGAGGCGGGCTATCCCACCTTCGGCATCTGCCTGGGCCACCAGATCCTGGCGCTGGCCTCCGGCGCCCAGACCTTCAAGATGAAGTTCGGCCACCACGGCGCCAACCACCCGGTCAAGGACCTGGACAACGGGCGCGTCTCCATCACCAGCCAGAACCACGGCTTCGCGGTCGACGAGAAATCGCTGCCCGCCAACCTGCGCGCCACCCACGTCAGCCTGTTCGACGGCACGCTGCAGGGCCTGGCCCGCACCGACAAGCCCGCGTTCTGCTTCCAGGGCCACCCGGAAGCCTCGCCCGGACCGCACGACATCGGCTACCTGTTCGACCGGTTCACCGGCCTGATGGACGCAGCCAGGAAATAACATGCCCAAGCGTCAAGATCTCAAGAGCATCCTCATCATCGGTGCCGGCCCGATCATCATCGGTCAGGCCTGCGAGTTCGACTACTCCGGCGTGCAGGCCTGCAAGGCCCTGCGCGAGGAGGGCTACAAGGTCATCCTGATCAACAGCAACCCTGCGACGATCATGACCGACCCGGCCACCGCCGACGTCACCTACATCGAACCCATCACCTGGCAGACGGTCGAAAAGATCATCGCCAAGGAAAAGCCCGACGCCATCCTGCCCACCATGGGCGGTCAGACCGCGCTCAATTGCGCGCTCGATCTGTGGCACCACGGCGTGCTGGAGAAATACAAGGTCGAACTCATTGGCGCCACCCCCGAGGCCATCGACAAGGCCGAAGACCGCCAGAAGTTCAAGCAGGCCATGACCAAGATCGGCCTGGGCTCGGCGCGTTCGGGCATCGCCCACTCCATGGAGGAGGCCTGGGCGGTGCAAAAGCACGTGGGCTTTCCGACTGTCATCCGCCCCAGCTTCACCCTGGGCGGCACGGGCGGCGGCATCGCCTACAACGCCGAGGAATTCGAGACCATCTGCAAGCGCGGCCTCGAGGCCTCGCCCACCCACGAGCTGCTGATCGAAGAGTCGCTGCTCGGGTGGAAGGAATACGAGATGGAGGTCGTGCGTGACAAGGCCGACAACTGCATCATCGTCTGCTCCATCGAGAACCTGGACCCCATGGGCGTGCATACCGGTGACTCCATCACCGTGGCCCCGGCCCAGACGCTGACCGACAAGGAGTACCAGATCATGCGCAACGCCTCCCTGGCGGTGCTGCGCGAGATCGGCGTCGATACTGGCGGCTCCAACGTGCAGTTCTCCATCAACCCGAAAGACGGTCGCATGATCGTCATCGAGATGAACCCGCGCGTGTCGCGTTCCTCCGCGCTGGCCTCCAAGGCCACGGGCTTTCCCATCGCCAAGGTCGCGGCCAAGCTGGCCGTGGGCTACACGCTGGACGAACTGCGCAACGAGATCACCGGCGGCGCCACACCCGCGAGCTTCGAGCCCTCGATCGACTACGTGGTCACCAAGATCCCGCGCTTTGCCTTCGAGAAATTCCCCGCAGCCGATTCGCGCCTGACCACCCAGATGAAGTCGGTGGGCGAGGTGATGGCCATGGGCCGCACCTTCCAGGAAAGCTTCCAGAAGGCCCTGCGGGGCCTGGAAGTGGGCGTGGACGGCATGAACGAGAAGACCCAGGACCGCGAGACGCTGGAAAAGGAACTGGGCGAGCCCGGTCCCGAGCGGATCTGGTACGTGGGCGATGCGTTTGCCATGGGCCTGTCGGTGGCCGAGGTTCATGACCTCACCAAGATCGACCCCTGGTTCCTCGTGCAGATCGAGGAGATCGTCAAGCTCGAGCTCGAGATGGACAAGCTGGCCGCCGCGAAAGGCGAGGGGGCCTTGGCCTCCCTGGATGCCGCTACCCTGCGCATGCTCAAACGCAAGGGCTTCTCCGACCGGCGCCTGGCCAAGCTGCTCAAGACCACCGACAAGGCGGTGCGCGAGCAACGCAAGAAGCTGAAGGTGCGCCCCGTCTACAAGCGGGTGGACACCTGCGCCGCCGAGTTCGCCACCAACACCGCCTACATGTACTCCACGTACGAGGACGAGTGCGAGGCCGAACCGACCAGCAAGAAAAAGATCATGGTGCTCGGGGGCGGCCCCAACCGCATCGGCCAGGGCATCGAGTTCGACTATTGCTGCGTCCATGCGGCCCTCGCCCTGCGCGAGGACGGCTACGAGACCATCATGGTCAACTGCAACCCCGAGACGGTGTCCACCGACTACGACACGTCCGATCGCCTCTACTTCGAGCCGCTCACGCTCGAAGACGTGCTGGAGATCGTCGACAAGGAAAAGCCCACCGGCGTGATCGTGCAGTACGGTGGCCAGACGCCGCTCAAGCTCGCCCTGGGCCTGGAGGCCGAAGGCGTGCCGATCATCGGCACCAGCCCCGACATGATCGACGCCGCCGAAGACCGCGAGCGTTTCCAGAAACTGCTGCACGACCTGGGCCTGCGCCAGCCGCCCAATGCCACGGCCCGCACCGAGGCCGAGGCCCTGGAGAAGGCCGCCGCCCTGGGCTACCCGCTGGTGGTGCGCCCCAGCTATGTGCTTGGCGGCCGCGCCATGGAGATCGTGCACGAGCAGCGCGATCTGGAGCGCTACATGCGCGAAGCGGTCAAGGTGTCCAACGACTCGCCGGTGCTGCTCGATCGCTTCCTGAACGACGCCATCGAGTGTGACGTCGACTGTCTGCGTGACGGTGAGCGCACCTTCATCGGCGGCGTGATGGAGCACATCGAACAGGCCGGCGTGCATTCGGGCGACTCCGCCTGTTCGCTGCCGCCGTATTCGCTGTCCAAGGCCACCGTCGACGAGATCAAGCGCCAGACCGCCGCGATGGCCCAGGCGCTGAACGTGGTGGGCCTGATGAACGTGCAGTTCGCCATCCAGCATGTCGATGGCCAGGACGTGATCTACGTGCTCGAGGTGAACCCGCGCGCCTCGCGTACCGTGCCCTTCGTCTCCAAGGCCACCGGCATCCAGCTGGCCAAGGTGGCCGCGCGCTGCATGGCCGGCCAGTCGCTGGCCTCGCAAGGCATCACGACGGAGGTCACCCCGCCTTACTTCAGCGTGAAGGAGGCCGTGTTCCCCTTCGTCAAGTTCCCCGGCGTGGATACCATCCTCGGCCCCGAGATGAAGTCCACCGGCGAGGTGATGGGCGTGGGCAAGACCTTCGGCGAGGCCTTCGTCAAGAGCCAGCTCGGCGCCGGCACCCGCCTGCCGCGCCCGAGGGACGCGAAGGGCCAGTCCACCGGCAAGGTGTTTCTCACGGTGAAGAACGGCGACAAGCCCCGCGCGGTCGAAGTCGCCCGTGGCCTGGCGGCCCTGGGCTTCGAGCTCGTGGCGACCAAGGGCACGGCGGCGGCGATCACCGCGGCCGGTATCACCTGCCAGTCGGTGAACAAGGTCACCGAAGGCCGCCCGCACGTGGTCGACATGTTGAAGAACAACGAGATCGTGATGGTCGTGAACACCGTCGAGGAGCGCCGCAACGCCATCGCCGATTCGCGCGCCATCCGCACCTCGGCGCTCCTGGCCCGTGTGACCACCTTCACCACCATCGCCGGCGCCGAAGCGGCCGTCGAGGGCATGAAGTACCTGGACACGCTGGACGTGATCTCGGTGCAGGAGATGCATGCGCAGTTGGCCTGAGGGCGCGGGACCGCTCGCTCCTGGCCCCGCCGGGGCCGGCAAGAGTGCTTAAGGGGTACATCCGGCCCCTCGTGCTGCGGGCCGTTTCGGCATAATCCGGGTCAATCCACACCGCCGGCTGGCAACGGTCGGCGGTTTGCTTTTGTCCCCCTCGATTGATTGACCTCTATGGCCACCATTCCCATCACCCGCCGCGGCGCCGAGAAGCTCAAGGCCGAACTCCACAAGCTCAAGACCGTGGAGCGCCCCGCCGTGATCAACGCGATCGCCGAGGCCCGCGCCCAGGGGGACCTGTCCGAGAACGCCGAGTACGACGCCGCCAAGGACCGCCAGGGCTTCATCGAGGGTCGCATCCAGGAAATCGAGGGCAAGCTCTCGGCGGCCCAGGTGATCGACCCGGCCTCGGTCGATGCCGGCGGCAAGGTGGTCTTCGGCGCCACCGTCGACCTGGAGGACGAGAACAGCGGCGACAAGGTGACCTACCAGATCGTCGGCGAGGACGAGGCCGACCTGAAACTGGGCCTCATCAACGTCTCCAGCCCGATCGCGCGCGCGCTGATCGGAAAAGAAGAGGGCGACACGGCCGAGGTCCAGGCCCCGGGCGGTCTGCGCCGCTACGAGGTCATGGCGGTCCGCTACGTCTGACACCTGGCCGCACCCCGTGACCGCGATCGACCGCCTCGGCCTGCTGGCGGCCGCCCTGTGGTGGGGCAGCCTCAGCGCCGTCGGCTTCTGGGTCGTGCCCCTGCTGTTTGCCCACCTGCCGACGCCCGCCCAGGCCGGTAGCCTGGCGGCGAGGCTGTTCTCGGCCCAGTCCTGGGTCGCCCTGGGCTGCGGCCTGGTGCTGCTGATGCTCTCCAGACCTCGGGACGGGGTACCCCGGCTCGACGGGGGCCAGGGCGCCCTGGGGTGGCTGCTGGCGGGCCTGCTGGCCGCCTTGCTGCTGGAGTACGGCGTGGCGCCGCGCATCGTCGCGCGGGTGGACCTGAAGCTGTGGCACAGCGTGGGCAGTGCCCTGTACCTGCTGCAGTGGGCCTGTGCCGGGGTGGTGCTCTGGAAGCTGGCGGGAGGACCTGCCGGGGCCTGGCGCCAGCAGGTCAGGTCAGGCGACCCTTCTTGACCGATTTCTGCTTGGGCTTGGCCCGTTTGACCTGCCCACCGGGGGTCAGGCGCTGGTTGCCCAGGACCCGCAGGGTCCGGACCTCGGGCCGCTGGCCGCCGCGCTTGCTGTATTTCAGCACCTTGATGTCGCGGGGGCCGGGCTTGCGGTCGTCGTCCTCGGCCCGGGCCTTGGGCGGCTTGGGGCGCCACAGGACCAGCAGCTTGCCGATGTGCTGGATGGGGGCGGCCCCGAGCTGGTCGGCCAGTTGCAGGTACATGGCCTCGCGGGCAGCGCGGTCGTCGCCCAGCACCCGCACCTTGATCAGGCCGTGGGCGTTGAGGGCCGCGTCGACCTCTTTTTGCACCGCCGGGGTGAGCCCGTCGTTGCCGATCATGACGACGGGATCGAGGTGGTGGGCCTCGGCGCGGTGCGCCTTGCGCTCGGCGATGGACAGTTCAATGGCGGGCATCTCTTTATTATCGCTGCGGCGGGAATGCATTCATGAAGATCAAGACCAAGAGCAAGAAGGTGAACAAGGCGTGGCTGAACGACCATGTCAACGACCCTTATGTGAAGCTCGCCCAGAAAGAGGGCTATCGCGCCCGTGCCGCCTACAAGCTCAAGGAAATCGATGAAACCCTGGGCCTGATCCGCCCGGGCCATGTGGTCGTCGACCTCGGGTCCACCCCGGGTGCCTGGAGCCAGTACCTGCGCCGGCGCCTGTCCCCCGGGGGCGCGGCGGCCGGGGAGCTCAATGGCACCATCGTCGCCCTGGACATCCTGCCCATGGAGCCGATCGAGGGGGTCACCTTCCTGCAGGGGGACTTTCGCGAGCCCGAGGTCCTGGCCCGCCTGGAGGCGGCCCTGACCGGCCGCCCGGCCGATGTGGTGGTGTCGGACATGGCCCCCAACCTGTCTGGCATCGAATCGGCCGACGCCGCCCGCATCAGCCACCTGGTGGAACTGGCCATCGAGTTCTCCCGAGCCCACCTCAAGCCGGAGGGGGCGCTGGTCACCAAGGTGTTCCATGGCAGCGGCTACAGCCAGCTGGTGAAGTTGTTCAAGGAAACTTTCCGGGTGGTCAAGCCTCTCAAACCCAAGGCGTCCCGGGACAAATCCTCCGAAACCTTCATCGTCGGGATCGGCCTGAAGCCCGGCGCCTGAGCCCCTGCCCACCTGGCCCGACCCCACCGGGCAGCCCCGACCCCGGGAAAGGGGGTACCCCTAGGCCGGGGGCGGTTGTAGTCTTTTAGCATCGCTGCTCTGCTTGAAACCCCTAGAATGGGCTTCACATAGCGTCCGTACCCTTCACGGAGACCGATTTGAACAATCAGTGGTTCTCGAAAATTGCCGTCTGGCTGGTGATCGCCCTCGTGCTGTTCACCGTTTTCAAGCAGTTCGACACGCGCGGTGCCTCGGGCGCCAGCGTGATGGGCTATTCCGACTTCCTGGAGGAGGTCAAGAACAAGCGCATCAAGAACGCCGTGATCCAGGAGGGGCAGGGCGGCACCGAGATCGTGGCCGTCACCACCGACGACCGCAAGGTACGCACCACCGCCACCTACCTGGACCGCGGCCTGGTCGGCGACCTCATCGCCAACGGCGTGAAGTTCGACGTCAAGCCCCGTGAGGAAGGCTCCCTGCTGATGACCCTGCTGGTCTCCTGGGGCCCGATGCTGCTCCTGATCGGCGTGTGGGTGTATTTCATGCGCCAGATGCAGGGCGGCGGCAAGGGTGGGGCCTTCAGCTTCGGCAAGAGCAAGGCCCGCATGCTCGACGAGAACAACAACCAGGTCACCTTCGCCGACGTCGCGGGCTGCGACGAGGCCAAGGAAGAAGTCAAGGAGGTCGTGGACTTCCTGAAGGACCCGCAGAAATTCCAGAAGCTGGGCGGCCGCATTCCGCGCGGCCTGCTGCTGGTCGGCCCCCCGGGCACCGGCAAGACCCTGCTGGCCAAGGGCATCGCCGGCGAGGCCAAGGTGCCTTTCTTCAGCATCTCGGGTTCCGACTTCGTCGAGATGTTCGTCGGCGTGGGCGCGGCCCGTGTGCGCGACATGTTCGAGAACGCCAAGAAGAACGCGCCCTGCATCATCTTCATCGACGAGATCGACGCCGTCGGCCGCCAGCGTGGCGCGGGCCTGGGTGGCGGCAACGACGAACGCGAGCAGACCCTCAACCAGATGCTGGTCGAGATGGACGGCTTCGAGACCAACCTGGGCGTGATCGTGGTGGCCGCCACCAACCGTCCCGACATCCTGGACGCCGCGCTGCTGCGCCCGGGACGCTTTGACCGCCAGGTCTATGTGCAGCTGCCCGACATCCGCGGCCGCGAGCAGATCCTGAACGTCCACATGCGCAAGGTGCCGATCGGCACCGACGTGAACGCGAGCATCATCGCCCGCGGCACGCCCGGCATGTCCGGCGCCGACCTGGCCAACCTGTGCAACGAGGCCGCCCTCATGGCCGCCCGTCGCAATGCGCGCCTGGTGGAGATGCAGGACTTCGAGAAGGCCAAGGACAAGATCTTCATGGGCCCCGAGCGCAAGTCCATGGTCATGCCCGAGGAGGAGCGTCGCAACACCGCGTACCACGAGTCCGGCCACGCCCTGATCGGCAAGATGCTCCCCAAGTGCGACCCGGTGCACAAGGTCACCATCATCCCGCGCGGCCGCGCGCTGGGCGTGACCATGAGCCTGCCCGAGAAGGACCGTTTCAGCTACGACCGCGACTACATGCTCAATCAGATCAGCATGCTGTTCGGTGGACGCATTGCCGAAGAAGTGTTCATGAACCAGATGACCACCGGCGCTTCCAACGACTTCGAGCGCGCCACCAACCTGGCGCGTGACATGGTCATGAAGTACGGCATGTCCGAGGCGCTGGGCCCCATGGTCTACGCCGAGAACGAGGGCGAGGTGTTCCTGGGCCGCTCGGTGACCAAGACCACCAACATGAGCGAGCAGACCATGCAGAAGGTCGACGCCGAGGTGCGCCGCATCATCGACCAGCAGTACGCGCTGGCGCGCCGCCTGATCGAGGACAACCAGGACAAGATGCACGCGATGGCCAAGGCCCTCCTGGAGTGGGAGACCATCGACGCCGAGCAGATCGACGACATCATGGCCGGCAAGGCGCCGCGTCCTCCGAAGGACTTCACCCCCCGTACGCCGCCCACCGGGGGCGATTCAGGCGGCAAGGCGGTCGGCACCGACCCCGCGCCGACGGCGGCCTGACGACGGCGTCCCGCTTCCTTACGTTCGTTTCATTCACGGCCCGGGCATGTGACACATGCCCGGGCCGTTTCTCTTCACACTGCCTGCATGGCCCTGCAAGCAGTCTCGCCTGGCGTCCGTCACGCGCCCCCCCGCCCCCTTCATGCCGTCCCGTCCCCCGCCCAGGTGATACGCCTGGCTCGCGGGCCGCTGCGAGCCGAGGTCGCACCCGAAGTGGGCGGAGCCCTGGCCGCCTTCTGGTCGCTGGGGGAGGGCGGCCAGCGTGTGGACTGGCTCAGGCCCGCCAGCGCCCTGGCCCTGGCGCGCCGGGACATCCTGGCCATGGCCAGCTTCCCGCTGGTGCCCTTTTGCAACCGCCTGCGCGACGGGCAGGCCCGCTTCGAAGGCCGGGACATCCGGCTGCCTCCCAACCACCCGGCGGTCGATCCGCGGCATCCCCTGCATGGCCTGGGCTGGCAGCGGCCTTGGACCGTGCTGGCACGGACCGACACCGCCTGTGACCTGGGCCTGTATGTGCCGGCCAGCGGGCAGTGGCCGTGGCGCTTCTCGGCCACCCAGCACCTTGAATTGACGGACGGGGGGCTGCAGGTGCGCCTGTCCCTCCTGAACGAGGACACGCAGGCCATGCCGGCGGGGCTGGGCCATCACCCGTACTTCCCGCGCGGGGCCGGTGCGTGCCTGACGGCCGGCACGGCCGCCATGTGGCGCACCGACGCCGAGGTGATGCCCGTCGCCCTGGAGACCGGTGGGGTGGTGGACCGCCTGCGCACCGGGCTGCCCCTGGACGAAGCCGACCTGGACAACAACTTCGTCGGCTGGGAGCGGCAGGCCCGCATCGACTGGCCGGCCCGGGGCCAGGAGCCGGCGCGCAGCCTGCGGCTGGAGGCCGATCCGGTGCTCGATCACTTCGTGGTCTATGCCCCGCCCGGGGCCGATCACTTCTGCGCCGAGCCCGTGAGCCAGTGCACCGACTGGCTTCACCTTCTGGACCGCTATGGCCGCGGCCCGCTCGGTGGCGCGCGCCTGGCCGCGGGCGAGTCCCTGGCCGTCACCTTCAGGCTGGTGCCGGGCTGAACGACAATTCGTGAATGCATTGGGAAACGACGCGCCACCGGATCGACCTGTCCGCGCCCCGCGTGATGGGGATCGTCAACCTCACCCCCGACTCCTTTTCCGACGGCGGCCGCCACGACACCGCGGACGCGGGCATCCGCCATTGCGAGCGGCTGGTGGCCGAAGGCGCCGACATCCTCGACCTGGGCGCCGAGTCGACCCGCCCCGGCAGCCCGCCCGTGCCGCTGCAGGAGGAGCGGGCCCGCCTGATGCCGGTGCTGCGTGAAGCCGTGAAGCTGGGCGTGCCGGTCTCGGTGGACACCTTCAAGCCTGAGGTGATGCGCGAGGCGCTGGACCTGGGCGCCGACATCATCAACGACATCTGGGCCTTGCGACAGCCCGGCGCGGTGGACGTGGTGGCGGCCCATGGCCGTTGCGGCGTGTGCCTGATGCACATGCACGGCGAGCCGCAGACCATGCAGGTCGCCCCCATGCAGGGCGATGCGGTCCCGCCGGTGCTTGCGTTCCTGCGAGGCGTCACCGACGATCTGCTGCGGCGGGGGGTGGACCGCGCACGTATCGCCTGGGACCCGGGCATCGGCTTTGGCAAGACCCCGCCGCAGAACTTCGCCTTGCTGGCCCGCCAGCAGGAATTGCTGGCCGACGGTCAGCCGCTGCTGGTGGGGTGGTCCCGCAAGTCCTCCCTGGGGGCTGTCACCGGCCTGCCGGTGGAGGAACGCCGGGTGCCCAGCGTGGCCGCGGCCCTGCTGGCTGCGGAGCGCGGCGCGCGGGTGCTCAGGGTCCATGACGTGGCCGACACCGTGGCCGCGCTCAAGGTCTGGGCGGCGGCCCGTCCACCCGCCTGAGCCTGCAAGCCCCGACAATAGGACCATGACCAGAAAATATTTCGGGACCGACGGCATTCGAGGCACGGTCGGCCAGTCACCCATCACCCCCGACTTTGTCCTGCGCCTGGCGCACGCGGTGGGGCGCGTGCTCAAACGCGCCGAGGCGCGGCCCCTGGTCCTGATCGGCAAGGACACCCGCATCTCCGGCTACATGCTCGAAAGCGCGCTCGAGTCGGGCTTCAACTCCGCGGGCGTGGACGTGATGCTGCTGGGGCCCCTGCCCACCCCGGGCGTGGCCTACCTCACGCGGGCCCAGCGCGCCAGCCTGGGCGTGGTGATCAGCGCCAGCCACAACCCCTTTGCCGACAACGGCATCAAGTTCTTCAGCGCCCAGGGCACCAAGCTGCCCGATGCCTGGGAGCGCGAGGTCGAGGCCCTGATCGACGAGCCGCCCGCCTGGGCCGACTCCGCCAGCCTGGGCAAGGCCCGGCGCCTGGACGATGCCGCCGGCCGATACATCGAGTTCTGCAAAAGCACCTTCGACCCCGACCTCACCCTCAAGGGCTGCAGGATCGTGGTCGATGCCGCCCACGGCGCGGCCTATCACATTGCGCCGCTGGTGTTCCACGAACTGGGCGCCGAGGTCCACACCATCGGCTGCGCCCCGGACGGCCTGAACATCAACCGCGACGTGGGCGCCACCCACCCCGAGGCCGTGATCCGCGCAGTCCTGGAGCAGGGGGCGGACTACGGCATTGCCCTGGATGGCGACGCCGACCGCCTGCAGGTGGTCGATGCCCAGGGGCGCCTGTACAACGGCGACGAACTCCTGTACCTGATGGTCGATGACCGCCTGGCGCGGGGCGAGCCGGTCAAGGGCGCGGTAGGCACCCTCATGACCAACATGGCGGTGGAACTGGCCCTCAAGGGGCGGGGCGTCGAGTTCGTGCGTGCCGCCGTGGGCGACCGCTACGTGCTGGAGGAACTCGACCGCCGCGGCTGGCTGCTCGGGGGCGAGGGCTCGGGCCACCTGCTGGCCCTGGACAAGCACACCACCGGCGACGGTCTGGTCAGTGCCTTGCAGGTGCTCAAGGCCTGCGTACGCAGTGGCAAGACCCTCCCGCAGATGCTGCAGGACGTGCGCCTGTTTCCGCAGACGCTCCTGAACGTGCGTCTGGCGCCCGGCCAGGACTGGAAGTCCAACGCGCGCCTGGCCGCCGAGACCCGCGAGGTCGAGGCCGAACTCGCAGGCAAGGGACGCCTGCTGGTGCGCGCCTCGGGCACCGAGCCGCTGCTGCGGATCATGGTCGAGGCGGCGGACGCCGGGCAGGCGCGCGCCTGCGCCGAGCGGCTGGTGGCCGCGGTCCAGGCGGGCTGAGGCTCGTCACGCCGCGCCTGGGGTCGGAGGCACGGGGATCACTGCGCGGCGCATCGTCACGAAAATGACTTGCGGCCGACACGCGGCCGTCATGCACCTTCTCAATACTGATGGGCATCCCCTACAAGGAGTGCCCTGTGAGAGAACTGCCTACCCCGACCTTCGCACTGTCGCCTGTCAGCTTGCCCCGGGGGTCACTTCGATGCCCGGATCCGGCGGCTCCTGCGCTGGAGCGCGGTGCCATTTCTGTGGTTTGGGCGACCCACCAGGACGAGGTCCGCGCGGCTCAGCGACTGAGGTACGACGTATTTGCTCGCGAGATGGGCGCGCGCCTCGGTGGCCACCTGACCGGGCACGATATCGACCTGTTCGACGACTACTGTGAACACCTGATGGTGCGCGACACCGCCACCGGCGCAGTGGTCGGTACCTACCGAGTGCTCACGCCAGCGCAGGCCCGACGCGTGGGCGGCCTCTACACCGAGACCGAGTTCGACCTGACCCGACTGCGTGCACTTCGCAGCCGGATGGTGGAGCTGGGCCGCAGCTGTGTGCACCCCGACTACCGTCAGGGCAGCGTGATCCTGGCCCTGTGGGGCGCCCTGGCGGAATTCATGGCGCGCAACGACCTGGACACCATGATCGGCTGCGCCAGCATCCCGATGGTCCATGAGGGCGTGGTGAGTGGCGACCTCGCTGCCAGTATCTGGCGCCAGGTACAGCACGATCACCTGGCGCCGATCGAGTACCAGGTGCATCCACGCCTGCCGCTGCCGGTGGAGCGGCTCGATGACTCCTTACAGGTCGAGCCGCCGGCTCTGATCAAAGGCTACCTGCGACTGGGCGCGCAGGTGCTGGGCGCGCCCGCTTGGGATCCCGACTTCAACACCGCAGACCTGCCGATGCTGATGCGGATCGCCGATCTGCCGGCCCGCTACCGCAAGCATTTCCTCGGACGCTGACCATGCGCGCTGCCTTTGACGCACTCGCTCCGGTCGCGGCGGGTGCCGTCGCCGCAGCCCTGACCCGCGACGCCGTGGGCGATTCGGATCCCGCGCCCGCCCGCCGGTTGCGGGCAGTCTTTATCTCGGACATCCACCTGGGAACGGCAGGTTGCCAGGCCCACGCCCTGCTGGATTTCCTGCGTGACCACAGCTGTGACACCCTGTATCTGGTGGGCGACATCATCGACGGTTGGGCGTTGCGTCGGCGCTGGTTCTGGCCGCAGCCCCACAACGATGTGGTGCAGAAGATTCTGCGCAGCGCCCGAAAGGGCACGCGCGTGGTTTATGTGCCGGGCAACCACGACGAGTTCGCCCGTGGCTTCACTGATCATCCTTTTGGTGGCATCGAGCTGGTGCGCGATGCGGTGCACGTGACCGCGGATGGCCGCCGCTTGTGGGTGATCCACGGTGACGACTTCGATGGGGTGGTCCAGTGCGCACGCTGGCTGGCCTATGTGGGTGACAACCTGTACGAGCTCACGCTCAAGCTCAATCGGCACCTCAATCGCCTGCGCCATCGCATGGGCCTGCCGTACTGGTCACTCTCGGCTTATCTGAAGCACAAGGTCAAGAAGGCGCTCAATTACGTGACGGACTTCGAAGTGGCGGTGGCGCGCGAGGCCCGGCGGAGGGGCCACCAGGGCGTGGTCTGCGGCCATATCCACCGCGCCGAGATGCGCGAGATCGACGGCATTCTGTATTGCAACGACGGCGACTGGGTCGAGAGCCGCACAGCGCTGGTCGAGCACCATGACGGCCAGCTGGAACTGGTGCACTGGCAGCCGGTGGACCATGAGGAACCGCCGCCGCTGGCGATACAGCCCGATGAATCCACGAAGGTACCTGCATGAAGATCGCACTCATCACGGATGCCTGGACGCCGCAGGTCAATGGCGTGGTCACCACGCTGGTGGAGCTGGTGGCCCATTTGCGCGCCCTGAGCCATGAGGTCATGGTGGTGGAGCCGGGCCAATTCGAGACGCGTCCGTGCCCGGGCTACCCCGGCATCGACCTGGCCAAGTCGCCCGCCAAGCGCCTGGCGCAGCAACTAGACACCTTCCAACCCGACGCTATCCACCTGGCGACCGAAGGTCCGCTGGGTTGGGCGGGGCGGCGGTACTGCCTCAAGCGGGGCCTGGCCTTCACCACCGCGTTTCACACCCGCTTCCCCGAAATCCTGCAGGCGGCGCTGCGGGTGCCCCTGTCCTGGGGCTACGCGCTGTTTCGGCATTTTCATCGGCCCTCCTCGGGCGTGATGGTGCCGACCGTGGGCGTGCTTCGGATGCTGGAGGGCAGGGGCTTTTCCAACCTGCGCGCCTGGACCCATGGGGTGGATACCGGGCTGTTCGAATTCGCCTCGCAGCCGCTGGCATGCCGACCTTTGGGGCTCATGAGGCGGCCCGTGGCCTTGTTCGTGGGGCGGGTGTCCTACGAAAAGAACATCGAGGCCTTCCTGAAGCTGGACCTGCCCGGGACCAAGGTGGTCTGTGGTGTGGGGCCGCTGGAGGCGACGCTGCGCGATCGCTATCCCCAGGTGAAATGGGTCGGTGTCCTGCCTCGGACCGAGCTGGCCGAGGTCTATGCCGCGGCCGATGTCTTTGTCTTCCCCAGCCGCGCCGATACCTTCGGACTCGTCATGCTGGAGGCCATGGCCTGCGGCACGCCTGTCGCAGCCTTCCCGGAGGACGGACCGCTGGAGGTACTCGCCGCCCGGCGGCACCCGAGTGGACCGCGGCTCGGTGGATCTTTGAACGAGGACCTGCGCATCGCCTGCCATGAAGCCCTGCGCCTACCCCGACACGAGGCCCGTACCCGCGCCCTGGAATTCAGCTGGGAGGAGGCGACGCGGCGCTTCGTGTCCTTCCTGGTGCCGTCCAACCAGGACGCTCGGGTGCATACCAAAGACGCAGTCACACCCTTGTCATCTCAGCAGTAAAGACTGCGTACGTGTCCCTCCCTCGTTCTGCCGACATGAAGCCTCCCGCCACTGCGGCAGCCACGCCCGCACGCATTGCTTGGCTCGATCGCGACCACAGCATCCTCGCCTTCAATGAGCGGGTATTGGATTGGGCGCGTCGGCCGGACGTACCGGCCTTGGAGCGGCTGAGGTACTTGTGCATCGTCTCCTCCAACCTCGATGAGTTCTTCGAGGTTCGCTTTGCGCCCCACTTGATGGCGGCGCGTGCGGGAGAGGTCAGTGATCTGGGCTCACCCGCTTCGTTCGCGGCGCTCTCGCAGTCCGCCCACGCGCTGGTGGCCACCCAGTACGCTCTGTACAACGACGCGCTGATCCCGCTGCTGGCCCGCGCCGGGATCGACATTCTCTCGCATGCGGATCGCAGTCCCGAGCAGCGCCAATGGGTCGCAGACTACTTCGAGCGCCAGGTCCGACCCTTGTTGATCCCGGTCAGTCTTGACCCGGCCCATCCCTTCCCGCAAGTGGCCAACAAATCGCTCAATTTCATTGTGCGACTGGGCGGGCACGACGCTTTCGGCCGCGAGAACGATATCGCCATCGTGAAGGTGCCCAGGGTACTGCCCCGCGTGATTCGCATCCCGGCGCGCTCCGACGGCGACAAGACCCGACTGGTCATGCTCTCCAGCGTGATCCGAGCGCACCTGGCCGACCTGTTTCCCGGACGCGAGGTGCTTCAGTTCTCGCAATTTCGTGTGACCCGCCATTCCGATCTGGCGGTCGACGAGGACGATGTGCGTAACCTGCGCACTGCGCTGCGGCTGGGCCTGCAGCACCGACAGTATGGGGAAGCGGTTCGCCTGGAGGTGTCGGCAGCTTGTTCGGATTACCTTGCGGACTTCCTGTTGCAGCAATTCCAGCTGCCGACGCAGGCGCTGTACCGCGTGCCGGGCCCGGTGAACCTTGTGCGCTTGCAACAGGTGATTGATCTGGTGGATGCGCCGCAGCTGCTGTTTCCGTCGTACCCGGCCAGTTATCCGCGCCAGCTTGTGGCGGGGCAATCGTTCTTCGAACGCCTGCGACAGGGCGATGTGTTGATCCACCAGCCCTTCGAACGCTTTGACGGCGTCACCGACTTCCTGCGCGAGGCAGTGGCCGATCCGCAGGTACTGGCGATCAAGCAAACCGTGTACCGCACAGGCTCCGACTCCGTGATGATGGACCTGTTGCGAGAGGCGGTGCACCGCGGCAAGGAGGTGATGGCCGTGGTGGAACTCAAGGCTCGCTTTGACGAAGAAGCCAATATCAATTGGGCCGAGAAGCTCGAGTCCATCGGTGCACAGGTGGTGTACGGCGTGGTGGGGCTCAAGACCCACGCCAAGATGCTGCTGGTCACGCGACGCGAGGGGCGCCAGCTGGCCCGCTACGCGCATCTGTCAACCGGCAACTACAACCCACGTACCGCCCGCCTGTACACCGATCTGAGCTACCTCACGGCCGACTCGCAGCTGACGGCCGATGTCGACCACGTTTTCAGCCACCTGGCCAGTCAGGCGCGACTGCCGCGGCTGTCTCGCGTCCTGCTCGCTCCGTTCCAGTTGCACCGGCGCATGATCGACAAGATCGACCGTCTCTCGACCGCGGCAGCTCAGGGCGCGAGGACACGCATCGTGTTGAAGATGAACGCACTGACCGACCAGCCGCTGATGGAGGCGCTCGTGCGCGCTGGGCGCAGCGGGGTTTCGATCGACCTGATCGTACGGGGCGCCTGCATGCTGCCGGCCCGGGTGCCGGGCTACACCGACAACATCCGCGTGCGCTCGGTGATCGGGCGCTTCCTGGAGCACTCGCGCGTGTTCTATTTCCGTCTGGGCGATGAAGAGGAGCTGTTCCTCTCAAGTGCCGACTGGATGAATCGCAACATGCTGCGACGCGTCGAGCTGGCCTGGCCCGTGCTGGATCCCGACCTGAGACAGCGCATCGTGGACGAGTGCCTGGTGGCCTACCTGCACGACGCACGCGATGCCTGGGACCTGCAAGCCGACGGGCACTACCAGCGTGTCCCCGGCGCAGGAGACCGCGGCAGCCCGGGCGCCCAAGGGGCGCTCATGGCCCGCTACCGCGTGGCGGCCACCCCAGTGTCACGCAAAAGGAGACGCTGATGGACCTGATCTTGTGGCGACATGCCCAGGCGCTCGAGGCGCCGCAGGGCGGTGATGACCTGGCGCGTGCCCTCACGCAGCGTGGCGAGCGCGACGCCTTGCGAATGGGGCAATGGCTGGACCGGCGGCTGCCGCGCGGCACACGCGTGCTGGTTTCGCCGGCCTTGCGTTGCGAACAGACCGCCCTGGGCCTGGGCCGCGAATTCCAGTGCGTGCCCTGGCTCGCACCTGGCGCGTCGGTGGAGGATCTCCTGGCGCAGGTCGGCTGGCCCGAGGCCGGACGCCCCGTCGTGGTGGTCGGCCACCAGCCCACCCTGGGCCAGACCGTGGCTCACCTGCTGGGGATGGCGCAAGCCAGTTGCCCCGTGCGCAAGGGGGCTGCCTGGTGGTTGCATTCGCGCGAGCGGGAAGGGCGCCAGCAGGTGGCGCTGGTGGGCGTGATGACGCCCGACATGCTGGGGCACTGAGGCCCGCGCCGGCCTGTTTCGGCCTCACTCCTGCAGCAGGAACTGGCGCGGCGTCTTCTGCCACGCAACCACTTCCTCGCGCAGCAGGTGTGTCGATTGCGGCCAGGCCTGCGCCCACCCCGCAGGCAGCTGCAGCACCAGGGCATCGCCACGACGCAGCAGGCGCAGGCCTTCGCGTTGTGGATCCCGCCGCGCGTGACACAGGATCACCGCCAGGCGTAGCGCCAGCAGCTGTTGAACGAAGACTTCGTCCTCGAAGTCCACGTCCAGCTTGCGCAGCTTGCCTCGATGACCCAGGACCAGCAGCCCGAGCCTGTGCAGCTCGGGCTGCGAGAAGCCCGGCGCATCGGCGTGCTCGAGGATGTAGGCACCGTGCTTGTGGTGGTCGCTGTGGGCGATCTGGCAGCCGATCTCGTGCAACTGGGCGGCCCAGGCGAGCTTGTCCAGGGCACGGGCCTCGCGCCGCGTGTCCCCCCGCAGCTGCCGCAGCAGGTGCCCTGCCATGTCGGCGACGCGTTGGGCCTGGGCCGCATCCACGCCGAAGCGGGCCGCCAGGCCGGCAACGGTGGCTGCGCGCAGGTCGGACTCGGGCTGCTCGCGGGCGATCAGGTCGTAGAGCACGCCGTGTCGCAGCGCACCCTGCGCCGGTTGCAGGGTGTCGACCTGCAGCAGCTCGAAGACCGCCCGCAGGACCGCCAGTCCGCCCCCGATCACCGGGCGGCGGTCTTCCTTCAAGCCGGCCAGGTTCACGCGCTCGGCGCGCCGCGCTGTCACCAGCGCCTCGCGCAGCCAGTCCAGCCCCTCGCGCGTGATGCCCGGACCCTCCCAGCCACTGGCGACCAGGACATCGGCGACCGCGCCGATGGTGCCCGAGGCGCCGTAGGCGCAGTCCCAGGCCTTGCGCGGATAGGCCGCCAGTGCCTCGTCGAGGACGGCCTTGGCGGCCACCTCGGCGCGCTCGAACGCCGTGGCGGAGAGGTCTCCTTCGGGAAAGTACTTTTGCGACCAGGCGACACTGCCGACCCGAAAGCTCTCCAGGGTGTGGGCGGTGAAGCCCTGGCCGATGATCAATTCGGTCGAGCGCCCGCCGATGTCGATGACCAGTCGGCGTTCCTTCGATTGGGGCAGCAGGTGGGCGACGCCCTGGTAGATCAGGCGCGCCTCCTCGCGGCCGGCGATGACCTCGATGGGAAACCCCAGCGCCGCCTCGGCCTGAGTGAGGAAGGTATCCCGGTTTCGGGCCTCGCGCAGCGTCTGGGTGGCGACGGCGCGCACGTTGGCCGGCGCGAAGGCGGCCAGTCGCTCGCCGAAGCGGGCCAGGCAGTCCCACCCGCGCTGCAAGGCGTCGGGGGTGAGGTTGCGATCTGGATCGAGCCCGCCGCCCTGGCGCACGGTCTCCTTGAGGTACTCGACGCGCTGGATCAGGCCGTGGTTGTAGCGTCCGATTTCGAGTCGGTAGCTGTTGGAGCCGAGATCGACGGCCGCCAGGAGGGTTCCGTTTTCCATGTCGGGGCCAGCATAGCAAGGGCTGCTGGCAGAAAAACGGCGGGCGCCGTGGGTGCGGCGCCCGCCTTGTCGGGTGGTTGGACGAGGCGATCCGCTCAACGACGCACCGGCGGCAGCAGCACGCGGTCGATGGTGTGGACCACGCCGTTGGTGGCGCGGATGTCGGGCGTCTGCACCATCGCTTCCTCCACGGTCACGAAGGTGCCGGCCTTGCCCAGGGCGAGGTTGCTGCCCTCGACCGTCTTGGCGCTACCGACCTTGACCTCGGCCGAGGGCACGCGGGCCGGCAGCACGTGGTAAGTGAGGACCGCCCTCAGGCGGGCCGGGTTGGCCGCCAGTTCCTCCAGGGTCTTGGCCGGGACGGCCTTGAAGGCCTCGTTGGTCGGGGCGAAGAGGGTGTAGGGGCCGGTGCCGCGCAGGGTGTCGGTGAGGCCGGCTTTCTGGACCAGGCCGGCCAGGGTCGAGAGCTGGGGGTCGCGGGCCAGGGTGTCGGCCACCGAGACGGGCGCTTGCGTCGTGGCGCAGCCCGCCAGGAGGGCGAGCAGGGAGGCAGCGAGGATCAGGCGGCGTGGGGTCTTGTACACAGGGGGGCTCCTTGAGGTTGATACGGTGTCGGACGGAGCCTAGGGATACCCGATGACGAAGTGATGACGTTCGTATGACAAAACCGTGACGGAAATTTGTCACATGGCTGTCACGCAGGCCCCCTAGAGTCCAGCCATCGACCCGTTCCATCCCCTCTCCACTTCAAGGATCTCGCCATGAAAACGATCTTTCGCACCGCCTCGATCAGCCTGGCCGCACTGGGCTTCGCCGGCCTGGTCAGCGCCCAGGAGGTGACCGGCGCCGGTGCCACCTTCCCCGCCCCCCTGTACGCCAAGTGGGCCGCCGACTACAACAAGGCCACCGGTGTGCGGATCAACTACCAATCCGTCGGCTCCGGCGCCGGCATCCGTCAGATCGACGCCAAGACCGTGGCCTTTGGCGCATCGGACATGCCCCTGAAGGACGACGAACTGGCCAAGAAAGGCCAGATCCAGTTTCCCACCGTGATCGGCGGGGTGGTGCCGGTGGTGAACATCAAGGGGATCAACCCCGGCCAGATGCGCCTGAACGGTCAGGTCCTGGGTGACATCTACCTGGGCAAGATCGCCAAGTGGAACGATCCGGCCATCAAGGCCCTGAACCCCAGCCTGAACCTGCCCGATGCCGCCATTGCGCCGGTGCGCCGCGCCGACGGCTCGGGCACCAGCTTCATCTTCACCAACTACCTGTCCAAGGTGAACGCTGAATGGAAGGCCAAGGTGGGTGAGGGCACCGCCGTCAACTGGCCTACCGGCGCGGGCGGCAAGGGCAACGAGGGCGTGGCCGCCTTTGTCGGCCGCCTGCCCAACTCGATCGGCTACGTCGAGTACGCCTACGTGAAGCAGAACAAGATGACCTACGCGCTGATGCAGAACGCCGCGGGCCAGTTCGTCTCGCCAGACGACACCTCGTTCAAGGCCGCCGCCTCCGGTGCCGAGTGGGCCAAGAGCTTCTATCAGATCCTGACCAACCAGCCTGGCGCACAGTCCTGGCCCATCACCGGTGCCACCTTCATCCTGATGCACAAGGCGCAGGACAAGCCGGCCGAGGCCGCCGCTGCCCTGAAGTTCTTCGACTGGGCCTACAAGAACGGCGACAAGACCGCCGATGACCTGGATTACGTGCCGATGCCGGCCACCGTGAAGCAGCAGATCGAGAAGCTGTGGGCCAGCGAGATCAAGGATGGCGCCGGCAAGCCCGTCGCCTTCCGCTGATCGACCCCTTCCCCGGCCGGGCGGGGGGCTTTCCCCGCCCGAAGGAGCAGCACGCCCATGTCTTCTACACTCCCGGCCCATGAAGCCGACTTCGACCTGACCGCCATGCAAGAACGCTCTGCACGCCAGGAGGTTCCGCCTCCAGGCGGTCCGGTCCGCACGGGACCGCTGTTGGACCGCCTGTTCGGTTGGGCCGCCAAGGGTGCGGCCCTCCTGACCCTGGGGCTGCTGCTGGCCATCCTCGCCTCCCTGGTGGTGGGCGCCTGGCCCGCGATCACCCAGTACGGCCTGTCCTTCCTCACCAGCAGCGTCTGGGATCCAGTCACCAACGAATACGGTGGCCTGGTGATGATCTACGGCACGCTGGTCACCTCGTTCATCGCGCTGCTGATCGCCGTCCCCGTGAGCTTCGGCATTGCGCTGTTCCTCACCGAGCTCTCGCCCGCGTGGCTCAAGCGCCCCCTGGGCACCGCCATCGAGCTGCTGGCTGCCGTGCCGTCCATCGTCTACGGCATGTGGGGCCTGCTGGTGTTTGGTCCCATCCTGGCCACCTGGGTCCAGCAGCCGCTGCAGTCGCTGCTCGCGGGCGTGCCTTACCTGGGCGCCCTGGTGTCCGGCCCGCCGGTGGGCATCGGAGTGCTCTCGGCCGGCATCATCCTGGCGATCATGATCATCCCCTTCATCGCCGCCGTGATGCGCGATGTGTTCGAGGTCACGCCCCCGATGCTCAAGGAGTCGGCCTACGCGCTGGGCTCGACCACCTGGGAGGTGATGTTCAAGGTGGTCCTGCCTTACACCAAGAGCGGCGTGGTGGGCGGCATCATGCTGGGCCTGGGCCGCGCCCTGGGCGAGACCATGGCGGTCACCTTCGTGATCGGCAACTTCAACCAGCTCGATTCCCTGAGCCTGTTCGCACCTGCCAACAGCATCACCTCCGCGCTGGCCAACGAGTTCGCCGAAGCGGCCAGTGGCCTGCACCAGGCGGCCCTGATCTACCTGGGTCTGGTGCTGTTCTTCATCACCTTCGTGGTGCTGTCGCTGTCCAAGCTGCTGCTGGCGCGCCTGCAAAAGAGCGAGGGCCGCAAGGCATGAACCCCGCCAGCCTCTCCAAATTCAACCGACGCAAGGCTGTCAATCGCATCGCCCTGACCCTGTCGCTGGCTGCGATGGCCTTTGGGCTGTTCTGGCTGGTGTGGATCCTGTTCGAGACCGTGCGACTGGGTGTGGGCGGCCTGTCGGTAGCGACCTTCACCCAGATGACGCCACCGCCCAACGAGGTGGGTGGCATCGCCAACGCGCTGTATGGCTCCTTTCTGATGGTGACGTTGGCCACCCTCGTGGCGACGCCGGTGGGCATCATGGCCGGCGTCTACCTCGTTGAGTACGACCCCAAGGGCTGGCTGGGGCGCACCACGCGTTTCGTCAACGACATCCTGCTGTCGGCACCGTCCATCGTGATCGGTCTGTTCATCTACGCCGTGGTGGTGGCGCGTTTCAAGCAATTCTCGGGTTATGCCGGCGTAGCCGCCCTGGCCTTGATCGTGGTGCCGGTGGTGATCCGCACCACCGAGAACATGCTGGCCCTGGTGCCCTCGGCCCTGCGTGAGGCGGCTTACGCCCTGGGAGCACCCAAGTGGAAGGTGATCTCGGGCATCACGCTGCGCGCCGCCCGTGCCGGCGTGGTGACTGGCGTGCTGCTGGCCGTGGCCCGCATCGCTGGGGAGACCGCGCCCTTGCTGTTCACGGCGCTGAACAACCAGTTCTGGACCTCCAACCTGGGTGAGCCGATGGCCAGCCTGCCGGTGACCATCTTCAAGTTCGCCATGAGCCCTTACGAGAACTGGCAGCAGCTGGCCTGGGCTGGCGTCTTCCTGATCACCCTGGCCGTACTCGGCCTGAACATCCTGGCCCGCGTGGTCACCCGCAACAAGATTTGAGAGGCCGCCTGTCATGACGACCGCTACCGCTACCGCCCCTTCCCTGGCCGCGACGCCGGCCGCACCGGCCAAGCTGTCCGTGAAGGACCTGAACTTCTACTACGGCAATTTCCACGCCCTCAAGGGCATCAACCTGGAGATCCCCGAAAAGAAGGTGACGGCCTTCATCGGCCCCTCCGGCTGTGGCAAGTCCACGCTGCTGCGCACTTTCAACCGCATGTTCGAGCTGTATCCCGAGCAGCGGGCCGAGGGACAGATCATCCTGGACGGCGAGAACCTGCTCACGTCTAAAAAGGATGTGGCCCTGATCCGCGCCAAGGTCGGTATGGTGTTCCAAAAGCCGACGCCGTTCCCGATGTCGATCTACGACAACATCGCTTTCGGTGTGCGCCTGTTCGAGAACCTCAGCGCCTCCGACATGGACGACCGCGTGGAATGGGCGCTGCGCAAGGCCGCCCTCTGGACCGAGGTGCGTGACAAGCTGGACCAGAGCGGCTCGGGTCTGTCGGGCGGGCAGCAGCAGCGCCTGTGCATCGCCCGCGGCATCGCCATCAAGCCGGACGTGCTGCTGCTGGACGAGCCTTGCTCCGCGCTCGACCCCATCTCCACGGCCAAGATCGAGGAGCTGATCGCCGAACTCAAGCACGACTACACGGTGGTGATCGTGACCCACAACATGCAGCAGGCGGCCCGCTGCAGCGACTACACCGCCTACATGTACCTGGGCGACCTGGTGGAAGTGGGGGAGACCGAGCAGATCTTCTTCAAGCCCAAGCGCCAGGAGACCGAGGACTACATCACCGGCCGGTTTGGCTGAACGCGGGAGCCCCTACATGTCCGACAAACATCTTTCCGCCCAGTTCGACAGCGAACTCAATGCCGTGTCCTCCCGCGTGATGGAGCTGGGGGGGCTGGTCGAATCGCAGATCCACCAGGCGATCTACGCGCTCTCGCACTTCAGCGTCGAGACGGCCGCCCAGGTCATGGAGACCGAGACCCGCGTCAACATGATGGAGATCGAGATCGACCGTGACCTGGCCTCCATCATCGGCCGCCGCCAGCCGACCGCGCGTGACCTGCGACTGTTGCTGGCGATCTCCAAGACCACCGCCAACCTCGAGCGCGTGGGTGACGAGGCCAACAAGATCGCCCGCATGGTCAAGTCCATCATCGACAGCGGTGCGGCGCGCTCGCTGCCCACCACCGACCTGCGCGTGGCCTCCGACCTGGCCGCCGGCTTGCTGCGCAAGGCCCTCGATGCCTTCGCGCGCCTGGACACGGCGGCTGCGGCGTCCATCCTGAAGGAGGACGACCTGATCGACCAGGAGTTCGGCGGCTTCGTGCGCAAGCTGGTGACCTACATGATGGAAGATCCGCGCACGATCTCCGCCAGCCTGGACCTCCTGTTCCTGGCCAAAGCGGTGGAGCGCATCGGCGACCACGCCAAGAACATCGCCGAATTCATCATCTACGTCGTCAAGGGCGCCGACGTGCGGCACGCTTCGCCCGAGCAGATCGAGTCGGTCCTGAAGTAATGCGCAAGCCCCGTGTGCTGATTGTCGAGGACGAGCCCGACATCGCCGAGCTCGTGGCCGTCAACCTGCGGCACAACGGCTTTACCCCGGTGTGGGCCGAGGATGGCTCGGGCGCGCAGCTGGAGATCGATGCCGTCCTGCCGGACGTGATCCTCCTGGACTGGATGCTGCCCGGGCAAAGCGGCGTGGCCCTGGCGCGGCGCTGGCGCGCCGACCCGCGCACCAAGGCCGTCCCGATCCTGATGATCACCGCCCGCGGGGACGAACCGGACAAGGTGGCCGGCCTGGATGCCGGGGCTGACGACTACATCACCAAGCCCTTTTCCACGCAGGAACTGCTCGCCCGGATCCGCGCGGTCCTGCGCCGGCGCGCGCCGGAACAGGCCAGCGACAGCGTCACCGTGGGGGGGCTGGTGCTGGACGCCGCAGCCCACCGCGTCACCTGGGAGGGGCATCCCCTGCGCCTGGGGCCCACCGAGTTCAAGTTGCTCAATTACCTGATGCACCACCCCGAGCGGGTGCATAGCCGTGCGCAGTTGCTGGACAAGGTCTGGGGTGACCATGTCTTCATCGAGGAGCGCACGGTGGACGTCCATGTCAAGCGCCTGCGCGAGGCCCTGGGGCCGGGCGGCGCTTTGGTCGAGACCGTGCGCGGCGCGGGCTATCGACTGACCGCCCAGCCCGCGGCGCCTGCCGCAGCGGCCTGAGTCGCAGCGCCCGAGCCGACCTCCCACATGCTGTTTCGTATCGCCATCTTCGTCGTGGTTCTCCTGCTCGGTGCCGCGCTCGGTGCGGCGCTGGCCGGACAATGGGGGGCGGCGCTGGGGGTGATCGTGGCGGCTGTGACCTGGTTCGTGGCCGACCTGCTGCGTGGCTTGCGCGTGGCGCGCTGGTTGCGCCGCATCGATTCAGGCCTGGACGATGCGCGCTTTCCTGCCATGAGCGGGCTGTGGGGTGAGATCGCCGAGCGTGCCCGGCGTGCCCTGCGCGCGAGCGACCAGCGCACGCACAAGGCGCAGGCGCGCCTGGAGGAGTTCCTTGCCGCGATCCAGGCCTCGCCCAACGGGGTGACCTTGCTGGACGCGCAAGGGCGCATCGAGTGGTGCAACCTGACGTCGGCCGACCACCTGGGCTTCGATGCGCAACGCGATGCAATGCAGCGGGTGGTGAACCTGGTGCGTGATCCCGCCTTCGTGGCCTACGTCCAATCCGGTGACACGTCGCGTGATGTCGTGATCCCGGGCCGGGGCAGCACGCCGGCCACGCCACGGCGGGTGTCGGTGCGATTGCATGCGTATGGCGATGGCCGCAGGCTGCTGCTGTCCCGGGATGTCACGGCGGTCGAACAGGCCGATGCCATGCGGCGCGACTTCGTCGCCAATGTCTCGCACGAGATCCGCACGCCGCTGACGGTGCTGACCGGATTCGTGGAGACCCTGCAGACCCTGCCGCTGGACGATTCCGAGCGCACCCGCTACCTGGGCCTGATGGCCACGCAGGCCCATCGCATGCAGGCGCTGGTCAGCGACCTCCTGACCCTCTCGCGTCTGGAGGGCAGTCCCTTGCCCCGGGGGCAGGAGTGGACGCCGGCCCAGGCGATGCTGGCAGCGTGCGAGCAGGAGGCGCGCGGCCTGACCGCGGCCCTGGGCAAGTCCCAGGACCTGCGTTTCGAGGGCGAACCAGGCCTTGCGATCGCAGTCGAAGGCCCGGAGTGGGTCAGCGCCATGTCCAACCTCGTGGCCAACGCGATCCGGTACACCCCGGCGCAGGGCCGAATCGAGGTGAGCTGGCACCTGATGCCCGATGGCGGCGCCGAGTTCAGCGTTCGCGACACGGGCGAAGGCATCGCCCCCGAGCACTTGCCACGCCTGACCGAGCGCTTCTACCGGGTGGACCGCAGCCGCTCGCGCGAGACCGGCGGCACCGGCCTGGGCCTGGCCATCGTCAAGCACGTGGTGCAGCGCCATGGCGGTGAGTTGCGCGTCGAGAGCGTGCTGGGGTCGGGGTCGACCTTCACGCTGCGCCTGCCAGCCAGTCGCGTGCGACGGGACCTCAGCGCGCCGCCCGCTGCGCGCGACCTGCCGCCCGCACCAGCAGCAGGATGAACGCGATCGCGGTGAGCGCCAGGGCCAGGGCCGCCGCGATCCAGAAGGCCGAGGGCGTGTTCTGCGGCGGCAGGCCCGCCAGGCCCTCGTAGGCAAGCAGGTAGCCGCCGCCCAGGCCCACGCCCCACAGCAGGATGCCGTAGATCACGAGCGAGGCCATGGCGATGCCGAAGCTGCGCAGGATGAACACGCAGACAGCCTGCAGCGCATCGACCACGTGATACAGCGCGACCCAGGGCAGCAGCAGGGCCGCCAGCATCACCACAGGCGGGTTGGGGCCCGCGAACAGGCGCGCCAGCGGCTGGTGCAGCAGCCACACCCCGAGCGCGCAGACCAGGGACAGTCCCAGTGTCAGCTGCAGGCCCAGGCGCATCACCGCACGCGCCTTGTCGGCATGGCGGGCGCCGAGCCAGTAACTCACGCGCGCGCTGGTGGCGATGCCCAGGGACAGCGGCATCATGTACAGCATGGCCGCGAGCGTGGAGGCCACCTGGTGGCTGGCCGCCGCCACCGTGCCTTGACGGGCGATGAACAGCGCCATCAGGGTGAACGAGGTCACTTCGACCATCACGGCCAGGCCAGTCGGGATGCCCAGGCGCGCAAAGCCGCGGATCGTGGCCCAGTGGGGGCGCTCCAGCCGGTGCCAGATGCGGTAGGGGGTGTACAGGTCCTGGGTCCGCAGCATGAGGACTGCGATGGCCAGCATCGTCCAGTTCACCACCAGGGTGGCCAGGGCGCAGCCCGCCAGGCCCAGCGGGGGCAGGCCGGCCCCGCCGAACACGAACCACACGGACAGGGGAATCTTCAGGCCCAGTGAACCGATCTGGATCCAGGTCACCAGCAGTGGCTTGCCCAGGCTCTGATTGAGCGTGCTGTACACGCGAAACAGCAGCGCCGGTGGCAGGGCCAGCGCGAGGATGGCCAGGTAGCGTTCGACCTCGCCGCGCAGGCTGGGCGGGACCTGGGTCCAGGACAGCAGGGGGCCGGGCAGCAGCAGGATGGCCATCCCCAAGGCCATCACCATCAGCGCCAGGTACAGGCTCTGTCGCACCGAGCGTCCCAGCTCCAGCGGACGGTCCGCGCCGCGAAGCTCCGACCACGTGGGCAATTGGGCCGTGAGGACCCCGAGCAGGGCCACGAAGATGCTGATGTAGGTGGCCGAGCCGACCGACAGGGCGGCCAGGGCTTCGCTGGAATGGCGCGCGGCAACCAGGGTGTCGGTCACGCCGAAGGCCATGACGGCGATCTGCCCGACGAAGACGGTCCCGGCGTGCCGGGACAGGATGTGCCATTCGCGCATCAGGGGACCGCGCGGTACAGGCGCAGGTTCTCGCGCGGGTCGGTGGGGCGGCGGGCGGTCGTGACCAGCTGCCATCCCTGCAGCGGCAGGGCGCCCGCCGCGGCATGGGAGGGGTCCACACCGGCCAGGCGCCAGGGGCACTGGGTCGTCCCCGCGCGGGCCTGGCGCAGCTCCAGGCCCCCGTGATAGCGCAGGGCCACGATCTGTCCGCGCGAGAGGGCCGTCACTTCGACGCAGGCGGGCAGGGGGCCCTCACGGAGCATGGCGCGCTTGACCGTTGCGACCACCGGCACGTAGCTGCGGGCGTAATCGAGCACCGGCAGCCACAGCGTCATGAGCAGCAGCCAGCACAGGGCGGCGCCGCCTGCCGGCAGGACCAGGCTTTTCCAGAGGGCGGCGCGATGCCGGCCGACGCGCCAGCGCACGAGCGCCGCCCAGGCCAGGGTGCCGGCCAGGGCCGCCAGGAAGGCCGGGGCCGAGAAGCCGGGCTCGAAGCCGATGGCCAGCTTGGCGACGTTGGCCGCAGGCTTGGCCGGCACGCCGGTTTGCAGGGAGATCCAGACCACCCAGACCACCAGGGCGATGCCGCTGAAAAACAGCAGGGTGAACCAGTCGATCAACGCCGAAACGGAGCGGCTCAGGGTGGGCAGGGCAAAGGCCGCCAGCACCGCCAGGGGAGGCAGGGCCAGCAGCAGGGAACGGTCGGCATTGGGCGTGGTCAGGGCGCAGGCCAGTGAAATGGCCGCCAGCCACAGGGGCAAGGCCAGGTGGCGATGACGCAGCTGGCGCCGCCAGCGCCAGACCGTCCACAGGGCCAGGGGCCAGGCCGGCCAGGTGAACCACACCAGCAGGCGCCCGAGGGCCTGCCAATCGCGGCCCCGGCTGTCCAGCCGCCAGTGCCACAGGTCCATGGCCAGCGCCAGGGCGGCGGCGGCCAGCCCGAGGGCGGCGATGGCCAGGATCCAGCGGCGGGCGCTGGCCTGCGGGGTCTCGGGGTCCGGGGCCTGCAGGGCGAGCACGCCCGCACCGCCCAGGGCGAACAGGCAGGCCAAGGTCGGCGCGCCGCTCAGGGTCAGGCCCGCCAGGCCCAGCCCGAGGCCCGCCAGAGGCCAGGCCGGGCGGGGGTGGGGCAGTCCGGCCAGGCCGTAGAAGGTGAGGGCGGTGAAGGCCAGCTGCGCCAGCGAGGGGGTGGTTTCGTGCGAGAGCTGCGCCAGTCCCAGGCACGCCACCAGGGCCAGCAGGCCGGCATCGGCCAGGGCGCGGGCATAGTCCTTGGGGTCGGCCTCGCCGCCGAAGGCAAAGGCCACGGGCTGGGCCTGGGGCCGGCGCGCGAGCTGGTAGACGGCGTGCCAGGTGGCCAGCAGGGTCAGCCCGAGCAGGCCCGCGTAGGGCAGGCGCACGGCCACGTCGGCGGGCAGCCACCCGGCGCCGGCCTGGATCGCCCAGGCCCCGAGCCAATAGGGCAGGAGGGCATCGAACTCGGGGCGCAGCCCCAGCAGGCGCGGGTCCAGCCAGCTGGTGGCGCCTCGGGCCAGCTCGAACATGTAGCCGAAGCCCTGGATGTCGGCGTTCTTCCAGGGTTCGCGGCCGATGAAGCCGGGCAGGACGTAGGCCAGACAGAACAGCCACAGAGCCACCCGCGGCAGGCGGCGCACGGCGCTTTGCGCCACGATGGCGGGAGACGGGAAATTCACTCGGAAATTATGGAGCGCGGTCGCGTCCTAAGAAAAAAGGCAGCGCGGTTGCCCGGGCTGCCCTTTCTGGCGCTGACGCGAGGCCGGCTTATTTGGCGGCGGCCTTGTTGAAGCGGTTGCGGAATTTCTCGACGCGGCCACCCATGTTGTCCACCGACTTCTGGGTGCCGGTGTAGAAGGGGTGCGACTCGCTGGAGGTATCCAGCTTGAACAGCGGGTAGGTCTTGCCCTCGTGTTCGGCGGTTTCCTTGGCGCTCACGCACGAACGGGTGACGAACTTGAAACCGTTGGACAGGTCCACGAACAGCACTTCGCGGTAGTCGGGGTGGATGCCTTCTTTCATGATCTTTCCTTGGGGCGGGTACGGGAGCCGCGCCAACCCATTTGGCGTACTTTCCGCAAAACCCGAGATTATAGAGCGAAACGGCGCCCCTTCCGGGATGCGCGGATCTGGCTTTGCCAGTCCGCTGCATCGCCCCCCGGTGGGGGGAGGCAGCCCATAGGGCTGCTTCGGGGGGCTTTCACCGGCCCTCGCGGATCTGGCTCCGCCAGTCCAGTGCATCGCCCCCCAGTGGGGGGAGGCGGCCTTTGGCCGCCTCGGGGGGCGTCCTATTCACCCACCCCTTCGCATCATGTCGAAGAACTCCACGTTGGTCTTGGTCGCCTTCATCGACTTCAGGACCATCTCCATGGCCTCGATCTCGTCCATGTTGTACATGAACTGGCGCAGGATCCGGGTCTTTTGCAGGATCTCGGGGGCCAGGAGCAGCTCCTCGCGGCGGGTGCCCGAGCGATTGAGCTGGATGGAGGGGAAGACCCGCTTTTCGTACAGGCGGCGATCGAGGTGCAGTTCGCAGTTGCCCGTGCCCTTGAATTCTTCAAAGATCACTTCGTCCATGCGCGAGCCGGTGTCGATCAGGGCGGTGGCGATGATGGTCAGCGAGCCGCCTTCTTCCACATTACGCGCGGCGCCCAGGAAACGCTTGGGGCGCTGCAGGGCGTTGGCGTCGACGCCGCCGGTCAGCACCTTGCCGGACGACGGCACCACGTTGTTGTAGGCGCGGGCCAGGCGGGTGATCGAGTCCAGCAGGATCACCACGTCCTTTTTCAGTTCGACCAGGCGCTTGGCCCGCTCGATCACCATCTCGGCCACGTGCACGTGGCGGGCGGCGGGTTCGTCGAAGGTGGAGGCGATGACCTCGGCCTTCACCGAGCGCTGCATGTCGGTCACTTCCTCGGGACGCTCGTCCACCAGCAGCACCATCATGTGCACGTCGGGGTGGTTGGCGGCGATGGCGTGGGCAATGCTCTGCATCATCACCGTCTTGCCGCTCTTGGGGGGCGCGACGATCAGCGCGCGCTGGCCCTTGCCGATGGGGGCGATGATGTCGATCACGCGGCCGGTGATGTTCTCCTCGCCCTTGATGCCGTCACGCTCCAGACGCATCTGCTCCTTGGGAAACAGGGGCGTGAGGTTCTCGAACATCACCTTGTGCTTGTTCTGCTCGGGCGGGCCGCCGTTCACGGCATCCAGCTTGGTCAGCGCGAAATAGCGCTCGCCGTCCTTGGGGATGCGCACCTCGCCCTCGATCATGTCGCCGGTGTGCAGGTTGAAGCGGCGCACCTGGCTGGGCGAGATGTAGATGTCGTCGGTGCTGGCCGTGAAGCTGGTGTCCGGGCTGCGCAGGAAGCCGAAACCATCAGGCAGGATTTCGAGCACGCCGTCGGCAAACACCTGCTCGCCGGCCTTCGCCCGCTTCTTGATGATCGCGAACATCAGCTCCTGCTTGCGCATGCGGCCGGTGTTCTCGATCTCGAGTTCCTCGGCTTGCTTGAGGACTTCAGAGACGTGCAGTGCCTTGAGTTCGTTTAAGTGCATGGCGTTGTGCTCGCGATGGCACCCCTTGCGGAGTTCTTGTGGGTCTAGGGGGAGGTTCGGGGCGAGGCGGACATGCCTCAGGAACCGGGGTTCGGCCTGGCTGCCACCCGGGCAGCCAGTGAATGAACCCGATTATAGGGACGAAAAAGGGACCCGCTGGGTCCCTGGTGTCCAAGTGTTGCCGAAGTGTTGTGTGCGCGCCCCAGCCGCGTGCCGCCGCGAGCCCGGGGGCCGGGGGTTCAGGCCAGTTGCTGGTCGATGAATTCGGTCAGCTGGCTCTTGCTCAGGGCCCCGACCTTGGTGGCCGCGAGCTGGCCGCCCTTGAACAGCATCAAGGTGGGGATGCCGCGGATGCCGAACTTGGCCGGGATGTCGCGGTTCTCGTCGACGTTCATCTTCGCAATCTGCAGCTTGCCCTGGTAGGCGGCGGACACCTCGTCGAGGATGGGGGCGATCATCTTGCAGGGGCCGCACCACTCGGCCCAGTAGTCCACCAGCACCGGCTTGTCCGACTTCAGAACGTCGGCTTCGAAGGAGCTGTCGGAGATGTGCTTGATCAGGTCGCTGGCCATGATGGATTCCTTGGAACAGGGTCGCGGGGTGGGCCCACGGGCGGGTAAAGTGCCGGGATTGTGACAGAAACGAGCCGTTTGCACCGGCCGGGACGGCCCCGGAAATTGCTATGGAAGCGATAGCGAAGGGCGATCCGTCCGGCGGGATCCTGGACGGGCTGGTGCAGCAGATGGCCGGCCTGCTGGCACAGCGCGGCGCGCATGCCGCGCGCACCCTCGTCCTCGTGCCCTATGCGCAACTGATGCCCCTGGCCCGGCGGGCCTGGGCGCGCCATGCGCCCGACGGGTTCGCGCCGCGCTTTGAGACCACCATGAACTGGGCGGCCCGCGGTGGGTTCGCGCCCGGCCCCGAAGACCTGAGCTTCGACCGCGGGCTGGACCTCCTGACCGCCCGCGGGTGGCTGGAGCGCGCGGGCCTGGCCCGCCAAGCCCACACGCTGGCCCCTCACCTGGTCGATGCGGCCTGGCAACTGGCGGCCGTGGCATCGGCCGTTCCCCCTTCGGACCGTGGCCTGTGGGCTGCCCGCGCCCGTGCCGTGACCGGGCTGGGCCTGGACGATCCCGCTCTGGCCGTCGAGGCCGCGGTGGCCCGCATCGCGGTCGAATGGGCCGCGGCGTCCGCCTATGCCAGCGACACGCTGCTGGCGCCCGCCACCCTGGACGCTCTCGACCTGCTGGTGGTGGTCCAGGGGCTGCAGCCGGAGCCGCTCGCACAGTCTTTGCTGGCCGCCCTGGGCGAGCGGGCGGTGTGCCTGCCGCTCGAGGATGCCTCGCCCCCCGGGCGGATCCTCCTGCACGCCTGCGCGGACCCCGCACACGAGGCCGAACGCGCGGCCGCCTGTGTCATGCGCCATCTCGAGGCGGGGCGCGCGCCTGTGGCCCTCGCCGCCGTGGACCGCGTGCTCACGCGGCGCATCCGCGCCATGCTGGCGGCGCGCGGTGTGCCGCTGGCCGACGAGACGGGCTGGAAGCTGTCCACTACCCGCGCCGCCGCCCAGGTGATGGGCCTGCTGAAGGCCTGCGCCTGGGACGCAGCCAGCGACGAGGTGCTGGACTGGCTCAAGAACACGCCGGCCGTACCCGAGCGCGTCGTTCTCTCGCTGGAGCGGCGGATCCGCAGCGCTGGCTTGCGGACCTGGGCGTCGGTACAGCCGGAGCGACTGCTTCGCCGCGACGAGGGCCCCGCCGGACCCTGGGCCGGATGGATCGAGCGGGCCAATGGCTGGCGCGAGCGCCTGCGCCCACCCCGCACGCTGACCCAGTGGCAGGAAACCCTGCGTGAGCTGCTCCAGGCAAGCGGCCACTGGGAGCCCTTGCAGGCCGATGCGGCCGGCACCCAGCTGGTCGCCGCACTGGGGCTGGATGCGGCGGGCCAGGCCTTGTGGTCGCAGCTGCCGCAGTCCGCGCGCCGTCTGTCCCTGGCCGACTTCACAGCCTGGGCCCACGAGTCCCTGGAGTCCGAGAGCTTCGTGCCGGATGCCCACGGGACGGCGCAGGTGGTGATCCTGCCGTTCAACCAGCTGCTGGGGCGCTGCTTCGCCGCCCTGGTGGTACCGGGGTGCGACGAAGTGCGCCTCGCGCCCTCGCCCGAGCCACCCGGGCCCTGGACTGTCGCACAGCGCGAGGTGCTGGGCCTGCCCGCGCGCGAGGCACTGGAGCAGGTGCTGCGCGCAGGCTGGCGCCAGGCCCTGCAGGTCCCGCAGGTCGATGTGTTGTGGCGGACCTCGGACGAGGCGGGAGAGCCCGTGCTGGCCAGTCCCCTCGTGCAGCAGCTGGCGTTCGACGGGTCGGCCCGATCCGGGCAGGACACCCGCGAGCCGTGCGAGCTTGTGGCGCAGCCGGTGCTGCGGCCCGGTCCTCAGGCTGCCTCGCTGGCCGTGGACAAGCTCTCGGCCAGCGCCTACGAAGACCTGCGTACCTGTCCCTATCGTTTTTTTGCGCTGCGCCAGCTGGGATTGAAGGAGGCCTCCGAGATCGAGCAGGACCTGGACAAGCGCGATTTCGGCAACTGGGTGCACGAAGTGCTGCGCCGCTTCCACGAGACCCTGCGCGACGACCCGCCCGACCCGGCCCTGGACCGCGTGGCGCTGATGGACCGTGCCGCGCAGCAGGTCACGCGCGACCTGGGCTTGCCCGCGGGCGAGTTCCTGCCCTTCGAGGCCGCGTGGCCCCAGGTGCGTGACGGCTACCTGGAGCAGCTCGCGAAATTCGAGGCCTCTCACCAGGCGACCTTCCAGTCGGCCGAGACCGACCATGAGGTGGCCCTGGGCACGGTGCGCATCTTCGGGCGTATCGACCGGATCGACCGCCTGCCCGATGGCCAGCGCATGGTGATGGACTACAAGACCGAGGGCCTGCGGGGCACGCAGCTGCGCGTGAAGCTGCCGCTGGAGGACACGCAGCTGGCCTTTTACGCGGCCCTGCTCGAGGACGACAGCCTGCGCGCAGCCTATGTGAACGTGGGCGAGCGCGGGGAGACCCGTTTCATCGAACAACCCGAGGTCCTGGTGGCGCGCGACGCGCTGGTGCAGGGCGTGATGGACGACCTGCGGCGCATCGGCGAAGGCGCGCGGATGCAGGCCCTGGGCGAGGGTCAGGCCTGCGAATACTGCGCGGCGCGAGGCCTGTGCCGCAAGGACTTCTGGGCATCATGAGCGCCGCGCCCCACGGCCACGCCTACGAAGTCAACGGGCAGCGCGTTGCCCGCGAGGCCTTCTACGCCATCGCCTGCGACCCGCGTCGCAGCGTGGCGGTCGAGGCCTGCGCCGGCGCGGGCAAGACCTGGATGCTGGTCTCGCGCATCCTGCGCGCCTTGCTCGAGGGCGCGCCGCCGCACGAGATCCTGGCCATCACCTTCACCAAGAAGGCCGCCGGCGAGATGCGGGAACGTCTGCACCAGTGGCTGCAGGCTTTCGCGCGCGCCGACGACGCCACCTTGCAGCGCGAGCTGGTGATGCGCGGCGTCCCCGCCGACGCGGCCCCCGCGCTGGTGCAGCCACTGCGTGGCTTGTACCGGCGCCTGCTGGATGCCGGCCGGCCCGTCCAGATCCGTACCTTCCACAGCTGGTTCGCGGCGTTGCTGCGGACCGCGCCGCTGCTGACGCTGGAACGCCTGGGGCTGCCCCCGCGCCACGAGCTGCTCGAGAACGACAAGGATGCCGTCGCCCTGGTCTGGCGGCGTTTCCATGAGGCCGTGCTGCGTGACCCGGCTGCCCTCGCCGACTACGAGGCCTGCATCGCGGCGCATGGCCGCAGCCAGACCCTGAAGGCCCTGCACGCCGCTCTGGACAAGCGCGTGGAGTTCGCGCTGGCCGACCGCGACGGCGTGGTGGACCGCTCGGTGCAGCCCTGGGACCGGGCCTTCCCCGAATTCGCGGGGGCGAGCAGCCCGCAGGACGCAATGATGCGACCGGGCGCCGTGCGCACCTGCCTGCAGGACGCGGCGCGTTGGCTGGGGCAGGCCAGGCAGCCCAGTTACGCTGCGTTGGGATCCCAGCTTGAACGCGCACTGTCCGAGGGGGACGGGGAGGCCGCGATCAAGGCCTTGCTCACCGAGAAGCAGGCCCCACGCAAATACAGCGACAACCTGGCGGGCCTGGCCGAGATCCGCCAGGCCCAGGCGCTGGCGCAGCGCCTGCTGGCCGCCCACGCCCAGGACGCGGCCTGGCACCACCACCAGCGCATGGCCCGCCTCACGCGTCTGCTGATCACGGAGTTCGCGCAACTCAAACGCGACGAGGGCTGGGTGGATATGAGCGACCTGGAACAGGCGGCCCTGGTGATGATGTCCGACCCGGTGCTTTCCGGCTGGGTGCAGCAGCGGCTGGATGCGCGCGTGCGCCACCTGCTGGTCGACGAGTTCCAGGACACCAACCCGCTGCAGTGGCAGGCGCTGCACGCCTGGCTCAGTGGCTATGCCGGTGCGGGCGGCGGCAGCGGTCTGGGCGTCTTCATCGTGGGCGACCCCAAGCAAAGCATCTACCGCTTTCGCCGGGCCGAGCCGCAGGTGTTCCGGGCGGCACAGCGATTCGTGGTCGAGGGCCTGGGCGGTGACCTTCTGGGCTGCGACCACACCCACCGCAACGCCCGGGTCGTCCTGTCCTGTGTCAACGCCCTGATGGTGCAGGCCCAGGAGGCCGGCCAGTACGAGGGCTTCCGCAGCCACACCACCGAGTCGCCGGACGCGGGCCGAGTGCTGCACCTGCCGCAGATCGGGCGCGAGGCGCGCGTCGCCGCGGAAGTGGCGGCCGGCGACAACTGGCGCGACAGCCTGCACGAGCCGCGCGCGCTGCCCGAGGAAAAGCTGATCACGATGGAATCGCGCCAGGCGGCGCGCTGGATCGCGCAGCGCGTGGCGGCGGGCCTGCCCCCGCAATCGCTCATGGTGCTGGCCCGCCGCCGCAAGCGCCTGGTCGCCCTCGAGGATGAATTGCGCCTCCTGGGGATCCCCGCGCAGCAGCCCGAGAAGACCGATCTGGGTGAGGCGCCCGAGGTGCAGGACGTCGTGGCCCTGCTCGATGCCCTGGTCTCGCCCACGCACGACCTGTCGCTGGCGCGGGCGCTGCGTTCACCGCTGTTCGGGGTGCCCGACGAGGCGCTGGTGGCCCTGGCCGAGCGGGCGAGGGCCCATCGTCAGGATGGCCATCCCCGCGCCTGGTTCGACCTGCTGCAGGACGCGGACCCGGCGCTGCCCGCCGCCTTGCAGGGGCTGGGGGCCACGCTGGCGCGCTGGAAGCGGTGGGTCGACCGCATGCCCCCGCACGATGCGCTGGACGCCATCTTCCATGAAGGCGACGTGCTGGCACGCTTTGCCCAGGCCGCACCGCCCGCGCTGCGCGAGCCGGTGCTGGCCAAGCTGCGTGCACTTCTGGGGGCGGCGCTGGAGGTCGGTGGCGGGCGCTATGCGACGCCCTATGCCTTCGTGCGCGCCATGCGCGCCGGCGGCGTGCGCGCGCCCGTGGTGACGCAGGCCGGTGCGGTGCAACTGCTCACGGTGCATGGCGCCAAGGGCCTGGAGGCGCCCGTGGTGCTGCTGCTCGATGCCGACGGTGCCCCGGCGCAGGCGCAGAACATGGGCATGCTGGTGGACTGGCCCGGCGAGTCGGCCGCACCCCGCCGGTTCGCCTTCGTGGCCAGCGAGACCCAGCCCCCGGTGTGCTGCGTCGAAGCCCTGGCCCTGGAGCTGCAGGCGCGGCAGCGCGAGGAACTCAACGGCCTGTACGTGGCGATGACCCGCGCGCGCAGCGAGCTGGTGATCTCCAGTGTCGAGCCGCACATCGTGGGCGAGGGCAGCTGGTGGCGACGCCTGCAACCCCTGTGCGAGCCGGTACCCGAGGCGGACCTGGCGCCCGTCGCGCCGGCGGACGCGTCCCGCGTGGACATCTGCCGCCTGGACATCGTTCCCCTGGGCGCGGGCGCGCGCGACGCCCAGGGGCCCCTGGGCCCCGCGGCGCGGGTGGCACCGGACGAAGGACACGCGCGCTTCGGCCAGGCCCTGCACCGCCTGCTCGAATGCTGGCCCGCGGGCGAGGTCGCCTGCCCCGCGCCGCTGCGCCAGCGCGTGGCGCGCGAATTCCGCCTCACCGGCGCGGTGCTCGAGGATGCCGCCACCATGGCGGCGCGCATCCTGCGTGGCGAGGGCGCCTGGGCCTGGGACCCGCAGGCGGTGGACTGGGCAGGCAATGAAGTCGAACTCCACCACGAGGGCGAGCTGCTGCGCCTGGACCGCCTGGTGCGCCAGCGCGAGGGCGGACACTGGTGGGTGCTGGATTACAAGTCCGCCGCGCAGCCGCAGCGGGACGAGGCCCTGCTGGCCCAGATGCGCCGCTACCGCCGCGCCGTGGGCGCCGCCCACCCGGGCGAGACGGTGCATGCCGCCTTCCTCACCGGCCAGGGCCGGCTGGTGCCGGTGCCATGACGCGGCGGGACCCGCTGTGACGGCTGCCGTCGTCGTGGGCGCAGGGCCGGCCGGCCTCATGGCCGCCGAGGTGCTGTCCTCGCGCGGGGTGCCCGTGCATGTCTACGACGCGATGCCCTCGGCGGGCCGCAAGTTCCTGCTCGCCGGACGCGGTGGTCTGAACCTCACGCACTCGGAGCTGCTGGATCGCTTCATCACGCGTTTTCGTCCGTCTTGCGCCCTGCTGGCCTCTCAGGTGCGCGCCTTCTCGCCGCAAGCCCTGTGCGCCTGGTCCGAAGGCCTGGGCGTCCCGACCTTTGTGGGCAGCTCCGGGCGGGTCTTTCCGGTGGGGATGAAGGCAGCGCCCCTGCTGCGCGCCTGGCTGCATCGCCTGCGCGCGGCAGGGGTCGTGTTCCATATGCGCCATCGCTGGCTGGGCTGGGACGAGGCGGGTGCCTTGCGACTGGCGGGGCCGGCGGGCGAGGTCCGTGTGACGGCGCCCGCGGTGGTCCTGGCGCTGGGCGGCGCCAGCTGGGCGCGACTGGGCTCCGATGGCGCCTGGCAGCCGGTGCTGCGCGCAGCGGGTGTGGACGTCGCGCCGCTCGTGCCTGCCAATTGCGGTTTCGACGTGGCAGGCGGGTGGACGCCGCATTTCGTGTCACGCCACGCGGGGCAACCCTTCAAGTCCGTGGCCATCGAGGTGGACGGCGTGGTGCGCAAGGGAGAATTCGTGGCAACGGCCACAGGCGTCGAAGGCAGCCTGATCTACGCCTTCGCAGCCCCATTGCGCGAGCAGATCGCGGCGCGGGGCGAAGCCGAATTCAGGCTGGACCTGCTGCCTGATCGCACCGCGCAGAGGGTGCTTGACGAGGTGTCCCATCCCCGGGGATCGCGCTCGCTGTCCAGCCACCTGAAAAGCCGCCTCGGCCTGGAGGGCATCAAGCTGGGGCTGTTGCACGAACGGTTGGACCGCGAGGCGATGCACGATCCCGGCCGGCTGGCGCGTGCCATCAAGGCACTCCCGGTGCGCCTGTCGTCGCCCAGGCCGATCGATGAGGCCATCAGCAGCGCGGGGGGTGTGCGCTGGACCGCTCTGGACGACACGCTGATGCTGCGGGCTCGCCCCGGCGTGTGGTGCGCAGGCGAGATGATCGATTGGGAGGCCCCCACCGGCGGCTACCTCCTCACGGCCAGCATGGCCACCGGGCGAGCGGCGGGCGAGGGGGCCTGGCGCCACCTCCAGGCCCGCTGAAGGCCCAGGCCGCTCTCAGGCGCGCGAGGCGCGCAGCAGGTGCGCGCTGCTTTGCAGGACCAGCGGCGCCAGTTCCGCCGCCAGCGCCGGATCGTTGGGGTTCCAGGTGGACTGCAGCTCGTGGCGATCCAGCAGCAGCTTGCCGTTGAAGGGTTTGCCCTCGAGCAGGGCGTCCACCGCCGCCTGTTGCGAGGGCTCGGCGAATACCAGCAGGCAACGCACCGAGTCGCAGGCGCCCTTGAGGATGCTCTCGCCCCCGAACAGGTCGTCGATCCGCACCACCCGCGACATGCCCACCACCCCCTCGATATCGCGCTGCAGCTTCTGCATGTCTTCGGTGGCCACGTCGTTGGAGACAAAACTGATCGTGGTGAGCGCCCCGTCGTGGCTGCGGCGCGCGTCGATCCGCCGGAAGCCCGGCTTCGCCCGCGACCAGCTGTCGTCCATGCTCTGGATCACCTTGATCACGCCGAACACGGCCACGGCAAAGGACATGCTCTCGGACAGGTCGATCAGGTAGTAGGTGTAGCTCGCCGACAGCATCGTCACGGTGCCCAGGCCGGACTGCGCCAGCAGGAACACCTTGGTCAGCTTCCCGCCCTTGATCGTGCCCATGGCCATCGCGATCAGCAGCCAGATCGCGCCCAGATTGATCAACAGCGCCAGCCAGGCCGGCATCACACGCAGCCAGCTCTTGCTCAGGGCATCGTCCAGGGCGGTGGCCAGGATCTCGTTGTCGTCCTCGACGGAGGACACCGAGGTCGGCTTGGTCGGGCCGATACCGGGCGCCGACACGCCCACGACGATGAAGGCGCCCTTGACCGCCTGCAGGCGAGGGTCGTCGGGCTTGGCGGCCAGCATGTCGGCGAACGAGATGCGCGTGTAGCGGCCCTTCTTGTTCCGCCAGTTCAGGGAAAACTGCTCCGGCAGGTCCTTGATCTCGACGCCACCCGCTTGCAGGGTGCGGCCGACGACGGAGGGCAGTGAGAAGCGGTCCTCCGTCCAGACCAGCGGGTATTTGCGCACGACGCCGTCGCCATCCGTGCGCTGGTTGGCCACGCCCATGCGGTCCTGCATGGATCCGAACATCGGCACGATGGCGGCCACCGTGGCCTGCGCATGTTCCGGTTTCACTTGCGCGCCAGGGATCGCCGCCGCCTTGAGCTGGCTTTGCGCATCGTTCTCGGGGTTCAGGCGCACCATCGGGAACGCCATCGCGCGGTTCATCTGGGCGGTGATGTCCAGGGCGGCGTCGCTATCCGCATTGGCCTTGTCCGGGTCGGACACGAGCACGTTCAGCAGCACCGCGCGCGCGCCCAGGTCGGTGAGCTTTTGCACACCGTCGGCCAGGACACTGCGGGGCCAGGGCCAGCGGCCATGCTCGGGGGCGAGCAGGGCGAGGGAGCGCTCGTCGATGTCGACGATCAGCACCTGCGACGAGGGCGCCGGGCCTGACAGCCGGGTCTTGAGAATCGCGTCGTGCCCGCTGGAGGGGGCATCGGGCGTGAGGCTGTTGGTCGCGAACAGGAAGACCGCGTACAGGCTGGCGGCGATACCGACCGCCAGCAGCACCTTGCCACCCCATACCCGCGAGAGCCGGGCCGCCCAGGACGTGCCCAGGTTCTTGATGTCCACGCCGCGCATGGCCAGTGCGTAGATCACCGGGATCTGGTTTTTCAGCAGGGCCCGCAACAGGGCCAGGGGTGACTTGAGGAATTTGGGCATGGATCTGCACCGCACGAGGGCGCTGCCAGAAGTCGGTGGAATGAGCCAGAGCCGAGTGTAATCGTGTGATACAACTCAAATTGGCATATGGCCGGAGAGTTCGCCGGCGAATCAGTACAAGGTTTTCCTGGCTTGACCTGTACTTTTTAGCTCTAGGCCTTTGGTAGTTCTTGCAATGTCTTGCAAGGCTGTTTCGAACACGCCACACCCTGGGCAATTTGACAAATAGCGGCATGAAAAACCGGACTTGGCTGGCGTTCCCGGGCGGCACGGCGCTGCGTCGCGGCATCCAGGTCCTGGGGCAGGCCGGACTGGTCGCGACCTGCCTGGGCACCGCTGGCCTGGTGCGGGCCCAGACCTTCACCGCCGACACGCCGATCCTGGCGGCGCCCGAGGCGGGTGCGGCCGCCGTGGCCCAGGCACGGGCCGGGGCCACGCTGCGGCTGCTTCAGCGGCGGGGCTTCTGGCTGGAGGTGGAGTCCGGCACGGCGCGCGGCTGGGTGCGTGTTTCGGGGGTCACGCGTGCCACCGGACTGGCGGCCTTGGAGACCGGCCGCACGGGCGCTCACAACATCGTGGCGATTGCGTCGGCGCGCAGCGGCCCGCCCCGCGCGGGCCAGGGTGGACGCGGCGAGGCGGCCTCTGCGACGCGCCTGGATGCCTGGCGAGCACCGCCGGACCAACTCGCCGGCTTCGCGCAGGAGGGGGCGCTGGCCGCGGCCGATGACGCCGCAGGACGCGCCTGCGCGGCGCGCCTGCTGGGAGCGGCGCCCTGGCATGCGTCCCAGGACCTGCAGCGGTACGTGAACCTGGTCGGGGGACTCCTGGCCGCGCAGGTGGCGGGCCGTGGCGATTGGCGCTTCGGCGTGCTTGACGCCGAAGTCCTGCATACCGCCTCGGCACCGGGGGGGCTGGTCCTGGTGACCTCGGGCCTGATACGGCAGCTCGGCTCCGAGGACGAACTGGCCGCGGCGCTGGCCCACGAGATGGCCCATGTCATGCACCGGCACCTCGAACTGGGGGTACGGCGCCAGCTCCAGGCAGACGCCGGGCCGGCATCCCCCGCAGCCCTCGACCGCGCCTGCACGGCCCTGTACACCCGGGGCCTGGAGCAGGCCGCGGAACACGAAGCCGATCTCCAGGGCCCGCGTCTCATGGCCTTGGCCGGCTACGACCCGTCGGACTACCTGGGCATGCTCGAAAGGCTCGATACCTTCCATGCGGGCGACTCCCGCATGGCGCTCCATCACGCCACCCACCCGTCGCCCAAGGAACGCATCGATCACCTGGTACGCGCTGGCATCGACCGACTCGCGTTGCCGCAGGCCAGCGCGCAGGTTCGTCAAGCGCGCTTTGCCCGAGTGGTGCGGGCCGCGTTTGATCGATGAACCGAGGATTCAAGAAAGGCCGATCATGAAACTCAAATGGATCACCCTGGCTGTCGTGGCTGTCACCGCCGTGTCCTGTGGCAAGCCCAAGCCCCGCGAGGTCACGCAACTGCAGGTGGACGGTAAAACCGCGGAAATCAAGGCAGACCAGTTGGCGCGTCTGCGCGCGCAAGTGGAGGGTCTGTGCGAACTCGCTGAGTTCTTCGCGACGCAAGTGCGTACCCAAAAGGACGGCGGGCAGGCGCAGGCGGGGGAGCAGGGGCAGGTGAAGCTGATGAAGCTGGAGTCGACCGAGCAGGATCGCGACGGCGCCAAGACCACCACAACCTCCACCGCATCGACGGTGCTGGGAGACGGCCTGGGTGAGGCCTTGGCCGCCTATGGCCAGATCAAGGGCAAGCCGGTCGACCTGCAGGCCGTGGCGAATCTGCGGGCGCAACTCGAAGCGGTACGCAGCGGATGGAGTGTTGCCACCCTCTATCACTCCGACACGGCACCCCTGGATTCGCTCAAGTCCTTCGGGCAGTACCGTTACCTCCTGGCCAAGATCACGCCATCCCGCCTGGAGTGCATGCGGGAGTCCGTCGTGCGTGACCAGCCGCGCCGCTAAGATCCCGCCATGATCGATCTGTATTACTGGACCACTCCCAACGGTCACAAGATCACGCTGTTGCTGGAAGAGGCCGGCCTGGCCTACACGGTCAAGCCGGTCAACATCAGCCAGGGCGAGCAGTTCGCCCCCGCCTTCCTGAAGATCGCTCCGAACAATCGTATTCCTGCCATCGTGGACCACGCACCCGCAGACGGTGGTGAGGCCGTGTCCCTCTTTGAATCGGGCGCCATCCTGCTGTACCTGGCGGACAAGACCGGCCAGTTCATACCCCAGGACCTGCGCGGGCGGCAGGCCTGCCTGCAGTGGCTGTTCTGGCAGATGGGGGGGCTCGGACCGATGGCGGGTCAGAACCACCACTTCACGCAGTACGCACCGGAGAAGATTCCCTACGCCATCGACCGTTACGTGAAGGAAACCTCCCGCCTGTATGGCGTGTTGAACAAGCAGCTGGCCGATGGGCGCGCCTTCATCTGCGGCGACGGGTACTCGATCGCCGACATGGCCTGCTACCCCTGGATCGTGCCGCACGAGCGCCAGCGCCAGAACCTCCAGGATTTCCCGTTCCTGGCCGGCTGGTTCGCCCGCATCGCGGCCCGTCCGGCCACGCAGCGCGCCTACGCGCTGGCCGCGACCATCAACCAGGCACCGACCGTGGACGAAAAGGCCCGGGCCATCCTGTTCGGACAGGACGCGAAGACGGTGCGTTAAGCCCCGCGCTCAGGTCAGGCTGAAGCAGCGCAGCACCACCCGGTCCGGGTGGCGCGCGCCAGTGCCGACGAAGATCCGCTCATGGATCCAGGCCAGCGCCTGGGACGTGGTCTCGAAGCTCGGACTGCAGCGGAAGTAGACCTGAGATGCGTCCACCGGCTCGCCTCGCAGCAGCCTGGCCGTGACCTCCGGCGGCGCGGCGCGCACCGCGCGGTTCTGCACGAAGATGCGGTCGCCGCCATCGGTCTCGATGATGTAGCGCGCATCCAGGTGGGCCACGGTCTGGCCCAGGATCATCTGGAAGTCCGCGCCGCCCGGCAGCACCTTGCCGCGCCAGCCCTGGCCCACTACTTCGCCCCCCAGGATCGGCACCATGCGGCGCAGCCCGCCTGGCACCTGGCCGACCTCCTGGGGCCGATCGACCTGCACGGACAGGTCGGCGAAGAATTCAAGCCCGGGGGTGGGCAGTACAGAGGGCACGAAGGACTCCTGGTCGCAGCGATCAAGGCGCCACTGTATCCAACTTGTCACCCTGCGCCCGACGATGGCGCGCATCCGCCGCTGAATTTCTCCCTCCGGGCATCACGCTCCCGTCCGACGGGGGGGTCGCAGCGCAGACCTAGCCTTGAGCGGGCGAGCCCCTGCATCCGCGCCGTGCCGTGCGCTGGCGGGGATCCGCCTGACTTGGAGATCCTCCCCATGCAACGAATTGCCTCTCTGTTGGCCCTTGCCGCCCTGGCCGCCGGTCCGGCGCTGTCGCAGCAATCCGGTCTCGTCAACGTCTCGCTCAATAACGTGGCCAACAACATCGCGCAGAACCTGAGCGTGGATGTGAGCCAGATCCCGGTCTCGGTGCAGGCGCCGATCGGCGTGGCCGCGACCGTCTGCGGCATCGATGCCAATGTCCTGGCGCGCCAGGCCCAGGGGGGGACGGCCAATTGCGCGGCCACAACGACATCCACCGCCTTGAACCAGATCGTGCAGCGGCAGATCCGCTAGGCCCACCTCGCGTGACCCCGGCGGGATCGGCCCTCAGCAAGGACGGGGTTCACCAAACAACTGGATCCCGTCCCACGTGATGGGGCTCGCCCAAATGAGCGTCCATCGGGCAGTGGAGTTTGGCGGGCGATAGAAATGCAGCGCCATCATGTCGGTCGGTGCTTCTTCGAGTCCGCCCTTGGACCAATCGAGTCGCGCCGCCGAATAGAAGACAATCGTCTTGTCACTCCCGACGTGGTAGCCGATGCACACGGGATTGGACGTCCCCACGACCGCCAGCAGCTTTCTCGCGAAGACTTTCCGCGGGCTCGGGGGTGGGATGACATCGATGCCGAAGGCCAGGATCTGAGCGCCCGATCGTCCGGCCAGACCCGCGATCCGTGCGGGATCTTTGGAGGCAATTGCGGCCGAAGTCCGCTGAATGAAGGTCGCCTCGTCTTCTCTCGCAACTGCCGGCGCTGCGCAGAGAAAAAGCATCAGAGCGAACGACGCGGCGACTTTCATGTCCAGGGCC
>JACCDJ011416951.1_pt1 | contig 44455 bp, 41 predicted proteins | sample 7444481 | NCBI WGS metagenome assembly JACCDJ01 (sample SAMN15323435, study PRJNA562643) | freshwater metagenome | isolation source: river surface water | place: USA:Blue River Watershed | collected 2017-08-15
AATTCATGTACGCCTTTGGTGCGCAATACGCGCGCAGGCATTAGAACTATATTTTTCTTGCGCTCCGGGGAGTAGGCCACCTGAGATCGACATATTCCAATTCCAGGCAGCGTGATTGGTTCGAGCCTGCCATGAACAAGGCCCCTAATGAGCTCAAAATCAGACGTATTTTCTACAATAACTTCGGCTCTATTTAAGAGTAGAACCACTCTTAATAAAGCTTTATAGAGGACACGTGACATAGACTGCGAAAAGGTCTTGGCATCTGTATCTGAGAAGATAGAACCGAGCCCGCTTATTGTTACTAGAAATGTTCCACGCGATCTGGAAAACAATCTAGCTACTCCTGCAATTACTATACCGATGGGCGATACAGCATGGATTGGAATATTTATATTTTTGTTCAGGACTCGGCTCAAATTGCGCACCGAAACCAAGATGTTCAAGAGATTGAAACCAAATGAAGAAAATTCGTTTTTGGCAAGCGTATATCCCAGCCTTTCGATCCTTTCTCTGCTCGCCGACGCGGTTTCTGTGTTCAAGTCAGTCCCGAAAAAGACAAGGACGTTCTGCGGTAAAACGACCTGTGAGACTAAGCCGCTCCAATGTGAAGAAAAAAATGATAGATGATTGACGACAAAGATTAATTTTATTTCGCTTTTAGGGCACATTTGGGTCAGACGCTAGCGAACGCTGTCTATGTGAGCAATCGTTGCTTCAGTAACTGCAATCGGTACTTAAGCTTTTTTAATTTATGTGTCACGCTCGTGCTACCAAAGCGCGGTAGCACGTAACGCTGCTCAAATTCCAACTGATTTTTGAGTGCCCCTCTTGGGTTTGTTACGTTTCCGCCACCAACCCAGTAAACGCCCAAAACCTTGTCGATATAGGCAAACACTTCACTGTTCGCCACGCGAAGCCACATATCGTAGTCTTCCCAACCAATATAGGCAGGATCCTCGCTAAGTAAACCATACCGTTCAAAAATACTTTTCTTAAGAACCACCGAAGAATTAATGATGCAGTTGCCATTTTTAACCAAATCATCGAACACATTTTTATCAAGTGCTCGCGTTCTAACCTCTTTATTAAAATTATCTTGGCTAAACGAATGTCGCTTATACATACGATGATATACAAGGTCCGCACCTAATTTTATTCTTTCAAGACAACATTCGAGTTTATCGGGAAACCAGTAGTCGTCAGAATCCAAAAAAGCGATATAAGGAGCTTTTGCCTCCCGTATCGCAAGATTTCGTGAACGTGCGATTTGCCCCTGGTTGTCTATTGTTTTCATGATAATGCGACAGTCATTAAATCGTCTAACTACCTCTTTTGTATTGTCGTTGGAGTTGTTGTCGACTATGATAATTTCAAAATTTTGTAGCGTTTGAGCTTTAACCGAAGATATTGCATTTCCAATATGTAGTCCATGATTGTAGGTCGGCATTACTACGGTGACTTCTGGGTTAGTCCCGTTTGCATTTGTTAGTGCATCGCTATTAACGCTCATCAGTTCTCTCTCGAGTTCAGGCGGTGTTCCGGCAACGGGCTTCTGTTGACACTGTTTGATTCGCAAAATAGTAGCGTGTTCGTGATCTCCGTGCTTAGATCTGTAGCCATCTCAATTCCGAGATTGTTTAATCGGCTACAGTCAAAGGTATAGGTATCTTCCGTCGTGGTTTGCGTTTTGGTTTGCGTCTTGGAGATCAGATGTGGTGTATAGCCCATTAGTTCCTTACATAGCGTTTGCACCTGTATTGCCAAAGAGGCTAGAGTCTGTACTTTCCCCGACACAACATTGACTATTGTGTCTGACTTATTTAGTCTCTGGTTAGACAGTACACTTTTTACCGCTCGGGATAACTCGGTTATTGCTAGAAAATCGCGGATGTCGTTAGAGTTATTCTTTATTGTTATTGTTCGATTCTTTACAGCCTCGAGACAAATATTATTTACGAACAGGTCCCAGCAGTTAACTTGCGAATGAACAGGGGGACCGATCATGTTCGAGAGTCGCAGTATTACTGGTATGGTATTTGAGGATAAGCAAGAGTAGCGAAACGCGTTTTCGCCAGCCAAGTGAGAAGTTGCATAGGGGTGCAGGTTGATCGGAGGTTGATCCTCTGCTATTACTCCTTTTAACGCTGCCCCGTATACATGAATCGTCGAGAAATAGACTAGTTTATTTACGCCAACCGACAGTGCCGCTTGCGCGAGGCGTGCTGACCATACTCCATTGACTATTAACGCACCAGCAGGATCGTCAGCGCAACTAGGAGCGTTCATACCGGCCGTATGTATTACACAGTCTTGTCCGGCGCAGACTTCCTTTAGTCGGTTGCTATCATTCCAGTCGATTTCAATTATATTTGCTTGAGGCAACCACTCACACGTATTACTACGCAACTTGGATACGCCGAGAGTGACATGGAATCCTTCCCCCACAAGGTATTTGGCTAATCGACCGCCTAAGTAACCATATCCACCAGTAATTAGGGCTCGCATAGGCTTTCTACCTCGACCACACCCTCCAGGGTGCTCCCTCGAGCCACAGCTTCTCTAGTAGCTCATGATCTCTCTTTGTGTCCATACAGTGCCAGAATCCGTGATGCTTATACGCCATAAGCTGCCCTGACTGAGCCGCTCTTTCCATTGGCTGTCTCTCCAACAGTGTCTCGTCGCCATCGATCCAATCAAGAAATGATGGCTCCATTACGAAGAAGCCGCCATTGATCCATCCCTCGTGCAGTTGGGGTTTTTCTTTAAAGCTGTTCACCGTATTTTCGGCGATCTCAAGCTCACCAAATCGTGCTGCAGGTCTTACCGCCGTAACGGTGACTAGCTTTCTATGATCCCTATGAAAGTTGACCAAGGAGCCAATATCAATGTTGGCAACACCATCCCCGTAGGTAAGCAAAAATGGTGCATCCCCAACAAAGCTTCGTAGCCGTTTCAGACGACCACCGGTCATCGTGTGTTCCCCTGTGTTGATCAACGTAACGCGCCAGTCGACAGGATCAAGGTGCAGCGGCGTTATGCTTCCCTTGGCTAAGTCAACCGTAATATCTGCGTTCAGCGATCGATAATTCAGGAAGAACTCTTTAATCACTTCAGACTTATAACCGAGTGCAACATAAAAATCATTAAAGCCGAAGTGAGCATAACTTTTCATTATGTGCCAAAGTATGGGCTTACCACCGACTTGGACCATAGGTTTTGGTATTAAGTTTGTGTACTCGGATAACCGCGTTCCGAAGCCACCGGCTAAGATCACTACCTTCATAGAATTTGTCGATTTAAGCTATCTGTGCAATAAATTCCAGTTATACGGAATCGTGGGGTCGTTCGGCGATTTACGCTCTATCTCGCTAGGTTCGTGAGGCTGCGTCGAACAATTTGCAACTATCGAGGTTTCGGTGCCAACACATTTAAATCCGTTCCAAATTAGTGGGGGTACCGTGACTAGATAATAGTTTTCAGGAGATATAAAAAACTCTTGGACGATCCCTCTGGTTTTACTCATGGGTCTATCATCATAGAGGACAAACTTGATCTCACCCGAAATGACAGCATAATTTAAGGTCATCTCTTTGTGTAGATGCCACGCTTTAACGACCCCTGGATGCGTACACGAAAAATAAATTTCCCCAAAATCTGTGAAAACTTCAGAATCTTTCCGAAGCATGTGCATTACCTTCCCACGCTCGTCAAATATTTGACGCAGCGGAGTGAGCTTAACACCATCAATCATCACTCGAGCACCCCTCAGCAAGAGTTAAAATAACGCTCAATTTGCGACTTGGTAACGCTCTCTACATCACCGCCGCTCAGAAAGGTACGATACCACTCTGCCGTTGCCTGGAGTGTCTCCTGTGTTCTCCATCTTGGATACCATCCGAGCTGTCGATGGGCCTTTTCGCAATTTAATTGAAGCAGCGACGCTTCGTGCGGAGCGGTTGCGCTCTCTTTTGAAGAGAATGAACCGGATTCCATGAGCTCAAGTAACTTTTCGGTAATCTGTGCCACAGTGAAACACTCAGATACATTAGGCCCAAAATTCCACGCCCCGGAGTACTTCTTGCCTTCAGAATAGAGCCTCTCAGCCAACAATAAATATGCAGAAAGTGGCTCCAAAACATGCTGCCATGGCCTCGTTGCGTGTGGGTTGCGCAGGGTGATCTCTTCACCCTCAATAATTGCTCTGACGCAGTCAGGGACGATTCGGTCGATCGCCCAGTCGCCTCCTCCAATGACGTTACCCGCTCTCGCGCTTGCTGCTGCAAGGTTCTTTCGCTTCTGAAAAAAAGATCTCTGATACGAACTAAAGGCGAGCTCCGCCGCAGCCTTTGAGGCACTATAGGGATCCACACCTCCCAGTTGATCATTCTCCCGATAGCCCCATATCCATTCGTTATTTTCGTAGCACTTATCCGACGTAACGAAGACTAATGCTCTGACAGAGTCACTGCTTGCGACGGCATCGAGTAGATGAACCGAACCCAAAAGATTTGTCTTAAATGTACCTAGGGGATCCTCGTAGGACTTCCGAACTATTGCCTGTGCAGCGAGATGGAAAACATAGTCTGGCTGAAACTGTTTACACAGGTTTGACAAGGCACCGACTTGACATACATCCCCATAACGCTGATCTATTTTATTCTTCAGATCAAGCTGATCAAAAGCATTTTGCTCGCCGATCGCCGGCAAAGCGAACCCAAGCACTCTAGCGCCAAGCCCATGCAATATAAAAGACAACCAGCTCCCCTTAAAGCCCGTACTTCCCGTTACGAGTACGCGCTTACGATTAAAAACTTTCTCGAAAAATGTTAAGTTATGCTGGCTCAAAATTAGTTGGCTTTCAAAAAACTTTCTAGATTTCTACCAATACTCTTTGATCACGTCTGCTGAATCTGCGTACTTACGCCTGAAAGCTCGAAGTCCCCTGCGTAGACGGGCCTCGGACAGACGCCCCTTGGCCTGCATACGTTCTGTGACTGCGTAAATTATACCTTTTGTAGGCACCTTAAATCTATCGCAATGCCTCTCAACCCATAGTTTCTGAGCGGTCAAGTACCTCGGCTCGACTGTGTCTATAAACTGCGCTGCACGCAATGCCATATTTAGGTCTAACTTAGAATCTGTACCTATGCCCTCAATGACGGATATAAAGGATGTCAACATTTTCGATAGCGGACCGGCCGATTGTTGACCACGGGAATTATCTGCCATCAATTCGGAGTTCCTATAGAGTGCTCCTGGCTCCGCGGTGAAATCTACCGCAGTCGACATACCCGTCGGCGATGTCACACGTAGAGTACGAGACTTTACGAGCTCATGCCTAGATAGTTTAATTTCGCAGCTGTTTTGATAACTCGAACATTTTAATGTCACCGAGGCACCCCCATGATCTAGATCTAAATGATCTAAGTTCATTGGCCACAATTCCACGTAATCAAGAATTGAGACGATATGGGGTAACCAGTCATTATAAATCGGAACACTATCATCATAGAAGATATGGTTACCGCCAAGGACCCTTGTGCTCAGATTGTCAAGCCATTCAACGGCTATAGAAAGACCGTCTAAGGATCTCTCTATTTGTTCTGCATATCTAGCTATAGCACCACTGAACAAATAGACGTTAGAGGTGCATGCGATTGTGTCGTGTTCCTGCGACAACTTTACAAGTTCGGAAATTTCGATCATAGATAGTCCCACGGGCTTCTCTATAAGCGTAGGAATTTCACTACTAATCAAGAACTTTGCGCTAGAGAAGTGACTCCTCGCTGAATTCGCAACGATAGCGAATCTACAGTTGGCAAGATTCACGTGGTCAAGGCCGTTGACTACCTTGATACGTGGATTACTCTTATCTAATTGAAAGTGCTCTTTAGCTTGTATATAACCGGATGACGTCGAAATCACAATGTCGGTGTCGAACGTAGCGAGCTTTAGCAACTCGGCAACGACAGTAAACGCCCATCGACCCCCGCCGAGAACCAGTACAAACGGATTCATAGATCGGGATTTGTTGCGACTATCTCTCTGCGTTGAAATCGTGAGCATCAAGAACCGAAATCATCTCGCCAGAAAAGCCCAGACATTTCAGATAGGAGTCAATCTCAGACTCGATATGCCATGCAAGGTTTAGCAATGGCGACTTGAGCGTCTTATAATCGACATCGGAATCGGATATGATTGGAATGCGAGTTCCTGGCACATAGTGCCCTATCTTTGCTGAGCCAGGTTTCTCACAAACACACTTCACCTGTCTTACTGTTAAGCCTAGAAGCTTTACAAGTATTGCAGCGCGTCCCGGAAACGCCTTTGCAATCAGCGGACCATGCTTCTGAACAGCCTCATCTATTTCTAACTTTTTCTTATTCTTCCATAGAAGTATCTTTTGGCTCATAGACATTAGCTGATCTTGAAAGTGAACTTCATTCGCTTGCGCCGCTTGCGCCGCTTGTGTCTCACCATACCCGCATTCAGGAACCTCAGCCCGCTCCATAATCACACGAATATTTCCGCCATATCGCCGCGGGAACTCAAAATGGGTCAACTTACAGCCAAGACGCCTAGCAATATAGGCAAAGGATGTGAGTGAATAAGTTCTCGGATGCTCATGATAGAACGTATCAAACTGCCCGCCCGCCAAAACAGCTCCAAGATAATGGTTCTCGATTATAATCTTCGTCTCGTTCGAACTGAGCTCCATTAACGCAAGTATAAGTTCGTCTAAATTCTCAATATGTGCGAATACATTTGTAAACACAACAAAATCTACAATGCCGTATTCGTATTTTATTTCTTTTGCTAACTCGGGTGTGAAAAATTGTTGCTTTACCTTATGACCGGTACTTGCTGCATCAGAAGCCGCATCCGATGGCTCAACGCCAAACGTTCTTAAACCACGCTCCCTGAATAGACTTAGCAGTGTTCCATCATTGCATCCTATATCCACAACGAGCTTATCCGATAAATCACCGTACATACCGCATACGCGATTGACTAGGTCTGCCATACCATTTTTCACATCTTCTGTGAACCTAGATCGGTAATGATAGGAACTTGGAAACAAAACATTCTTTGCTACCTGATACTTTTGATGTGCAGTTTTACAAGTATCACAAAACACAATTTCGATAGGATAATCTTGACAAGACCTTGAATCTCCTACACTAATCAAGTCGTCGCAAAGCGGATGCTCCCCTAAGTTCAAAGCACTCGTAAGATTCACGGATCCGCATACTTCGCATGAATCGATCTGTTTCACATTTGCGAGCATCGTCCTATCACCTCTTGATTGTATTTCTCAAGCATTTCAATATGTATCGGAACACCGAGTAGTATATCGCTGGAAACATCCAGTTTTTATAAAATTGATGTCGAATAAAAATCGGAAATTCAAGTGTTTCTCTGTTTCTGTATAAGTAGACCATATCCCCAAAAAAATTTCTTAGCGCATAGTTCTTACTTCGAATATAGCGGGCTAACCCGAGTCCGCTTGCACGATAAACATCGAGTGCCTCCGGAAGCCGCACACTTGATATGAGAGGGTATAACGAAGTCCACTCACGCACCCCACTTAAGCAAATAATATGAGGACGTGAAGAGAAATAGACGTCTGAGTCTTTGAAGGCATAAGCCCAAACCTTTACATGCGGAAAGGTATTGTCAAACGAAGAGAACTGCCGTTGATCACGCAGCAGAAGATCATTCAGTTGCGGCAGACCCCTAAGCCACAGAGACTTCCTAAAAGCTGATAAAAACATTCCGCCAAGGAAGTCAAAGCTTATTTTTGGGCTTATAAGCTGATGAAATTTTAGTTTAGATGTGCGGGGATAGTTTGAGAATTTTTTTAAAGTATTCAGCTCATCTAAAAATTTACCGTTCTTGTAGCAGAGTTCTAAATCGTTTATGTGTAGGTGATAAGCGTTAAGATAAAAAAAATCGACATCCGCATTTGCATCTATCAATTTCACCACGTCACAAATCGAATTAGGTGGCATGAGATCGTCATCACCTACTAGCCATATAAATTCACCACTCGAAATTTCGATTGACTTTACAATATTCCTTGCCACGCCAAGATTCTCTTTATTTTTATGACTTATTAATCGAAAGTCATTTTTAAAACTCTTGATTACCTCTTGTGTGCAATCGGTAGATCCATTGTCACTAATGCAGACTTCAACACTGTCCTTACAGTCGGCTATTGCAGTCGAAACGGTCGTTAAGCATCTCTGTAAGTGGTAGGCTCTGTTGTAGGTTGGTATACAAATACTTAAAATCACAATTAATCGTAAAGCTTCGTAATTGTTATTCTTTACACAGATAATAGGTTATATCCGATAATGGGAAAATGTGACTTAAGTGATGCTCATACTTGCCTGGCCATCGATTTGCGAACCACAGTAATGGTTTCACATAAAAGCGGTTCTTAAGCTCTTCGTTGAACACAATCTTCTCAGTCTTAAATCTCGCGGAAGTATAGTCGTAACGCTTACAAATATAGTGACTAGAATCATAGAACGCAAAAGACATTGAGGTGAAGTAATGTTTGTGCGTTGGGTCCGTAAAAGCCCAAACAGAGCGGAAATAAGGTGTAATTACTTTAACCCCGCCCCCGCTTTTCAAGATTCGATATATTTCTTCCATCACATGAAGAGGGGACTCTAAATGCTCCAAAATGTTATCCAGATAAACGTAGTCAATCGATTTGGATTCAAATGGATATGGAAATTTATTCAAATCATGCAGCACATCTGGATTTTGCCTTTCAGAAAAGTCGACATTAATCGTTCCCGGTCTTCGCTTTTTTCCGCAGCCTAGATCAAGAATTATTTTTTTTGTCATTTGTTTTATCCTTGATAAGTTGACTCGCTTATGCCCGATTAAATATCCCCGTGTTTAACAGCTCCAAGCCTCGCTTTGAGGCACGTTCAAACGCCTAATGGCGAACGACATCGAAGTGGCTGTGTCGGAAGCCCGATTATAGAACACTTTGATATGATCAAAGATTCGCTTAGGAATATGTACTTCGGGGTCAGGTCTCAAAGTATACGACCCCATCCACAGCATCGTACATTCTATTTACACAAGACTAAGTACCGCTGGGCACAACCTTATGACGCCCCTGAACTCGTTGTTTCCTTACACGACAACAAGATGTGCTTTAAGTCACGCGCTGGACTTGCCGAAACGCGTGCAAACACTTGGCAGAATGTCTGTCTTGCCGTCTGTACAGCGTCGGATCTCCACCAAGCACTGACGTCATCCCAGATTTGATTAACATGCATGGCGGCAGACTCTGGGGTTAGATGAATAATGCCCACATCCAGCAGCGTTTGATATACCGGACAAATCGATTCACGAAGATGTTCAAATCCATGCTGCCAGAACGCAATCGTCGGCACGTTCTGCGATAGTGTTTCTAACATCCCAGTTGAGTCATAACTGTAAACCACTAGACGAGCTCTGGAAATTAATTTTTTAATTGGTTGACTTCGGTCATCGACTAACAATCGAGAATTAAACGCTGCCCAGCGCTCTTTTTCCCCCCACCCAAGCTGCCGACTGTTAGGATAGAGTCGGATCCTAAGTTTGCTCGCCGAAGTTTCTGAAAGTCCAATCACGAACTTTTTCTGCTCTTCAAAATACTCATCAAATTCGCTGTCGGTGTCCCACGTATGAATACGATGAGGTAATCCCATCTCGATAAGTAGCAGTTCGCCGTATGGGTTCCAAGTTAACGGGCTGCGCCCGTTAACCTTGAAAATGAAGCCCGGAATATATCCGGACGCGTGGCCACCCCAGCCCCAAGTAACAAAGAAGTCTGCCGTAGACTCCTCGATTGAGGGGTTCCAGTAACGATACGTTCCGTAATTATTACCATGCTGGCCGACGATATATTTTGTACCTTGGGTTATTTTCTCGGCCAGCCACACTTTGAACAACTCATCCGTGTCAAAATTGTTGCTTGTAAAAACGACACGCGAGTACGCCGGCCAATGCAGTTTAAGCGCAGTTTCCCGCGCCTGTGAAAATGACTCGAGATAACACGTAGGCAACAATTCAAATAGCAGTTCTCGCACCATGAATTCAGTGCTATCAGCGGCCCCTCCCGCTATCTGCTCAGCGAGGGTGCGCCGAAGCGTCAAGTTAACCTCGACCTCCGGCACCCTCGTCGTAGGTCCTAAACGGAAAGGGAATTGGCCCAAAAGAGCCCGCAACTTTAGCTCCTCGGAGCGGGACATGTAGCTATTCAGAATAAATACCTCATCTTTTCTTTGTAGCAGCGGTACCAGTTGATTAGCGAGCCAAATTAGGGATCTTCGTAAGCGTGATCGAAAATCGTATTGTTCTCCATTAGGTACACAAAAATCTGTTCTCACCGCGCCATCACGCAGCACCTCAACCGGAAAGTCCACCTGCGGTATACGTGCGAGAATCGCGGTGTAAAGCGCTTGATTCCACCGATCATTATCGGACGCTATTATTGCGGTGTATGAATCCTTAGTGGCAAGTCTGTAATCCGAAGAATCTATCACTGTGGTGCCGGCAACTGCGTAACGACTGATGCACTGCCTTAACGTAAGGGTTCTATTCAGAATAATATCTATATAGCGACGAAACCAGTGGCCGAGAACTATGCGCCAGTAGCGCTCTCCGTGGTCAATACCATGCTGAAGTTGCAGCAATTTACATAGCTTTGGGAACAGGTCTTTTTCGATGGCAAGCGCTTGTGCATGATCCGCATCCTTCTGAGCCTGCCCCAACCCGTAGGGCGCGGCAACGACTGCATCCAATCCCTGCCAGACCCCCCTTCTATTCCAGCGCTGGCACCATTTCCCCAAGAATAACAACGGCCGGTCGGTCGACCAAGTGCGCTCATCAGCGGAAACGACAAGATATCGGCTAGTCATAGGTGTCTAATCGGACAATCGGTAATTGCTCTGGAGTAGAGGTGCAATTTTCCAGTTTTTATAGCGTGGGCATTCACCGGTAAACCCGTTACACATCTTGCCCGTCATCTATGCGACTCATGCGGAAGTCTGCTTGCTTCTATACAAAGCCTCAGCAGCAATCCAGTCCGATTCGTTATCAATGTCGACCGCAGATCCCTTCTGCAGCACATACCCTATGTAATCTGCATCACTACACGCATCACGCGAACCAAGCACTGTGGCGGAGCTATATGCAGCGAAAGTCCCCGTGTCGTAAAATAGGGGTTCGATATCCTGAGAGCGTCGTGAGAACATGCCCGGTTGCAACGGCTGCAACCGGCCAGATGGATCACGGGAAAAGGCCCATTCGATAGGTACCGGGTACTCTGAAATGGACACCAGAGCCGTTTTTGGCGATGCCATCTCCAATAACCGAGAGGCATCGCGCAGATCAGATGCCAACAAATTTGGCGCGCAGGCCATCAGTAGCCACACTTGGTCAAAAACCATACCCTCCTGTATGAACCGCTCAAGAACGTATTTGAGCACCGGCATAATAGGGGTATAGTCGCCCGCCAACTCAGGTGGCCTCATAAAGTCGACGGGGAAACCGAGCCGATCCATTAAGTCTGCAACCTTAATGCTGTCAGTCGATACATGGATCTTTTGGAACAGTTCGCTTCTATGCGCCGCCTCCAGCGAGTACGCGATCATAGGCCTGCCGCAGAAGTCCCGTACGTTCTTGTTTGGAATGCGTTTGGAGCCGCCTCGCGCTGGAATGATGGCAATCCTACTGGTCATAATCTGTAACGATACCTCCTTCTATGACCTCCCTGCCGCCAGCGCCGCAATTCAGCAGCAAGTCGACTGCCGACATGTAGGGAATGAACTCTCCATGCTGCTGCCGATAGGGCAGGCACTGGAACTGAAAATACCGCACTGGTACACCGAGGCGGGAGAATGCGTCCGACTCTTCAAGGTACACCTTGGAGCCCGGCGGGGACACATACTCTGCCGCCCCCACTTCCACACAGATGTTCGCCAGCAGTCCGGCATTTTCCCCGCGCGCGGCCATCGCGCTGGAGCGTAGCATGGGTGTGCGGATATCCAATACCTCGCGCATGCGCTCCATAAGCCGAATGTTCAACCCCGCCAGCAGCGACGGCGGTTCGGACAGCGATTGCTGCAACAAGGGAAAGACCTGTGCGAAGCACGGCGCCCTGCGGTAGTTGAGTTCCAGCGCCTTCAAGTGCGACTGGTGGAAGTCACGCGCTAGGTCTACCTGCACTTCGTAGATCAACTGGTCGCGCCGGCCTTTGGACGACACCGGGACCGACAGCCACTGCGGCCCCGACGGTGTCTTGATCTGGTTGCGCTGCTGCCAGGACCGCTTAGCGAACTGCACCGAATCCAGCAGCACGAATAGGTCAACCGATGCCATCAGGCCGAAGTAACCGACCCAGGGCAAGTAGGTTGGCTGCATGATGGCGACCCGTAACCCATGGCGCGGTGCAGAGGACACCCGCGCTTGCGGCACCGACCGGGTGGCATCAGGGTTGGGCCCAGCTTGTCCGTTCACAGGGAACAGGTGGCAAGGCCGATACCTTCCTTGCCATATTCATTGCCGTTGTAGAACATGTATTTTGTACCGCCGTGGACGACGACAAATGCATATTCCTGCATGACCGAATCGAAGTCCGAAGTTATCACGTCAAGGCCCACCTTCTCGTCCATGCGCTTCCATTCGTATCCGTCCGTAGATTCGGCATAGCCGATACGGTAATCAGCACCCTTGTGGGAAAACCACATCTTGTACAAGCCATCTTCCTTGATGACACATGGCCGCGCCAGCGCATGCTCGTCATCATCCTTGTAGTCGATACAGACATGACCCTTGCGGTCCCAATGCACCGCGTCCTGGGATTCGGCGTACTTGATGTTGTACACCGGGATGGTTTCGCCGTTTCGTTCGAACCAGCTGTCACCGGATATGTACCACATGCGGTAGGTGTCCCCCTCCTTAAGGATACTGAGCGTCGCTGTCAAAAGCGGATCCACGCTGATGCGTTCGAGCATCGGGGCACGCGAGTGCCGTTGGAAAGTCCTGCCCCCATCCGAGCTAATTGCCAAGCCCACGTGGAGATGCATGCGCACCGTTGTTCCCATGTTCCAGCCGACGTAATAGAGGAACTTCTTGCCATCCACTTCCATGACCCACGTCGGTGTGACGCCGTTGTCATCAAATGCGCCGAGCTCACCCAACCCCAGTACCGGCTCGGGCGTCACTTGCAGCATCTGGGTGGGGTTGCGGATATCGAATTCGGAATACCCGATATGCGAACGGTTACTTGCATCGCGGGAGCAGAAATACATCCGGTAGATATCGCCCTGGACATGCTCCAAAGTCGGCACCGCGACATGGGACTTCATCCAGTACCGGTCGGGGTCGGGTTTAAGTATCACCCCGTGCTTGACCCAGGCCGCGCCATGCACGGGATTTTGAGTATTAGTGTTCATGCTTTCCTTCGGTTGTTCTTCAGCAGGAATATCGTGTTTTCATACAGGCCGTAGTCATGGCGCACCACGAAGTTCCTGCTGAACTTGGCCACCAGCACTTCCGCTATCCAGTTGAGATCCAGGTGGAACGCCCCGTCTTTCCTGTAATCCACCTGACCGGACATCGCATTGAACGCCAATCCTCTTGAAAAGTGCGGGTACAACTTCGTCAGGATGTTCAGCAGGAACTGGCGCATCTGCGCGTCCGTCATGGCCCGCTTCTGGGTGAACAGGCCATTGATGACCACGTAGTCATGCTCACCGATGCCATCGGTGCCCTCGAGAACGTCCATGCAAGCGTAGGTGTTGCCCGGGAATTTTTCCCTGGACATCGCGATTGCATCCGGGTTGATGTCTATCCCCGAATACCGGACCCTTGCGGCCAGCCCGCGCTCCCGCAAGTACTCGAAATAGTGCGAGGTACCGCAGGCAAAATCAAGCAACCGGATCGGGTCATTCCGCCCCCGAAGATCGTCTTGAAACAACTCGGTCATCAGGGCAAACCGTTTTTGGTTCTGTTCCTGGTCCGGCCAGTCCATGCCTGTCGCCGTATCACCGTGCTCCTGCAGGCAGGTCCGGTAATACATGGCAAGCTTAAGATGCGTTTTGTCGGATGTATTCAATTACACGTTCTCCACCATGGGTATCGACAGTTGCCCGGCCAACCCGCGACATTTCCACCAGCCTGCCCTGATCTGCGACGAACGCCCCGAACTGCCGGTGCAACTGCAACTGTGCCAGGTCCTGCGCCCGCCCCGCGTATGCCGCCGTTCCCATCGCGCAAAACCGCTCCATCAGCCGCGCTTCTTGGTCATTGTTGGCCAAAATCAGGCTTGGCAGACCGAACAGAGCAGTTTCAAACTTGGTGAGCCCGCCGGAGGTGATGGCCACATCGTTCGCAAGGTACAACGGCGCGAGCGTATCGGGTTGGATGGCACATTTCAGATTGCCTAGGCTCCCGGCGAGCGCCTGCAACTGCAGCCGATGGTCCGGTGAGAACCCGGGGCCGACCACGACCGTAAACTGCAAGCTAGGGTGCCTCTGCGCCAGCTGTTGCGCAATCGGCGCGGAAACGCCATGTGGGTCGCTGCCCCCCATGGACACCAGTACATTGCGCACCTCGCGTAAGGGCTGCTTGGTCAGGGACGCCTCACCCAGCGCCTCAGGGAAAACATAATAGCGAAGCCCAGCTAGCGTGTTCCTGGGTCCTTGCGGATTCTCGTGGAAGGGCCGCACCGTCACATCGAACTCAAGCAGGTCCTGGTAGAATTCATCGAAGCAGACTAGGACGCTTCCCGCATCCGCGGCACGGCGCAGGTACGGTACCAGGCTCTGGTAGCCGCCCTCTGGAAGCAGGTCGATGAACACGCATCTCCTTCTACCGTCATCCAGCGCCGCGCAAAATTCCTCTTCGGAATAGATCACGCGGATGGACTTTCCCAGCGAGCTTAGGTACGCAGCGTAGGGCTGCGCATTCGGCGCCAGATTGCGGCAAAAGATCGTTACGGCGAATCCTGAACGCTCCAGCACCCGGCCCATCGCCATGGCCCTGGATATATGGCCGTGCCCGATCCGTTCTGAGACATCGGCCCTCAAAACTGCGGTTGTTGGAATTGCCACTTGGATGATCCTAGCCTAGCCGGGCGTGCCAGCAGAAACCGGTCCAGTTTCCAATGGCTATTCGATATCGGACCAGTGAACCGGGGCATCCTGCGCAAGGTCATGCTGCAGCATTGCGCCACAATGGATCTCTGGTAGCGCGACGCAATGGACGTGGCGGGCCGCTTGACGAGCAGGTCCGAGGCGCTGATCCGCTCACCCTGCTTCAGCGGCCGTGCGGCGTAAATTCCATCCCGGCGTCCCCAGGCCTTCTCCTCGGCATGCATGGTCTTGCCCGTCTGCCCCATGGCGGCTTCCACGTTACGGATATGGGTGACCATTTCCTTAAGTTCCGCCGGCTCCAGCGCATAGGAATGGTCCGGCCCTTTCATGGACCGGTCCAGCGTGAAGTGCTTTTCTATGACGCAGGCACCCAGCGCAGCAGCAGCGATCGGAAGGGCGATTCCAAGCGAATGGTCAGAGAAACCGACCGGCTTGCCAAAGGCATTGCGCAGCGTCTGCATGACCCGTAGGTTGGCATCATGGTATTTGGTCGGGTACACCGCGACGCAGTGAAGGATCGTCACCGACGAGCATCCGTTTTCGTCCAGGATCTCGACCGCTTCTGCAACATCGGCCATGGTGCACATGCCCGTCGAAAGGTAGACGGGCTTGCCTGTGCGGGCAGCCTTGAGCAGCAGGCGGTGGTTCACCGTCTCGGATGAACCCCATTTATACGCCTTCACCCCGACCCGTTCCAACTGATCTATCGCGTCTGCGTCAAAGGGCGTCGCCAGAAAATCGATGCCACATCGCTCGGTATAAACCTTGAGTTCATCGAGCCAGAACCGGGGCAGCTCGCAATCACGGACCCTAGCATGCACTGGCTGGCTGTTATCAGGATACAGGACGTCCGCGTCGAACAGCTGGAACTTGACGGCATCGGCACCAGCTTCCGCCGCCACCTCGATCAATTGTTTCGCCTGTTCGAGCTTCCCGTCAAAATTAGATCCGGCCTCAGCGATGATGTAAACCGCGTCGGCGCTTTTTTCGATTGAACTCATATGATTTTCGCAAAGTCCCCGCTGGTCATCGGCACCACCTTCGTGCTGGGTTGCACGTAGACGGCGTCGTTCTTGGTGCTCTTCGTAACAAGAGCACCGGCACCGATGAAATTCATGTCGCCGACATGCACACCGTGCCCGATGGTAGCGTGCATCCCGATGAAGCAACCCTTGCCGATCCTAACATCCCCCCCCACCGCGACCTGCGACGAAATCCAGACATGGTCCCCGACTACAGAGCGGTCGCCAATATGGTTACCCGACCACATCACCACGTTGTCGCCAATCTTTACGTCCAGGTTGATGGTCTGATTCTCTAGGATCAGGCAATTCTCACCCACCTGCAAGTCCTCAATGCGAAAGATGTTGGAGGCCACGTAGCTGACGAACGCATAGCCCTTGGCCTTAGCCTCCTCGTATTTTCTGATCCGCAATTCGTTCATTCCATCAAAGGACAGCAGGATGAACATCTTATATTCATCCGGAGGATAGATGTCCTGCACCGACTCGAAGTCGACCACCGGGCGGCCCTGGTGGACCGCACGATCCCGCCGCTCTGCATCTACCGTGTAGGCGACTACCTGGTGCTGGCTATCCCTGGTCAAGTAACGGCAGGCAGTATCCGCCCCGCCACCGACGCCAAACAAAACTACTTCGCTCAATCTGCGTCTCCTGTAAAACTAGGTTAAAAACATGCTGGCGAGCTGCTTGCGGTCAGTCTTGCCATTAGGGTTCTTGGGCAACTTGTCGAGCACGCGCACGACCTGGGGCACCATGTATTTCGGCAGAAAATCCGCCGCTGCCGCCTTAACCTCACCCCCCCTCAGGCCTGCAGTCGATGCGACGAAGCCCACGATCCGGCTGGTACCATCAACAAAGATCTGCAAGGCACAGGAATCGTCCACGCCAACGATCCGATTGAGTCCGTGCTGGATTTCCTCTAATTCGATGCGATAGCCCTGGTGCTTGACCTGGAAGTCCTTGCGCCCCACGAACTTGAGCTTCCCGTCAGCCGGATCCAGGCGCATGAGATCGCCGGTGCGGTAGACGATCTCACGGAAGTCTCGGTGGACAGGGTTCTGCACGAATACCTTGGCAGTCAGCTCGGGACTGTTGTAGTAGCCGTGTCCGACGCATGGGCCACCGAGGCACAGTTCGCCAACGGAGCCCTGTCCGACTTGTGCATCGTCATCAAGCAGGTAGTAGTCAAAATACGTCGCCACGCTGCCTATTGGCGGATAGCCCTCAGTGACTTCCAGATCGTCATTTGTCACTAAATAGGACGAGCATATGCAGGTGCACTCGGTCGGACCATAGACATTAATCAGCTGGGCCTGCGGGCCGATTGCAGTGCGCAACTCCTTCAACCTAGCGACGGGATAGCCCTCTCCGCCAAAAATAATCTTCCTCAGGCTCGGCATCGCACCCTGCCCGATCGCCTTGGTCGTCTGCAGGTAGATGAGCATCGACGGCACGGAGAAGTAAACCGTGCACTGAAGTTCCTCGATCCTTGCAACCACCTTAAACGGGTCCCGCAGATCCTCGGCACTGAACGGCACCAGCGCGCCACCTGAGAACAAGGTCGAATACACATCGAAGACGGAATTATCGAAATAGATGGGGTTGATGTGCGTATGCCGGTCGAGCGGCGTGAACCCGTACTCGCCAATGGCCCAGTCCAAGAAAAGATACAGGTTCGAATGCGTAATGACCACGCCCTTGGGCTCGCCGGTGGAGCCCGAGGTAAACATGATGTAGGCCGGGTCCGATGGGCTCGCCAGGTTACAGTCTAGAGGTCCTGCCGACTGTCCGAGACAGAAATCCAGGGTGCCTGCGGGGCACAACACAACCTTCTCGCGCACCCCGGGGAACGGTGCCTCGGACTCCGAGAAGATCAAATCTGGTGAACACCTTTGAAGGATACTTGCCAGCCTTGGCGGCGGGCTGGCCGGGTCGACCGCGTAGTAGGTGACACCCATCTTGATGCAGGCAATGAGCAGACAATAAGTCGCCAGGCTCTTCTCGAGGAAGATGCACACCCTGTCCCTGCGTGCCAGTCCCATGCCCAGCAGGAACCTTGCAACCTGATTGGAATACTCGTCCAGACTCCGGTAGGTAATTACATTGTCTGCCGCAAACATGATGGCTGGACGGTCCGCACACTCTTGTACTACCTTAGCGAACCGCGTGGCCAGGGTGTCCACATATCCCGGCACGGCGGCACGAGCAACCCGCCGTGAAGCGTTCGGGTTCAAATCGACAATCCCCCGTTTAATTCGAGGACCGCCCCGGTGAAGTATTGGTTTTCCACGATGAACGCCGCGGCATGGCAAACCTCGTCTACCCGCCCGAGGCGGCGCAGGGGAATGCTGTGCTTGAGCTTCTTCAGCGCGTCAGCCCCCATGGCCTGCAGCGTGGAAGGAGTATCGATAAATCCAGGTGCAATGGCAGCCACGCGGATCCCGAAAGCTCCGAGCTCCTTTGCCTGGGCCATGGTCATGCTGTTTACCGCGCCCTTGGCTGCGGAGTAGGCACTTTGCCCGGGATTGCCGCGGGCGCTGATCGAACTGATGTTGATTACTACACCCCCACCCCTCTCGACCATGGAGGCCATGCATGTCGTCGTCACATGGAAGGCCGTGGTCAGCGTAACCGACAACACGCGATCCCAGTCCGCCATAGAATGGCGGGTGAGCTTGCCATCTACATAACTCAGGACCGGGCAGTTGTAGATCAATCCGACGTTGTTCACTACCACCTGGATTGCCCCGTGGTCAGCCATGAAGGCATTGATCGCATCAGCGGTTACCCCGGGGTCGGTCAGGTCACAGCGCCTGTAGCTCAGTCGCTCATTGGCCTGGAGTTCGTCCGGCAACCGACTTGCCAAGTCCAGCCCCAGGACGCGGTGTCCCCGGGCCAGAAAGCAGGAAACAAGACCGCGGCCAATATCGCCAGCGGCACCTGTCACCAGTACATGCGGCAATTCAGCTGTTTGCATCAATGCCACGTTTGCTTAGAACCGACCGGATGTTGGCCACCGAGGTCAGCATCTGGATCTCTTCCTTATTTAGTTGAATCTTGTACGCCGTCTCTATAGAGACTACCAGGTTCACGTAAACCAAAGAATCCCAGATATCGGTTTCCCTGAAATCGCCCATTTCCACCACGTCCGAAAAATCCTCGCCAAATACGCGCTCGATCAAATCGGAAAGTTTGCTGCTCATTCGTTTCACTCCTTTTCCCTATTCCACCGCCAACCCACGTCACCAGACGCCGCCATGGCGACTCAAAGCCTATGCATTACCAGGTTGTCGGGCATCTACTACCTACTCAAATTTTGCCCCCACCCTGATGTAGTGCCCGAGCATGGATCGCTCCATGCTCGGGTATACATCATAGTCCTCCACCACCACTACGCCGTCAGCACAACTCACCGAAAACCGGCCATCCAAGGCGACCTCAGTGATCGTTCCTACCGAGTTAGCGGAAGATCCCGTAGGCTGGCTGAACGACACCTTGTTGATGTAAAAGCAATGGTTGATCAGATAGCAATAAGCCGGCAGGTAAGGCCGGGCATGCACGCGGACGAGTCGCTCGATCAACTGTCCGGCGCACTGCCAGTTAATGTGGCAGCGCGCATCCAGATGGGTGTAATAGGTTCCGTAGCCGATCTGCGGCATGCACTGCAGTTCCCCGCGGACCAGTCTGTCGAACTGCCCCATGAGCAGGTCACCCGCCTCGTGCATTGCCCGCAGGTAGAGCTCGAAACCGGTTTCGCCTGTCCGGATCGGGAACCTGGACTTCGCGAGCACGGGACCCGAGTCCACTTTTTCATCCAGGTAATGCATAGAAACTGTGATCTCATTCTCGCCGTTCAGGATCGCCCAAGGTATCGCGAATCTACCCCGGTAGCAGGGGAGGTCCCCAGGGTGCACATTGACTGCGCCAAGCCGGGGTATCGAGAGCAATGCCTGCGGGAAGATCCTCGGATAGTAGACCGACAGGATGAGTTCCGGGCCGAAACTCCGCACCGACTGGACAAACTCTTCGTCCAGCCGCAAAGGTTCCAAGCAACGGACACCCAGCCGTTCGCAGGCTTCCTTTGTCGACGCGTAGCCATATATCTGGTCCCGCGCCGTCTGCTGAGTAACGACCAGCAGCTCGACGCCTGGGCGGTCGCGCAGGAACGCGACGAGCCGCGGCCCGATATCCTGCGATGTGAACAGAACAATCTTCATTCTGGGTCCCGTAGCCAACGCCGCACGCCGGAGTTGCTCCAACCAGTCACGCTGCTGACCGCCGTCTGCGACAAGGTCCAGGACCCTAGTTTAGCCGGCTGAAGCCGGCATGGCACACTGGTCCGTCCAGCAAGGCATCCACGGGACGCCCCTCCTCACATTCCTTGATCAGACCAAAGACCGGATCAAGGTTCTCGAAGTACTGGTCGACCACTTCGGGCGTATGCTCGGTGCAGGAGAAGACGATGGTGGTAGCAAGGAAGCCCTTCTTCAGCATCTCCTGCGTCAGAAGCGTCTTGTACTTGAGCCCATTGTCGACCGGGAATCCGAAATTCGTCAGGGCTGGCAGGCCATAGACATTGATGGGCAGCTCGTGCTTCGCAGCGAGATTGCGCAGCCGTCCAGCGACACCCTCGCCAATCCTGGTGATCTTTTCCCAGGACCGGTCCCGCTCCATGACCTCTAGGGTCTTCACGGCCGCAGAGGGTCCGATCCGCTCCGTCCAGAAGGTGCTGCTGATGAATGTGCTCTGTGCAGCCTCCATCACTTCGCGCCGGCCAATTGTAGCCGTAATAGCATAGCCATTGCCGAGCGCCTTGCCGAACATGGCCATATCAGGTTCTACGCCATACATCTGGTGCAGCCCGCCAAAGGTCTGGCGGAACCCGGAGGTGCACTCGTCGAATACCAGCACGATGCCATTGCGGGTGGCAAGTTCCCGCACTTTTTCCAGGAATCCATTTTCCGGCCCCCGGTTCCGCGAGACCTCCATCTTGATCACGCCGACGTCCCCGCCCTGCACCAGCGACTCTAATCCAGCGAAGTCGTTGTACATGAACGGCAGGACAGAGCCGCGCAGGCTCTTCGGGACACCGAGCGGTTCTAGGCCGGGCAACAGATGGCCATCCAGGCTCTGGTCATCGCTCAGGTTGGCTGCGAGGTACCAGTCATGCCAGCCATGGTAGCCGCACACGGCCACCTTGTCCTTGCCAGACGCGGCACGGGCAATCCGTATCGCGACGGCATTGGCCTCGCCGCCAGTGCGCGCCAGCCGCACCATGTTGGCCCAGGGGTGCATCTGCACTAGCTTTTCGGCAAGATATACTTCCTCTGGGCAATTCAGTGTGGACATGTTTCCAGCCGCAACGGTCCTGAGCACCGCCTCGTCGACCTCAGGGTGCCCGTACCCCAGCGTATTGGTTCCGATGCCCATGATCGACATATCTATCAACTCGCGTCCGTCCAGGTCCCATACGCGGCATCCCTTGGCCTTGCTGTAGTACGCTGGCCACCGGTCCGGCAGGAACATTTCCGCCCGTTTCGATAACAGCATGTTTCCGCCTGGAATAATTCGCTTGGCCCTCTTCCAAAGATCCTGTCCGGTTCCCATACAAATTCCTCTCGGTTGATTTCTGTCGGCATCCAGTAATGCAAGTGTTGCACACGGCTGCACGCGTCCGCGTCAGCGGGCATGCATTGGCCAGCCGTCCCGGACGCGTGTCATGCGCCACCCGTCTTCAAATCGTGCTCCACATCGACGGGTTAATCAGGGCCTGGTCAAGCACCCGGGGGAAGTCTGGCGTGCTGCCTAGCAACTGCTCCCCCACGGCCACGATTTCCCGGAATTGGCGGATCCCGTCAACGCCGACGACCAGCTTGTCCAATCCGGGCACCGACAAAGCGTAGCGCAGGCAGGCCTCCAAGGGGCTCAGGCGATTGTCAGCCAGCCAGCACTCCCATGTTTCCCAGATTTCCTGCCACCGGTTGAACCTTGCCGGCCTTGAGCCGCCCGGCATGATTAGCAACCCTTGCAGAAATATGGAGCGCGCGTGAACCTCAATGCCCAGAGCCTGAAGCCTGTCAACCCAGCCGCTGTCCAGCATGCGCCGATCTAGGATGTTAAACGGGGCCTGCACTAGGTCAAATGACCACTTTCGGGTGATCTGCTCTAGCTCCGCCGGGTCATAGATTGACACGCCTATTTTGCGCACCACCCCCTGCTCCTGCAACCCCAGCAGGGCACCGTACAACTCATCGCCACGCGGGCCGAGAAGCTGCTCCGGCCGGTGCAGCAGTAAGCCATACAACTGCGCGACCCCGAGCCGGGCAAGCGAACCCCCCGTCTGCTCGCGCGCCCAGCCGCCAACATCCTCCTCGTCCTCCGGTATTGCGGGCAGCTTACCGACGACCCGCCAGCCATTCACCCCCGCCAAGCCCAAGACCTGTTCGCTGTCGCCGTAGGAAATGGCCGTGTCCAGCGTGTCGATGCCACGCTGACTAGCTTCCTCCAGAATTTGCGCGACCTCGTTCGACGCTACGCGGCTGCCCGTGTTCGCGACGCCGTACTGCATCCCGAACTGAACCGTACCCAAAGCGAGCTTCATTTGCCCATGGCGCTTTGCAATGCACCCACCACCGCCTCGACCTGCCCGTCTTCAAGGCCGGGGAACATGGGCAAGCTGATGGCCTGTGCGTAATACTCTTCCGCTTGCGGAAAATCCCGGGGCAAAAAACCCATCCGTTCGTAGTAAGGATGTCGGTAGACTGGAATGTAGTGAAGATTGACGCCGATCCCCTGCTCCCGCAGCGATTCGAATACCTGCAGGTGGGTAGGACCCGTCGCTGCCGGCAGTATCCGTATGACGTAGAGATGAAACGCGGAGTAACTGTCCAGGTGCTGCCACGGCGTGGTCACAGGTAGCGATTGCAGCAACCGGTCATAGCGGCCTGCTAGCTCGTGTCGCCGGCCAACGAAGGCGTCTATGCGGTCCATTTGGCTCAGCCCTAGGGCTGCCTGCATGTCTGTCATCCGGTAGTTGAACCCCAGTTCGATCTGCTGGTAGTACCAGGGCCCGTCCGGCTTCTGCGTCATCTCTTGCGCGTCCCGTGTGATTCCGTGAGAACGCAGCAAGGACATTCGGCCCGCCAATCGTTCGTCATTCGTCACCGCCATGCCGCCTTCCGCCGACGTGATGATCTTGACCGGATGGAAACTGAAGACGGTAATGTCGCTGTAACGGCAGTTGCCGACTGGATCGCCACGGTAACGACCGCCGATGGCGTGGGACGCATCCTCGATAATCCTAAAACCATATCGTTGCGCGAGCGCGTGAATCATTACCATGTCGCAGGACTGCCCGCACAGATGCGCCGCCACCACGACTTTTGGCAGGCAGCCCTTTGTAGCCGCAATGGCGAGGCGGCGCTCCAGATCCCTAGGGCATAGGTTGTAGGTCCTGGGGTCGATGTCCACGAAACCGATGGAGGCGCCGCAATAGAGGCCGCAGTTAGCCGACGCCACGAAGGTGATCGGGCTGGTCCACACCCAGTCGCCAGGCCCAACATCCAGGGCCAGGCAGGCCAAGTGCAGTGCGGAAGTCGCACTGTTAACCGCGACGGCGTAATGGGCGCCCGCGTATCCGGCCACGCGCTGCTCGAAACTTGGCACCGCAGGCCCCTGAGTAAGGAAATTCGAGCGCAACACCTCGACGACCGCATCGATGTCCTCCTCGCTGATATCTTGGCGACCGTAGGGAATCATGACGTTCAAATTTTGGCTAAGCTCGCGCTGCGGGATCCGATCCAGTCTCGCAGTGCCTCGACGCTCATCCATTCCTTGTTGCTGTCGGAGCAGTAAGTAAAGTCTGGGTGGACCAGTTTCCCATTCGCGATCCGGCGAGGATCAGTATTCCAGCCATTTATGGCCGGCAGCACCTTGAAATGGTCCGGATACTCGTAGGTATATGGGGCATCCTCGAAACCGATCATCTGCTCATGCAGCTTCTCTCCGGGGCGGATACCCACGATTTCATGTCGCGCGTCCGGCGCGATCGCGCGCGCAATGTCAGTAACCTTCATCGAGGGGATCTTTTTCACATAGATCTCGCCGCCAACCATGTCAGCAAAGGCATGCCAGACCAATTCGACGCCCTGTTCCACGGAAATCATGAACCGCGTCATCCGTGTGTCCGTGATCGGTAGCACGTTCTCCCCTACCAGCGACAGGAAGAACGGGATGATGGACCCTCTGGATCCCATGACGTTGCCATACCGGACGACAGAGAACTCCGTATAGTCCGCACCGGCATAGCTGTTGCCAGCGATGAACAATTTGTCGGAAGTCAACTTGGTGGCGCCATACAGGTTGATCGGGCTGCTGGCCTTGTCGGTAGACAGCGCGACTACACGCTTGACGCCCTGGTCGATGCAGGTATCGATGAGGTTCATCGCCCCGAGTACGTTTGTCTTCACACATTCGAACGGGTTGTATTCGGCCGTCGGCACGATCTTGGTTGCCGCCGCGTGCACCACATAATCCACCCCTTTGAGCGCCCGAGACAGGCGGCTCTTGTCACGAACATCTCCGATGAAAAACCGCACTCGCTCATCACTTCCGAACCGCTTGGCCATTTCCCACTGCTTCATTTCATCGCGAGAAAAAACAATAAGGCGGCGGGGGTTGAAGCGCGCCAACGTCATCGGTACGAAAGTGTGCCCAAACGACCCGGTTCCGCCAGTGACTAAGATCGAGGAGTTGGTGAGCATAGATTTTCTTTCAGAAAAGACAGCACAGAATCAGGGCGTGTATTTCACAATTTCATTGTAACTGCAGATACGCTGCACCCGCCCCGCATTCAGTTCGACAATACGGTCGCAACGACTGAGCGTGGGAAGTCGATGGGTAATTATGAGAATCGTCAAATTACTATCCAGCGCCTCAATCGCCCGCATCACGGCACGCTCGGTTTCGGCATCCAGTGCACTAGTAGCCTCATCGAAGACGATCACATCCACGCGCTTATACAATGCCCGGGCGATGCCAATACGCTGGCGCTGGCCGCCAGAGAGACGAACACCACGCTCACCCACGTGCGTCTGGTAACCCTCGGACCAGCTTTCGATGGTATCTGTCAGTTGCGCTTTTTGTGCAGCTTCGCGTACCCGGTCACTATCGATCCTTTCCCGCGGTACTCCGAAGGCGATATTTTCTTCGATTGTTGCATCCACCAAAAATATAGACTGCGGAACATGCGCGACATGCTCCTGCCACTGGCGACAATTTCGGCTAGTGATTGGCTGACCATCCACACTTAGCGTACCCGTGGTGGGCTGCAACAGCGCCATAATCAGATCCAGTAGCGTACTCTTACCACCTCCAGTGCTTCCTATGAAGCCCATGCGGCTACCCCGGGGAATCACCAAGTCAATTTCCCGCAAAACCTCCGGACTTTTCGGGCTGTAGCAAAATGACACTTGCTCCAGTTTAATCTCGCAAACGAAAGTCACCGGTGTTTGCTCGCTGCTGGTCTCCGGAGATTCCGGCAAAGCCTGTCCTAAAAATGCCAACACGTCCCGGAGCGAAGCTTCACCGCCACGAATGGCAGCCCAGCCCCCGTAGACCTGTTGCAATAGCGGCAGCAAACGCTGGGCACCTAACGCCAGGGCTCCTAAAACCGGGATTGCTGCGGCGATCCCATGCTCTTGGCGCGCCAGCATATACGCCAACCCTGAAATGAGCAGCAAGCTTAAGGTTTCGACCCCGAAGCGCGGGCAAAGGCCGATGAACTGGTTATTGCCTTGCGCGTATCGGAGCGAGACGTCCGCTTGTCGGAATATTTCGCAATAGGTTTGTTGCGTCCCATCAATTAATACATCGCGAATTCCACCCAAGCCCTCCTGCAGGCATTTAATGACCAGCGTTGAATCGCGCGCGATCGCAGCGCTATTACTCGACAAACGCTGGCGCGTCAGGCGAACTACGGTGAGATAGATCAGACCGAATCCAACGAATGCTACGATTGCGATCATGGAGTCGATCACAAGCAACGTAAGCAGAATAGCCACCAACATAAAGCAAGAACTGACGACATTCAGTGCCGGCGTCATGACACCATAGATGACATCGTTCGTTTTATGAGAGACACCTGTAATCAGCTGACTGGTATTGCGGGCAACGTGGACCGAGTATGGCTGGTAGAGCGTCCGACGATAAATCTCCGTACTGAGATCGGCACCTGCGGCAAATGAAAGACGCGTCGTCGCCCACAAGAGGCATAGACGAATCGTCCCAGCCAGCAGACAAGCTGTGCCAAAAATCGCGGTCAGTGGCAAGAGTAGCTGATTCGGCTGCGACAAACCGAACGCCTCGGTTAACCCCTGCGCCGACAGGTATTGAAATACTTTTTCGGGAGCAGTAAGTGCGCTCAAGAAAGGGAGGATCGCACCAATACTCAGCATCTCGGAGATAGAGGCAAGAACCATCAAGGGGAGCAAAAGCACCAGTTGGCGTCGTCTCGCGATCGATAACGCATTCCACAGCTCAATTAAAAGTCTAACGCGTGAACTTGTGTTCATGGGTAGTTTCGCCGGGAATTACTGGTTTTCAAATGTCCACGATTTTGGGGTGAAGTCAACCGAGGAGCAATTGCCCCTAAACCATCTCGTCCTAAAAATTCTCGGATGGGTCAACACAATAGAACAAGTACCTGGAATTTTTATAACGTATTTAGCACAAAGATTGCCTCCTCGCGGCGAGCAAATGTTGTCTAGCAGGACTATCGTGACCGAAAAGCCCAAAAATGTTCAACAATTTATTTATCGACAAACAGTCTCCCTTCTTTTATCAGAATCACATTATCTTCATACTCGCCAAGGTCTTCAACATGCCTGAGCTCCATCGCAAGATCGCTGATGGGCAACAACGCGGCGCCCTTCATGCGGGGCAACATAAAGTTTGTAAACTCAGAAATCGGTATGGCCGTCAAAAACTCCTCAACTGTCACTCCAGCCACATCCCTCAGATGATGCGGACGAAATTCGAAAATTAGCACTTCCGCTTCACTCAAAATTCGCTGTGCACCCTTAAAAGCGAAATATTCTCCGCCCTCGATATCTGCGAGCACCACTGTAAACCTCTGATCCTTCAGGAACTCATCTAATACGATCGAGGCCACACTGATCACCTCTGTAGATTCACGCAAGTAACTGCCAGCGTTATCGATTGGCATACGCTTTGATCCGCCACTATTTACTTTGGCAGCAATAAAATTCAGCGGTGCATCGGAGTCGCTAACAGCATAGTTATAGAGTGATATATTTTCTGCATCTGCAAGCGCTATATTAAGCTTACATAACTCATATGACCGCGGATTTGGCTCGAACGCAGTAACGCTATGAACTGACGTAGAGAGCGGTATCGCTAGAGACCCGATGTGCGCTCCTAATATTAATAGGGAGTCACTTTTCTTTAAAAGCTTTTGGACATTACTAATCTCATCCGGGTTGTACGAGCCATTTCGCAACCATTGCCTCGAGACAGAAGCGTCTGCAACATCTACGAGCATATTATATTTATCTCCCTCGACAAGTACAGCAGATGCCCTACTTCCAAGTAAAGAAAGGGTACGACACCTCATAGCTGATTTGATATTGCCATTTAGGGTGCTCAAAGTCTGTCTAAGGGCTTTTATCAACGTTATCGAGTCCAGAGTTTTGCAAAAGATCGAATCAATAGCCTCATAGTATCGCTATTTATTCCACCAGCTGTAATTCGCTTCGCTAATGCACTTAAATATAAGTTAGGCTGCCCTAGCTTTAGTAACTCAAGCAGAAACAGGTAGCCGTTTTTCTTCTTTAATAATGCCCCTGGAAGTATCGAAACAATTGTCTCCAGCTCGATTGGCGTTATCACCTTGGGAAAGTTCCATACCCCATGAAAACCAAAAGTATTTGGCTGAAGGCTTCCGCCTTCAAGTGCAGACTCGAATGAAAAACGAGAAGCTAAGTCGATAGGGGCAAACCTCAATCCATTAGCTTCCAAGTAATCACGATTAGTATGACATATGAGCGCATCCTCAGGATCACTAAATGAATTAACTACAAACTCTTGGTTTGCCGTTAGCTTTAAGAGCCGGCGAGATCTTAACGAAAACCCGCCATTGCCTACTGGGGCGTCGGGATGATGCGGCCAGGGGGCCCCAATATAGTCATAATTGAGAAATTGTTTACTCCAGTAATCGGATCCATATACAAAACTGTCCCACTGCGTAACTAGCACAAAATCAGTTTTAATATACCAATGCAAGTCTCTCAGAACAAACCGGTTGTAGGCTTCGATTGAACCATGGTCCGTAAGCGGTACTAACCGGATTCGCGAGTCAACCCTGTCTGCAGAATATTGGGGGGATGTAAAGAGAAAGGTTTGTTCTGGCTTTATTTGTGAAAGACTCTTTTTTAACGACCATTCAGCGAGTCCTATGTGTCGACTCTCGATGCATACTAAAGTAACATTATCGAGCCGGAGAGCCGAACCAGGATCATTCAGAGTTAATCGTGCTTCTGTAAGTTCCATACAAGGTGCGAGACATCTTTTTTGATAAGCCGGTAATATAAATTATTCAGTTTACGGGGGGTTGAGAGGTTTGGAAACTCTGCGTGTTTGGGTCGAGACCAGTAGATTGCAATCGGTTTGAAACTCCCTTCAAATCCGTATGCTTTTGCGTAAGCGTCACGTCCGCAAAAGTATTTGTGTGAATCAACGGTGATAAAGTTCACATGCGTTGGATCTTGAAAGGCTTGGGACCTAGGGTACGCAGGCGTAACAGCGTAAAACACTCCACCTGGGTTTAGTGTCCTAAATACTTCATTCATCAAATTGATGAATGGGAATTTCGGCTGCTGTAGCGCAGACTCCTGGATCCATACCCGCGGTATATGCTCGATGACATCGAATGCAGATATTGAGTCAAAGTAGTTATCTGGAAATGGTAGCGATTGAGCCGCAAGATTCACCTGACGATATACACCCCAGTCCTGAGTTTCAGGTAGAGCATAAAGATCAACCCCAAAGAGTTCTTCGCAATTAAATGGGTTTCTTGGCTTCTTGCCGCAACCGAGGTCTAGATGCTTCATCTTTTATCTTTTTCCCATATCTATAAACGGTTTTTCTACGGCGCGAAAAATTCCTGCACTTAGCGCAATTGTCAGGATGGCTATTGCCACCATATACACAAGGAAGTGCAACCCACTGCTCGCATCTGATACGGGAACCCCTAGTTTGAACCCGAAAACTAGAAAGCAATGAATGACTATTCCGTGGACTAGATAGACAGAGTAACTTATTTTGCCGATTGGTCGTATCCAGAATGTTGTCCATGGAAACTTTTTAAGAAGGCAGAATGTAATTATCGCAATCATCTGGGACAGGCTACTTAGTAGAGGTGCATCCGATGGAACGGAGAACATAGCCAATTTCAACGGCAGGTACACACAGAGATAAATCAAGAAAATCCCGAATACCCATCGCTCCGGCGTAGACTCATTCTTCTCGGTAACTTTTCGCAGAAAACTTCCGAACAACATAAAGGCAAGTGTCCCCGTTATTTTAGCTAGCTCGGCTAGCTCAAATGTGGGAGTCTCACGGTTTATGGCACGCAGAAGCTCCGCAATCAACGTGAACACAATAAATACCGTAGGAATTCCCCATGACGACCGGAAAAAGTTTTTATTCAGCAAGAAAACTCCGACCACTATATAGAAACACAACTCTATCTGCAGGGTCCAGTAGAGTCCCATCGCAAAAGGTCGCTCAAAAAAATTCGGTATGAGTAATAAATTTAGGGGAAAGTCCAGCCAGCTCACGTCTCTGCCCGAGAGATGCTGTTCTAGATAAAGTCCGAATGGAATTGATAGAACGAAGAGAGGATAAATTCTTAAAAATCTTCTTTTAATATAGATTTTCAGATAGTTTTCATTGGTGGTGTCTACAGCAAATGGAATCAGATAGCCGCTAATAATAAAAAACAGTGTTACGCCTATCTTTCCAAGATCTAAATTCCATAGAAAAACAAACGCGATCGCGTTTTTCAAATCGGAATCAGGGAACAAAGTAAAAAACGACTCGTTAATATGGCCTAGCAGTACCAAGATCACTGCGATTGCTCGAGCTCCATCGAGAAAATGGAGACGCGCCTCTGGCATATTCACCCGCTACTTTCCTTCAATTAAATATTTCCTGTTTAAATCTTTTGCGATTAAGTACCCAAGAAACAACGCAAGAAAGTGGCCCTCTGCTAAATCCCAGATGTAACTATTAATAGCTGCCCCAGCAAAGAAGCATATCAAAACTACAGCATAAACACCCGATTTCTTATCCTGACGATATCCCGCGCTCAAGGAAACCCAGATGAGAGATAGATAAAGCATCAAGCCTACAGACCCCCCCTGAACGGCCTGCAACACAAGCTCCGAGTGCGGCTGTATTCTAGCGCCCTGATACTGCGGTAACTGCAGCAGGCTTTCAGAATACCCCTGAGCGTAACTGGCTACCCCAGAACCGAATATGGGGTTATCTAAAAATATATCGAGCCCGACTTTATACCAGTGGAGCCTCGCACTTACGCCACCGACTTGGTCACTTATGAGTTCGCTCGATACCTGCACCAATCGCGTTGACATGTGGTTCGATAAAAATATAGCCGCAACAAATAATAGTCCCGGAATTAATAAAATCCTAAAAGCGTGACCAAATTCACGGCTATAAAATCGAATTAATGCGAGTGAGGTTACGGCAACTATAAAGACTAGATATCCGGTTCGTCCAGATAATGCAACCAGGGCTAGGATGGCTAATAAAGCCATTAAAGCATACTGAAGGTTTCTTCTCTTTTGGTCCACCAATACGCTGGAATAAATCAACAGTGCTGCAAAAATATAGAATGCCCCTTGTGTTATTCGGTTTCGTCCAACAATCGGCTCACTAGAACCTCCAATGTTAAAGAAGCCCAAGTTTAGCCCTTGACTACCGAACACACCCCCCCAAGCAGCCGATGCAACTATCGCAACAACTATATTTCCATACACAAACGATCGCAGCAGCGAGTTTGGATCTCTATTCAGTACTACAAAAGGCAATGCCACGAAAAATGGGATTAGAAGTTTTCGATATTTCGATATTCCTTCAAGAATTTCTTCCCCCGGTGCGGTAGACCAAACGATTGTTAGAGCTAACCAGGCAAATAGAGCCATTGCACTCAAGCAAATGGGGTGCCTGAGAGTCTTCGCCAAACTATCCTTTGTAATTAACAAAGCGCTTGCCAACGTGGCAACAAAGGAAAAGAAAAGCGACAGAGCCGTTGAAAATGGAAGCACAAAAGCTAAGCAACACCAGCTAATGATGGATACCCTTCCGATCCAATCCTTTATAGTACTGAGCATTTTTCGGTCAAATCTTGTTCTATCTGGGAATATTAAAGAGGGTCTATCGTCTATAACCTGCGAGGCTTCAGCCTGCCTTATTTGACCGTCTAATCCAATAATAAGTTAGTAGAAGGCCCTGTACTGTACAAAGCATACCGTAAATTAATGATGCTAAAAACCCCTCTTCTACACTTAAGCCAGCTCCCGTCAGGAAAAAAACAGCACCAAGCTCTCGGGGGCCAAATCCGCCGATTGAAAGCGGTAGTGTAGCCATAATGAATATCCCTGCTGACACGCAAAAAAGCAGCACCCATGAGAAGTCTGGTGTTACTGCGCGAATACATAATCCAAAAGCGACTAATACGGATAGCTGCACACCGAGTGAAAGTGTAGAGCTTTTCAAAAGCACGTTAAAAAGCTCTTTTGCAAATACCCCAGCAAGAATGGGTGCCAGCGCTAAGAGCCCTAATAAGAATTGATATGACGTTATCCAATACAGCGCTTTCTCATCTGTCCACAGCGTCAGTAGTGTGGAAAATATTCCTGCAATCGCCGATATAGTCGCGAGAATCCATACGCCACTTAGGCGATCAGCCAAAACGGTTGTGATTGCAGTTTTGTTATCAACATTAAGCTGCTTCAATGACATTACACGCCAGGCATCACCACCCAATATGCCGCCAGGCACTACCGCACTTGTTGAAATTCCCTGAGCGTAAGCTCGCACAGCGTAATCTATTGAAATGTCGACGCCGTAAATGGAAGCGATTTTTCGCCACCGAAGGGCGGATAGATAGCTTGAGAAAAAAAGTGCAACAAGACTAGGGGCTAGCCAAATTAAATTGACATTCCTAGTATTCGTGATTATCTCTTTCAACTCTAGGTTGAAGAAAATTACTAAAAGCAGTCCCATTCCAAAGAACGGCTTTACATATTTTTTGAATTGCCTAAACGCCCTCAACATCGGCTTTCTGCTCGCCGTTTCGCTTCAGAATGTATTGTTTGCGACCTTGAGGCTCATGATAGATTCGAATTAACAACTCACCGATAAGACCTGTACCTAACAATTGGACGCCCACCAAGGTAAATAGTACGCCGAACATGAGAAGTGGGCGGCCACCAATATCATGTCCCAAAGCAAACTTTTCAAATAAAAGCCACAATAAAGTGCCAATTCCGGTCACGAGAAGTATCACTGCAACGCCACCGAATGCATGAATTGGTCGATGTAAAAAACGCATCGTGAACCGAATCCACAAGAGGTCGAGAAGCACCCGAACGGTGCGATCAATTCCATACTTTGATACTCCTGCGACGCGCGCTTGGTGCTTTACCGGTATCTCAATTATTCTTGCCCCAGCCTCGACGGCAAGTGCAGGTATAAATCGATGCAGCTCGCCATATAGTTTTAAGTTAGAGATTACAGAGGACCGGTAAGCTTTTAAAGCACACCCGTAATCATGTAACTTTACTTTTGTAACGGCTGATATTAATGCGTTCGCAAACTGAGAAGGTATCTTTCGAGAGAGGGTGGCATCTTGGCGAAATTTTCGCCAACCGCTGACGCAGTCCACTGAAACATCCTCGTCTAAAATTGTTAGCATTAGAGGTATATCTGCAGGATCGTTTTGTAAATCTCCGTCTAAAGTAACAATATAGTTGCCATTTGCCTGATCAAACCCCGCCTGTAATGCTGTGGACTGCCCATAATTACGAATCAAGGCTAGACAAATAAGCCATGAGTGATGCCTTTGGAGTTCTTGCATTGCGAAGTCAGATCCATCCCGCGACCCGTCATCCACTAAGATCAATTCAAACGGCCGTCCTGTAGGCAACATCGCTTGACCCACTGCAGAGATCAAGGCGTCAAGATTTTCTACTTCGTTATATACAGGAATGACAATAGAAACTTTGTTCAAAGCTAGTCTCAGAATTGAATGTGGATGGTCGTTATCATAACCTGTTAGCGCTCTTCAATGAACTCAAAAATGCGCAATCGCTCATCATCCGCGCCAATTTTTGTTGCGCTTAAGCCTTGCGTCTTAATCTCTCTAAGCATTCTGTAGCCTGGAATTGTGGGAATAACCGGTATCGATTTCGGCTTGACAAGCTGCAGCAAAACAAGCGGCTGTTTTGCATTAAGTGAATGCTGTTCGAGATCCAAAAACCAGGTGTAATGGCTATCTTTTCTGCTCTCTGGATTCCATGCGTACGGAGTCCGAATGACAGGAAAGCCATACGCGGCAATCGCAGCAAGAAGTCGTCGATCTTCGGCCGCTACAACCGCATTGGGCGATACGTTATTTTTCGCCCACAGGGCGACCTCCTTCCAACCCCGCATTTTCTCAAGCGCCCGAATATGATAGCTGTGCGGTGCCGGCATCCAAAAAACAATCTTTGGCCCATGAATTAATAGAACCGACAACGTAAGGCCTAATGCCGTTGAAAAGGCGAGTATAGATATGCGCCACTTACGATTTTTAGCAAAGTGATTAGAACTAAGCAGCATCGAAACAAGAATACTACCGGACAAATAGGCTGGGGCTGCCCAATTCGCAAAAGACCGACTTGAAAAAGCCTGGAATAGCGCGAGCGCCAAAATGGCCCAGGTCATCAAGTACATCAAAACAATCAAGCTCACTGACTTGTCATAGGCCAATGTTACGAACTTGGCCCGCATTTGCTTATTGATCGCTACGATAATCGAAAATAGCAGAACAAGGAACGCAAGCGGCCCAAAAAGACCGAACTGTGCCGCCAGAAATCCGCCGGTCGACGCAATGCGGCCAACCAAAGTAATATCGCTTGGCTTATCTCTAGTAAGTTGAGCTATCTCTAAATGATGCGCAAAGGTAGGGAAATGGTTATTTATGTTCCACAACAGATTTGGCAAAAAGACTAAGAAGGCCGCGAGTACTAAAATCCACGGCCCAACCTCTCGCAGTCGCTTTGCCCAAAGTAGGTAAAAAAATGCGCTTAGCAAAAAAGCCGCCATAGAGTACTTTGAGAGTAAGCCCAATCCAACCAACATACCGCACGCAAGCCACGTAATTCGGTTAAATCTCTGTGACCGCAGTGCCAGCAAGAAAGTCCAGAGCGCTAGTGACCAAAACATCACGAGCCATGCATCTGTTGTTACAAAAATCGAGTAAAAGCCAACGAGTGGCGAAGTAATAAAGATAATTCCTGCCCAGCTAGAAGTGCTTTTATCTCGGGTGACCTGGTACGCAGAACCAATTACGCCAAGAGCGGCGATAAGAAAAGCAAGCGGCTGAAACGACCTAGCGCAACCTTCGAGGTTCACAATTCCCAAATACGAGCAAGCACCCTGGCTAGTCGCAATCGTCCAAGCGATAAACGGCGGCTTAGAGTAGTACCCAGCAGCCAAAGAATGTGACCATCCCACATACTGAGCTTCGTCAACCTGAAACGGCAATGGATCTACAAATCCCGCTACCATGCGATATGCGGTGAGTGCGAAAAGTACTGCGACCCAAGGCCAGAAGAGGCGCTGTCTTATATGCCCCGAATTACCGAATACGAACAACTTGTAGACCTCCTTGCGACCAAAGATGCTCCACTTCAGGTGGCGAGATAGAAGTTGAGTAAAGTCGTTTCTTCAAGAGATCATTGTCTTTTGTATGCATAACTACCACACTGCCGGGAGTTGGATCGCCTGGTTTGATGATCCTGCTTGCCTCAAAAGACAGACTCGGGGCAGTTAGTCGCCATGTAATCACCACCCCCGTTTCGGCGCGCACAACATTTGCCGCACCAATGATCGGACTTCGAAAGGCATCTATCACGGGGAGTGCTAGTCCTAGGTACAGAGTGGCGCAAAATATGGCTCCGCCCAAGAAGATACTTTCAGACCTATGCCAAATGCTAAGTGGAATTATTAAGAATACCGGCAGCAAGAACCAGTATGCGCGAGTTTCGATAATTTGAGCCGCACTTGAAAACACGTGACTGTAATAAGGATCTGCGATTAATTCGGGAATATTTCTCCACCAAAGAGGAGCGCTTGAAAGCATCAGAGTGCCCACGAGCGAGAATGCGCGCTGCGCAATAAAAATTGGCGCAAAAGTGCTGTGCTTGCTAAGTGTCTTATCAACTAAGAGTCCCATCAATACCAATACGCCTGACAGCCCATAAAACCCGTAGTGCGGCAGTTTTGTGGCCGAGAATGTAAAAAAGATGACAACAAACAGGAAAATACCCCAGCACATCCAGACGGGTTTTTCCTGCCAGAAACGGTAGTACGGGATAGACACCACCGCCCACAGTAAGATTGGGGCCCAGGGAAGGAGGGCGACAAGCGTCCAAATTGGGTAATACCATGGCCCATAGGAAAAGCCGTGCATTGTGGAGGTAAACCGCCCCAAGTTATGGGTGCCGAAAAACCCCAGAAGAAATTCCTGCCCTTGGGCATCAAATTGCAACCAGTACCAGGGCCCCGCTATCGCCAAGACGATCAGCCAGGGCCGGAAATCGGCCAAAAGCCTCCAAAACCGCCTCCAGCCCTCTTTGCCGAGGCTTAACGCAGCCAACACGGCTCCGGCTCCGGGGACCAGCAATGCAATCGGCCCCTTTGCCAGCATCCCAAGCCCGATCCAGCACGCCGCCCAACGCGCCCATCTCCGAGCCTCAGTGGGCCCTTCTGGCTCATAGAAGGACTTCCATATAAAGAGCAAGCTCAAAGCGAGAAGGGCGTTTAGAAGAGCGTCGGCCGTAGATGCCCTAGAAATAGCCAAAACGCCTAGCGAAGTTCCCGAGAGGATTAAAGCCGAAAGGCCTGCCCTCTCGCCCGTCGAATCGGGTGAAATACGTCGAGAAATCGCCCGCGCCCAAAACCCAATCGATCCTATCCAGATAATTCCGGCAAGTGCAGACGGCAACCTCGCTGCCCAGGCGTTGACCCCAAAAACCGAAAAACAGACCATTTGTAGCCAATGAATAAGGACCGGCTTATCAAATCGTGGGGCATCTAAAAGCCAAGGGGAGACCCAATCCCCCCGCTCTAGCATCTCGCGAGAGGCTTCTGCGAAGGCTCCCTCATCTAAGTCTGTCAAGGGTACCGCACCAAGACCACCAAAAAAAAGAACAAGAATGAGCACTACCGCCCAAGGGGGTGTCAAACTCATGTAATCGAACCGACTTTTACTCATAACTTCTCATATTCTAAAATCGAATAGTGAAACTTAGTCCAAAAAAGATACTTATCATCGCCACCAGACAAATCGGAGATGTCCTAATCACGACACCACTGATCCGTCGAACGCGGCAAATATGGCCCGAAGCGGTAATTGACGTTCTTGGGTATGAAAACACTATGGGTATGCTATCGGGAAATCCGGACATTCAAACTGTAATCGAGTCATCCGAGCACCCAAAATGGCGAGAATATAAAGAATTAATAAAAAAACTATTCAGAAAATATGATCTAGCGATAGTCAGCCAACCAAGTGATCGAGCACATATTTACGGTCTAATTTCCGCAAGTAAACGTATTGGAATAGTACCTCCTGAAGCAGCTCATAACTGGTGGAAACGGTTACTTTCCCGACACTCGATCACACTAAACTACATGTCACAGCATGTTGTTCATGAACGCTTTTCTCTACTAGCGCCGTTTGACTCAAATTTACGACGCTTTCCAGAAGTCTGCCCGCCAGGCTCAGTAAAGCTACCTCCGGAAATTCAACATAAACTAGAACGCATTTATGTGGTGATTCACGCGACTCCAATGTGGCGATTTAAGAGGTGGCGGACGGACGGTTGGGCACAATTGATAAAGTTTCTTATTGCAAAGAATATACAAGTTGTTTTGACAGGGTCGACTTCCCAGCAAGATTATAAGATCAACGAAGAAATCCGAAAAAAAATAGTATCCGAATCGGAGAATATCTCGACTCGCCAGTTACTCGACCTCTCAGGAAAACTTCGATTAAGCCACACAACAACGCTTTTGCAGGGTGCTATCGGATACATCGGCGTTGACACCTCGATAACACACCTAGCTGCATCTTGCGGCACAAAAACGATAGCGATTTTTGGTGCAACACCCCCTACGAATTTCGGGCCTTGGCCAAAGAACTTCCAAGGGCAACAGCCATGGAAGACAGTCGGAACAAGTGATGCCAGTGGACTGCGCGTCCAAACACTCAACAATGTTCGGATTATTCAAGGTCCCGGAACATGTGTACCCTGCCGTAAGTCTGGTTGTTTAAATAAATTCGATAGCCATTCTGATTGTCTAGAAAATTTAACTGCTCAACACCTAACTCCGCTTGTGCTGCCTCACTTTAATCTCCATTTTGGCTCATCGTGAAAGTATCGCTTTTTACATTTCTACGAAACGGCGTGAAGTTGGGCTATCCTTTTCTCGAAAGTATTCGTTCCGCCTTGCCGTTAGCTGACGAATATATTGTCGCACTTGGTCCCTCCGATTCTGACGAACAACACAGCACATTAGCGGCGCTTGAATCACTTAACGAACCAAAAGTTAGAGTTTTGAGAGTGCAATGGAACGAGCAAATGAAGACGGCGGGCTTCGTGTATGGGCAACAAAAAATGTTGGCGCAGTCTCAATGCTCTGGAGATTGGGCTTTTTATTTAGAGGCCGATGAGGTTCTTCATGAGAATGATCTAGGTGCAATCTGGACAAGCATGCAGCGGCATTTAGATAACCCCGCCATAGAGGCATTAGTATTTGACTATATGCACTTTTTTGGTTCACCTCAATACACTGCAATTTCTCCGGGGTGGTATCGCCGAGCGCCACGAATTATTCGAAACACAATACGAACGATCGCGTGTGATGGGCTTTTTTGGAATGTAGTTGTGAATAATCAAAAAATGCGATGGCCAAATGCCGCCCTCGCTCATGCGACGATCTATCACTACGGTCATGTTCGATCGCTAGACGCGATGAATCGAAAGCAAATAGCTGTCGAACGTTATTGGAATAAAGTTCCAAGTCAAATGGACCGATACAAGCTTGACCCAAAAGCCCTCAAGTTCTTCACAGGGAGTCATCCACTTGTGATGCGCGACTGGCTTTCATCTAAAGCAGACAAGAATTTTTCCCCGGATTTGAGCTATATCCTTTCTAGCCGTGACAAGCGTCATCGTGCTGCAATGGTAATTGAGCGACTTCTTAATATTGACCTAAGCCGCAAGCACTTCAGACTGGTGGTTCGTGACTAAGCCCTCGATCGCAGTAATTGTCACTACATACAACCGCCCGAAGGCTTTGCGTTGGGTTCTCGAGGCACTAGCCCATCAGACAGTCGTCCCTAGTATGGTAATTGTCGCCGACGATGGTTCTCACGGGGAGACGAGGGAGCTAGTCTTATCAATCAGCGAGGCTTGGCAATTGGGCTCTCCCTTTCCGAGACTTAAGCACGTTTGGCATTCTGATGATGGATTCCGAGCCGGGCAGATCCGTAACACAGCAGTTGCGTGTGCACTCACGAGCGAGTTAGATCGTCCGAATCAAATTATTTTTTTGGATGGCGACTGTATTCCACTACCGTCTTTTGTACGGCGGCATAGTCAGCTACTTGGAAGACTATGGGGTCCGGTATGCGTCGCCGGAGGAAGAGTCTTACTTAATCAGGCGGCCACCGCAGAGTTGGAATACAAGTGTCATAACCCCACCAAGAGAGACTATTTGGAGCTTGTTTCCTTCGGTTCATTGCTCAGGCGGCGAGTGTTAGGGCAACTTAATCGGGTTGTGACGCTTACCTCCCTGCCAGATGGCCCATGGCGCTTGATGCAGCCGAACCGTTGGCACTTGGCTCGTACCTGTAATCTATCTCTGTGGACAAAAGATTTTCTAGCGGTCAACGGATTTGACGAAAACTACCGAGGATGGGGACTTGAAGATTCCGATCTTGCCATTCGTTTAAATCGATTAGGAGTTAGAATCGTCAACGGGCGGTTTGCAACGAATGTCATTCACTTGTGGCACCAAGAATCCGATAGAGCTGGGCTTAAGAATAACCAAGAATTGTTAGCCCGTGCTTCATCAGCGCCAATCCGATGCGAAAATGGCATCCAAAGCCGATTGGGGGGCTCACAATGGGGTTGAGCGTAGTAATTATTACCAAAAATGAGGAGCTTAGCCTCACAAGCGCGCTCCAGTCAGTAGATTTTGCAGACGAAATCATTGTTTTAGATTCGCATAGTACGGACCAGACACGTGCAATATCAGAGCGATTTGGTGCAAGATTTTTGGAGTCGTCCGACTGGCTCGGATTCGGTGTCCAAAAGAATCGTGTACTTGCCGAGGCAAGCGAGGATTGGGTATTAAGTTTAGATGCTGACGAATGGCTTAGTGCTGACCTAGCAAAGGAGATTCAGGCCGTAACTAAGTCACGTACTTTGCAACCCGAAGTTAATGGCTACTGGATGAGGCGGTTATCCATATTCGTTGACAGGCCCATGCATTTTGGAGACTGGGGAGGCGACCGTGTTCTGAGGTTATTCAGGAGATCCAGCGGGAGGTTTTCGGAAGATGCCGTGCATGAGCGCTTATTGTTAGATGGTAAACACTCGGAATTGCACGGGTTTTTACATCATCACCCTATCAAAGTGCTCAGCGATTCGAGGCGAAGAATGTGGCGCTATAACCTAACGGCAGCAAGGAGCCGTTTTGTGGGAAGGCCCGTGGGTTGGATAAGCCCCTGGGTTCACGCTGGGTGGTCTATTTTTCGCGGACTCGTTTTGCGGCTAGGTTTTTTGGATGGTAAACGGGGGCTTCAATTGAGTTGGTATAACTCTAAAGGGACATTTATCCGCTATGAGGCCGCCCTCCGACGTCAATGCTCGCATCGACCTGCGGGGCTTAAGCGCTTGCGCGCTTATTTGAGCTTATTCCTCTTCGATCACGGTGTCCTGCGAAGTATTTACAGTAATAACTTCGCTATCCCGGGGCCGCTTTTTAGATGTAACCAGCCAAGTCCAGGCAAGTTACTACGCTATGCTCAGAGGCTTCGTATCAAAACAGTGGTCAACTTACGAGGCGCAAACCCGCAACTGGGCTGGTACCAGCTGGAGTCACACACCTGCCAGTCCCTAGGAGTACGATTAGTGAATACGCAGGTCCATTCTCGCGGGCTGCCGACTCGTTCGCGTATTCACGAACTCAAGGAAATTATTGAGAATATGGAGTTGCCAGCTATCGCTCACTGCAAGTCAGGAGCTGATCGGGTCGGATTTTTCAGTGTCTTATTTCGACACTGGCGCTTAGGAGAACCGATTGAAACCGCCAGAGACGAATTACACTGGCGATTTGGGCATTTTCGCAGTGCCAAAACCGGTGTCCTAGATTTCTTTTTTGAGGCATATCTCAACACGCGAGAACCAAAACAGAGCTTCATAAACTGGGTAGATTCGGTATACGACCGTGAAACGCTCGAGGCAAAATTTAGGCCAAGGGGGCTAGCGGACCTCTTCGTAAACGTGGTCCTACGTCGCGAATGATCAATCTTTCAGAACTGAGGATTTACTTAAGGCTTCTCAGCTATGTGAAGCCGTATTGGCGAATTACGTTAATAGCTCTTGTTGCGATGGTTTGCACCGCAATCATCGAGCCGATCATTCCTGGACTGATGCGCCCGTTAGTCGACCAGAGTCTCATCGGCAACGATCGTACCAGTATGTGGCAAATCCCGTTGTTTATTTTTATGGCTTTTGCTGGCAAAGGCGTAGCAGACTATGTCGCAAACGTAGCAAGTCAGTACGTAGCCCAGCGTGTGATGGAGGACATCCGGCGAAGCGTCTTTTCGCACTCCTTAAACCTACCAATTGGATACCATCAGCTCGAGCCTAGCGGTCGTATGCTTACGCGAATAACCTACGATACCGCAACGATTGGTGAGGCGGTATCAACAGCTTGGGTAATTATTATTCGAGATAGTCTCGTGATCCTAGGGCTATTAACATTCCTAATCTATACCGCGTGGCAACTAGCTATAGTCGTTTTAGCGATAGCCCCCTTGGTTGCCTTACTTTTGCGGTATGCAAGTAAACGAATTCGGACATCAAGTGAACGCGTACAAAAATGGATGGGGAGACTCACGGGTTATATTTCCGAGGCTTTCTTGGGCCTTAAAGAGATCAAGATCTTTAGTAGTGAGTCTAAGCAACAGGCTATTTTTGGGGAGATAAGCAGGAACCTGCGCCAGGAAAATATGCGAATTATTCGCGTACAGGCCCTGAATGTTCCGCTCGTGCAGGTATGTGCAGCATTTGCTGTTTCTTTTGTAATCTACTTTGCATCTATTTTAAGTGCCAGCAGTTTACTCACGCCCGGGGAATTTGTTGCGTTCATTACCGCAATGTCGATGATTTTTGAGCCAATTCGACGTCTCACTAACGTCAACGCTGCGCTGCAAAGGGGGATCGCCGGAGCTCAGTCAATATTTTCGTTGCTCGATCAATCTGCTGAGAAGCAATTTAAAACGCAGCCTCTAGGTCCGGAAGCGGAATCCGGCTGCGTTGCTAGGGGTTACGTACAGTTCAACTCCGTATCCTATCGTTATCCAGGCCAAAGCGTATTCGCTCTGCGTGAATTTAGCCTAGCGATGCAGCCGGGTGAGTCTGTAGTTATTTACGGCCCCTCAGGCGCAGGGAAAAGTACGTTATTTCACCTATTAGCAAAATTTGCAACGCCAGAAAGCGGCGAGATATTACTCGATGATAAACCTATAGATACATGGGATTTACACAGTTTACGTGCCAACATTAGCCTAGTAAGCCAGCACGTAATGTTGTTCGACGGTACCATCAGAGATAACGTTGCAATGGGAAACCCAAATGCGTGTCTTGATGAGATAGTTCAAGCATGCCGTGCCGCTAACGCATGGGAGTTTATTGAGCGCCTGCCAGATGGACTTAATACGCCACTGGGTGCTCTTGGCCATGCATTATCCGGCGGGCAACGACAACGAATCGCCATTGCCCGAGCGTTTTTAAAGGACTCGACAATCTTATTGTTAGACGAACCAACTAGCGCATTAGATCGGGAGAGCGAAGGGGTTGTGCTCGAGGGGCTGCAAGCGCTGATTCGGGGACGCACCACGCTGATCGTCAGTCACAGTCCTGAGCGACTACTCAAGGTAGATCGGTTTATTCGGTTGGATAGTGGTTCAAATGCTTAGGAGTCCCAGACAAAGCATTGTCAGAATTCGTGACGTGGCGCTTCATCTGTACACGTATTGCGCTGAGTAACTCAGACGTTAAATATCCGCTAAGGGACTTACTGCACTTTGAGAATACTATCTCAGAGTTGACGCATCCAACCGGCCTCCATTGCTGAAATAGCGCAGCCGAGTCTGCGTATACAGCAACCAAGGGGACGTCATAGGCACATGCGACATGTACTAACGACGTATCCGGTGTTATCAGTAGCGCCAATGAGCTTACGACTGCGCACGTGTCAAGCACGCTTGTGGTTGAATCTACAACTCGAAGGTCTGATAAATCGGCATCTCTTAGGATTCGATGGAGCCTTAGCTTTTGATTTGGAGCGCTTAGAATAAGAATATTTCTCTCGTCACAACCGTGTCTGCGGAGTTCCGTGGTTATCCGAATCAAATCTTCCTCCCGAAGACACATCTGCGGACGCCCACCGAATAGATTAATTCCGATTACTGGCTGCATCGTGCCCGTGAGACTCTTGTCTCTAAATGCATAATTTGAGCCAGTTAGGTACACCCTATACTTCTCGTATTGCGCGATTGGGGCAGCACTTAAGAGTGTCGCCAGGTCCTGGTAGACGTATGTAAGCGGCTGATTTACGTCAGCTGCGCCAAATTTATCGTACGCCGTGAGGTCTTCAGGATCTACGCCATAGCGGTGTCCCTTTTGCGGTGACACGGCATATCTCGAGCCGATTAACCGGATCTCAAGTAGAGATCTCCAGGTTATGCTGTGATTTAGGTCGAAGATAAGATCGGGACGGCTTTTTCGTAAGGCTAATATAAGTAGTGTCTTTCTAAAAATACTTTTCGGATAGACATGGACCGAATCGACGTCAGGAGAATTTTTTAATATTTCTGCGTTTTTATCCGAGGCGAGTACCTCTATGCGTATGTCTTTTATGCGACTGCGAAGTGCGAAAAATAGCGGTGTCGTGACCACCATATCACCGATTCGGTCATACCTCAGTATCAAGACGGTTCTAACACTCTCAGGTCGCCAGTCCATTCTTTTTTTTGATCCAAGGCGCCTAAGGGTCAGGGCTTTTAATGGTATAAGTATTTTTTTTAACATTCCTACAGTTGGGCTCTGTTGGTCTTTTTTAAATGATATCTGCGTCTATTCGGGGCTTACTAATTCGTCTTTGTAGGCGAAGCTGGGTCATTGATACGGGCCTGTTTGTGCCGTCGGATCAGACACGTTACTTACACTATGAAGCATTTCGAGTCGTTAGGGTGTTTAAGTATTTTAAGCGCTATATGTTTTTTATTTTTACGGGTCAGCGCTTTCTAGAACAGTCGCGGATTCCCACGAATGCCAAAAAGGTACTGTGGATCAATCTCACCGCGACGAGTATCGGTGACGCCGTCATGGATACAGCCTCCAGAGTTATTATGTCTAATTTTGAGATGGAGTTGCTTACCAGTCCGCGCAACTCGGAGGTCTTTTTCGCAGATCCCATTTTTCGTGAGGTTCATACGACTGTGCAGACAGCGCGAGTGTCGCATCAGGCCAGGCGGTTTGATTTTTGTATTATCGATTCGTACTCGCCGCGCTCTATTGTCCCAAAGCTCCTAATCGCGCCTCTAACGCCATTCGCTGGACTCTATGGTTTCTTAAATGGATTTGAGGTTCACCGAAC
>JACCDJ010057984.1_pt1 | contig 44429 bp, 47 predicted proteins | sample 7444481 | NCBI WGS metagenome assembly JACCDJ01 (sample SAMN15323435, study PRJNA562643) | freshwater metagenome | isolation source: river surface water | place: USA:Blue River Watershed | collected 2017-08-15
ACCAAACATTCCAGCCATGTCTTATTCCTCCTCGGCGACGCCGTGCTCGACGTCCAGCTTGCCCATGTGACGGGCATAGAACCAGATGATCAAGCAATACACGATCAACGAGCCTTGAGCGCCCATCCAGAAACTGAATGGCCAGCCAAAGAAGTTGAAGCTCAGGTCGCGCGCGAAATAGCTCACGACGAAGGTCACCACGAACCAGATTGCAAGCAATACGGCGGTGATGTTCAGGTTTTTCTGCCAGTACTGGCGGTGGTTCTCTGAAACTTCCATAGTCTCCTGCCTCTATCCTCTCTATCCTTTTCGCCCGGCGGGCGGATCATGACCCCTGCGGTCACCCGCAAGACTGCCTCCGGTCACGGCTCTCTATCCGCCCGGCCCGAGTCCGGCGCGGCTGGCTGCCCGGTCCGTCAGGCGGCCTGCGCAGGGCGCAGACCGGTCTCACGTTCCAGCTGGGCAGCCACCTTCGGCTCAAACCCCTTGAGGTGGCGAATGATCTTCGCCGCCTCATCGGGCTCTTGCCGATCGACATGAACCCGGGCCAGCTGGTACCAGCCGTACGGGCTCATGGGTTGCAGTTCGGTGTTTTTCCGCAAGGCCTCGACCGCCTCGTCGAACCGGCGCAGCCGGATCAACACCAGGCCCAGGCCGTACCAGGCTCGGTCGAGGGTGGGCGACAGACGGGTCGCCTCGCGGAAAGCGGCCAGGGCGCCGTCGAGGTCGCCGGCCTTCTCAAGCATGAAGCCCAGATTGAACCAAGCGCTGGCCTGGGTCGGCGTACATTGGGTGAGCTCGCGCTGCAGCGCGATCGCACGGGCCGAGCGGCCCAATTGGTCTTCCACCTGGGCCCGGCTGGCCAGGGCGTAGGGATGGCCCGCATCCAGCGCGCTCATGGCCTCGAAGTAACGCAGCGCGTCCTCACGCTGGCCCAGGGTCAGGGCCACGCGGCCCAGTAACTTGAGCCACTGCAGCTGCAGGCGGGCGGTCAACGACACAGGTGCACCCCGATCTCGACGCAAATCTGGATGCGCCAGAGCGTGACCACGACCCAGGTGACGGACAACAGGCCGAACGCCACCAGTGGCACATGGCGGTCCAGCACCACCCGAGGTGCGAGACGGCGCGCGGACCAAACGAAAGGGCGTACGGCCATGTCCAGGAGTTGGTAGAAAAGGTTGCTGTCTCGCTTCTGGCCCGCCAACAGACCCAACACCCAACGGCCCAAGAGGGCCATCAGGGCGATTTCCGCCACGAGCTTGACAAGGACCAGCGCAGTCAGCATGTTCCAGTTAGGAATGAAGTGCGCCACTGTTGAAATTTCAACTTACCCCTCTCTTACATAGCGATCCCCGCAGCGCCCGAGCGAGGGTTAACACCGACCTCATGAGCCAGGAATCTGCCCCCACGCTATCGAGCCCCTCCACCCCCCTGCTCGGGCATTACCGCACGCTGCTGCAGCAGTGGCCGCCATTCATGGACATGCCCGCTGCAGATGTAGACGAATTACTGACCCGGGCGGAGCAGCGCTACCTCGAGCCTGGCGAGGTCCTGCTCTCGCCTTCGCAGGGCCCGGTGGACACTGTGTTCCTCATTCGCCAGGGCACGGTCCGCAGCGAGCAGGGGCCGCTGGGCCAGTCGCGCGTGTTCGCCTACGAGGCGGGGGAGATGCTGCCGGTCGCTGCGGCGCTGGCTCGCCGCGCGGTGATGTCCACCTATGCCGCGGTCGATGACGTTTTCGTGCTGGCCATCCCGGCCGCGCAGGTCGAGGCCCTGGCCGGGCGCTGCCCGGTGTTCTCCGACTTCCTGAACCAGCGCGTGTCCGCCCTGCTGGAGAAATCGCAGCAGGCCCTGCGACAGGACTACAGCAGCCGGGTGCTGTCCCAGCAGACGATGGAAACCCCGCTGGCGCAGCTGGCCGTGCAGTCGCCGGCGCATTGCCTGCCCGAGACCCCCTTGCGCGAGGCGCTGCAGACCATGCACGCGCGCCACATCGGCTCCATGCTCGTCATCGATACAAGTGGCAGCCTGCGCGGCATCCTCACCCGCCACGACCTCCTGCATCTGGTGCTCGACCCCCGCTTCAGCCTGGAGACGGCCATCGGCCGTGTCATGCAGTCGCCGGTGCGCAGCCTGACCGACCAACACACCGCCCAGGATGCGGCCCTGGTCATGAGCGAGTACGCCATCCGCCATGTACCCGTGACGCGCGGTGGCCAAGTGATCGGCATGGTGTCGGAGCGCGACCTCTTCGCCCTGCAACGCGCCAGCCTGCAACAGGTCAGTGCGCGCATTCACCGGGCGCAAGACCTGGACGCCCTGAAGGCTGCGGCGGCGGACATCCGCGAGCTGGCGCGCAGCCTGCTGGTGCAGGGGGTGCAGTCGCGGCAGCTGACCGAGTTGATCAGCCATCTCAATGACCTGCTGACCCGGCGCTTGCTGGTGCTGCAGGCCCAGGACCACGACGTGGACCTGCAGCGCCTGTGCTGGCTCGCACTGGGCTCCGAAGGGCGGGCCGAGCAGACCATTGCCACCGACCAGGACAACGCGCTGCTGCTGCCAGACGATACATCCGACGCCGAACGCGAACGCCTGCGCGCCTGGGCCGACGGTATCAACCAGGCCCTGGACGCCTGTGGCTACCCGCTGTGCAAGGGCGGCATCATGGCCGGCCAGCCCGCCTGCTGCCTGCGGCAGTCCGAGTGGCTGGCGCGCTTTTCGCACTGGATCGAGCATGGCAGCCCCGAAGACCTGCTGCACGCGAGCATCTATTTCGACATGCGTGCCATCGCGGGCAACGTCGCCCTGGTGCAGCCCCTGGCCGAGCGCGTGGCTGAACGCATCCGCGAAACGCCGCGCTTCCTGCACCAGCTGGCGATCAATGCCCTGAGCCACCGCTCTCCCCTGAATTGGTTCGGGCATGTCGAACTCGACGAGGCCGGCAGGGTGGACCTCAAGCTTCAGGGGGCGGCGCTGTTCGTCGATGCCGCCCGCATCCTGGGCCTGGCCCACGGCATCACCGCCACCTCCACCCGAGAGCGGCTGCTGCGCACGGGTGAGGCGCTGGGTCTGAGGCCGGCGGAGTACCAGAGCTGGGTCGGCGCCTTCGAATTCGTGCAAAGCCTGCGCCTGCGGCTGCAGCTGGAGCCCGACGTCGCACGCTCGGAGCATCCGAACCGCCTCACGCTCAAGACCCTGAGCGGCATCGACCGCCGTATTCTGGCCACCAGCCTGCGCGAGGCGCGGCGCCTGCAGCAGCGACTCGAACTGGATTACGCGCGATGAGGGCGTGGCTGGAGCGCTGGTGGCCACACCGCAATGACGACACGGCACCAGCCACCGAACGCTGGCTGGTGCTGGACGTCGAGACCACCGGCCTGGACGCGCACCGCGACCAGCTGCTGGCGATCGCAGCGCTGGGCGTGCGCGTGGACTGGACGACGCGGCGCATCGCACTGCAACCGGCGGACAGTCTGACCGTCACACTGCGCCCGACACAGGTCTCGGACAAGGCCAACATCCTGGTGCATGGCATCGGGGTGGGGTTGCAGCGCCAAGGCATGGACCCCGCACAGGCGATGCGCGCTTTTGCGGACTGGGCGCAGGGTGCCCGCCTCGTGGCCTTTCATGCCAGCTTCGATCGCACCTTGCTGCAACGCTACGCACGCGAGCATCTGGGTCGGTCGCTGGACGGAGCGTGGCTGGACATCGCGCACCTGTGCACCGTGGCCCACCCACAGGTCAAGGCGCGCGCGCTGGACGACTGGCTCGCGCACTTCCATATCGATTGCATGGCGCGCCATGAAGCGACGGCAGACGTGATGGCCGAATGTGACCTGCTGCAACGCATCTGGCCGCAGGTGGCCCGCGAGTGCGGCTCATGGCGGGCGGTGCAGCGCTATGCAGGACGCCACGCCTGGCTGGGACCGCGCTGAGGGAAGGCGCGGGAGAGGCTCCGGTTGACTCAGGTCCTGGCGCCGGGGCGCGAAATGCCCACAGGCATCTGGTCTGGCGCCGCCCAATCGGGTCCGTCGAACCACGCCTCCCCCATGAGCCAGGCGCGCAGCATGGGCAAGGCATCGAAGCCCCAGAACAGCCTGTCGTCCACTGCGAAGGTGGGCACGCCAAACACGCCGCGCGCGATCGCCTCGGCGGTGTTGGCCTTGAGTTGCGCCTTCACCGCGTCACTGGCGGGATCGCGCGCGGGCTGCAAGGCCTCGGTCAAGGCCTGCAGGCGAGTGGTATCGGCCGCGTCGGCGCCACCGCGCCAGACGTGGCGCAGCACGGTCTCGCACACATGGCGGTTCACCCGGCCCGCGCGCGCGCCGGCCTGGGCCTCCTCAGCCGGGCAGGCCAGGGCCAGGCGCAGCAGGCCCAGCGGGTTGAAAGGGTGGGCCGCCGGCAGGTCCATGGGGATGCCGTGCTGGCGCGCGATCCACAGCACCTGGCGATAGGTCCAGGCGCGCTTGGGGGTGATCTCCGCGGGCCCGAGCTGTCCGTGGTGCTGCAGCATGCCCGCGAACAGCACGGGCACGTAGTCGACCTCGTAGCTCAGTCCCTGCAGCGCCTGGGGCAGGTGCTCGAACGCCAGGTAGGCGTAGGGCGAGATCACGTCCAGGTAGCAGGTGATGCGCTTCATTCCATCACGCCTTGTGCACGCTGGGCGATCCGCTGCCACACGTCCAAGCGGTCCGCGGTGTCCATGTCGGCCCAGCCAGCGATCTCGCCGAGCGTGCGCAGGCAGCCCTCGCACAGGTCGGTGTCTGCGTCCATGCGGCACACCGACACGCAGGGCGAACGCACCGGGCCGGGCGGGGCCTGCAGCACGCTACGGGCCTGTTCGATCAGGGCGAGGCGATGGTCGGTCATGCCTGCACCACGTCGGCCACCGGCGCACCGGTCAGTCGCTCCAGGTCATGAGGGCGCAACTTGAACACCGCATGCGGATGCCCCGCTGCGGCCCAGATCTCTTCGAAGCGAAACAACTCGCGGTCGATCAGCGTCACCGGCGCCTGCACATGCCCCAGGGGCGAGACGCCACCGATGGAAAAGCCGGTGCGTGCCTTCACGAAGTTCGCATCGGCGCGGCCGGTCTTGCCCACCAGGGCGTCAACCTTCTTCTCGTCGACCCGGCGGTCGCCCGAGGTGATCACCAGCACTGGCGCCTCGTCCGACTTGCGCCGAAAGATGATGCTCTTGGCGATCTGGCCCAGCGCGATGCCCAGGGCGTCGGCCGCCTCCTGCGCCGTGCGGGCGGCGCCATCGAGCATCACCGGCAGGTGGGGATGGCCCTGCGCTTGCAGCACGCGCGCGACGCGCTGCACACCTTCAGGCAGGGCATGGAGTTCGGCGCCGCACATCGCAGAGTTCTCGTTCATCCGGCGCGCTTGTTCAGGATGGCCGTGGCCGCACGCGAGTTCGGCTTGCGTTGCAGGAACTCGCTGATGTAGTGGCCCGCGTCGACCAGCTTGTCCAGGTCGATACCCGTTTCGATGCCCATGCCATGCAGCATGTACACCACGTCCTCGGTGGCCACATTCCCGGTCGCGCCCTTGGCATAGGGGCATCCGCCCAGGCCGGCGACCGAGGTGTCGTAGCGCCACACGCCCATCTCCAGCGCGGCGAGGGTGTTGCCCAGGGCCTGGCCGTAGGTGTCGTGGAAATGGCCGGAGATGTCGTCCACGCTGTAGTGCTTCAGGGCCGCCTCGAGCGCGCGCTGAACCTTCAGCGGCGTGCCCACCCCGATGGTGTCGGCCACGCCCATGTGCTGCACGCCGATCTGCTTCATCAGGCGCGCCACGAGCTCGACCCGCTCGGGCGCGACCTCGCCCTCGTAGGGGCAGCCGACCGCGCAGGAAATCGCGCCGCGCACCACCAACCCCTTGGCACGCGCGGCCTCGACCACCGGCGCGAAACGTTCGATGCTCTCGGCGATGCTGCAATTGATGTTCTTCTGGCTGAAGGCCTCGCTGGCCGCGCCGAAGACCACGACCTCGTCGGCGCCGCTTTCCAGAGCGCCCTCCAGGCCCCGCAGGTTCGGCGTGAGCACCGCATAGCGCACGCCCGGGCGGCGCTGGATGCCGGCCATGACCTGCGCGTTGTCACCCATCTGCGGTACCCACTTGGGGCTCACGAAGCTGGTGACCTCGATCTCTTTCAGGCCCGCATCCTGCAGGCGATGCACCAGACCGATCTTGATCTCGGCGGGGACGGGTTGCTTCTCGTTTTGCAGCCCGTCGCGGGGGCCGACGTCGACGAGCACGACGCGTGAAGGAAGTTTCATGGGAGGGTCTTCAGTAGCCGAGGGCGGGGTCCACGACCCCGGTGATGGGTTCGCCACGCTGCAGGGCGCGGACCTTGCCCGCGATCTGCGCGATGCTCTCTTCGCGCAAGGTGCGCGCCGAGGCATGGGGGGTGACGGTGATGCGGGGGTGCCGCCAGAAGGGGTGCTCCGGCGGCAGCGGTTCGACCTGGAACACGTCCAGCGTCGCGCCCGCCAGGTGACCGCTTTCGAGCAGCGCCAGCAGGTCGTCCTCGACCAGGTGCGCGCCGCGCGCGACGTTGATCACGTAGCCACCGGGCTGCAGCTGCGACAGCGTCTCGCGCCGCAGGATGCCCTGGGTTGCGGGAGACAGGGGCAGCAGGCACACCAGGACGCGCGTGGCCGCCAGGAAAGCTGGCAGCTGCGCATCGCCCGCGTAGCTGGTGACGCCTGGCACCTGGCGCGGCGTGCGGCTCCAGCCCCGCACAGGGAAATCAAAACCGGCGACGGCCTGGGCCACCCGCTGACCCAGCACGCCCAGCCCCAGGATGCCCACCGGGAACTCGGCGCGGGCGCGTGGCTTGCGGTAGGACCAGTGCGACTGCGCGGCGTCGGTCTCATAGGCATCGAACTCGCGGAAATGGCGCACCAGGGCGTGGCACACGTATTCGGCCATTTGCACCGCCATGCCGGCGTCCTCGACGCGCACGACCTTCAGGGACGGCGGCAGCCGCAGCTTCAGGAGCGCGTCGACGCCCGCGCCAATATTGAACAGGGTGTGCAGCCCGAGCTGCTCGTCGATGAAGGACTGCGGCGGGGTCCAGACCACCGCATGGTCGGCGGGGGGGGCGCCCGGTGTCCAGGCAAAGATCTCCACGCCCGGCAAGGCGGCGCGCAGGCCCTCGACCCAGGGCTCGGCGCGTTGATCGGTGAGGCAGACAGCGATGCGCATCCCTCGATTGTTCCCCAGATGGCCCCGGTCCGCGCCCACTGCGGTCATTCCCGGGCGCGCGCCACTCAGGCCGCTGCTTCGAGCGTGAGGAGCTCAGCCCCTTCAGTCACCTGGTCGCCCGGCGCGTACAGCACCTCGGCCACCGTGCCGTCGGCCGGCGCGGCAATGGTGTGCTCCATCTTCATGGCTTCCATGACGGCCAGGGCCTGGCCTTTGGCCACACGGTCGCCCGCCTTGACCGCGATGGAGACCACCTTGCCCGGCATGGGTGCTGTCAGACGCCCGCCCTCGGCTTCGCCCTCGCCGGCATGGGCCAGCAGGTCCAGCGAGACGATGGCGGTGGCGCCGCGTGCGGTGAACACATGGTCGGTCTCGCCCTGGGTGTGAACGGTGACGCGCTCGCGCAGGCCGGCAAAGCGCAGGTCGATCCCTGCGTCGCCCTGCGACGCGAAAGCCAGGTCGCTGCCCGCCTCGCCCACCGTCAGGTGCAGACCGCCGTCGTGGCGGTAGGTCAGGCGGGCCTCGACACGCTCACCGCCAAACTCGAAGGCGAAGCGGCGCACCGTCTCGCCATGCGAACGCCAGCCGTCGCGGCGGCTGAAAGGGTCGTTGGCGGCCAGCGCACCTTCGTCCAGGAGGGTACGCGCCACCGCCGCAGCAGCCGCCAGGGACAGGGGCACGGTCTGCTGGTGGAACAGGGCGGCCGACTCGCGCGGAATCAGCGCGGTGTCCAGGTTGGCCTTCGCGAACGACTCGCTGCGCACCACGTGCCGCAGGAACTGCACATTGGTCGACAGGCCCACGATCTGCGTCTGCGCCAACGCCTCGTCCAGGCGAGCCAGGGCCTCTTCGCGTGTGGCGCCGTGCACGATCAGCTTGGCGATCATCGAGTCGTAGTAGGGCGAGATGGCGTCGCCCTCGCGCACGCCGTCGTCCACCCGCACCGGGGCGCGAGTGAAGCTGCTGCAGGCGGGCTTGCGATAGACCTGTAGCCTGCCGGTGGCGGGCAGGAACTGGTTGTCCGGGTTTTCGGCGCAGATGCGTGCCTCGATGGCATGGCCGTCCAGGTGCAGCTGGTCTTGCGACAAGGGCAAGGGCTCGCCGCTGGCGACGCGCAGCTGCCACTCCACCAGATCCAGGCCGGTGATGGCCTCGGTCACTGGATGTTCGACCTGCAGACGAGTGTTCATCTCCATGAAGAAGAAGGTCATCTCGCCCGAAGGCTTCTGCTCCACGATGAATTCGACAGTGCCGGCACCCACGTAGTTCACCGCGCGCGCGGCGGCCACCGCAGCCTCGCCCATCTGCCGGCGCAGGCTGGGAGACAGGCCCGGCGCAGGCGCCTCCTCGAGCACCTTCTGGTGACGCCGCTGCACCGAGCAATCGCGCTCGAACAGCCAGACGTAGTGGCCCTGCGTATCGCCAAAAACCTGGATCTCGATGTGGCGTGGGCGCTGGACGTATTTCTCGATCAGGACCGCGTCGTCGCCGAAGCTGTTGGCGGCTTCGCGCTTGCACGAAGCGAGCGCCGCGTCGAAATCAGCCGCCTTGTCCACCGCGCGCATGCCCTTGCCGCCACCGCCGGCACTGGCCTTGATCAGGACCGGGTAGCCGATCGTCTCGGCCTGGCCTTTCAGGAACTCGGGCTCCTGGCGGCTGCCGTGGTAACCGGGCACCAGGGGCACGCCGGCTTTTTCCATCAACTGCTTGGATTCGGCTTTCAGGCCCATGGCCTGAATCGCGGACGGCGGCGGGCCGATGAAGACCAGGCCCGCGTCGGCGCAGGCCTGGGCGAACTCTTCGTTCTCGCTGAGAAAGCCGTAGCCCGGATGGATGGCCTGTGCGCCGGTCGCACGTGCGGCTTCGAGGATGCGCTCCCAACGCAGATAGCTGTCGGCGGGTGCGTTACCGCCGATGTGGACAGCCTCGTCGCAGGCGGCCACATGCTTGGCGTTGGCGTCGGCGTCGGAGTAGACGGCAACGGTGCGCACCGCCATGCGGCGCGCGGTCGCGGCCACCCGGCAGGCGATTTCACCCCGATTGGCGATCAGGATCTTTTGAAACATGTTCAGCTCCCTTCCCCGCCGAGCCAGTTCGGCTTGCGTTTGTCCAGGAAAGCCGTGATGCCCTCGCGCCCCTCGGGCGTGGCGCGGATGTCGGCGATGCGCTCGGCGGTGTCTTCCAGCAGGCTGTCGGTCATTTCCTGGCCGGCCACGTCGTGCAGCAGCTGCTTGCAGGCCTTGACCGCGGCGGGACCTGCATGCACCAGGGACTGGGCGACGGCGGCCACGCGGGCGTCGAGTTCGGCCGCCGGCACGGCCTCATGCACCAGTCCGCAATGCACCGCCTGGGCCGCGCCGAAACGCTCGGCGGTCAGGAACCAGCGGTGCGCAGCCCGCGCGCCCATGACGCGGATCAGATAGGGGCTGATGGTGGCGGGAATCAGGCCGATGCGGACCTCGCTCACGCAGTAATGCGCGGTGTCGGCCGCCAAGGCGATATCGCAGGCCGCGACCAGGCCGAGGCCGCCAGCGTACACATCGCCCTGCACCCGAGCGATCGTGGGCTTGGGGCATTCGTAGATCACCTCGAGCATGCGCGCCAGGGCGGTGGCGTCGGCCAGGTTCTCGTCGTGCGAGTAGGCGGCCATGCGTTTCATCCAGTTCAGGTCGGCACCCGCGCAGAAGGCGGTGCCGCTGGCGGCCAGCACGATGCAGCGCACCTCGGGGCGGCGGCCCAGCTCGAGGAAGACGGCGGTGAGCTCGGCGATCACTTCCTCGTTGAAGGCGTTGCGCACGTCGGGGCGATGGAGCGTGACGGTGGACACGCCCGCGTCAAACCGCAGGTCCAGATGCTTCATGAGGTACTCCGGGAAGGATTCAGGGGCCGGACGCCTTCGCGTCCGGGGTCAGGGATTCCAGGCGCGCAGGCCGCGCCACGGCTCGAAAGCGTCGAAGCTGCGGTCACGATGCAGCAGGGCGTTGCCACGGTCGATGCAGAACGTGGCGATGATCTGTACACATCCTGGGCCTCACATGCGGAACAAGCCAAACCGCGAGTCAGGAATCGGCGCGTTGAGGGACGCCGACAACCCCAGCGCCAGCACGCGGCGCGTATCGGCCGGGTCGATCACGCCGTCGTCCCAAAGTCGGGCGCTGGCGTAGTAGGGATGCGACTGGTGGGCAAATTGATCCAGCAGGGGCTGCTTGAAGGCAGCTTCTTCCTGTGCGCTCCACTGGCCGCCCTTGGCCTCGATGCCGTCGCGGCGCACGGTGGCCATCACGCTGGCGGCCTGCTCGCCGCCCATAACGGAGATCCGCGCGTTGGGCCACATCCAGAGAAAGCGCGGCGAGTAGGCCCGACCGCACATGCCGTAGTTGCCCGCGCCGTAGCTGCCACCGATGATGACCGTGAACTTGGGCACATTGGCGGTGGCCACGGCGGTGACCATCTTGGCGCCATGTCGGGCGATGCCCTCGTTCTCGTACTTGCGGCCCACCATGAAGCCGGTGATGTTCTGCAGGAAGACGAGCGGCACCTTGCGCTGGCAGCACAGTTCAATGAAGTGCGCACCTTTTTGCGCCGACTCGCCGAACAGGATGCCGTTGTTGGCGATGATCCCCACCGGCATGCCCTCGATGTGCGCAAAGCCGCACACCAGCGTGGCACCGAAGCGCGCCTTGAACTCATGGAACTCGGAGCCGTCGACGATGCGGGCGATGATTTCCCGCACATCGAAGGGCTTGCGTGTATCTACCGGCACCACGCCATAGAGCTCCGCAGGGTCGTACTGGGGCGGGCGCGGCGCGAGCAGTGCGGTGGCGGGTGACTTGGGCCGGTTGAAGGTGGCCGCGATCTGGCGCGCCAGCGACAGGGCATGCAGATCGTTTTGCGCCAGGTGATCGGCCACGCCTGACAGGCGGGTGTGCACATCGCCGCCGCCGAGATCCTCGGCGCTGACCACCTCGCCGGTGGCAGCCTTCACCAGGGGCGGGCCGCCCAGGAAGATGGTGCCCTGGTTCTTGACGATGATGGTTTCGTCGCTCATGGCCGGCACATAGGCGCCGCCGGCGGTGCACGAGCCCATGACGACCGCCACCTGAGGGATGCCCAGCGCCGACATATTGGCCTGGTTGTAGAAGATGCGGCCGAAGTGGTCGCGGTCGGGGAAGACCTCGTCCTGATTGGGCAGGTTGGCGCCGCCCGAATCGACCAGGTAGAGGCACGGGAGCATGTTCTGCTGCGCCACCTCCTGGGCCCGCAGGTGCTTCTTGACCGTCATCGGGTAGTAGGTGCCGCCCTTCACCGTGGCGTCGTTGCACACGATCATGCAATCGACACCACTGACCCGACCGATTCCGGCGACGAGACCGGCGCAGGGCGCGTCGCCGTTGTACATGCCGTGCGCCGCCAGGGGCGCCAGCTCCAGGAAGGGGGTGCCGGGATCCAGCAGCATCTGCACCCGCTCGCGGGGCAGCAGCTTGCCGCGCGCGGTGTGCTTGGCGCGGGCAGCTTCGCCGCCGCCCGACGCGGCCTGGGCGACCTGCGCGCGCAGGTCGTCGACCAGGGCGCGCATGGCGGCGGCATTGGCCTGGAAGTCAGCGGAACGTGAATTGAGTTGCGACGCGATGGGGGTCATGAAAATCCTCGAGGCGGGTCGTCCGGGCTGCGAGCGAGCTTAGGCACTGCCGGGGGGTCTGTGGCGCCAGTGAGGTTGCAAATCCTGCCATTTTTCGGGACACTGGGCCATGCCCGCCCGCACCCTGGCACCCCCCGTCCTGCAGGCCACCCCCATGGCCTTCGCCCGAGTCATCACCGGCGCCATGCGGCGTGCTGGCCTATCGCCCGAGCTGGCTTTGCAGCTGGCACAGATCACGCCAACCGAATTGCAGCGCCCCCAGGGCCGCATCAGCGCCCTGCAGATGGAATGGCTCTCAGGCGCCGCCATGCAAGCGCTGGACGACGAGGCCCTGGGCGCCTTCAGCCGGCGCCTGCCCTGGGGCAGCTACGGCATGCTGGCACGCGCCTCGCTCAGCGCGCCCGAGTTGGGCCTGGCGATCCAGCGCTGGTGCCGCCACCACGGCCTGATCACCGACGACATCCGGCTGCGGCTGGTCACGCGGGGCGCGACCGCCGCTATCGGCATCGAGGAGACCGCCCGCCACGCCGCCCTGGAGGCGGGCCGGCGCGAGTTCAGCCTGGTGCACGTGTTGCGCAACATCCTGGGTCTGTCATCCTGGTTCGTGGATTCGCGCATCCCGCTGCAGGGCGCGGCATTTCCCTTCACCAGACCTGCCCACGCAGCGGCCTACAGCCACATGTTCCCGGGACCGCTGCATTTCGATGCAGCACAGGCCGAAATCCGCTTCGACGCCCGCTACCTCGCCCTGCCCCTGCGCCGCGACGAAGCCGCCCTGCGCCAGATGCTGCAGCGCGCGCTGCCGCTGACAGTGCACCAGTACCGCCGCGACCGACTGCTGGTGCAACAGGTGCGACAAGTGCTGTCAACACAGGAAGGCGACGCACGCGACGCCGCAGGGATCGCACAAGCCTTGAACCTCTCGGTGCGTACCCTGCACCGCCAGCTCAAGGAAGAAGGCGCCAGCCTGCAGCAGCTCAAAGATGAAGTGCGTAGCACCCGCGCGCGCGAGCTGCTGCAACGCAGCGCCCGACCCGTCAAGCAGGTGGCCGCCGCCGTCGGCTTTCGTAACGAGAAAAGCTTTATCCGCGCCTTCCGCAGTTGGACCGGCACCTCGCCCGCCGACTACCGCCGTCGGCTACAGGCATAAGGCTTGCGCGAGTCGACTCAACGCCCTGAGGACACGACGCCCCGCAGCAACCGAGCGAGTTCATCGGCCTGCACCAGCTGCACGCGGTGCTGGCGCACCAGGCGCTGCGCATTGGCGCTGAGTTCGCCCAGGGCCAGATAGTGGCCTTCGCTGGCGTCCTCGCGGGCCACAGCGTCCACCAGGGCTTGCAGCGCCTCTTCACCGTGACGGGCCGCCTTCCAGCGTCGCGCCGCCACCAGGACGGTGCGCCCGCCGCCCTCGATCCGCAAGTCGGCGCCGCCTTCGGCGGCTCGCACCGCCTGACCCTGCGCGGTATAGGCCTGCGTGAGCGCCTTGGAAAACTCGGCCCAACCCATGGCCGATACCGCCTGCGTGATCGTCTCGACCTCGCGCGCGCTCGGTGCCCGCCATTGGCGCACGCAGGCCACGCCGCTGATCACGAAAAAGGGAATCGCCCCGAGCGCCCCCACCACACGCAGGTCCTCGGGCAGCAGCGCCGAGGCCACCAGCACCCACACAGAAGCCAACACGAGGCTGATCCACCACGGCTTGCGCAGCAGGATCGCGAACACCGAGTTGGGGGCCATCTTGAATTTCATGAACGGACTTTCCGGAGAGTCGTTGCGGCGGTGGGCATTGTGCCGCTGTCTGGGACAATGGCGCCCATCCATGGAAATCCACGACCTCATTGGCTACATCGCGGCGACGCTGACCACCTTGTCGTTCGTGCCCCAGGCCTGGAAGACGTTTCGTTCGCGCGACGTGAGCGGTATCTCGCTGGGCATGTACGCGCTGTTCACGACAGGCGTGGCGCTGTGGCTGGCCTACGGATTGGCGCTGGGCAACGTGCCGATCACGCTGGCCAATGCCATCACCCTGGCGCTGGCCCTGGCGGTACTGGCCATGAAGCTGCGTTATGGCCCGACCGACAGCGCGAGCGCGACATCCGAACCGCCAGCAGGCCGCGACTGAGGCGCAAAGATTCGTCGTCGAAGGGACCCTAGGCGCCAGGGGCGCGTCTCATGCCCAGGTCGCGAGTAGGCGCGGCAGGTCGGCCATGTCGCTGAAGATCGCAACAGCGCCTGCGTCGCGCAGGGCGACGGGTGCGTCATGGCCCATCTCGGACGGGCTGTAGCCGAACACGGTGGACCCGGCCGCGACCCCCGCCGTCACGCCGGTCACCGTGTCCTCGACCACCGCGCAGCGACGCGGATCGACGGACAGCGCCGCGGCGGCGGCCAGGTACACATCGGGATGCGGCTTGGACCGCGGCAGGTCGTGACCGCTGAAGACACGACCCTCGAACCACTGCAGCATGCCGGTCTTTTCCAGCTGCAACTTGACCTTGAAAAGGTCTGCCCCCGAGGCGCAAGCAATACGACCTGCCACGGCGGTATGGACTGCGGCCACGGCCTCGGGCGCATGGCGTATCGGTTCCAGGCGGGCGATCAGCTGCTGGTTGCGCCGCTCGCGAAAAGTGGCCAGCCAGGCCTCGGTCAGGGGCTGGCCGGTATGGGCCTCGATGCGGGCGCGTTCGTCCTTCACGGCCTTGCCGACGAACAGGCGCATGCACTCCTGGGGCGTAAGCCGCCAGCCTGCCTCTTCGAGCATGTCACGCAGGACGCCATTGGTGATCGGCTCGCTGTCGACCAGCACACCGTCGCAGTCGAAGAGGACGGCGTCGAAACGGCCCAGGCGTGCAGGAGAGGCTGTCACAGCGCGCGCTGGATGATGATCTTTTGCACGTCGGACGTTCCTTCGTAGATCTGGCACACGCGCACGTCACGCCAGATACGCTCGACGGGGAAATCGCTCACATACCCATAGCCCCCCAAGGTCTGGATCGCGGCGCTGCAGACCTGCTCGGCGATCTCGCTGGCAAAGAGCTTGGCCATGGCGGCCTCCTTGAGGCAAGGCCGGTCGGCATCGCGCAGGCTGGCGGCGTGCCACACCAATTGGCGGGCCGCTTCGAGCTGCGTGGCGCATTCGGCCAGGCGATGGCCTACCGCCTGGTGGTTGATGATGGCAGCGCCGAAACTCTGTCGCTCCTTGGCATAGGCCAGGGCCACCTCGTAGGCGCTACGGGCCATGCCCACGCTCTGCGCCGCGATACCGATGCGACCGCCCTCCAGTGCCGACAGCGCAATGCGATAGCCCTCGCCTTCTTCGCCGATGCGGTACTCGGCAGGGATGCGGCAGTTGTCGAAATTGATTTGCGCGGTGTCGCTGGAGCGCTGGCCCACCTTGTCCTCCAGCCGCGCCACTGTGTAGCCTGGCGTATCGGTGGGCACCAGAAAGGCGCTCATGCCCTTCTTGCCTGCGCCCTTGTCGGTGACGGCGATGACGATGGCCACATGACCGTTCTTACCCGAGGTGATGAACTGCTTGACGCCGTTGATCACATAGTCATCGCCTTGCTTGACCGCCGTGGTGCGCAGGGCTGACGCGTCGCTGCCCACATGGGGCTCGGTCAGGCAGAAGGCACCGAGCATCTCGCCGCGCGCCAGCGGCGTGAGCCAGCGGCGCTTTTGCGCCTCGCTGCCATAGCGCATCAAGATGGCGTTCACCGGGCAGTTGGTCACGCTGATGGCAGTGCTGGTGCCGCCGTCACCGGCCGCCACTTCCTCGAGCACCAGGGCCAGGCTCACGTAATCGAGTTGGGCACCGCCATACGTCTCGGGTACGCAGATGCCGTAGGCGCCCAGAGCCGCCAGGCCCTGGTGCGCCTCGCGCGGAAAGACGTGCTCGCGGTCCCAGCGCGCAGCATGAGGCCACAACTGCTCCTGCGCGTAGGCCTGCACCGCGTCACGGATCATTTCCTGGTCGGGGGTCAGCAGCATGGGAGATCCTTGGGAAAACGCACCAGCCTCACAACAGCTCGATAGCCATCGCCGTGCCTTCGCCGCCCCCGATACACAGCGTGGCCAAACCGCGCTTCTTGCCTCGCGCCTGCAAGGCATGGATCAAGGTGACCAGGATGCGCGCGCCCGAAGCGCCGATCGGGTGGCCCAAGGCGCAGGCACCGCCGTTGACGTTCACGATCTCGTGAGGCACCTTCAACTCGTGCATCAGCGCCATGGGCACCACGGCGAAGGCCTCGTTGACTTCCCACAGGTCGACATCGGCCACCTTCCAGCCGGCCTTGGCCAGGGCCTTCTGGGTGGCGCCCACCGGTGCGGTCGTGAACCACTCAGGTTCCTGGGCATGGGTGCCATGGGCCACCACCCGCGCCAGCGGCTTGCAGCCCAGACGCTGGGCCGTGGACTCGGTCATCATGACCAGGGCGGCGGCGCCGTCGTTGATCGAAGAGGACGAAGCGGCGGTGATGGTGCCGTCTTTCTTGAAGGCGGGCTTGAGGGTGGGGATCTTGTCCAGCTTGACCTTGCCTGGCCCCTCGTCGATGGAGACCACCACGTCACCGGCGCGGCTCTTGACCGTGACGGGCGCAATCTCCTTGGCAAACGCACCGGACTCGGTGGCGGCCTTGGCGCGCTGCACGCTGGTGGTGGCGAAGTGGTCTTGCGCCTCGCGACTGAACTTGAATTTGGCGGCGCAGTCCTCACCGAAGGTGCCCATGGAGCGACCGGCCTCATAGGCGTCTTCCAGGCCGTCCAGCATCATGTGGTCGTAGACGCGATCGTGACCCATGCGGTAACCGCCGCGCCCCTTGAGCAGCAGATAGGGCGCGTTGGTCATGCTCTCCATGCCGCCGGCCACCAGCACGTCGTGGCTGCCCGCCAGCAACATGTCATGAGCGAACATGGCTGCACGCATGCCCGAGCCGCACATCTTGGACAGGGTGACCGCGCCGGCCGACTTGGGCAGGCCGCCCTTGAAGGCGGCCTGGCGTGCAGGCGCCTGGCCTTGACCCGCCATCAGGCAGTTGCCAAACAGCACTTCGCCCACGGCGTCAGGCGAGATGCCGGCACGCTCGACGGCGGCCTGGATGGCGACGCCGCCCAGATCGTGGGCCGACAGCGCCGAGAAGTCGCCCTGGAACGCGCCCATGGGCGTGCGGGCGGCGCTGACGATGACGATGGATTCAGGCATGGGGGTGTCCTTTCACGAAGTTACGGGGGAGCCCACGAAGCGCTTTTCGGGGTCGTAGGGAAACACATCAAAGACATAGCCCGATTCGATGCGTTCCTTGTGGCTTTGCCAGAACGCGGCATCGAGCAGGTCGGGATGGTGGCGCATGAATACCTCGCGCACCGCGGGATTGCCCAGCAGAAAGGGACCGAAGGTCTCAGGAAAGACATCGCGTGGCCCCACCGCGTACCAGATCTCGCCGGACATCTCGTCGTCCTCGTTGCGCGGGGGCGGCACACGGCGGAAGTTGCAGTCGGTGATGTATTCGATCTCGTCGTAGTCGTAGAACACCACCTTGCCGTTGCGGGTCACGCCGAAGTTCTTCCACAGCATGTCGCCCGGGAAGATGTTGGCGGCCACCAGATCCTTGATGGCGTTGCCGTATTCGACCACCGCGCGTTCGACCTGCTCGGTGGCGCCAGCATCGAAGGCCTCCTGCAGGTAGAGGTTCAGAGGGATCATGCGCCGCTCGATGTACAGGTGCTTGATGATCACCTCCTCCTGGCCGTCGCCATCGCGGTCGGAGATTTCGAGCTGGCTGGGGGCGAACTTGCGGATTTCTTCGATCAGGTCGTCCTCGAAGCGGTCTCGAGAGAAGGCCACCTCGCTGTACTCCAGCGTGTCGGCCATGCGACCCACACGGTCATGCTGCTTGACCAGCAGGTACTTGCCCTTGATCTGTTCGCGCGTGGTGTCCTTCTGCGGCGGGTAGTAGTCCTTGATGATCTTGAACACATAAGGAAACGACGGAAGGTCGAACACCAGCATCACCATGCCCTTGATGCCGGGTGCAATGCGCAGCTTGTCGCTGGAGTGACGCAGGTGATAGAGGAAGTCGCGATAGAACAGGGTCTTGCCCTGCTTGGCCAGACCCAGCGCGTTGTAGATCTCGGCGCGCGGCTTGCGCGGCATGAGCGAGCGCAAGAACTGCACATAGGCCGAGGGCACCTCCATGTCGACCATGAAGTAAGCCCGCGCGAACGAGAACAGCATCAATAGGTCGTCCTCGCCAAAGAGGCAGGCGTCAACCACCAGCTGGCCGTCATCGCCGTGCAGGATGGGTAGCGCGAACGGCACTTCATTGAAGCCGTTGATGATCTTGCCCACCACATACGCGCCCTTGTTTCGGTAGAACAGGGACGACAGCACCTGCACTTGAAAATTGGCGCGCAGCGTCATCTGCGCCAGGCGTACGCCGAAGGCCTGCACCACCCGGCGGGCATCGCGCGGCAGGTCCTGGAAGGGCCGCTGCAGCTGGAAGTTGTCGATGATGCGCACCATCGTCTCGTGCAGCGTGTCGCGCCCCGGGTAGTAGGCCCGGTAGGTGGGCTTGGCCGCGGGTTCCTCGTTTTCGATGTACTCGGTACTGACGGCCGGCCGCACGAAAATGAAGTCGTTGTGAAAGTAGGTGCGGTGCAGGATCTTGGTCGTGACCGAGTTGAAGAAGGTCTCGGCCAGTTCCGGCTGGTGGTGGTCGATCAGCAGCCCGATGTAATGCAGCTTGACCTGCTGCCACACTTCCATGGGCTGTTCGTGGGCGCGGAATTCCTTTTCAAGGCGTACCGACGCTTCCTTCACCCGCAGGTCGTAGAACTCGATGCGTTCGCGCTGCGCGCGCTGCTGCCCGTGCCAGTCTGCGGTCTCGAAACGGTGCTTGGCGCGGGCGGATTCCGTCCGAAATAGACGGTAGTGCCGGTTGAAGCCGTCCATCATCGCCTTGGCGATGTCGTAGGCCAGCGGGGAATCGAGCTGCTGGGGAAACATCGCAGGCGTACTCCAGGGAAGACGGGATCAAGCGCGGCGGCTGGCGCCCAGGGCCTGCACCGCCTCGCGGTACACGCGCTGGAGGTCGCCCTGTCCGCCTGCGGTCATACGCAGGTCCTTGAGCAGGCCATCCGAGATGCCGTAGATCCAACCATGCAGCGTGAGCGCCTGCCCGCGACTCCAGGCGTCCTGGACCACCGTGGTCTGTGCCACATTGACCACCTGCTCGATGACATTGAGCTCGCACAGGACATCCAGCCGGTGGGCGGCCGCCGTGGCCTCGAGCAGCGGCTGGTGGCGGTTGGCCACGTCCTTGATGTGCCGCAGCCAGTTGTCGGCTAGGCCCACGCGCGTGCCGTGCAGGGCCGCCTGCACGCCGCCGCAGCCATAGTGGCCCACCACCATGAGGTGTTCGACCTTGAGCATGTCCACCGCGTACTGGATGGTGGACAAGCAATTGAGGTCAGTAGGCACCACCACGTTGGCCACGTTGCGGTGCACGAAGACCTCGCCAGGTTCCAGGCCTGTGATCTGGTTGGCCGGCACGCGTGAGTCGCTGCAGCCGATCCACATGTAGCGCGGCTCTTGCTGCGCCTTGAGCGCGGTGAAGAAACCGGGGCGCTCGCGCTCCATCTGCGCGGCCCAGGCGCGGTTGTGGGCGAAAAGATGATCGAGTTCGCGGGTCATGGCGGGGAGGTTCAAGAGGGGCGTATCGACGCGGCGTTTACATCGTCTCGGCGAACAGCTCGCGGCCAATCAGCATGCGGCGGATCTCGCTGGTGCCGGCGCCAATCTCGTAGAGCTTGGCATCGCGCCAGAGGCGGCCTAGCGGGTAGTCGTTGATGTAGCCATTGCCACCGAAAACCTGAATGCCTTCACCAGCCATCCAGGTGGCTTTTTCAGCGCACCAGAGGATGACCGAGGCGCAGTCCTTGCGTACCTGGCGCACGTGTTCGGTACCCAGCATGTCCAGGTTCTTGCCGACCGTGTAGCAGAAGGCGCGCGCGGCCTGCATCACGGTATACATGTCGGCCACCTTGCCCTGGATCAACTGGAACTCGCCGATGCTCTGGCCGAACTGCTTTCGGTCGTGGATATACGGCACCACGTTGTCCATGACAGCCTGCATGATGCCGATGGGCCCAGCAGCCAGCACCGCGCGCTCGTAGTCCAGGCCCGACATCAGCACCTTGGCGCCCCCATTGAGCGCGCCCAGCACGTTGGCGGCCGGCACTTCGACGTTCTGGAACACCAGCTCGCCGGTGTGGCTGCCCCGCATACCCAGCTTGTCCAGCTTCTGCGCGATGGAAAAGCCTTTCATGCCCTTTTCCACCAGGAAGGCGGTGACGCCGCGCGCGCCCAGCTCGGGCTCGGTCTTGGCATAGACCACCAGCGTGTCGGCGTCGGGGCCGTTGGTGATCCACATCTTGCTGCCATTGAGGACGTAATAGCCGCCTTTGTCCTCGGCCTTGAGCTTCATGGAGATGACGTCGGAGCCCGCGCCGGGCTCGCTCATGGCGAGGGCGCCCACGTGTTCGCCGGAAATCAGCCGCGGCAGGTACTTGTCCTTCTGGGCGGCGGTGCCATTGCGCTTGATCTGGTTGACGCACAGATTGGAGTGCGCCCCATAGGAAAGCCCCACCGACGCCGAAGCGCGCGAGATTTCCTCCATGGCGATCATGTGCGCGAGGTAGCCCATGTTGGCGCCGCCGTATTCCTCGGAAACGGTGATGCCCAGCACGCCCAGCTGGCCCATCTTCTGCCAGAGGTCCATCGGGAACTGGTCGCTGCGATCGATCTCGGCGGCGCGCGGTGCGATCTCGGTCTGAGCGAAGTCGCGCACCGCGTCGCGCAGCGCGTCGATGTCTTCACCGAGCTGAAAGTTCAGGCCTGGCAGGTTCATGCGTTTCTCCCGGAGAAAGTGGATGGGGTCAGTGCCGGATACCTTCGCGGCCGGTCACGGCCATGAGGGTGGCCCCCATGGTGGCGATGAGCTTTTCGTTGCCTTGGGCATCGATGGCCCAGGCCTGGCCTTCGGTGAAGGTAACTGTGCGGCCCGGCTTCACCACCTGGCCGACCAGGCGAAAGCGCTGGCCTTGCGCCGGCGCCATGAGGTTGATCTTGAATTCGATGGTCAGGACACCGGCGTCGGCGGACATGAGCGTGGCAGCGGCATAACCACAGGCGGAATCGAGCGCGGTAGCCACCATGCCCGCATGCAGAAAACCGTGCTGCTGCGTGAGCCGCGTGGAAAAGGGCAGGCCGATGACTACGCGTCCTGTCTCGACGGCGTCGAGCGTGGCGCCCAGGGTGTCCATGGCGGCTTGCCGCCCGAAGCTGGCGCGCACGCGGGTGGCGAAATCGGGATCGCGGGGCTCGAAGACGGGGGGCATGGGACGGCGGCTCGGAAGGGGTGGATGATTGACGTTTACGTAAACGTCAATTATGCCGCGCGAACCCGCGCGCGCGGTGACTTGCCGGCGCGAGCCAGGAGGGCGCGGGCCTCGCGCTCGTGGGCCTTGACCTCCTCGAGGTTGGCCTGCAGGTCGGCCAGTTGCTCCTCGAGCTGGTGCCTGTGTTGCCCCAGGACGTCCAGGAAGCGCCGCAGCTGCGGCCCGGTGTCACGCGGGCTGTCGTACATGTCGATGATCTCCCGCGCCTCGGACAGCGACAGCCCCAGCCGCTTGGCCCGCAGCGTGAGCTTCAGGCGGGTGCGGTCGCGGGCGGTGTAGGTGCGGTTGCGGCCGCCGGGGCCGGTGCGCTGGGGCTGCAGCAGGCCCATGTCTTCGTAAAAGCGCATGGCCCGCGTGGTGAGGTCGAATTCCTTCGCCAGGTCGCTGATGGAGTAGGTGTGCGCAGAAGCCATGGAAATCAGGTGCAACAGCAGGTGGATGGCAAGCGGGGGGCGAGTGTGCCGCCCGCGACAGGGGCAGCCTGCCGCCCCTGCCTAGAATGCGCCATTACATCTGACGTTTACGTCAACGTCAACGCCATGAACCCCTTTGACATCCAGCTCCACTACCCTCTGGGCGAGCAGTTGCCTGCGGCCGGCGCCACGCTGGAGGTCGCGCCCGGGGTGCGCTGGATCCGCATGGGTCTGCCCTTCGCGCTGGACCACATCAACCTGTGGTTGCTGCGGGACCGGATCGACGGCCGAGAGGGTTGGACGGTGGTGGATTGCTGCGTCACCCGCGACGAAGCCAAGGCGCAATGGGAGCAGATCTTCACCACGCAGCTGGAGGGCCTGCCAGTGCTGCGCGTGGTCGTGACGCACATGCACCCGGACCATATCGGGCTGGCCCACTGGCTGTGCGAGCGCTGGAGCTCGCCCGAGCATCCGTGCCGCCTCTGGATCAGTGCCACCGACTACTACACCGCCCGCATCAACTCGCGCGGCGACATCAGCTACGGCGGCGAGGGTGCATCGCGCTTCTTCGCCTCGCACGGCCTGACCGATCCCGAGTCGCTGGACAAAGTCCGCGCCCGGGCGGGCTACTACGCGGACATGGTGCCGTCGGTGCCCGACCGCTTTCACCGCCTGCTCGATGGCGGCTCGCTCGTGGTGGGCGGACACGCCTGGCGCTGCATCGCCGGCTATGGCCACTCGCCGGAGCACATCGCCCTGTACTGCGAGGCGCTGGGGGTACTGATCTCGGGGGACATGGTGCTGCCGCGGATCTCGACCAACGTGAGCGTGCACGACGTCGAACCCGAGGCCGATCCGCTGGCGGCCTTCCTGGACTCTCTTGACCGCCTGCGCGTCTTGCCGGCGGACACGCGGGTCCTGCCCTCGCACGGCAAGCCTTTCATCGGGCTGCACCTGCGCATCGACCAGTTGCATGCGCACCACCGCGACCGCCTCGCCGAGGTGCTGGCCGCCTGTACCGAGCGACCCGGTTCGGCGGCGGACATGCTGCCCGTTCTGTTCAAGCGCACGCTGGACCTGCACCAGACCACTTTCGCCATGGGCGAGGCGGTAGCACACCTGCACACGCTGTGGCACGCAGGCAAGCTGCGCCGGCAGAAGGACGCGCAGGGCGTCTGGCGCTTTGCCGCGGCCTAGCGCGCCTCCACACGCCACACCCGGATCAGGACCTCCTGTCGCTCGGGCGGCTGTGGATGCAGCGTGCCGACGAAGATGCGACGGTTCAACCAGTCATGCGGCCCTTCCGGCGCCGTGACCGCCACCTGCGAGAGGGCATAGCGCCCGCCCTGGACGGTCTCGTGGATCAGGACCCGGTTGCGGATGGTGAAGACCGACCCGTCGTCGTGCTGCATTTCATACAACGCATCGAGCTCGCGCACGCCGTCGGTCCGCCACAGCTGCCGGTCCGCGCCCCCGGGCAACACCCGTCCCTTCAAGCCGCGTGGGCCTTCGAAACGCCCGCCGGTGATCGGGATGATGTAGCGCTCGCCCAAAGGCGAACGGCCCAGGGCCTGACGCGCAGAGACCGTGACCCACGCCTCCCAGGCCAGCGCGGTAACGGGGGGCTGCAGGGGAGGAATGACCGGCTCAGGCTTGGACATAGCGGCGCAGGGTGTCGCAGATCGAGGCGCGGCGCGCAGCACGCACCTCGGGGTCGAAGAAATCCACGCCAAACAGGGCCTTGAAACTTGGACGTGCCGAGATCTGGTACGCGCACAGGCCAACGAAGGTGATGTACACGTCCAGGGCTTTCACGTCAGCGCGCAGGGTGCCATCGGCCTGGCCGCGGCGCAGCGTGCGCTCGACCATCGCCAGCCCCGCCTGATTCAGGCGGGCGATCTCGGAGCGGGACTGGAGGAAGCGCGCGCCCTGCAGGTTCTCCTGCAGGGTCAGGCGGATGAAGTCCGGATGCCGGTTGAAGTTGTCGAAGGCGTCACCCGCGAACGTGAGCAGCGCCTGCAGCGGCGGCAGGTCGTCCAGCCGCTCAACGGGGGGGCCGTCGCGCACGATACGGTAGGCGTAGTCGAGCACCTGCGCGTAGAGATTTTCCTTGTTGTTGAAGTGGTAATAGATCATCCGCTTGCTGGTGCGGGTGCGAGCAGTGATCGCCTCGATACGGGTGCCCTCGAATCCGTAGTTGGCAAACTCCGACAGCGCCACCTCCAGGATGTCGCGAATGACCGGGTCCATGGGCGCCATCGCGTCCCCTCCTCAGGGACGCGCGAGCATCTGCGCACGCAAGTCCGCACACAGTTGCAAGGCTGCCGTCTCGCTGTCACGCGAGATCGCGGTGTAGCTGAAGAAGCCGTGATTGAGCGTGGGGTAGTCCCGCAGCAGCACCGGCACGCCTTCTTCTCGCAGGCGCGCGACGTAGCGCAGGTTGTCCTGGTACAGGAAGTCGTAGGGCCCCACACCCAGGATCACCGGCGCCATGCCCGCCAGGCGCGGCGCCAGGGCGGGCGAGGCGCGCCAATCGCGCGAGAGCGTGGCATGGTCCGGTCCGAAATACCCGTCGCGAATGGCTGGCTCGCCCACACCCGTAGTGTCGGTGGCCGGGTACATCAGCAACTGTGCGGCCAGCGCAATGCCCTGGTCACGGCAATGCAGGCCCATCACGGCGGCCAGGTTGCCCCCCGCACTGTCACCTCCCACGGCCAGGGGCTTATCCGCCCCACCGAGTTGCGCGAGATGGGCTGCAGCCCAGGCCATGGCTGATTGCGCGTCGTCGATGGCCGCCGGAAACTTGTGCTCCGGCGCAAGCCGGTAGCCCACGTTCAGCACCACCACGCCGGCCTCGTTAGCCAGGCGGATGGCATGGGCCTCATGCGAGTCGAGGTCGCCCACCACCCAGCCTCCGCCGTGGAAATACACCAGCGTCCCGATCGGCTCGCCCTGCACCGGGCGCACGATACGCGCCGGTACCTGAACGCCCTGGCCAGGCAAGGTCAGGGGCTCGATCGCCCCCTGCGGCAGCTTGGGTTTGGGATAGAGCAGCGCGCGGATGTTGTTGGCACGCTCCCGGCTCACCGGTCCGCTGCCGCCGTCATACAGACCCGGAATGCCCGACTCCTTCCAACGCCGCTCCATGTCGGCGATAGCGGGATCCAGGGGTGAGGGTGTCGTGGCTTGCGTCATGGTCTCCCTTGGGTACGCATTACTTGGCCGGGACCACGTCGATCAGGTCCACCACCAGCGACTGGCCAGCCTGCGGCATCTTCACCTGGTTGGACGCGAAGTAGCACACATGCACTGCGGCCACCGTGGCGAACCACGCCAGCTCGTTCACATGGGCGTAGACCTTCTTCCATGCAGCCTCGGCCTTGGCCACCGGCAGCACTGCGGCCTCGTTGATCAGGCGGGTCAGGGTGGCGTCGGAACTGCCATAGGCGTTGAGACTACCTTTGGGGTCCAGCGTCTGGAAGCGGGCCAGGTTGGGGGCGCTGGAATTGCTATTGAATACCAGTGCGCTGTAGGTGCGGTTGCGGCCCGCCGCGATCAGCGGCCCGAAGCCCTGGTACTCCTCGGTCACGAACTTGATGCCCACGCGCTTTAGCTGACCGGCGATGGCCTGCGTGAGAAAGCGGCTGAGGGTGTTGTTCACGTAACCGACTTTCAACTCGAAACCATCCTTGTAACCCGCCGCCTCGAGCAGGGCCTTGGCCTTGGCCACGTCATAGGGGTAGCGCGCCTCCAAGGCGGCGTCATGCCCCATGAAGCCCCGGCTTTGAAGCTGCACCGAGGGCTCGGCGTATTTGCCCATGAGGGCCTGCGTGATCAGCTTGCGGTCGATGGCATGGTTGATCGCTTGACGCACGCGTACATCCTTCAGGTAAGGCTGCACCGCGCCCTCGCGATCCATCAGGATCAGGCCGGTCCAGCCCACCGGGTCAGAGACGATACGCAGGTCCTTGGGCAGGTTGCCCGCATTGGATTGCGCGGTGAGAGGGTCGCTCACCAGCAGCTTGAGCTGGCCGGCCTTCATGGCCTGGATGCCGGCGTTCTGGTCCTCGAAGACGGTGATGACCACCTTCTCCCACTTCACGCGGCTCTTGTCGTAGTAGTGCTCATTGGGCACGTAGGTGTAGCTCTTGCCGGTGATGGTGGCAGCGGGATCGAGCTTGTAGGGGCCGGCGCCGAAGGTCTGCGTCCCCAATTGCGCCGCGTTGTCCACGCCCTTGGGGCTGATGATGTCACCGCACAGCCAATAGGCGTCGAACAGCGTGAGCAGACTCGGCTGCGGCACCGACACCTTCACCTTGAACTTGAACCGGTCGAGGACCTCGATGCCGGTCAAGGTGGCGAGGTTGGCTGAGAAGGGGCCCTTCTTGCCCACCCAGTACTCGATGGATTTCTTGCAGGCTTCGGCGGTCACCGGTTCACCATCGCTGAATTTCGCGTTCTGGCGCAGCGTGAAGGTCGCTTCCTTGCTGTCCGCCGAGAGTTCCCAGGCAATGGCCAGGGCCGGCGCGAGCTTGCCATCGACCTGCGTACGCACCAGCGGCTCGTAGGCCGGTGAGAGGTGCACGCCGGCACGGCCGTTACCGCTGATCGACGGGTCCATGCTCAGTGGCACAAAAGCGCTGCCCACGGTCAGAACCCGCGTGCTCTGGGCGTGGGCGTCCGCGCCGAAAAGTCCTGCGCCGAGGGCCAGGCTGGCGGCAGCGCCACCCAGCAGGTGGCGACGATCGATCAGAAGAGGGTCACGGGGGTCAAGCGTCATGGAGGTCTCCGGAGTGAAACGAGGGGGGGTCAAGACGGCCCGGCCGCCGCGCGCCGGGCGCGTTGCAGCAGGGGATCGGGCACTGGCGCTGCGGCCAGCAGCGCCCGGGTGTAGGGATGGACGGGCGCCTCGTGCACCTGGCGAGCATCGCCCTGTTCGACGATGTCGCCGCGATACAGGACCACCGTGCGGTGCGACACATGGCGCACCACCGTGAGGTCATGCGAGATGAACAGCATGGCCAGGCCCATGCTTTTTTGAAGCTCATTGAGCAGGTTCAGCACCTGCGCCTGCACCGACAGATCCAGCGCGCTCACGGGTTCATCGCAGACCACCAGGCGGGGCCGCGCGATCACGGCGCGGGCGATGGCGATCCGCTGGCGCTGGCCGCCCGAGAACTGGCCGGGATAGCGCTGTGCGGTGTCGGCCGGCATGCCGACCCGCTCCAGAATCTCACCGATGCGCGTGCGAACCTCGGCGCGGTCGAGGCCCGGCGTGGTGATCAGGGGTTCGGCCAGGGTGTCGCCGATGGTGCGCGCCGGATTGAGGGAGCCGTAGGGGTCCTGGAACACCACTTGAATCTCGCGGCCCATCACGCGCCGGCGTGCCTTGGCGTCGTGCGTGATGTCCTGACCTTCAAACAGCACCCGCCCTGCGGTGGGCGTCGCCAGGCCCAGGATCACGCGGCCCAGCGTGGTCTTGCCCGAGCCGGACTCGCCCACCAGGCCGACGGTCTCGCCTGCCTGGATATGCAGGCTCACGCCCTTGAGGGCCTGAAACACGCGCCCGCCCTTTTGCGGGAAGTCCACGCTGACGTCCTGCATTTGCAGCAGCGGCTGGCGATCGCTCATACCGCCCCTTCAGCCGCTGGGTCCTGCAGCATTTCGCCCACGGTGGGCAAGGGTTGGCCCGGGGTGGCGCTGTGGGGGTTGGCCGCCAGCAGCGCGCGGGTGTAGGGGTGGCGTGGATGGTGAAACAGTTGCACGACGTCGGCAGACTCCAGCACCTGACCATGACGCATCACCAGCGCGCGGTCGCACAGGTCGGCCACCACACCCCAGTCGTGCGTGACCAGGACGACCGCCATGCGTCGCTGCGCGCCGATCTGCCGCAGCAGTGCGAGGATCTCGGCTTGCACGGTCACATCCAGCGCAGTGGTGGGTTCGTCGGCCAGGAGCACACGCGGCTCGCGCGCCAGGGCACGGGCGATGCCCACGCGCTGTGCCATGCCACCGGAGATCTGGTGGGGGTAGCGGGCCGCCACCTCCTGCGGGTGGGGGATCTTGACCGCCTCGAGCAGGCCGAGCACCCGCGCATGCACCTCCCGCGAGGACCCGGGATGCTTCAGCCGCACCACCTCCGCCAGCTGATGGCCGATGGTGAAGCAGGGGTCCAAAGCCGCCATCGGCTCCTGAAAGATCATGCCAATCGCTCCGCCGCGCAGCGCCGACAGGCGCTGCTCGTCGCTCAAGTCGATGACCTCGCCATCGATCACCAGCGTGCCAGCGGCCACGCGCGTGCCGGGAGGCAGCAGGCCGATCAGGGACAGGCTGCTCAGGGTCTTGCCGCTGCCCGACTCGCCAACGATTCCCAGGGTCTCGCCGGGCGCGATGTCAAAGTCCACACCGTCCACCAGCACCCGTTCCCCCGCGACGATACGCAGGCCCCGCAGTGAGAGACGGCTGCCGGCGGGCACGTCGGTGGGGGTGACTGCGGCACGCACGGCCTGGCGGCGCGCCGCAGCGGGTCGGGCCCAGGTCTCCGTCGAAGCGTCACGCAAGCTGTCACCCAACAGGCCGAAGGACAGGATGGTCAGCGCCACGATCACGCCCGAGGGCACCAGCAACCAGGGAAAGTCGTTCAGGCTGGCCGAAGCCTCGTAGATCATGCTGCCCCAGGTGGGCGCCGGCGGCTTCACGCCCGCGCCCAGGAAGTTCAGGCCGGTCTGCACGATGACCGCGATCGCCGAGAACAGGGCCAGCTGCACGATGACCGGCCCCGCGATCCGGGGCAGCACGTGATGCATCACGATGTAGCGATCGCTCAGGCCGCAGATGCGCGCCGCAGCGATGTACAGCTCCTCACGTACGGCCAAGGTCACGCTACGCAGCACGCGAGATACGCCCGCAGATCCCAGCACGCCCAGCGTCACCATGGCCGGCAGCATGGACTGACCGAATACCGCCAGCACCGCCAGCAGGATCAGGATCAGGGGCATGGACTGCACCAGGCTCACGTACTGTTGCACCGCCCGGTCCCACCATCCGCCCAGGTAGCCCGCGCTCACGCCCAGGCTGATACCCAAGACCCCAGCCGTGAGCACCGCCTCGAGCACGCCCAGGAGCGTAGGTGCCGCGCCATGAATCATGCGGCTGGCGACATCCCGACCGAGGGCATCGGTCCCCAGCCAGTAGGTGGCGCTGGGCAGCTGCTTCACCGAGAGCAGCTCCTGATCCAGCGGATCGTGCGCGGCCAGCTGGGGCGCGAAGGCCGCACAGGCCAGCACGAACACCAGCCACACGAGTGCGGTCACAGCCAGCGGCCGCCGCAGCAAGCGGCGCCATACGCCCTGCGGCGTGGGGAGGCTCAAGGCCGGCGAGTTCATGCCACCCTCACTTTCGGATTGAGCCACCCATAACTCAGGTCCACCAGCAGGTTGATCACGATGGTGATGAGGGTGAAGTACAGGGTGATACCTTGCAGCAGCACCACGTCCTTGTTCACGGCGGCATTCACCGCGAGGCTGCCCAGGCCCGGCAGCACGAACACGCGCTCGACGAAGACCGTGCCGCTGATCGCGGCGATCATGACCAGCCCCAACACCGTCACCACCGGCAGGGCTGCATTGCGCAGGCCATGCTTCCAGATCACCACCCGCTCGGGCACTCCCGAGGCGCGCAGGGCGCGGATGAAGTCGCGGCCCATCACGTCGCTCATCGCGTCGCGCGTCTGCTTGGCGATGCTGGTGATGGAGTACATCGATACCGACAGCACCGGCAGCACCAGCCCCAGCAACCACTCCACAGGGCTGTCGGCAAAGCGGGTGTAGCCGGTGGCAGGCAGCCACTGCAGGCCCACCGCGAACACCGAGATCAGGACCAGTGCCAGCCAGAACGAAGGAAAGATCAGGCCCAGCAGGGACAGCGCGTCGATCGCGCGGCCCACCCAGCCCCCGCGCAAGGCGCTGGCCACCCCCAGCAGCAGGCCGCAACTGACGCACACCAGCAGGACGCCCACCATGATGGACAGGGACACTGCCAGGCGCGCATTGAGCAGCGAGGCCACGCTTTCCTGGGTGAAGAAGGACACGCCCAGGTCGCCCTGCAGGGCGCGACCCAGCCAGGATAGGTATTGCAACAGGAGGGGCTTGTCCAGGCCCAGCTGCGTGCGAAGCGCCTCGTACTGCTCGCGGGTGCCGTCGGCCCCCAGAATGGTCATGGCCAGGTCACCCGGGGCCAGTGCGTTGAGCAGGAATGCCAGCAGCGTGACCACCAGGACCAGAGGGACGGATGCCAGCAGGCGATGAAGGACGATGCGGAGCAAAGGTAATCCAGGTGGCTTATGTACGCTTCAGTACATATAGCTGGATTTTGTTTATGTACCGAACCGTACAACAATCCGGGTTTCCCCGGGGGGCTACCAGGTCGGCAGCGCCTCGTCCTTGAGCTGGCCGCGCAGCTGCGCGTAATCGGGCACCACCGTGCGCACCGTGTCCCAAAAGCGCGGGCTGTGGTCCATCACCCGCAAGTGACTCAGTTCATGGGCCACCACATAGTCGATCACGGGCAAGCGAAAGTGAATCAGACGCCAGTTCAGGCGAATCGAGCCGTCGGCGCTGGCCGTGCCCCAGCGGGTGCTGGCGCTGCTCAGACTGAGCTTTTTCCACTGCACGCCCAGGCGCGGCGCGAAATGGTCCAGGCGCTCGGTGAAAAGGCGTTTGGCTTGCCGCATCAGCCAGGCCTGCACCGCGTCGCGGACCTGCGACTCGGACGCGGCGTGCGACAGCCCCAGGTGCAGGGTCAGACGCGGCACCCCCGGCAGGGCCTGGTCGTCGGTCTGCAGCATGCCGCCCCCTTCGAAGCCATGGCGCGGATCGAGTACGACGATGACCGTCTCGCCCAGGAAAGGAAAGGCCGCACCGTCCTTCCACTCGATGCGGGCGGTCTCGATGCGCTCGCCGCGCACCCGCATCTCGTCGAGCTTCTTCAGGATCCAGGACGACTTGGACTGGATCGCAGCTTCCACCTCGTACAGCGGCACCCACTGCGGTGCGCTGACCGTCAGGCCTTCGGGGCCCACCATGAAGCCGATGTTGCGACGGCGCGCACGACGCAGCTCATAGGCGACCTGCGTGGTGCCGAGAATCGTCCTGCGGTTGCCACGGGGGTGGCCGAACTTCGCAGGGGGCAACACCTGGTCCAGGGACTCGGCGGGTACGCCCGGAGCGCCGACTGGCGCCAGCACCTCCGGTGCGGCGACAGCGACCGGCGCCGCTGCGGGGGCCGGCGGGTCGAACAGGTCAAGGGCGAGTTGCAGAAACCTGTTCATCGGCCTGGGCCTCGGGAGCGACCGTGGGAACGGCCTCTGCACTGATCGCCTCCAGGGGCGCTTCGGACAGCGACGCGGCCTGGCGTGTAGGGTAAGCCTCGGGGTCGAGGCGGCGCATTTCAGCCTCGATCCAGTCACGCACTTCGCGCATCAATTCATCGGCCTCGCGGCCTTCGGAAGGAATCGGCTTGCCAATCGACACATCGACGATGCCAGGCCGCTTGATCAGGGCTTTGCGCGGCCAGCACTTGGCCGAGGTCACGGCGATGGGGATCACCGGCACCCCGGTGGCAATGGCCAGGCGCGTGCCGCCCGACTTGTAGCTGCCCACCTCCCCGCGCGGGATGCGCGTGCCCTCGGGAAACATGATCACCCAGATCCCTTGCGACAGCAGCCGCTTGCCCTGGTCGACCACCTTGGCAAACGCCTGCGCGCGCTGGCTCCGGTCGATATGCACCATGTCCAGGCGCCGCATCGCCCAGCCGAAGAACGGCACATGAATCAGTTCGCGCTTGAATACATAGGCCAGCGGATGCGGCATCAAGGTCGGCATGAGGAAGGTCTCGAACGTCGACTGATGCTTGACCAGCAAGATGGCGGGGCTGCCTTCGCCAGAGGGCAGGTTCTCCATGCCGCTCACGCGCACACGCATGCCCAGGATCCAGCGCGCAGACGTGACGCAGCCGCGCAGCCACCACACGGCCAGCCAGTACAGGGGCACGCCGCGCATGAAGACCGACGCCACGATCACCAGCGTCGCCCACACCATCAGCGAAGCCCCCATCCAGAGGCCATGCACCACAGAGCGAAGCACATTCAGCATGCTTAGCGCGCGCCGCTGGCGCGGGCGATCAGGTGGTTCGCGAAGGCGCCCAGGTCTTCATGCACCTGGGTACCGCCGGGAAACGTCTCGGGCAGCGCGCGCCCGCGGTAGGCCCCGCCTTTGCCCGTGAGCACCAGGTGGGGTTCGCAGCCAGCGGCTACGCCCGCCTGCAGGTCACGCAGCTGGTCGCCCACGACCGGCACGCCTTGAAGGTCCACACCGAAACGCTCGCCGATCTGCTCGAACAGGCCCGGCAAGGGCTTGCGGCAGGCGCAGGCGTCGTCCGGCGTGTGCGGGCAATAGAACACCGCATCAATGCGCCCGCCCTGTGTCGCCAGCAGCTTGTGCATCTTGGCGTTCATGGCGTTGAGAGCGGCCACATCAAACAGCCCCCGTCCCAGGCCCGCCTGGTTGGACGCCACCACCACATGCCAGCCCGCGTGATTCAGGCGGGCGATGGCTTCGATCGCGCCGGGCAGCGGCACCCACTCCGCCGCCGACTTGATGTATTCGTCGCTGTCGGCGTTGATGGTGCCGTCGCGATCGAGGATGACGAGTTTCATGCGTGCAGCGTGGCGGAATTCAGGCCGCCAGGCGAGAGAGGTCTGCCACCTGGTTCATCGCCTTGTAGAGCGTGGCCAAGAGCCCCAGGCGGTTCAGGCGCAGGTCCATAGCCTCGGCGTTGACCATCACCCCGTCGAAGAACGCGTCGACCGGCGCGCGCAAGGCGGCCAGGGTCTGGAGCGAGCCGGTGTAATCGCCAGCCTCGAAGCGGGCCTGCGCCTGCGGCGCCAACTCGCGCATGGCAGCGTGCAGAGCCTTCTCGGCGGGCTCTTTCAGCAGCACTTCGCTCACATGGGCATCCACTGGGCCATCGGCCTTCTTGAGGATGTTGCCGATGCGCTTGTTGGCCGCAGCCAGCGCGGGCGCCTCGGGCAAGGCCGCGAAAGCGCGCACCGCCGCCAGGCGCTTGGCCACGTCGCCCAGACGCTGCGGCTGCAGCGCCAGCACGGCATCCACCTCCTGCGCGCTGTAGCCCTGCTCACGCAGCAGGCCGGCCAGGCGTTCGTAGACGAAGGTGGACAGCTGCCCCAGCGCCTCGGGCGCGGCCTGCGGGAACAGCGCCATCGCCTCCCCGAGCAACTCGCCCAGCGCCAACGGCAGGTCACGCTCCATCAGCATGCGCACGATGCCCAGCGCGTGGCGGCGCAGGGCGAAGGGATCCTTGTCGCCGGTGGGCAGCTGCCCGATGGCGAACAGGCCCGCCAGGGTTTCGAGCTTGTCGGCCAGGGCGACAACCAGGCCCGTGGCGTGGCGAGGCAGCGCGTCGCCGGCAAAGCGCGGCTTGTAGTGGTCCTCGATCGCGTCGGCAATCGGCGCGGGCAGTCCGTCGGCCTGGGCGTAGTAGCGGCCCATGATGCCTTGCAGCTCGGGGAACTCGCCCACCATGTCGGTCAGGAGGTCGGCCTTGGCCAGGGTGGCGGCCTGGTCGGCGTGCTGGGCGAGCGCGTCGTCGCCCAGTTGCGCGCCGATCACGCGAGCCAGCGCGCGCACGCGCTCGGTACGCTCGCCCTGCGTGCCCAGCTTGTTGTGATAGACCACCTTGGCCAGGCCCGCCACGCGCGAGGCCAGCGGCTTCTTGCGGTCCTGGTCAAAGAAGAACTTGGCATCGGCCAGGCGCGGGCGCACCACGCGCTCGTTGCCGCCGACCACCGCGCTGGCGTCCTTCGGACGGATGTTGCTCACCACCAGGAACTGGTGGGTGAGACGACCCGCGGCGTCCAGCAGCGGGAAGTATTTCTGGTTGGCCTTCATCGTGAGGATGAGGCATTCCTGCGGCACGTCGAGAAACTGCTTTTCGAACTGGCACAGGAGCACGTGCGGACGCTCGACCAGCGCGGTCACTTCGTCGAGCAGCGCGTCGTCGTCGATGGGACGCACACCGCCTCCCACGCGTGCGGCAGTGTCGGCCAGCTGGCGCACGATCTCGGCGCGGCGCGCCTCGAAGCTGGCGATGACGGCGCCATCACGTGCCAGGGTCTCCGCGTAGGCGTCTGCATGGGTCACGGTGACCACGGGCGACGTGGCCTCGAAGCGATGGCCGCCCGTGGTGTTGCCCGCGCTGAGCCCCAGCGCCTGCACCGGCACGACGGTGGAACCGTGCAGTGCCAGCAGCGAATGCGCAGGCCGAACGAACTTCACGTCGGTCCAGCCATCCGCCAGCTGGTAGGTCATGACCTTGGGGATCGGCAGCTTGGCGATGGCTTCCGCCAGCGCCTTCTGCAGGCCCTCGGTCAGTGTGGCGCCACGCGCCACACTGTCATAGAACAGAGCCTCGGCCTTGCCGTCAGGCGCGCGACGCAGCGACGCGGCAGCGGACGCGTCTGCACCCAGCGACTGCAGCTTCTTCACCAAGGCGGGCGTGGGCGCGCCTGCGGCGTCCAGACCCACGCTCACGGGCATCAGCTTTTGCGAGACGGATTTGTCGCCGGCTTGCGAGGCCACGGCCGTCACATGCGCCGCCAGGCGCCGGGGCGAGGCGAAGGAGGTCAGCACCGAGTCGGTGGTTGCCAGCCCTTGCGCCTGCAGCTGCTCCAGCAGCACGCTGGCAAAGGCCTGGCCCAACTTCTTCAACGCCTTGGGCGGAAGTTCCTCGACGAAGAGTTCGACGAGCAGAGGGTTCGTTTGCGTCATGGGAATCAGGCCGCCTTCTTCTGCAGGTCGGCCACCCACTCGGTCGGCGCCATGGGAAAGCCCAGGCGCTCGCGGCTGTCGTAATAACTCTGGGCCACGGCACGCGCCAGGTTACGGATACGCCCGATGTAGGCCGCGCGTTCCGTCACACTGATCGCGCCGCGCGCATCCAGCAGGTTGAAGCTGTGGGCGGCCTTGAGCACTTGCTCGTAGGCCGGCAGGGCCAGTTGCTGCGCCATCAGGTGCTGGGCCTGTTTCTCGTGCGCCGCGAAGGCGGTGAAGAGGAAATCGGCGTCGCTGTGCTCGAAGTTGTAGGCCGACTGCTCCTTCTCGTTCTGCAGGTACACGTCGCCGTAGGTGAGGCCTTCGTTCCAGGTCAGGTCGTAGACGTTCTCCACGCCCTGCAGGTACATGGCCAGGCGCTCCAGGCCGTAGGTGATCTCGCCGGTGATCGGCTTGCAATCTATACCGCCCACCTGCTGGAAGTAGGTGAACTGCGTCACCTCCATGCCGTTCAACCAGACCTCCCAGCCCAGGCCCCAGGCGCCGAGCGTGGGGTTCTCCCAGTCGTCTTCGACGAAGCGGATGTCGTTCTTCTTCAAGTCAAAGCCCAGGGCTTCGAGCGAGCCGAGATACAGCTCCAGGATGTTGGCCGGCGCGGGCTTGAGCACCACCTGGTACTGGTAGTAGTGCTGAAGTCGGTTGGGGTTCTCGCCGTAGCGGCCGTCCTTGGGGCGGCGACTGGGCTGCACATAGGCGGCTCGCCAGGGCTCGGGGCCGAGCGCGCGCAGGAAGGTGGCGGTATGCGAGGTGCCGGCACCCACCTCCATGTCATAGGGCTGCAGCAGGGCGCAACCCTGGCGGTCCCAATAGGACTGCAGGGTCAGGATGATTTGCTGGAAGGTGAGCATCCCCCGATTTTACGGGGGCAGACGAGCTCGATCAGACCCTCTGGCGAGCGCGCTCCAGGGCGATCGCAACAAGAACGATCACGATCCCGAAGGCCCAGGCCGGCGCGAGTCCCCAGGCCGAGGCCCAGCGAGCGTAGGGGGTCTGGCCCGCATGCCCCTGCACCTGCCCCTGCAGGACGCCACGGGTGTGCCGGGGCAGCAGCTCGCGCACCCCACCCGCTGCGTCGATCAGCGCCGTCGCGCCGGTGTTCGTGGCACGAATCATGGGGCGGCGCAATTCCAGCGCCCGCATGCGGCTGATCTGCAGGTGCTGGTCGATCGCCAGGGTGTTGCCGAACCAGGCGATGTTGCTCAGGTTCACCAGGATGGTGGGCGCCTGCGCCGGGTCGGCAAAGCGCCGCGCGAGTTCCTCGCCAAAGAGGTCCTCATAGCAGACGTTGGGTGCCAGCCGCTGGTCGCGCCATTCAAAGGAAGCCTGGTCCACGCGTCCCCGGTTGAAATCGCCCAGCGGGATCTGCATCAGGTCGGTGAACCAGCGAAACAGCGGCGGAATGAATTCACCGAAAGGCACCAGGTGATGCTTGTCGTAGCGATAGGGCGCGCCCGCCAGTCCCAGGCCGATGACCGAATTGGTGTAGCCCGCGTCAAAGCTGCCCAGGGGAATGCCGACCAGGGCCGCCTGCTGCTGGCGCCCCAGGTGGGTGGCGAGGTCCTCGAGGTAGCCCGCAGGCAGCTGCCCCGGCAGCAAGGGAATGGCCGTCTCGGGCGCCACGGTGAGGCTGGCCGTGCTTTCGCGCAGGGCGCGTGCATAGCCTTGCAGCGCCTGCGGGATGCCCGAGCCGCTCTGGAATTTCTCGTCCTGCGGAATATTCCCCTGAAGCAGGGCCACGGACAGCGGCTCACCCGTGGGCGCGGAATCGCCAGCAGGCAGGACATACGCCACCCCCACAAGGGCACCAGCAGCACCCCAGGCGAGGCCCAGGCGCAGCAGCGCCGCGGGCTGGCCGCGAGCCGCGTGATCGGTGGCGACACGCGCGAGTTCGGCCAGCAGGCCGGCGGCCACCGCCGCAACGAAGCCGATGCCGTACACCCCGACCCAGGGCGCCAGCGCTGCCAGCGGGCCCTGTACATGCGCATAGCCGCCCGCGCCCCAGGGAAATCCGGTGAACCAGACCCCGCGCATCAACTCGGCGAGCAGCCATGCGGCACCGAACACGCACGCGCCCCAGGCGCCAGCGCCGCGCCCGAGCCACCAGGCCAGTGCCGAGGCCAGGGCGTAGTACAGGCTCAGGGCCGCGGCGAGCAGCAGGACGGCGATGACCGCCAGCGGCGCAGCCAGACCGCCGTAGACATGCATGGAGATGAACAGCCACCACCAGGTGCCTGCGAGCCAGGCTGTCGCGAACACACCGCCCAGGAGTGCCGCGCGCCAGGCCGTGGCCTGCCGGGGCAGCAGGCCCGCCAGCACCGCCAGCGAGAGCCACTGCAGCCACCCTTGGGGCTGTCCGTTCCAAGGGGCAGCGATGGACAGGGCCTGCGCCGCGCCGGCAACCAGCGCCAGCAGCACGTGGGCCCAGGAAAAGGGCTCGCGGTACGGCGCGAACCGCCGTCTCAAGCGGCCTGGCTCCCGTCCTGCGCGGGTGATACCTTGAACCAGCGCACCGCCCCGCCCTTGGTATGCAGCACCACGAACTGCAGGCCGCTCAGCGCGATACGCTCGCCGCGTTTGGGCACATGGCCCATGGCATGCGCAATCAGGCCGCCCACCGTCTCGAACTTCGGTTCATCGTCATCGGCGCCCTCGGGCGCCAGCGTGACGCTGAAGGCCTCGTTCACGCGCTCAATGCTGGTGTCGCCGCTCACGCGGTAAGTGCGGTCGGCCAGCGCGAAGATATCGCCCTCGTCTTCATCGATATCGAACTCGTCCTCGATCTCGCCCACGATCTGTTCAAGCACATCCTCGATCGTGATGAGGCCCGCGATACGGCCGAATTCGTCAACCACCACCGCCAGGTGGTTGCGGTTGCCGCGGAACTCGCGCAATAGGTCGTTCAGGCCTTTGCTTTCCGGGACGAACGCCGCGGGTCGCAGCAGTGCGCGGATATTGAGCTCGGGCGCGCGCTGGAGTTTGAGCAGGTCCTTGGCCAACAGGATGCCGATGATGTTCTCGCGGTCGCCCTCATAGACCGGAAAGCGCGAGTGTGCGGTCTCGATCACCCCGTGCAGAAGCTCCTCGTAGGGCGAGTCGATGTCGATCAGGTCCATGCGCGGGGCCGCCACCATCACGTCGCCCGCGGTGAGGTCGGCCAGTCGGATCACCCCTTCGAGCATGACCCGGGACTCGGGGCCGATGACGTCTTTGTCTTCGGCGTCGGCCAGGGTTTCGATCAGTTCGGCCCGCGAATCGGGGCCCGGATAGATGAATTCAGCGAGCTTCTGCAGGAAGGTGCGCTTGTCTTCCTTCTCGGAAGCCGCGCGCGCAGGGTGCGGGTCGGACACAGCCGGGGGGTGCAGGACATGCGGTCGTTGGAACGCACGTAGGATAGCCCAATCGCTCCGGAGACAACCTATGTCCGACTCACGCCCCCACACCCCCTGGGAGAACCCCATGGGCACCGATGGCTTCGAGTTCATCGAATACGCCGCCCCCGACCCGCAGGCCATGGGGGCCCTGTTCGAGCGCATGGGGTTCACGGCCATCGCCCGCCACCGGCACAAGAACGTCACCCTGTACCGCCAGGGCGGCATCAACTTCATCGTCAACGCCGAGCCCGACTCTTTCGCGCAGCGCTTCGCGCGCCAGCACGGCCCGAGCATCTGCGCCATTGCCCTGCGGGTGCAGGACGCCAAGGCTGCTTGGGAGCGCGCGATCTCGCTGGGCGCTTGGGCTTATGCGGGCCAGGCCGGTCCGGGCGAGTTGAACATCCCGGCCATCAAGGGCATCGGCGACAGCCTGATCTACCTGGTGGACCGCTGGCGCGGCAAGAACGGCGCGCAGGACGGCGACATCGGCAACATCGGCTTCTACGACGTCGACTTCGAACCCCTGCCCGGCGCGCGCGGCGCGGGCGCACTCAACCCCGCGGGCTTTGGCCTCACCACCATCGACCACCTCACGCACAACGTGCACCGAGGCCGCATGAACGAGTGGGCCGAGTTCTACGAGCGCCTCTTCAACTTCCGCGAAATCCGCTACTTCGACATCGAGGGCCAGGCCACTGGCGTCAAGAGCAAGGCCATGACGAGTCCCTGCGGCAAGATCCGCATCCCGATCAACGAAGAGGGCAATGACAAGGCCGGCCAGATCCAGGAATACCTGGACCGCTACCACGGCGAAGGCATCCAGCACATCGCCCTGGCCTCCACCCACCTGCATGACACGGTGGACGCCCTGCAACTGGCCGGCGTGAAGCTACTGAATACCAGCGAGACCTACTACGAGCTGCTGCCCCGGCGCATTCCCGGCCTGAAGGAGGACATCGCGGCCCTGCAGCAACGCAACATCCTGGTGGACGGCACGCCCCAGGAGCTGCTGCTGCAGATCTTCAGCGAGAACCAGCTGGGCCCGATCTTCTTCGAATTCATCCAGCGCAAGGGCAATGAGGGCTTCGGCGAAGGCAACTTCAAGGCACTGTTCGAATCCATGGAGTTGGACCAGATGCGCCGCGGTGTGTTGCCAGCCGCCTGAGCGTCACGCGTTAAGCCAAATTACTTCATTAGGCGACCATCCTACTTCGTCATCCCGCCCCCGCGCGAGGCATTGCGCATGGGGTGCTATTCTGGGTCCCCGCTTCTATCCAGCCTCGGCGCAATCAATGGGTGCGCCGACCCCGCGGCGCACGGCAACCGCCGGCTGCTGGACCCCCTGTAACCCCGAAGGCGCTGACGCATGTATATGTACAAATGGATTACCGCCGCTGAAAAAGGCATCTTGGTTCTGATTGCCTTGTTCACGATCTACAGCGTCGGCGCCGAGATGTACACGGTGCTCATGACCGGCAAGATCACGCTGACCGACTTGCTGCTGATGTTCATTTACGCCGAGGTGCTGGGCATGGTGGCGGCGTTCTACAAGTACAGCAAGATTCCGATTGCGATCCCCATCTTCATCGCCATCACGGCCCTTTGCCGACTGATCATCCTGCAAGGCAAGGGCATCAGCACGGTGGACCTGATCTACGAGAGCGGTGCGGTGCTCCTGCTGGCCATCTCCGCCCTGGTCATCAAATGGGACCTGAAGTCTCACGCCAAAGATTCAGAGAACAACGACGCGTGAACGCTGATTCACCCACCCTTTTTCAAACTACTGCGCCAGGGACGACTACATGACTTCCGTCAAACAATGCATTGAGAAAAAAGCCGCGACGATCTTCTCGGTCCGGTCCACGGATTCCACCGAAGCGGCCCTGCAGCTGATGCGAGACAACCGCGTGCGGGCCATCCTCGTGATGGACGACGGGGTGCTGGTTGGCATCGTGTCGCAAGGCGATTGCGCCATCAAGGTGCTGCTGCCCAATCACGACCCCAAGACCACCCAGATCGCCAGCATCATGACCGCCAACCCCCTTACGGTCACGCTCTCGAACAGCCTGGATGAATGCATGGCCATCATGGTGCACAAACACATTCGACACCTGCCCGTGGTGGACCAGAAGAAGGTGGTGGGCGTGGTGTCGATCGGCGACGTGGTCAAGAGCGTGATCGAGCTTCAAGGCAATCAGATCAAGTTCCTGGAAACCTACATCAAGGGACACGGCGGCTGACCACGACCTGGTCCAGGCGTTCCAGCAAGTCCTGGGTGTGCGCGAACACCTGGGGCCGAAATGCCAGGTCCACATGCGCTGCGCGCTGCAGCAAACGGTTGTCCGCCCCAGGCAGGGTCGCGGTGGACGGCGGCATCACGATGTTGTCGCAGTTCGAATACCAGCAGGTAAAGCGCATGGCGTGCGCGGGCGTCCAGTCCTGGCGCAAGGCCTGGATCCACGCGCTGTTCTGACGCATCTGGCGCCCGTTGGGGAAATGGCTCCATCGCGCCAGCCAGGTTCCTGCGTGCGGGCTGCCCAGCGTCACCACATGCGCCACGGGCGGCACATCCCCCTGCGTGCGCAGCCAGGCACGCGCCACCAGCCCGCCCATGCTGTGGCACACCAGCACCGGTGGCAGGCCTGTCGCTTGGTGCACACGTTGCACCGCCTCCTGCACAAGAGGCGTATACGCATCGATGGAGCCAAACACCGGCTCCAGGTTCACTGCAACAAAGGCCCGATCCTGGGCGTGCAGGCGGCGTAGCCAAGGGTTCCAGAAACCGCGGTTGCACACGAAGCCGTGCACCAGCACCACCCCATGGCGACCCGTCACCCGCTCGCCCGAGAGCTGATCGGGCATGGCGCGCCAACGAAAGGGCTGGCGCCAGGCAAAGACACGAAAGGCCATCACGACCTCGCGAGCCCAGGCGCCCGCGAGCTGACCGGGTGTCGCTTGTGGCGCTGGATCGTCGCGGGCGATCTGTGACAAGAGCACGAACTCCAGCGCCAGAACGATCGTGTAGCCCAGCGTCACCACGAAAAATCCGGCCAGCGCCCAAACGGGCGAGAGGGGCCACCACCCCACCAACCAGGTCACAGCGCAAACCAGGGTCCACAACGTCAACACCTGCTGCAAGCGCGCCAACGCTGAAAAAGAGGGGGCGTTGGAGGGCATCAGCGGCTGCATGCCCCGAGTATGCCGGGGTGCATCCTAGGACAAGCCCGGTGGTCCGTTGGAGCACAGGTGAAGACAATGCCCACCCAAGGAGACCACATGAACAGGCACTGGCTCGCGAGCTACCCCAACGGCGTCCCGCACGACATCGACGTCACGCAATACAACTCACTCACGGCATTGCTGGAGGAGTCCTTCCGCAAGAACAAGGACCGCCCGTTCTCTGTCTGCATGGACCGCTGGATGACCTATGGCCAGGTGGACGCCCTGTCTAGCGCACTCGGTGCTTACCTGCAGTCGCGGGGCCTGGAGCCTGGCGCACGCGTGGCCATCATGCTGCCGAACCTACCCCAGTTCGCCGTGACCATGTCGGCCATCCTGCGTGCCGGCTACACCTGCGTCAACGTCAACCCCCTGTACACCGCGCGCGAACTCGAACACCAGCTGCGTGACTCGGGCGCGACCGCCATCGTCATCCTGGAAAACTTCGCGCACACCCTCGCCGACGTCATCGACAAGACGCAGGTGCGCGAAGTCGTCATCACCGGCCTGGGCGATCTGCTCGGGTTCTGGTACGGGCGCTGGCTCACGTTTGCGGTACGTCATCTGGCCAAGCTGGTCCCGGCCTACAAGCTGCCACTCACGGGGGATCGCGTGGTCACTCCCTTCAAGCAGGCGCTGGCGCGCGGATCGACCCTCCCCCTGCGCCCGGGCGGTCAGACGCTGGACGCGATCGCCTTCCTGCAATACACCGGCGGCACCACCGGCCTGTCCAAGGGCGCGGTACTCACGCATCGCAACATCGTTGCCGCCATCTTGCAGGCCGAGGCCTGGTTCACGCCGGCACTGGGCAAGATCGGCGACGTCAGTCGCACGAACAGCATCGCGGCGCTGCCGCTGTATCACATCTTCGCGCTCACGCTGTGCCTGCTCGGGATCCGCTGGGGCTCGCACATGACGCTGATCCCGAATCCGCGCGACATCGGCAAGTTCGTACAGGTGCTCAAACAGCGCCCCTTTCACCTCTTGCCTGCCGTCAACACCCTGTTCAACGCCCTGCTGCAGCACCCGCAATTCAAATCGGTCGACTTCTCGCATCTGTGCGTCTCGCAAGCGGGCGGCATGGCCGCGTCCGAGGGTACGGCGCGCCAGTGGCAAAAGGTCACGGGCTGCGCGATGGTCGAAGGCTGGGGCATGAGCGAGACCTGCGCCATCGGCACCAATAACCCGGTCAACGCCACCGAGTTCTCGGGCTCCATTGGCCTGCCGCTGCCGGGGATCGACGTCGCCATCAAGGACGACGAGGGTAAGAGCCTGGCGCTCGGGGAGTCCGGCGAGATTTGCATCCGCGGTCCCAATGTGATGACGGGCTACTACCTGCAGCCTGAAGAAACCGCCAAGGCCTTCACGCCTGACGGCTACATGCGCACGGGTGACATCGGGATCATGGACGACCGCGGCTTCACCAAGATCATCGACCGCAAGAAGGACATGATCATCGTCAGCGGCTTCAACGTCTTCCCCAACGAGCTCGAGAATGTGATCTCGCTGTGCCCGGGTGTCGTGGAATGTGCGGCGGTCGGTGTGCCCGACGCGATGCAAGGGGAGTCGATCAAGGTCTTTGTCGTCAAGAACGACCCCTTGCTCACCGAAGATGATGTGGCACGCTATTGCCGCGAGAACTTCACCGGCTACAAAGTACCGAAGTACATCGAGTTCCGCGACGAACTACCCAAGACCAATGTGGGCAAGATCCTGCGGCGTGAGCTGCGCGCCGGGAAGTAGGATGCGGGGGTGAGCACCCCGATCGCATTACCCGCCGGCGTCCAGGTTTTCGAGCGAGGATGGCTGTCTGCCAACAACATCCTCCTGACCGGAGACGGGCCAACCGCCCTGATCGACAGCGGGTACTGTACGCATGCGCCCCAAACGCTGGCCCTGGTCGGCCAGGCCTTGCAGGGTCGCCCCTTAGACCTGTTGCTCAATACACACCTGCACAGTGACCACTGCGGCGGCAACGCCGCCCTGCAAGCGGCTTACCCGGCGGTGCGCACCTGGATCCCACCCGGGCACCTGCAGCAGGTGCGTGAATGGGACACCGTCGCCCTGACCTATGTCCCCACCGGTCAATCCTGCCCCCGCTTTCAGGTTGATGAGGCCTTGCGTCCGGGCAGCGTGGTGCATTTGGGCGCGCACGCCTGGCAGGTGCATGCCGCAGCGGGTCACGATCCGCACTCCATCGTGTTGTTTGAACCGAACTCCCGTGCGCTGATTTCTGCCGACGCCTTGTGGGAGAGCGGCTTTGGCGTGGTCTTCCCGGAGCTTGAAGGCGAGCAGGCCTTCGACGAAGTGGGTCGCACGCTCGATCTCATTGAAGCCATGGAGCCGGCCTGCGTCATCCCTGGGCATGGCGCTGTGTTCGTTCAGGTTGATCGCGCCTTGGCGCTGGCCCGCAAACGGCTCGCGGGCTTTATTGCCGCCCCGTCCAAGCATGCGCGACACGCCGCCAAGGTCTTGCTGAAGTTCAAGCTGCTGGAGGTGCAAGCCTTCACGCCGCAGGCCCTGCACCAATGGGCGATGCACACGGCCTACTTGGACATCATTCGGCGTCGCTGGGAGCCCGACACCGATCCTGCGGACTGGGTGGAGGCCCTCGCAGACGACTTGGTGGGTGCGGGTGCGGCATCGCGCGTAGACGGCCTGCTCTTGAACGCTTAGACCGGCCGAGATATTCCTCCTCTGGCGGTAGGGGCAGCCGCCCCCCAACAGGACTCTGCTCCGATAATGGCGTCACGCCAGATTGACGCTACTGGGCGTCTTTCAAAGATTACATCGATCCCTGTTGGGACTGGAGACGATATGAACCTCTACATCGCGGTATTTCTTGGCTTGGGTTGCGTTTTTGGGCTCGCCACCTTCAGCCATCGGCACCTTTTCAGCGAGGGGCCTCACCGGCCAGAGGCGAGCGCGTCCATCAGCGACAAGGGAGCCTGGGCCTTTTGGGTGGCGATGTCCACGCTGCTGTGGCCTATCTTGGTGCTGTCGGGCCTGAATACCGCGTGGGTTTTGGCCAGGCGCAAAGCCCGGGCTTCCAAGTCGCCGATCGAACCGCGCTTGTAAACCAAGCCCTAGAAAAACAAAACCCCTCCGAGCGATTGCTGGGAGGGGTTTTGAGGGCTGTAAGAGCCTGGCGATGACCTACTTTCACACGGGAATCCGCACTATCATCGGCGCAGAGGCGTTTCACT
>JACCDJ010375220.1_pt1 | contig 44096 bp, 25 predicted proteins | sample 7444481 | NCBI WGS metagenome assembly JACCDJ01 (sample SAMN15323435, study PRJNA562643) | freshwater metagenome | isolation source: river surface water | place: USA:Blue River Watershed | collected 2017-08-15
AAAAAAAAATCAATTTTGGTTTTATAGATTAATCTGAGTCAGAATCAACACTCATGGAATTTTTGCGAGGCTTAGAACCTTCTCCTTTTTTTTCACAATCTTCATCATAGTGATCAATCTTATCTTGAATCATCTTGAGAAGATCTTTGAGTACAGATAGTTTGCAAGTCTTATCTTCGTGGTTACCACCAGTAACGATACTCTTAGCATCATTGACATACAAGAATTGTTTAGAATTAATAAATTCAGTCAAATACTTAACAGATTCATTCTTAATAAGATCATTAGATTCAGAAGATCCAAAGGTGTAGTTAACACCATTAAGTAGAAGAGGATTATATAAAGACGAATGGTCACACATAAGTTTAGAGAACTTGATCGTACACAACATATCATCAATTAGCTGATGAGTAATTTTGTACTTATTGACACTATTGTCGTTAAAGATAAGTTCATCAACCATCAGTTTGTACATTCCGTGTTTGGATTTAGGAACAGAGCGAACGCTGCTGAATTCATCCTTAACCAATTCGTTGTATTGCTTGATAAGTCCTTCATACATATCATACTTGTTACTCTTACTTAAGAGCTTCTTGACAATAGAATCATGATCACCAGATTTTTTGTTGGCAAGGCTCTTTATCATGTTAGGATATGAAGACGAGTCCTCTAACGTAAATGCTTCGACAACAGGTTTGATCTGTTTCAATTCACTAGAATTTAAAAGAATGAGCGTACTATATAAAGTGATCAATGCATTTGGACAGATAACATATTTGGAAACACTTTTGAACAGTTCTTCATTATGAATCTTTAAATAATTGATCACCGATACAGCACACGTTTCAACCTTAAGCTGAGGATCCTTCTCCTTAGAAAATTTGGTTAACCATTGAGTTAGAACTAAATAAATATCAACTTCTTCTTCCTCAACTGAACCACCCGAAATACCCTTTCCAGTAACTAAAGATGATGCTGGTACTGAGTTTGGAAGATATTGATATATCACAGTTTTAGTTAAATCGGCCATTTTTTTATCATGGTTCTTATCTTGTTTATCAACCCAACGTGTATAAGTTATTTTTTTGATATCACCACGATCAAATGTTTTAGTTAGAGTCTCTTCTTTTAAGTTTACGAGTTTAGATTTTGGTACATCAGCAAGATTGTCATGTGGCTTGTTTAGGATAAGAGCCTTGATATCATCAAAAGCTTCTTGTGGCTTGGATTCATATTTATTTTTAATTTCTTCTAGTAATTTATCATTTGGGATGAGAATGGTTTTCTCACGAGCGTCGCTGAAAATGAAGTCAGCACAGAAAGTATTTTTTAATAATTTATAAAAGCCCTTGTGTTCGGACTTAAGAAATCTTTTAAGACTGCAGTGGTGGGTGCCACTCGTTTCTTCTTTTTCTTTAACCATTTTTATATTATCATATAAATAATTAAATATTTAATTAATTAATCAATTAAAAATAAATCCAACTAAACATCACAAACTTGTAATATTGTGAAATATATTTATTGATAAAATTAAATAAATAATATATTAATTAATTAATTAAAAGATAAGTGGTTATGATTAAGATATATTAAATATAAAATCTTTTCTGTTTATAATATAATCAAAATGGAAGGCGGAAAAAAACATGACGCGCTCTTTAAGACCATGAAGAAAATACCTAACCCAAAGGTTACCAAAAAGGGTAATGGTATTGTTGGTGGATTTATCGATAATAAGGCGGTTCACGAACAAGTGGGACAAGTTATCCAACATGGACTAAGTGAGTATATGGGAAAAGGTGTATTTGGTGGATCGATTAATAGTGCCTTCGGTGGTATTTCGGAATCCTTTTTAGGGGGATTGGCTGAGGATGTTAAAAATAAAGAAACTAAACTTAAAGAAGAACTTAAAAGCCTACAATCTGTAGCAGCATTTATTGAAATGGGTTTTGATAAAATTATTGAATCTAGTGATAAAGGTGGCAAGAAGGTAATCGAAACAATTAAGAGTAACGTTATGGAAAAATTTGTCAAAGCTATTGATACTATCAATACTCTCACGACGTCAAAGGTTGAAAACACTGATAAGATGATTAAGCAAATGATTGAAAAACATATGAGTTTTGGTGAAGTTTTAGATTTGATTGGTGATGCTGAGGATGGAACCAAAAAGAAATCTGACCAATTGGCAATTTTAACTACAATTGCTTATGATTTGTCTGATCTTGGTATGAAGGTAGATGAAGCACTACATGCTATTGATATGAAAGAATCTGAGTACAAGAAGTACGTATCTAAGGATGATCTTCGTACTGATGTAATCAAAAAAATTGTCAAAACCAAGGATGTTGAAGTAGTTGAAAAAATGCTAGAAGCATATGATGTTCTGGAAAAGAATTTTCATGTTAAGAATGGTAAGGGTGTTCTAGGTGGTCTTTCTTATAAAGAAGACAACATTGGACGTATTGAGGATGATGATGATAGTGATGATGAGGACAACAACAAACATCAATCATTAGGCCATGAAATCAAGAAGAAACAAAATCTATACAAAAAGATCCTGAAACTATTCGTACAAGACCTTGCTAGTAAGTTTAGTGGTATCAAAGATTGTATTGATATTCTATCCAAATCGTTCAACACATCGATTCATTATAATGAGACTATCGAACGATTCATTGATACGTTCTCTGTAATTGATGTTAATGATGATCCTACCAATTACATTGAATTGATTGATATCAAACACACTGAAAATGCTGCTACCCATAAAGCACTCTTTGTTGACAACCTCACAATCCTTATCAAGATATGTGATAAGATTATATCTGAGCAAGAGGATAAGAATGTTTTCACGACCATTCGCGATCTATTAAAGGATATCAACAAATCTATTGATAATTATTCTGATACGATCATAAACTCTCGCAAAGAAATCTTACTAACTACTCCTAGAAATGGATTAGGTGTTGAAGGCGGTATTAGTGGAAATGAATATGAATTAACATCTTTTGATGTTAATGACATAATTATTTCGAACAATCTTTCGATCAAGGATTCTATTGACAAAATTAAGTTTTATGGCAATATTGCTAAGATTCGTGCCAATCTTAAATATTCTAAGAATGATATTACCAACTACAGCAAGAACTATCCTGAACTTCTAGGTGAATCGATCGGTCAAAAGATCACGCAGGTTCGCAAGAGTCATATGTCGGTAGTTAACTCTATCAACAATGATAAGACTGGTATCGGTTATTATATTAAGGAATTCAACAAGACAACAAAGAGTAAGAAGATAGATAAGAAGATGTTAATCAAGATTTCTAACTGGCAATACGACACTAAAGAAAAATTCTACAAAACTATTGAAGTTGTAGATCTTTTCTTAATGAACTTTACTACTGATGTTGTAGGAAATCCTGAAGTTGTAAGCGATATTCACAATCTTATCAAGACAGTGCAAACTGCTACACAATGGTACGGTACTGACTCGAGTGCCAAGAACCTTAACAATCTATTAGGTTTACCTAATCTTCTTGATTCGATTAATATTGGAGATGATTTCTTTGATTCTATCGATAAATGTAAAAAGGTGTTACACTCTGTGACGGTACTTAAGAATGTCATTTCTTGGTTCATCTACATGGACAAACTTTCTTCCAAGAAGCTTCTCATGGCACCAAATGTTATTTACAAGAATCTTGTAAACTACCTATGTGCATCGACCTATGTATGTGGATTCAACAATTTATATCTTAACTCTAAGGAAGATGGATTAGAAGATATTGATGATGTTGATCCAACAGTTGTAATTCAATTAATTTTGAATTCTACATTTGCTATGAATGAATGTCCTGGTACATCCGATTCTATTAGTTCTGCATTCCCTGAAGAATTTAAAGATCTATTCACGTATGGTGTACCAGCACAAGTTGTTGTAAAATGTATTCGAATGGTAACTAAACTACTTGAAGCACATGGATATGTTGTTACGGATCCAGAAGCTTTAGAAATTATTCACAATATGGTATTTATTTGTATCGATAAATACATTACTAGAGAAACGATAAACTTGGGGGATATTCTTAATGAAATGGGACGACTAAACAGTTTTGATCGTTTGTCAATATCATCTTCAATAGGTGAAGTTCAAGTTCGTCCATTCTCTAATTCAATTACATCATCTACCGGTGAGGTTGCTGTTCGTCCATACTCTGATTCTATGTCTACTGTTCGTTCCGCATCATCATCTTTAGGTGAAGTACCTGTACGTCCATACTCTGATTCTATGTCCTCAAATTCATCTTCAGTTGGCGAGGTTGCTGTTCGTCCACTCTCTAATTCGGTAACATCGTCTACTGGTGAAGTAGCTGTTCGTCCATACTCTGATTCTATGTCTACTGTTCGTTCTGCATCATCATCTTTAGGTGAAGAACCTGTTGCACCATCAGGTAATAAATCAGTACGTTGGGCCTTTCCTTTAGTTTATGAAAGAGAACGTGGAGATTCTGCTGCAAATGTTAACGAGTTCGATCTTATTTTAGAAGATATTAATAGTGATATTGATAGTATCAGCGATGTCAGTTCATTATCTTCTAGAACTAGTTCTTCACTTTCAACTATATCGGCACCATCATCTTCTAGTTACAACTCATCAAACCGTGGTAGTTCAATATCTTCTAGAATAAGTAGTGCTAATAGCTCTAACTATAATGCTTCTAGATCCAATTCGGTTGGATCTATGCCATCTTTACGTAGTGATTCATCTGCAAGTTCTCGTTCAAGTGTATTAACTGGTACATCATCCATAGCTATGCTTGGTTCAGATGCATCAAGTTCAAATAGTTCTCGTTCATCAGTATCTGGTCTTGGAGTGGGGCGTAATTCTTGTGTAGCTTCCACTGATCCTAAAGATCAGTTTAAAAAATTAGTAGCAAAGTCTGCTTCTAAACTAAGTGAAGCCGACAAAAAGATTCTAGTTGAAAAGTATATGAACTGTGACCAATACACAACCAATGTATTTGAAGATGATGATATTTACTTTGTTTATCTTCTTAAGGCTATTGCTGGTAAAGTTCTTACTACGATTGGAACATACACTCTTTACAACAACAAGGAGGATGTTACTACTATTATTACTAATCCTATCCGTTTAATTATGGGTGGTTCTAGCGATATTGAAGTACTGACAGATGCAACTGAATTATATGTGCGTCTTCCATTATTGGTTGAATATTACAGAGAGTTGTTTGAAGATGGTAACCGAACTTACAAAACAAGCAGCACGTTCAGTGAAGAAGAAACTATTGCGTACATTCCAGATATGTCTGGTATTTGGTCGGGTCTTATTAACACTATTTTCGATAAATCTAAGTTCATTACTCAGGGTTTCTATGATGATGAAATTACTAAGACCCTCATTCGTGAGATAAATAAGATATACAAACATTACTTATCAGTTGATAAGAACAATGCTGTAAACAACACAATTATGGGATTGATTGGTGAAGTTAACCGTCGTTATGGTATTCTTAAGAAGAACGATATTCAGAAATACTACGAAGCTTTAAAGAACTATACCTATGACAACCCTGTTGTAAAGAATGTATCCATTCCTGGAATGAATGATAGTAACAACTATAATATTCTAGATGATAATGATGATACTGTTATGAAGACACCATCTGATAAATTCATCAAGAATGAGGTTTCGCTACAAAATCTTCTTCTCAAATCCAAGAAGAATAAAACGTTCACACATGATTTGCCTTTGATTACTAATCTTTACCAAAAAATTAACAACTCGCTAAAACGTATTTCCAGTTCCAGTATGACTAAAAACAAGTCATTCAAAAACTATATTAAGCTATACAAGACTGAACTTGAAAACACAACTGATAGTGAAAAACGTGTCTCTATAGTTATTAATGCTATTAAAAATCTTACAACTGAAAAGAAGGAAAACAAAAATACCTATCTATTATTTATTGAACTTGTTGTGATTCCTTTAGAAATGCTAAACAATCTATATGAAGAATACAGATATTTTGTTGAATCTCTTTTCTTGTCCATTGATAATTATTATGCATTATTGTCGAGTGCTGATAAAAAAGTATTTGATACTATTGTCACAAAGAGTGATGGAACTAAATTCACATTAAACCATGGTGTGGGTATTAATTCATTAGTTGAATTACTTAAATTTACGTCTCAATTGGATAATGGATTAAGTGAATTCAAATTAACCAATGATGGTAATGTTCTATTTACTTGGTCTAAGCTTGAGACAACTGTTAACAATCTTATTACCAATATTAAACTAGCTCTTGGTAAGTTTATTCATGTTATAGATGATTCGATATTAAAGGATATTTATGATGAAAGTAAGTTAAACTCTCTTTTCTATATCGAAAAACATTTCTTAAACCATTTAATACGTTCTAACTTTGTTAATAATGATCGTGTAGAATTAACTTTAGAAGATGTCACTCAGATGTCTGGTATTATGACTAAACTTATTAAGAATCCAAGCATTGGTTTGGATCTATATAATGAGATTATCTTTAATGAATATATTGATAGTGGTGATAATGTTACTCCAAGAACTCCGGGTTCTGATATGATTAAACTTACTCGGTCTTTACCATTCCATTATGATGCATTTAGATATTACGAGAATCGTAGATGGATGGATCCAGATCTTAATATTAAGAATAAGCTATATGATCCTAAAGCATCTCATCATAGTTTAGTTGAATTGTTTAACAGTACACTTTCATCTTATCTCAATATTTTCTATGATGAATCTTTGAAAAAGTTTTACAACAAACTAACATCCACGTTTTACAACAGCCATGTTACCGATGTTAATGGATTCTTAGATTTTACAAACTCTAAGGCTACATATGGTCCTGGATTAATAGAATTACTTTCTGCAGTTCCAAATGGTTCTTTCATATCAGCTCTTAACGTTGAAGCAATGAAGGTTATTTATAACCGTATTATATCTTCAACATCACCAAGTTCACCTAACAATAAATTCCATATTATAGAGAATATTACTGATGTATCTCCATATGTTATTGAACGTTATATCGATACTTTACCAAGATTTAAGGTTATCTTTGAAACTATTATTAAACAGGCATTGATCTATAAACAATTAATTTCTGCAAATAATAAAATGGATTTCCATAAAGCAAAGGAAGTATTCATAGAGATTCCTGGACCGGTTTTCATTGATAAGGATGATGCTCTTATGGTTGAAGTTAAACATAATAAAATGAATGAATTACAAGAAGCGTCGGTTGGACAAAATCTTAAGTCGGCTATCAATAGTATTATAGACTATTCTAGATCTCTCATTACAGATATTGACAATGTGCTTGTTGAAATTAAGGATTCAAGCAAATCTCAATTTATGGATCTTCGTAAAGATTATGTCAAGAACTATAAAGCCAATATTAATGAGGAACCATTTACACCTGCATCTCTTGTGTATAGTATTATAAATGGTAATAAGGTGTTATTACCAAAAGCAATTTCTAATGGTGATGAAAATAGTGTATTAATTCCTTATATTGGCAACACTATCGAACAAAAGAAATTATCTTATGGTATTAAATCGTTCTTAGATAAATCGGTCAAACTTAGTGAACTACCATACACAAAGAAATTACTTTCTTATTATTCATCCTATAGTTATGATTACAATAAATTAGATGATAAGGTTATCAAAAACATATATAGTGAACTCAGTGATCTATACTATGGTGTGCATAGTTCTTCTCTCAAGGCATATGTCAATGGCAACTTCTATAAAAATTCGGTGAATGGTGCTATTGGACGTTTCGTATCATTCAATACAGATTTATTCTTATCTAACGATACTATGGTTGAATTAATCGAAGACACATCTTTAAATGCCAGTCGCGACATATTTATCAAAAATACGTTTAAGAGACTAGCTAAACCAGCTAGTGTTAACAACCGTAGCGAGTCTCGTCTAATTAATATTATTGATCTTAATGTTGTACCAATCAATATCCATGCTCTTCTCAAAGAAGTTCCATTGATTAATATTTACAATTACGCGTACACTTACGATAATTGTGTGCGATCGTTAAAGATGAATGGTTCTTTACAAAAATTCTTATTAAACCCACACGATTGCCATCAAGAATATGATATTTATAATATTCTTGCATCGCCTATTAATGGTATTTCTAATGGTGAATTATCATCAAGCAAATTCCTTGTTGATGTTTTGGCCGATAAGGTGTTAAACAATGATACTGAAAACAAGTTCAACACTAAACTCGTTACCAACTTATCTTTCATCACAATGCTTCAACGTATTATTCGTATATCTATTCGTGATAGTCTCGATCTATTATCGGCCAATGTCAAGGTCGTTACAGGTGGGCCTGGATTAGATAAACGAATTGTTTCATACGATTAAAAAAATAATCAATTCATTATATTTTTTTTTAAATTTGATTAAAATATATAAAATAAAAGGATGAAAGAATTAAAAACCCACCAAAAATTAATATTAGAGGAAATTAAATCTAGAGAAGAAAATATTGTGTTTAGTACTATTATATTAAATTTAATATGTGGTGGTGGAAAAAGTTTAATTATATCAACATTATGTAAAGAGTCAGATTATTTTAATCTGATTATAGTTAACAAATATAGTTTTAATCAATGGTGTGATTTATTAAATAAAGAAGAAATAGAGTACCATAAAGTTAAATCAGCAAGAGATAAAATCGATAAAAATAAAAAAATAAATTTGATTCTGGATCAAGTTTATAACTCTACATTAGACAATACAATTATTTATGATAGAGTTGTAATAGATGAAGTGAGCCCTTTCATTAAAAAAAATATTACAACTAAATCTATGATATTGCTTTCATCTACTTACAAAGAAATTAATAATTATATGGAACACTATGATAATATTAGTTCAATGGATTATATGAACTATAACTTATACGATTTTTACTTTCATTCCTTGGAATCACTATTATTAAAAAGTGTAAAGATCATTAATGATGAATTCTACTCAAACCATTCTATAGAATTTTTAAAGATGAGTGATAAGAAAAAAGATTTGATAAAGATTATAAATACAAAATCGATATCTGATAAAATATTAATCTTTACCAATAACATAAAAGAAATGATTAAATTATTGGAAAGACGTTTAATTAAATTTCTTATTGTAGAATATGATGTTTCAAGTGATGGTATTAAAAAAATACAAAATACTTTCAGTAGCCAACATTACGATATATTAGTTATAAACACAAATATTAATATAAATGGAATTAGTTTTAGTATGGCTAATAATGCTATTCTTTATGACAAATTTGATGAAATAACTGAAACACAATGTCTCGGAAGAATCATACGCATGACCAACAAAAAAAATATAAAGATATATTCTGCTTAGTTAGAGATTAACTATTTTTTTTAATTCTGCCCGTAAAGCAATTCAGATGGTTCAGACGTAAGAGGTGTGCGGCTAAACTTGGTCTTGATTGGTAGAGCTGCATATAGTCCTAATCGAGGATTGGCATTTTCAATATGATCAGTTGTAGAAATCAATTGGTTAGTTACATTTTTGTAAGCATCGGCATTGTTCTTGATATATTGTAGATGACTAGATATATCGGAAGCACCAATACCAGCATTTTCCAATAGATTGGAATATTCGCTATCAACTTCTGGTAGAAGTTTATTTTCGAAACCGGAAGTAGTTGCTGTGCTCAGTTTAGTCGTAATGTTTTTAACTGCCTTGCTAACATTGGATTCAAACTGTTTAGATATATCTTCATTAATAATACCCCAGTAGATGAATGTATTATCCGTGAGATCATTTTTGTAATCCATCAATTTTTTGTTGGTTTCTCGGATGAGTCCCCAGAATTCATCATTAACAACATCAACTTCAGCTAAAAGTGATTTTAACTTAGCAACCTCATCTTCACTCATACTATAGTTATCGTACATTTCAGATAATGATAGATATTTATATGTTTTACGTAAAGTTAGTTCCATTTCACTTTCTAGCTGAGATGACATGCGAGAACTCTCATTTACATATGGAAGATAATTAATAAAATCATGCATCGTATATTTGGATACTAAATATACGATGGCTAATGAAACTAGTATCAGTAATAAAAATACATAATTTTTAGTTTGATTATGGTTACTAGATTGAGCGTGTTGATCGACTGTTGGTGTACTCATATTTCTAATTTATATTGTTCTAAAGATAAGAATATAAAAAAAAATTAATATGTAATATTACTTAGAATAATTTTAAGTTGATATTATTTTTGATTTTCATAATAATAATATTATTTATTTCTTCATGAACATTATACAATACATTGGCTTCAACCAATTCATTATATAGATCTTCAAATTCTTTAATATTTTCAATGTCTGTTTCTTCAATTTCTATTTCCTTTTCAACATTGTTATCGATGTATTTTTTGATATCATCTATTTGAATAACCTCCTCTAGCTTCTCAATATTACTAATCAAGATATTTTCGAATTTATATTCATTCTTGATTCTTTCAACGGCTTCATTAATAATGAGCTCATTTTTATTTAAATACTTGTTACAAGACTTATTCCTGTTTACATAGTCTTTAATATTTTTCATCTTATCCAATATATTTTCATGTATGGATTTTAATGTGTTTCTATAATAGCTATCGTTTTGAGTATTATACAATCTTTTCATTTCGTAGATATCTATTTTGTTTTTCTCTAGATCCTGAATAATACTAGAAGATATTTTTGATATGTTATATTTTTTTTTGATACTAGCATTGACATGTTTTTTAATCATAGCATCATCATTTAATATATCACTAGATAATTTGGTGATATTGAAACTATTATCTTTGTAATCTGATTTAATCATTTTAGATACATTACGATATAGATCCTTAAAGATTTTTCCTTTATTAGAATATCCAGATAAATACTTTTCAGTAATCTTCTCGATATATTTTTTAGATTTTTCTAAACTTGCTGGTTCGTTTAGTTCATCTCCATCATATACATGAAATTCATCATCATATAATATATATTTAGCAAACTGTCCTACCAATTCACCATTGAAGTAATATGTTAGATCAATCTCCATTCCATTATCCTCGACCTCCTTTGCATATTCCATCTTGTCACCATTTTGTAATTTGGTTTGTCTACCTTTAACATCATAGATGTATGGATATTTTTTAGTAATAACAAAACTGAATCTGTCATATGGTACTGGTACTTCTTTATTCAATTCTTTCATTCTCTTAACAAATTTCTGTACTGGTACATTATTTTTGGTTGGATCGTATTTAGCCGTTTTGATAAAATCGGATACTTCCCATTTATTTGTAAAAATATAATCGATATATTTTTCAACTAACTCTCGCATAGTATTAGTATCATAAATATTTGTAATATCGAATAATACCTTATTACATGTTTTAACCAAAGCTTTTGATGCACCCTGTTTTACAGTGTCAAGCCCTTTGATAAATAATTTTTTTGGTTTGAAATTAATTATTTTCTCGTGAGGAACTCCAAAGTATTTCTTTTTGCATAACCAAACACATGGAAACAATACTTCTTCGTAACTCATAGTTAAGTATCTTTGCCCATTGTCTTGGAATAATTTTTCATTAACATAATGGTTGACATGTGCAGTCAATTTAAATGTTTTCTCAACTAGTTTAGTTGAATATTCTAATTTATCTATTTTACCTAAATAGTATTCTTTATCGTATTCTTTAAATTCCTCTTTATCACACGAGAAATATAAACTATCTGTGTTGTGTACGACAAGTTGTCCTAATCCAGCAGCAAAATGTGAATTAGTTGTTTCAACATCATACACATATCTATTAGATTGTTCATATGACACATGTTTAACTAAAGAGCTTGATACAATCAAATTAGATGGAATTAATTTAATTGTCCCATCAGCCAATTCCTTTATGGAATAAGATCTGTTAATTAGTTTTAATAATACAATAATAGATTGTACTTGTAATTTGGATTTATATATCTTGTTGAAGACATCAAACTCATCAATTATCAATTTAATTATTTGATAATCCATTTGATAAAACATATTATCAAATAATGGATATTTAATTTCATCTACAATTTCATAATTTGAATTAATTGCTTCATCATTCAATTTGGAATTTTCAATCATATTATAAAGATCAAAATTCTTTACATATGTGTGTTTAATACGATTACTAAACACTATTTTATTATTTACAATAATTGAATCGAATATTACTAATCGACACAATAGTGCTAAAACAAATTCATTCAAGTAATCAATTAAGTGTTTTAATATCGCTAAATTATATTTTTTGTTATAGATTACAAATTCATTTTCAAATATGAGCATTTCGAATTTTAAGCTAGGATAATCTTTATTTAATAAATCTAAAATACAACTAGCAATGATTTTATCATCTACTTTTAGAACTAGTCTATTATTATCATATTTACCATTTTTGTAGAAATAATATTTTAATAATGATTCTACATTATCAAGTTTGTTTTTATTTGACTTAATAGTTTTCCAACATAATAGTTTGGTATTTCCATTAATATCACATGGTTTTATAGCCTGTTTATTTTCATTCAATAGACTATGATCTTTTGTAACTGAAACAATACCATTGTTGGTAGTTACTTTATAAATCTGTTTTTGTGTCTTATGTTTGATTAGTTTATTTACTTTTGACCAACTATTGTCAGTCATAATAAATATATCGAATCTAGAAGAGTCCACAATATATTTACCAGAACTAATAACATAAAATTCATAATTCTCATATAAACGATATAACTCATCCATATATTTAACTACTATCTTACCATTTATTTTTAAAACTAATGGTGTCTTACCGATCACGGAATCTCCGTAATAGACATTTGTTTTGAACTCTGTCTCAATATAATTTTTCATTAACAATAATGATCTTCTACCATTGGTAGTTACACAACCAGCTAATGGTAATTTGAACAATGGAGATATAACTGTACCCAATACACCGTAAAATGTATTCATGAATACCTTAATACCCAATTGTTTTGAATTATAATAATTATATTCAAACATAAGATCTTGGTATTCCTGACCATAGTTTTCTTCTTTTTCTAATTCTTCTTTGCGATCCTTAATAGGAATAAATATCTTCTTAACCTTTTTACGCATATCAGATAATCTTTTCAATACTGTTGGATACAATCCAAAATAATAATTCAAATTATTATTTTCATCTCGCTTACCGCGAACAATCCAAGCTTTAATTCTTGTAATATTATCCATCATCATAAAGTCAATATCTAATATTTCATACCCTTTTTCTTTATATATAAGCATACTTTCTTCATCTTCAATTAATGCATCTGGAGAAATATTATATGTCATAATTAATGACGGATATAACCCAGAGAAATCTAAAGCTGAAATTGGATACTGTAACTTATTCGTTGATACATAATAAGAGTAATCATTAATATGCTTGATTATTAAATTAATAGTTTCCTCCTTAGTATAGTCTACAAATAATTCGATATTACTAATATTAATAGTTTGTGTGTATTCATCATCCTCACTAATAAACTTAATACTTAATTCGTCTCCGCACACTTTTTGTGAAACTATCTTACAACTGTAAACAGTGTAGATATAATCATAAAGTGTGTTGATAACCAAATAATAGAATTCATTTATTCTTTCTACGCTATCATCAATATGCTTATGTTTTTTTAGATATTCATAAATAGATAAAGTACTCTTAATAGCTCCTAATTTAGGTTCTAACACGAAGGCTCCAGGAAATTTAACTTTCTTGGTTTCCTCGTCTTCTTCATCATCTTTCTTATCCTTTTTATCTTTCTTAATTAAGGTTGATGAGAATACATTATTTTCTAAACAAGTCGAAACAATTAAGTTTGTAACTCTCATAGAATCAGCTCGATAAAAACTATCGAATAATGATGTGTATGATAAGCGAGCAACCTCTCTTTTATCTTGAAGTACTGTTCTCTTTTTATTTAAGCTATGTAGACTGAAACAATCGATAAAACAGTAATGAGCAACTATGCGCATCTCTTCTTTATCTCCATTCACATAGTATTTAAACATAGTAGGAATAGACAAATCATCTTTAGTTTGTAAATTATTAATCTCCAGAAATGAATTTAGTTTAGTTTTTTCAATCTTTGGATATAGACTTCTAAATATTACTCGAGTATCAAACATTATGAATCCGAAATCACGATAAGTAAATGGATATAGTGTTGTATTAGCTCCAATCTTTACTCTTTCGCTTTTAAAGATCCATTTTGATATATTATCGATTTTTAAATCATATTCTGTGCATGTATACAAACATACCATTTCTCTAAAATCCTTTAATAAATTATGCTGTTCCAATTTTTTAAAGATGGCAGGCCAATCATAATCACCTCCATTGAATTCAGTTACGAAATCAGGTTGTAGAGATGATAATAACTTACCAAACATAATTAATACTTCCTTTTCAGAAGGACAAACTATTGTCAAAAATTCTGGATCTGGATTATTGTATTTAGTTGTAATAACTATATTAATCAGAGACCCATCAGCATTTGTGTTATGTAGGGTCATTCCTATCATAAATAATTCATCTGATTCTTCATCTCCATTAGGAACTCTCCCTAATATTGGACTATACATTTCGATATCGAACGTCATTAGCATAGATTTATCCTTTCTTAAAATATCATTACTATAAATAGTTTCATTAATACTGATCTCATCAGGTATTTCTTCAATGCCTTCAATATCTTTAACATTAACAATAAAATTATAAGCTCCTTTGTAAATACTATTACTATCAAGCTTATACTTCTTCAACAAATTCCATGATGATAAATTAATATGATATTCTCGAGATACTGTGCGATAATAACAAGATGTATCACAATTAAACATCTCATATTTATTCATAAATGTTTCAATAAACTTCTTTCGCATAGATATGCTACTAAATTTAATTCTAGCAAACTCCTGATCGGTGTTTTCCGAAAATCCAATAAGTTTTTTACCCTTTACTAACACGATTGTATTATATGTGATAGACTTTTCAGCCATTGCTTTTGATAATACTTTGTAAGATTTGCTAAATTCTTTTGAAATAGCAACATCAACATACGGTGAAATATTCACAATTGTAACTGTTGTTTTTGACCCACAAGGTAAAATACCCGATAGAACTATTTCAAAATCTCTGAATGGAGCATTCTCTTTTACATCATTACCAAGAAAATATAACGGTTTTTTATTCTTAATATCATAACTAATCTGTTCATTTAATTCCTTATCTATAAAATCCTTTCTAGAAGGTATTTTACTTTTGATAACATTAAATTCAACAGTCTGGTTATGATAATAAAAACTCATTCGTCTTATATTAAATAGTTAATATTCAATTTTAAATTTACTTATCTTCTATTATCTATTATGAATTTTTCTAACCATTTAGGCATTTTCTTAATACTAGTACTATTCGGAGACAAAACCCATTTGTAATATTTACCGTCTATATTACTGGGTGGAGCTACCACTAAGGAATTATCATTTTTAACATCTATACCTATTTTTTCATCATCAATACTCAGACGAATACTAGTTTTTAAATTATCATTATATTTGAAATAATAATGCAAGCCTCCACTCGGTGTTTTAACTATTGGTGTATTGATTATCTTATCCTTTATTAACTTATTCCAGTAAGCTAATCCATTATCCTTAATATCTATATCAACAATTGTTATATTACTTGTTCTTCCACATATTATACCTATATTTTGGTTTATATATTGTGGATGTACAGTTTCATCTATTTTAGTCCAATTCAATAAAAATGGTCTCTTACCATTAACAGGTATAGAGACCATTTTTAGTAAATCATAATACTGCCAAGGTAAATACTTGTTTTCATTTTTATCTTGCAGATATCTTATTCTTAATTCTTTATTCATTTTATATTCTATAAAACAAAAAAAAAAATAATACCACAAAAAAAGCTGTGTTTGATCACAGCTATATTTTTTCCACTTCTCCATCCATGTTGATGATGTAAACGTCAGAGTCAGAATCAGTCGAGAAACGTGAAGCATCAGCTACATCTTCCACGAACTCAATCCCAGACATCGAACTCTTCACGTCTTCCAATGGTTTGATCCATTCGAAAATCTTGAGGAGGCCAAATCCAATCAGAACTACAACTAGCATAATGCTCAAACCGATAATCTCGGATCCGTACATAATGAGGGTCGTCTTCAATACTTATTTATATTTTAATCAAATTTGATTTTGATTGGTAGATGGTCAGATACACCATATTCATCAATAATAGTATATTTTGTTAATCTATCTAAACTCTTCTCGTCTATTAATATTTTATCTATATACCAACCAATATTTCTTTTATATGCATTAATACGTTTATTGTAATAGGTGTATATTTTTTTGTTTGGATTCTTATTTCTGTATGGATCTATAAATCCCATATTTAATAAATTAAAATGATCTTGTCTCTCTATAGCAGTGAAACCAGGAGTGTTATGTTTTTTATCTGGCTCGTATACATCAATATCATTTAGTGCACAATTGAAATCTCCTGCAATTAAAATAGTTTTATCTGTTTTATTTTTAAGTTTATTGAGGTTGGTCATAAATGATTGCATCCATGTATGTTTAAAATTATTTCTTTTTAGATTAGCAGAAGCATTAGGAACATACACGTTTATCAATACGAATGTATCATATTCCAAACATATTATTCTGCCTTCGATATCATTAAACTCAGAATGTTCTTTAATATGGCGAATCTTAGAAAAAATAGATACACCACTATAACCTTTTAAAGTTTTGGATAATGAATGAATTTGATATTTATATTCATCTAAAAACAATTCATAAGTATTACTTAGCTTTGTTTCGTTTAAACATACTATATCTACATTTTCTCCATATATAAAATTTTTAAATTCTAGATTATTTGTAGTGGTCTTTTTATTAATAGCTCTCAAACCATTTACATTCCAAAACAAAATAGAAACCATATTAATATTTGTTAATATTATAATTATATGTTAAATAATATAATGAAATTGGATAATATTATTTCAAATGCAGTTTATAAAACTGACACAATTTCTAATGAAAGGAGTATGAGTGAGATACATTCCTTCATTAAAGATTACTGTCAAGAAAAAATGATAATTATAAGTACTAAAAGTAGACAGGATTATTATATATTATACAGTTTTGATCCCTATCTACAATCATTAGATCTATGTAAGAAATTGTACGATTATATGAAGTATATTAAACTCATCACTTCTATTTATCAGAAAGAATTTATAATAATGAATATATTCAAACCATTTATAGTTATACGTTCAGCACTAGTAAATAGAACATACATGCTTAATCTTAAAACAGATTCATATCCAGATTTTTTATATTCTATCTTTCAATATAAAGAAATGTATAACTATAAAAACTGTAAAGAGATATACAACAATATATCAAAAATATTGGATGATGATGTATTAGATTTTTGTAAAGAGAAGGATGTTAGTCTAACCAATAATATTATTGATAATATCCATAATTCATTATATAGAAATATTATTGAAAATATATACGAATTCTTAGATAATTATAATGGAATTGTATTTTTAGATAATTATGCATATAAAAGACTACAATCAAATAAAATAGTATATAGCGATATAATCAATATTATTTATAATAATATAATAGAAATATCGTATGTTCTGAATAATAGAATAAAGGATTATATGAAAGCTAATTATAGTGATTATAAAATAGAAATACATATAAGACAATACAATAATATGAATTTTGATGATTTTAGATTAAATAGAACATGTATTTCATTAAAATATTTCAATGACAAAAAAAATAAAACTATAGAACTGATTAACATATTTAATTCCACCTCTTATGATCCTATTCCTGTATATTTTATAAATGACAAAATCTTTCCACATGTATTTGTTTTGAAAAGATTTATACTTATATACTTATGTGTTCTATTTATCTATAAACCATACGATTATAAACAAAAAATAAATAATATGATGGTTGTTTTTAATAAATACGATCCAAAAATAAAAAATATAAAATACATCGGAACATTTAAATTGGAGAGTTATGATAAAAAACAATTCAATAAAGGAAAACACGCATACCCATATATTCCATATATAGATAAGACGCTAAATAATATTTTAGAAGATTAAAATTAATCTAATTATTAATATATTAACATGGCAGAATCTATTTTACAACCAATTTCTTCAGATGAAGTAAAGCCAACCAAACCTAATTATTATGAAAGAATTATTGGAACATTAAAAAACAATCGTCGAGTACGTTTTATTTTAGTATTTCTACTTATACTTACAGTTATAAATATATTTCTTATTCACTACAACCAATTTACTATAGTTTCTGACAATACTGCATCGTCGATTACAAATGGAATTTATTTTACATCGACACAGTTTGCAACAGTTGGTTATGGAGATATTTCTCCAAAAACAACTCTAGCTAAAATGTTTTCATCATTCGTGCATCTTACAGTATTGAGTATTGCTATTAATTTTGCTGAAGAATTTATTTATTACGAAAAAAAATCCAAACGTCTCATGAAATCAAAATAAATTAATCATCCTCGTTTCTTATCGAAACAAATCTAGCACGAACTGGAATGTTTGAATTGGATTTATCATCATATCTGATGGTTGCCATTTTTTTGTAGTAATCTCTTTTGAAATTTATTTTTTTGGCTAGTTCTATTCTATCGGGAATAGAACCCATAGGTACACTTCTAAATGTTTTTCCCTCTTTGGTCTCCAATATAAATAATATAGCTCCATTCTTATCTGTATCATAGTCTACTATCAAATATTCCTCATCAAAGAATGGTTTTCTCTTTAAGTAATAATTAGATCTGATTTCTTTGGTGAAACTAAATTCATAGTTCTTATTCAAAGATTTATAAACTACTCCTTCATATCCATTTTTTAAGTAATTATTATATAAAGCATCAGATTCATCTTCATCATCTACAATAGTACTATCAATAAGATTTATATAATCACTATCAATAATTCTATCATTAATCCAATTAAATCTTTCCATCAATAACATGTCAGGATTATTTAAATCGAACATATCAAATATCCAGAATTGTAAATGATTATCATTTGATTTTTCTTCATTACGTACAATACCAGAAATCTCTTGCAAAGACATGCCATGATAATAAAGTTCTCCATCTAGGAATACTCCGTCTACTAAAATAGTATCAAGAATTGATTTTATATTATCAAATCCATTAATATCTTGGTGACGCCGAGACATAATTTTTACTTCACCATCCATTTTATAAAATATAGCTCTTAGTCCATCTATCTTAGGTTGTATCATTACAGGATATTTTAATTTAGATTTATGCTTGGAATAATCATTCAACGCCATTGGAAATGGTAACTCGTCTTCTCTTTCTCCATCAACATCTTCTACATATCCAGCTTTCATTTTTTTCAAATAATCAGATCTACCAATTATAATAGATTGTGTCAGTACAGATGTTTCGTTTGCTTTACCAATATTTTTACCAACTGTAATGATTTCATCTTTAGTCTTAGTAATCTTGAATCCTTCTTCAGCCAAACCAGAATATCTATTAATAATGGTATGGTATGACTCGTCTAATTTTTTATTTATTAATGTTTTGGTAATATTTAATTGCTCATCATTATAGAATAATCTAACTTCAAATCTCCAAAGCCTAACATTACCAGTCTTCTGTTTATTATATATATTTCCATAAACTAGAACTCCTTTTTCAATAGTATAATTAAATACTTCCTTATTATTAAACTCTTTGAAATTTCTTTTATCTGAACTCATTTTTATATGTTATATATAATCAAATTTGAATTTAATTAAACATATATATAGCGAAGTCATATATCATGGATTCTATCAAGGTGATCAACAGAAATAATGAGATTGTGGATTTAGATTTTAATAGAATCAAAAACAGAATTAATAAACTAATTGATATGGAACCAAAATTAAGAATTTCTAGTGATATTGTTGCGATTAAAACAATCTCATATTTATCAGAGTTGATTAACACTAGTGATATTGATAACATTTCTGCAAATATTGCAGCTAATATGATCACCCATCATATTGATTATGACTACCTAGCATCAAGAATTATGATTAGTAACTTACATAAAAATACAAAAGACTGTTATTATGAAACTGTTAAAACTATTAATGAAAACATGGATGATATTCTTATGGATAAACTAATTAAATTTGCTGAAGTAAACATTGATTTTATTAAAGAAACTATTGATTACAAGAAGGATTACACATTTAAATATTTTGGTATCCTAGTTTTGATTAAATCATACTTACTTAAAAAAGATGATAATGTATTTGAACGCCCACAACACATGTATATGCGAGTGGCCATTGGATTACATTTAGACCAAATTGATACAGATGGATCAACTAGTGAAGATGTATTAGAAGATATTAAAAAGATGTATAATCTAATTTCTGAAGGATATTATACACATGCAACACCAACATTATTCAATAGTGGAACAAACTTATCTGCTTTATCGTCATGCTTCTTATTAGAAGCTGAAGATAGTGTAGATGGTATTTATAATACATTAAGAAAATGCGCTTTTATTAGTAAATTTTCAGGAGGTATTGGAGTACACGTTTCACAAATTAGAGCTAAAGGTTCTAAAATTAGAACAACTGGTGGAGTATCTGAAGGATTAGTAAAAATGCTTAAAGTATATGATACTATGACTAACCATATGTCGCAAGGAGGTGGTAAACGTAAAGGATCTATTGCTATCTATTTTGAATTATGGCATGCAGATGTAATGGAATTATTAGACTGTATCCTACCAATGAGTGCAGGTGATGAATCATTACTTTGTAGAAATTTATTCTTTGCTGCTTGGATCGATGATCTATTCTTTGAAAGACTTGAAAAAGCCTGGACAGATAGATCTAATGATTATTATTGGTCACTATTCTGCCCAAACATTAGTAAAAATCTGGTCAATCTATATGGAGATGATTTCAAACAACTCTACGAAAAGTATGAGAGCGAGAAGATGTACATCAAGCAAATCAATATTTTAGATATCTGGTACAAGATCTTAAAAGTCTTGGAGGAATCTGGAAGATTGTATATGATGTCAAAGGATAATGTAAACAAAAAATGTAACCAAAATAATTTGGGAACCATTAAATCCAGCAATCTATGTGTTGTCGGAGAAACCAAAATCCTAACGGAGGATGGATATAAAGATATTAAATCATTAAACAAACAAGCTATCAATATTTGGAATGGTAAATGTTTTTCACCCGCATTTGTAAAATTTACAGGAGAAAAACAGATTACTAAACTATATTTCAGTGATGGAACTGAACTTAAATGTAGCGACAACCATAAATTCTTTACAAAGAATATGTATGGAAGAGTTCATATTAAGGAATGTAAAGATTTAAAGATTGGTGATAAGCTTTGTAAATATAAATTACCCATTATTGATGGTAAGAATATTGATAATGCTTATGCAAATGGATTGATTTATGGAATGGATAGTTTTAAAAAAACTATTGATTCTGAAAAGATTTTAATATTAACTTTAAATAAAAAAGATTATACCGATATTAAAAATTCATTCTTAGAAGATGTATTCAGTTCATCATATGATGAACAATATATTATTAGACTACCAATTTCGGTTGTATATGATAAGATCCCATATAATGGATCTATTGATTCTAAGAAAAAGTGGATTAAAGGATTTGTAAATAATTCTTTCAAGATTTATGGAGATGGAAATATTTATGTTCATAAATCATATCAAAAATTATTAGACTTGAAGTATTTGTTAAGTACTCTAGGTATGATTACGACTATTAATAGTAATCATTTGGTTATTGAATCCAAACAATTTGTTTATATTAATTCAGATGAACAATATTATTTATATGAAAATTATAATGATATTGTAGTAAAATCTATTATCAAGACAAATATTGTAGAAGATATGTACTGTTGTAACGAACCAGAACGCAATAGTTGTGTACTCAACTCGATTGAGACACATAACTGTTCTGAAATTACTATTTACACCGATAAAAATAATATTGGTGTATGTAATCTGGCTAGTGTATGTTTAAACAAATTTGTGGTAATTGATGGAGATGAAGTATACTATGACTACAAAAAATTGTATGATGTAGTTTATCAAATGACGGTTAACTTAAATAAAGTTATCGAAAATAACAATTATCCAGTAGCTGAAGGTAAACACGCAGATCAGAACAACAGACCGATTGGTATTGGTGTTCAGGGTCTTGCAGATGTATTTATGATGTTTAAGACACCATTCACTTCAGAATTAGCTAAAAAGTTAAACAGAATGATATTTGAAATGATGTATTATGCAGCAATGTCAGCTTCCTGCGATCTAGCAAAGAAATATGGTCATTACAAAACATATAAAGGATGTATGATTGATAAAGGCATTTTCCAATATGACTTGTGGGATGATGTGGAACTATCTGGTCAATGCGACTGGGAAGGATTAAAGAAGGAGGTTGCTCAGTATGGTATTTATAATTCATATCTAATTGCGCTAATGCCAACAGCTTCAACAGCCTCGATTGCAGGCAATAGTGAAAACTTTGAACCCATTACTAGTAACTTCTACGAAAGAGCTGTTCTTTCAGGAAAGTTCCAAATTGTGAATAAGTTCTTAGTTAATGATCTAATCAAATTAAATCTTTGGAACGATAACATGAAGCAAATGATTATTGCTTATAATGGATCAATCCAACAAATTACTCAGATTCCTGAAGAGATTAGAGATGTTTACAAAACAGCCTATGAATACAATAGAAAAGACATTATTGATATGGATGCCGACAGAGCAGCATTCGTATGTCAATCAATGAGCTCAAATAAATTTATCGACAACTTCGATGATACAAAGATTACAAGAATGTACATCTATGCCTGGAAGAAGGGATTAAAGACATTGTCTTACTATATTAGATCTAAACCTGCCGCTAACCCAGTCAAGTTTACTATCGATAATAATATTCTTAAACAAGTCAAAAAAAATGACTATGACGATTTGGACGAGGATGAAGGTGACTGTCTAAGCTGCGGAGCTTGAGTTATTAATAATTAAATCATTAATTGGTAATTTATTTTTTTTTATTATATCGTTCAAGAACTGATCACTATTTAATCCACTTATTTGATAAAATTCATTATTTTTTTCTATCTGTTTTGTTAGAACATTATTAAATCGGTATTCTTTGAAAAATTCATTTATGATACTATAGTTTGGATACTCATTTATGTTTTCTTCATCTAATCTATCAAACAGAATATCTTCTATATATTTGAAGGAATAGCTAAATATATTTTGTAACTTATTTTCAATAGCTCTATCCACATCCAATTTTTCTTTATCAATCAAAGCCAAAATATTAGATACCAAAGAATTAATATCATAAGCCGAATAGTATAAAAAGAATTTAGAAAAATACTCTCTCTTATAAAACTTTTTAAAATGATATCTATCCTTCATCTTTGTATTGTTCAATAGTTCCTCAATCTGTTTATCGAATCTCTTTTTTTCGTATGTGATATATAGATCTCGATGTTTTTCATAATTGATTGGAAACTTATCTATTAAAACATATGATCTATCAAAATCTATTATATATGGTTTACATTTTATATCTTTGAGATTATAAACATTACTTATATCGTTAGAATCTGAAATATCATAATATATATTTTTTGTTGGCTCATTCATATATTCTATAGTTATATTATTCAAATGAAGGTCTGAATTAATTATACCGCTCAAGTTTAAACAATATAATGTATAAAGAATTTGGAACATAAAATTATCAAAATCTTTCATCTCATGAAATATATCTCCAATCAAATCTTTTTTAATATTATACGTATCCTTATCCTTAATAAAATCAAATAATGTCATCCCACAATACTCTGATATAAATGATATAGAATAGTTGGAGTATAGTATTGTTTTATTTATGTAACTGATAATATTATTCAAGTTTCTTAATATTATTGTTTCTCTCATCTTAGCCTTTGAATCTGATATATTTATTTCATTAACTTCATTTCTAACATTTTCTAATGTCTCCTCTATAGATTTATATTTATGCGACTCAATAATTTTATTTTTTATAGAAAAATTGTTGAAAAGGTCTTTATCTGTTTTATAAATTAAAATATATGTAACAAGTTTGGAAAGATTAGAACAAACACTGTTTTCTATCATCTGATTACACTTGTTCATAATAATCAACTGCTTGCCAGTTTTAGTCAATAACTGATCATAGTACATAAACTTGTCTTCCTTAATTGGCGTTATTTTTTGACATAATAGTCTTTCATTAAAAATATCTTTTATTGAAATCGAGATGTCGCGACGCATTATCTCATCTGTCGATGTAAATAAAATATAAAACAGATCATAGTTTTCGTGGTAATTAATATTGTTGTTGATGTATTCGTCTATATTGAAAACCCAAAGATATGATAGAAGTAATATATTATATTTCTTATTTTTTATATCACTTATAACATCAATAGTATTTGATTTGTTGTATTCATAATAATTTAATTCAATATTACTCTGTTCAATTTTATTTTCTATAAATTTATTAAGTTTCACCAAATCTCCACTCAATGGTTTCTCCAAATCTATTTTTATTAAATTTTTATAAAACTCGCTCAATAATGAATTTATGTTACTAGATAGAGTAGCATAACGATACTGTATCTTATCATTTTCTATAGTATAATATAAATGTACGCAATTTATTGAATGATTTAATCTTTTAAGATTAATAACGATAATATTATATTTATAAAGATCGTCCATATTTTTATTATAATTGTTGTTTATTTATATAATCTTATATATAAATAAAAATGAATTCTTCCGATACTTTAAATTTTAATCTAGCTAGAACCAATCCTTTGGTGGTTCGACAAGGGTTGCTCCAAGATAAATTAAAAAAAATGAGAACTAGTATTGATAGTGATTTAATTGATCAGTTTCGGGATCGTATGGTAGATGAACATAGAATTAATCTTCCTACAAATGATAAGAAACGATTTGGTAAAGCTAAAGCGTTAGCCTATGATGTTGTGTTTGAGGATGATGAATGAATAATATAATGATAGTAATTATCTAAAAATCGATTATCATGGATAAAGTCAATAATAATTGACTTAGAATGATTATCATTTGATAATACAATATTATTTTTTTTAATCTGTGAATAAATATTAATTGATAACTCGATGAATATATCTTTGTTGATCACATGAATAAATCTAGAGTTATACTTAATCTTTTTCTTTGGTGAAGAATTAATTAAATTCATATTGTCTAGATTACCAATAATGAATGATGGAATCTGATCATAAATCAACTCATGAAGAGTTTTGAACAATGTATAATAATTAGGAAACATCTTATAGAGAGCGTCCTTATAGCGATAACCTAAGAATGATTTAATCAAATTGTATACAACCATATCAACATTCTCGATAGAATGTTCTAGACGATTATTTTTATAAAGAATGTTTTTGATGTTTACGTACAGAGACGACTCGATCATGATACTAGAGAAAATTCCGCATTTGTTAATATTATTATTTCTAATAATGTAACCATAGATTGGTTCATACAAAGAGATTTCATTATTGATGACAGCCTTTTTATAATAATTATATTCATTCTTTGAATTAACATACAAAGTGTTTATATAATTATTATCCATCATAATCTCACTATTGTGAGTTCCGATCTCTTCCTGGAGATCCAGTCCAATATTGTCTTCATAGTTTAATACCAACTTATGATTAGCGTTTAATTCATTCAAATCAACTGATTGAATTAAATGTAAAGAATCATACTTGTTTGGATAGTATCCGATATTGAATACATGATATTTATGATATTTCATACAAATAGAATAACATTTGTTCTTATCTAAATTGTCATATGAAAAATTTGGATAATGAGTCTGCACAATATAATCAAATACACTCTGATATGTAGATTGAGCAAAATATAAATTATTTACTTCATATCCTTTACTAGTTGAAAATACCCAACTATCGTTATAATAATATAGATTAATAATTGTACCGTCATACAATTTGTATACTTTGCAATCATCGTCGTCTCCAATATCATCAATTGTGTATTCGGTAAAGTTCTTTACCTTCTTATTTAAATAATTATATAGAATAATACTGTTATGGATAGGTACGTTTAATACTTTATAAGTATTATTAATAGAATCGTGTTCAAGGATTAAACCATTACACTCAATGTTCATTGAGGTTTTAGGATTATTATTAGTATTGGTTAAAATAATTCTATATTTATCCATATTCTCATCTTGTTTCTGATTGTTTTCCTCAACGGACTTAATATATAGTTTATATAACACATTTCTGATATCGGCATAGTTTAATTCATCTTTTTTTTCAAGAAACAAATTTAACGAATTCATGTTCGATTTATATTGTTTTTATCGGTATATGTTTAATTGAATTAATTCAATTTTGGTTTTACATAGTTTCATGCGAAAGTTCCTGATTATCAAAGTGACTCTTTTTCTTTTTAGCAGAATACACATGTTTATTTACAAAAGTGTCACTTGCTCGTATGTTTTCCTTTTTAGCATCCTGTGTATATGATCTATCCAATGCCGTTTTATTAGTTATATTAAGCTGAGCAGGATTTATACTTATTTTATCTATATTAATATCATACAAATTGGAAAGTTCTGAATCTAAATTAGTATATCGCTCTATATTTTGACTACGCTGATCTAAGCTCTTACTAATATCTCTCATCTTAGCATTTTCATAATTATCCTTATTTTGATAATGAGCGTATGCATTCAAGCCTTGAATATTACCAGTTAAACTATCTTTAGTCTTTACAAAGTGCTCACCATTACGTATTCCGTTCATACCATTCTTTATTACAACTCTACTCTGCTCTGCCATCTTTTCACTCAATAGACTTTTCTTTCTAGACTCTTCCTGAGTGAAGCGTTCAAACTTACCTTGTTTGAATTTGAACTGATTGGCCATATCCTCACGAAGATTCTTACGCATAGATTCGTTAGTATCCATTTTAGTATAAGTGTGTGCATTTAATCCATTTTGATTAATAGATACAAATGAATCTTTTAATTTGGCTGAACCAACATAGTTATTGAAATTCATAGTAGGATCATAATTTAGATTTTGTTTATTAGCAAATAGTTGTGTCTGAGAATCTTTGAAACGAACATCTGAGATATAATTATTTCTGTCAACCTGATCTGTATGTGTTGAATATTGTTTATTTTGTCCCAATAACTGTGTTTTAATACGGACATCGCTTATTCCATCTTGTGATACTGTCGAGTATGGCGAATAATGTAAAGCTAAAATGGATAATTTATTGTTAAATATTGTTTCATTAGGTTTTAGATCACTCTCAACCATAGTATTATCAACAAGTTTCATATTTAACTGGCGCCCACGATTAAATCCAGATACATCATCATCATTACGAGTAACAGTTCGATATTTTTCAGTCAATAGTTTATCGAACTTGCGTCTATCTCTAATCACTTCACGCATATGTCTCTCACCACTCAATACATTGTTTGCTCCATCATTATTATATGTGATGGTTTGAAATTTTTTAGTACGAGAGCTCATTTGATCTCTCAATTCATCCATTTCAACATATGGACGATCTATTTTATCTCTCTTAAAGTTTGAATTGAAATCTTTATAAAAATTTGGAAGTTTACCCGTTTTAGAACCTTTATACTGCATATTCATGCGCATCGAACCATAAGTTGCAGGATTATATCCTAATGCATTCTCTCCTTCAAAGGTTAGTGGCTCATCTGAATAATTATTTAATTCCTTAAATAAATAGGCATCTGTTTCATCTTCATCGAAGGGTTCCATAATAGTTCCGACTCCAATGTTCAATTTTTCATTGATAAGTTTCTTACCAATCTGGTCGAGATAATCTTTACCATTACGAAAGTCGGATGATGCACCATTACGAATATTATTTCTTTCCACTAATATATTATTATTTACATTACTAAAAATATCATTGGAAATCATCTTATTATATATAAGTATTGAAATTTGAATTAAAAATTATAATAATATAACTCACCCATGTTTCTGATCAATAAAAATTTCAGCTCTAAATTGAACATAGATAATGTCTATGAAAAAAATATTGATGAAATCATTATCGATTTATTAAAAGGAGAATACGAAAACAGATGCTATCAAAATTGTTACATCTACAAAATAGATGAATTGATTAAACGATCTGTAGTAGATTGTGATACTAAACGTGTAAGTGTTGAATTCAGTGCTAAAGTTTACGAAATTGATAAATATGATATTATCTTTGGAAATGAAATCCAAAAGATAACTAATGACTTTGTACTATGCAAAGGCGATAACTACTCATGCATTATTAAAAATATGAAAAATGTGTTCACAGATAAATTTAAACTTTATCAGAAAATACCAATAGTTGTTGCCAAAGTTAATTATCCTATGTTCAAACCAGAGTTTACTGTTAATGGTGCAGCATTTGTTCCAATACTAAAAAATAGTCACGAAATATATTACAAGGTGGATAAAATATCGAAAGAGGATAAAGATAAAATATTAGAAATCTATAAAGAATATCTTGATTTTGAATTAGAATACATGGAGGAAAATAAAAACGAAAAGTATTATAAATACTTCATCGATCTACTATATCCGTTTAGAGACAAAAAACTAAAACTTGAATTCAAAAAAGATAAATCCAACTTGTTGGAAATGAAAGCTCACGGAATAGTTACAAGACTTAATATATTTGATTTGTATGATCATGAAATTATGGAAGTTAAAAATAGCAAATCAGTTAGCTCATATCTAGGAGACATATCTAATCCAATAGAAATAGATCCATTCTCACTTTATAGTGAATGGGTTAAAGATTATGCTAAACATCTATCATACATTAGACAATTACATGAACACTATGGATATGATGATAATACATTTTCTTCTAATGAAGAAGTTTATAATCTATACAATGATAACAAAATCTAAACACGTTTCTCATCAATAAATATTATCTTTCTAAATTCAGTTATAGTATCATCGTTTAATGGATAATTAGGATCATTAAATTCTTCTTTTTTTACTCCATTTATTCGCTGATGAATATAATATAATGAATAAGCGCCACAGTTACCTGTTTTAGAAGATTGGTGCTGTATGTTAGTTACTTGGACATAGTTACACACTTTTTTAGTTGCAAAAGAAATAGTATTGGACAGTTTAATAAGATAATCATAAACATTTTTTTTAAGATCAGTACCTGCCGAGTTGAAATATTCTAATGTATAAGGGTCTTCTAATGTACCCTTTGTTCTAAAATCAAAGAATAGAGAGAACCAATGTTGGCCAGATTTATGTGATGGATCTGTGTTAAAGATTACACCGTAAGTCTGGAGCGGACTTTCATTTGTAGATATAATACGTTGATCAGACTGCTCACTCATCTCATTAACAAAATCTATTTTAGATAATTCTAATATCTCATGACCTAATATATCGGTATGCTCATGAGATATCATCACCATATCTATCATATGGATAAAACTATAATAATAGTTTGGATGAATATTATGCAACTGTTCCTGTAATTGATCTAAATGACTATTCGACAACCATTTTACTGGATCGACAGAAGCGATTGGTTTGAAAAATTTAAACAACAACTCATTCTTCTCAGTCTCATTTAATTTAGTAGTTCGTTTCAATACACAAACCTCATCCATACAACCCAAATCAGTTTTTATAGATTCTAATTTATCTTCTATCTTTTCTCCATCTCCAATTTTTTCATTCCTTTCAATCTTTTTAATTATATCGACAGGTAAACAAATACCCTCGACGTTATCGATAGAACAATAACTAGTTAAATCCATTTTATATATTATATTTTATATTTAAAAAATAAATACTTCTATCTATAATAAAATGATTATTTTATTACTTTTGAGCTTATATACATACTTAGTACAAGCTGTCGATATTAGCATATCATGTATTAACAATAAACACATTTCTCTAACCTTTGATGATGGTCCGCACGAAAATACAATCAATCTAGTTAATATTTTAGATTCATATAATATCAAAGGAACATTCTTTATAAATATGATTCATGTTACTAGAAATGAAGTTAATAAAAATTTAGTCAAGTATATGTATGATAATGGACATATTATCGGATCTCATGGGTACTCACATGGTGCTATGGAAAAATTGAATGAGTTCAACCAAAAAAGAGAATTATTTGATAATGAACTATTATTTAGATCTTTACTTAATATCAGACCTTACTTCTATAGACCTCCTTATTTTAGTTATAATGATGAAATTATTAATTTGGTAAATAATTTTGGATACAATATTGTGGTATCAAATCTGAATACCGATGATTGGAAAGCTTCTAACGAATCAGAAATACTAGATAAATATACTTCACAATTAGTACAAAATAATTTTGGATATATTACTATTCAACATGATTATCAAACATTAAACAATGCTGTACTTGCTCAAATGATAGAAATTGGATTACAGTTAAACTACTCATTTGTACCATTAGATGAATGTCTCAATACAGATAAAAGATATTATAATGATAACACATATGGTCCAAATCTATTAGACGGAATTTAAGGTCTCATCTATAAAACTATTTTTTTTTTTTGACAAGGCCGGACCGATTATAAGTTTTTTTTAAAAAAATATGAGTGTTGAAACCGTTCTATGACTTGGTACTGTTGATTAGAATTCTGATATTATTAATCTTCTAGACTTAGCCGAGTTTCAAATTTATTTTATTTGCAAATATTTTTTGACAAGGCCGGACCGATTATAAGTTTTTTTTTAAAAAATATGAGTGTTGAAACCGTTCTATGACTTGGTACTGTTGATTAAGAATAGATATAGAATTAAATTTGATTTTTAATAAAGTTAAATCCGGTACAATGATTTATAATTTAGCTATCCTGCTGATAAGATTAATACCAACACCATTTTTAAGATGGCGTACCAATTCAAATGATAATGATAGACATATTCTATATTGTGAAAAAATTATTATCATTCTGTCTATAATATTATTATATATATCTATCAGTGTAGTATTTTTATACCTAACATGGAAAGAGTGTACTAATATTATAAACATATTATCAAATAATAATGAACAACAAACATATTATAATAAACTATTTCATAGAAACAATATGTATTGTAACGTTATGGATGGATTTCTTGTATTCTTTCTAATAATTATTATGGGATCATTATTCTTAAACTGTGTATTAGGAATTTCATACGATTATTATTGTCGTTACAAAAAATACAAATTGAGCAAAAAAGATATTAATTATGATGATAAAATTATTATTCACATACCTCTGTATAATGAAGATTACAATACTATTAAATCAACTCTAGATTCTATATCTAAACTTGATTACTGTATGGATAATATCCTTTTACTAATAGTTGTAGATGGAATAATTAATGTACCAGGTACTGAGGAAAATATTGATTATACTTTATTACATAGAGTCCTAAATAATAATAATTATATTCAACACGGACTAAGTAACAATGAACCTATTACTTATAAAGATAATACACTTAAAATATTCAATGGAGTGTATAATCAAATCAACTATAGTACTATTATTAAATGTGGAGGCAATAATGAATCGAACCCAAATAAAATTGGGAACAGAGGAAAAAAGGATTCGGCTCTTATAATATATGAATCACTTCTTTATAAAGATTCCAATATACTAACATATAATCAAATTATTGATTCAATAGAAAATGGATTAGAACATAAAGGACAATATGTTAAAGATTATGATTATATTCTAATTATTGATTGTGATACTGATATAGAGGTTCAAGGATTAAACCTATTACTCACACACATTAAAAATGATAATACATGTATTGCTGTTTGCGGACAAACCATTGTAAAGAATAAATACGAAAACATCATAACGATTATACAATATTTCGAATACTTCATTTCTCATATGTTACTCAAAACATATGAACACATTTTATATAAAGTATTCGTACTATCTGGATGTTTTACACTGATGAAAATCAACCATAATGATTCTACGCTCATCAATGAAAACATATTAAATGAATATACTAAGGAGTCCAAAACATTATATGAAAAAAATTTGTTACAACTTGGAGAAGATAGATATCTTACTGCACTGCTAATAAATGAATACCCACAGAATCATATTGCATACATATCACATGCCAAATGTTTTACTAATGTGCCAAATAATTTGAAAATATTGTTGGATCAGAGGAGGAGATGGACAAACTCACTTATAGCATGTTTGTTATTGATGTTCAATTCTCCACCTAAACAAAATATTATTAAACATATTCTTATGTACATAATCATATTTACTGAACTATTCATTATATTCATACTACCTTTAGTTATTATTATTGGACTACTTAATACAATTGTAAGTCTAACAGTTCAAGGATTTAGTATATTACCATTATTAATAACAGTCGGTATTATATTATTAAACCTAATTATTGCTATTCTAACATTAAAATTTGATATGATATTACCTTTTATACCATTTCTATTATCTCTTCCATTCTTTAGTATAATCATACCATTATACAGTATTATAAATTTAGATGATCTAAAATGGGGACTGACCAGAGATATTGCTGATAATAACTATGTTTTAGATAACTAAATAAGTTATTATAATTTATTTTTTTAGACAAAGTCTATATTTATATAAGACAAAGATATATAATAGATATCAGGATATTTCTAGGTTTTCTTAGATAAAGTATATAACCGCGTCTAATTAGACGCGGTTATATACTTTATCTAAGAAAACCAATTTTGAATTTTTTTTAAAGAATATATAATACAATCATGTGTGATCAGTACCAGTTTGAGAGCTTTAATAATGTTATTAATAAAGATATTACTATTATTAAAGAAGTCAATAGTGGATTTTATAATATTACACACTCTCGTAATATTATCTATAATATTAGACAAAAAGAAAATATTAATACTAAAGAGATTCATAAATGGTTTCAGTTAAAAGATTCGACTGAAATTATTAATAATTTTAAAAATGTATTAAATATTGAGAATATTAGTTTTATTATTAATAAGGGAGTAGAAAAAAAATATGAAGGAACATATGTCCATAAAGATCTTTACCAATGGATTTTACAATGGTTAGACTTTAAATATGCTATTTTGATCATTCGTATGATCAATAAGTTACAAGAAGAATATAATATTCGTACCCAAATTCAGTTAGAAGAAAAAGATAGTAAGATTGAAGAAATGCGTAATGATATTAAATGTATTCGTGAAGAGAATACAAAACAAACAGATCTTATTAATAATCAGTCTGATCAGATTAAGGAGTTGTTAGGTTATGCTAAGGAGACTAAGGAAGAGTTAGAGTATACTAATGCTGAGTTGATGGAGACTAATAATGAACTAAATGAAATTCATATTAAGGTTGAAGAGATTAGAGATGTTGTTCATGAGCGTAATTACAATGTTAATATTGACCCTGATAATGAAGATCTTAAACATTATTTCTCAATTATCAAATCAGAAAGCAATAAGGTTAGAATGATTAGTGGACAGCGAATGTATGTAGAAAGAATTTATAATTCGACTTATTCAAATAATGAGTTGTTACTAAATTGTGTTTACTGCCCAAATCCAACTAGTCTTAAATCTAGATTGAAGCAAAAGATATTTGAGATCAATAAAGATTTCAAACAAAAGATTCTAAATGCTTATAAGAGTAAGCTTATTGATGGTCCTGAAAAAAATAATCAGATGAATGAATTTCGTAGAAATCCACCAATTAAGTCTAGTTATAGTATTGTAACATTCAATCTAAATAATTATACTATGCGAGATATTGTTAATCTATTTCTCAGTTTGAATGAGGAACGCAACGAGTTGCCAGTTCCGTAAATAATTAAAAAAAAAATAATTTATTTTTTTTATTCAACAGATTCTAAAAGAGGAAAATCTTTAACATTAATCTTTATCTTCGTGTTCGTGATGATTAGGTTTTTTAGGTTTTTGTATGTGACTGGTATATTATCAATCGATTCATTCATCTGTTCCCAAGTAATATCATCATCATATCTTGGTGTATCATGAATATCTAAATATTCGATATTTACTAATTCTTCAGGCAATGGTTTCAGATTAGTCTTGGAACATATTAATTTTTTTAGTTTGGTAAATGTATTTGGTATTGTACTTATATTTGTATTTTCTACATTAAGTTCTTCTAGCTCTATATATGTTTCATGTAATGTTTCGATATAAATATTATTACAATGTAATGTTTTCAACTTAGTATATTCTTTTGGAATTTTAGTTATTAAAGTATTTGAACAATACAACGCTTCAATATTTTTATAATTTTCATTTAACAGTTCAATATGCGTATTACTAATATTCAAGTATTCAATATTTTTTAGTTCAGGAAGAATTCTAACATCAGTATGATCACAACGTAAATATTTTAAATTTTCCATATCATACAATGTATTGATTGATGCATAAGAAATATCTAAATGTTCGAGTTTTGAATAAATTGAAAAATCAAATTCTGGTTGGATATATAAACAATTGTTACAATATATCTCAACAAGATTTATAAATAGTGGACTAAATGTGTGTACCTTAGATTCTCCACAATAGATTATTTTTACCATTTCTTGTTCTTCATAATCTATTGTATGTATTGTTTTATCAGTATAATCTAATATAATCATACCATCTTTATCGTTTAATATTTCACTCTTTATCTTTAAAATATCGGCCAATAAATTATTTTCTATCATTTTTAGTTCCTTAATCTTTTGTCTGACTAGTTTCAATTGATTTTTTTTATCATTGGTTTCATCTATTATGCTTATCATATTAGATTTTACTAAGAGTTTATTCCATATGCTTTTATTACGTATGCATCCCTTATTTATTAGATATGCCACAAATGAGTTTATTCCAATATTTTTTTTATCTACATATAGTTTATAAATATGTTTAACATCTTCCATAGTACACTCATCTAGTTCTGAATCTGTCTTAATAAAATAACTATCGAATATATTATTAAATATGGTTTCCTCAGAATCTTTTTTATATACCATCTTGTTTATCTTATATTAATTAATCAAATTTATTTTCATCAATTATACACTATATATATTTTCTTTTATATACTAAAATGAGTTCTAGAAAAAGTAGAGGAAATAGAAATAATAAAACAAAATTAATAATTGGAGCTGTATTATTATTACTCTTATTAGCAGTTGGATTATATTTTATTTTAAATAAGGAAGAAGAACCAGAGAAAGATACTAGAAAAACTAGTACTACTGGTTCTAGTACAGGTTCATCTAAAACAAATTATGTTAAACCTCCAGAGCAGGATAGTTCTATCAATACAGAATTTATAAAGGCTAGAGATAAATTATTAGCGTTATATGAGGATCCAACAAAACCAAAACTTACCGATACTGATAAGACAGCATTGTTTAAACAAATAGACATTTTAGTTGAGATGCCTGGATCAGATAAACCTTCAACACTATTATCTGATGAAGATATTTATAATAAGTCTATCTATAATATAGCAGCATCAATAGATATTAGAAACGAAACTGTATTTTCAAATAATGCAGTAAACCAATTTTCAAATCAATTAGATTTGGTAAATGGTAAAGAGTTCATCGACTTTATTAATATAAATAATATGCGTTATGAAAAATGTAGCAACGATATTACACCACAAGAAGATTTATTATCTAATACTGTTTGTAAACTAGATAAACTACCAGCAATAGAAAAATTTGATATATACAATAATTTAATTGCAATGTATAGAAAAAATACCAAATTTACCTCTGGTGAAAAAGATCAGGCTGTTGACTTATTACACAAAGCTATTCGTTACGCAGGTTTCAATATAGATTTAAGAGAACGTATTAAGAGCTGTAGCGACTTATTAATATTTAATATGTTATTATCTAACAACATTCCAGAAATAATAAATATTATTCCTACTGAATACTATGATCTTGGAGATGATTCTAGATTTATTGGAAATACAAATAAAGTAATAAAAGATTTAAAATGTATAACAAGTTATACCGATTGGACAGATGCTAAAACATCAGGAAAGGGACAGGCTAAAACACTTGAATCCAAGGATGGTATCTATAAATGTAAACTTAAAAATCCACCAAATGTGGTTATTAATGATTCTGCTTATAAAAGATTGATGTACAAATTTGTCAATGTGGGTGATTGGACTGATAATGAACGTAATGGTGCAATAGTATTAGCAGGTAAATTTCTTGCGGAATTAAAAAAAACAGATCCGGATCTTCCTTCATTAGGATTACAGGGTTACTCAAATACTGAATTGTATAATATGTTGAAATCTAATAATAAGATTGATTTTTATAACGCTACTAATAATTACTTTATGGCTTATGGTATGGAGGATATAGATTGGAAATATACTTCAGATTCATTTGATTGTTCTAAGAATTATAGAATTATAAATCTAGATGGTAGTACAGTCGCAGATGTTAATAATTATACATCAACTACTTTTGATCTACCATCTTGGTGTAAAATAAGTAAAAGACCCTAATTTTGTTTGTTTATAATTTCTTTTAGTTCTGCTGGAGGTTCTTGAATTAAATAATATACACCATCTTCATTATTTCTATATATTTCACCATCATTGGTAAAATAATAAGTGGTGTCTCCATATATAATTTCATGTAATGTTTTTTTTTTACAAGGATTTGGTATCTTTATATCTATATGTATATCTGGATGATACAATATCTTATCATCTGGAATACATGTATAACAATCAAAATTTACCTTCTTATTGAATATATCACAATCGATAGCAGTTTCAGCAAGTAATAATAAAAACTGATCATTCAACTCCTTCTGCTTTAAGGAGTTATAAAATAGTGTAAGATCAGATGTTTGTTCCTTGGGTTTAAAAGATTCTTTGAAATCTTTACCATAATCTGCTAGATATTGATATACTGATACATTCTTTTCTTCTTCTGGTAAATCTTCATGAGACTTATAACGGATACCTCGACCGATAATTTGTTCAGTTGTTGTATAAGACCAATTTGGTTCCATTATATGAATGTGTCGTATTCTTTTCAAGTTCAACCCTTTAGATCCAACTGATGATACTAATAATAATTTAATCAATGATCCATCACTATTCTCTTTAGAATTGAATATATTTACTATTTCATTACGTACATCGATATCGACTTTACCAGAGAAGATAGCATAGCAAGGAGACTCCTTATTGCGTGTAGACTCAAAATAATCTTCATATCCTATTATTTTTAATGTATTACTAATTGGAACTAAGCCATAATCTAAAAAGTTTGAATATATCAATCCAAGTTGATTATTATGATTTTCAGTTATATTTTTTATAAGAGCAACAATTTTAGGAGAATAAGTTTTTAGAGATTCTAAATTAGAGTAATCCACTTCATCCAACAATATATTAGATACTTGGCGTGATCTAATTCTATAAGATGAAGACTCTAAACTCTTTTCTCTCAATATAGCCCCAGCTGTAATTTTTATTGGTTCATTATTTGTACAACCACAGCCGCTACCAAACTTACCTTCATACTTAGTCTCTCTCTTTTCAATATCTCGGAATTCTAGATATCTGGCATTTTGTTTACTGGACATAGAAACCTTAATGATCTTAATAGGTAATCTATCTGGGAAATTTTCTTTTTTGATTACCATCTTTATATTTTCCTGGAATGAAACATGTTTATAAGAATAGAATTGTCCAAAATATGATACTAAACCAAATATACGATTTTGGAACTTATCAGTATTTTTTAATATTTTTTTATCTACAAAATAATTTACAAACTCATCATAAAATTCTGGCAATATGGTATATTTATTATTGATATATCCTGAACACATGTTCAATGCTGGTACGATCTCAAAGAAATTATTTACAATAGGAGTACCAGTCAAAAATACTATCTTAATATTTTTAGAACGCATTATCATGTTATAGAACTCCGATGCTACTTTAGATCCATTTGTTATAGAATTGAAAATAGAGTGAGCCTCATCTACTATAATTACTTTGTTTGATAATACACCACCATCTGTACCTTCACTAATGAGTGATGAAGTCATCTGTTTAATAAGATTGGGAGAGTTGGATGAAGCAAATTTATATTCACTCAATGCCTTCTCATTGTTATTAGTAAACTTTTGAATAGTTTTAACAAAATTGTCTTGGAGAGATTTGGGTGATACGATTATTGGTTTGCGACCCTTCTTTCTAAAATATTCACAAATAGAAACGGATATAAGTGTCTTACCAGATCCAACATCCCAATACAATAATATACCTCTAGTGTCTACATTAATCATATGCTGCAATACTACGTTTTGATATTCAAATAATCGACTATCATAATCTTTTTTAATACTTAAAAGTGTGTTCTTTAATTTTTCGGGATATGTAGTAGACTTCATTTTATATAATACAAAATCTATTTATTCACAATTAAATTTGAATTAGTTACTTAGATTTATAACGATGGTACTCACTAACTTGCCCAAGCTTAAGATTAATCAAAACTTAAAATACATTATAGATAACCTCTCCATTCAAAATGAATGTGGAATTATTATTAATATGGTAGATGCAACACTATTCGAATATCTTAATACTTTTAAAATTCCTAGCTGTTACTATCAATGTAATGTTGAATATGTTTACCCTAACTCTATTGATATTTTAGATAAATTGATCAATTGTATTGATGAAGGTGTTTTAAAAGATAAATATAATTCAGTATTCATTCAATTATTAAATCCTAAGGAAAACATTAAACCACACACTTGTTATATTAAAAAAGATGATGAAAATGCTGCACTACCAACCAAAACAAGATGTAGCGATTCTGGATATGATATTACTATTATAAAGGAAAAAAGTAGATCTGGAGAAGCTGTATTGTATGATACTGGAATTAAAATTATTCCACCACCCGGATATAATATCGTTATTAGACCAAGAAGTAGTTTTTATAAAACTGGTTATATGATCGCTAATACTATTGGCACGATCGACACATCTTATAGAAATACATTATTTGTTCCACTCATTAAAATAGATAAATCTAAACCAGATATCGAACTACCCTTTAAAGGATTTCAAATTATTCTAGAAAGATTTAATCATTTCGAATTAGTACAAGACGAAAAAAAATTTATCTATGAAACCCACAGAAATTTAGGTGGATTTGGTTCTACCGATAATAATTAAACAATCATACTATAATTGTCTATTTTTTTTATGTTGATATACTTACCTTGCTCGTTCAAAATATCTTTAATATCATTATTGTGTGTAATAATGAATACCTGGTTATAGTATTCTGTAATCATAGAAACCAACTGATCAATAATACTATGGTTTTCTGTCGAGATGCAACTCATAACCTCATCAATCATCAACATATCAGTATGATTAATAGATGAATACTTCTTCAAAGCAATCTTACAAGCAATATTTAATATCATAGTCTCATACCCTGAGCACGAATTTATAGATATTTTTTTATTATTCTTGATTTGATAAATAGTAATCTTGGTTGCATTATTATACTCAATATCAATATTGAAGTTTGTATACTTATCCAAAATACGATTAGTATGAATTTTTAGTTGATTCAACTTATCATTCATCATCTTGTTCTTAATATTATTATTAGTCAAGATCTTCTTATAAAAATTATATGTTTCAAGTTGCAAGTCCAATGATATAATTTCCTCCATAATCTTTTCATTTCTTTCTATAGATTCAGTTAATGTCAAAATCTCATTACCACATTCAGATATACGTGTCTCTAGTTCATCTATTTTATTTTGTGTGATGGAATTTTTTAATTTCATACCGTCGATCTTATTTTTTAAGTCTTGGTATTTTAAATTATTACTTTCAATAATCTTATTTGATTCAATATTCTTCTGGTTTGATAAATAGTCTTCATGAAGTTTTAAATATTTATTCAATTCATTGTTGATATTGTCATATTCTTCCAACAATATCATTTTAGATATATTAGATTCTTTATCTAACTTCATCTTAATATTAGCCTCAGCATTTTTTTTATAAAGATAATATTGTTTAGTCTCACTCTTCAATTCTTTCAGATTATTTAAATATCCAATAGTGTCGTTTAACTTATTATTAAAATTTAAATTTATCTGATTCTCAATAGATTTGATTTTATCATTAAACTCTTTACTCTTAATACTTAATGTATTCAACTCATTAGTTTTATCTTCGATCAATAAATTGACTTTAGTGTTATTATTTATTTCTTTTATTCTCTTATCAATATTAACAATCTTAGTCTTAAAACTATTAATCTCATCCTTTGCATTATTTATTAATAATTGAGATGAATGCATTTTTTCACTCAACTCCTTATTATCCTTTCTATACTTTTCATTATTGTTCAACTGATTCAATAACTCATTATAGTTAATACCATTGATCAATGATAAAATCAATGGATAATCTGAATTATCTAAGGTTTCAGAATTAATTTTATTGATTATGTATTGTTTAGCATTTTCATAATCAAACCCTTGTTCTCGAATCAGATTGACTAATTCAGTTTTAGAATAATTAACAATAGAAATTTTAGACAAATTATTCTGAATGATAGATTTATAGTTATCTACTATTTTTTCTTCATCAGAAATTTTATTAATCTTATCAATTATGATAATATCATATTTCATTTTTAATTCTTCTAACTCATCCAAACTGTATTTACTTTTTTTAAATAAGTCATTTCGCAATTCAGAAATAGACTTATTACAATTACTTATCTTATTCTGAATAGATTTATATAAGTCACGATACTTGTTAATATATTTATATAATTCATCATCTGATACATCCTTTAAAAGATCGCTGGATATATTATTAGCATAACGAATATGTTTATGCAACTCATTCGTATTATCAATACCCAGTTCGCGTAGATTATTTGAAATATCCAACTCTATGAAATTTATTTCTTTCTCTCTACACTTGTAATCACTAGATTCAGGTAATAATGTTATGTTACATAATAATTTTAAACGCTTCAACTCATTTGCATCAAATTTAATTTCTAACTTATCTAGCTTAGATTTTAATTTAGTTATAATATCACTAGAATCAACTAAATCATTATTTATTTTAAATAATGATCCTACTTTAATTGATTCAAGCTCTTCTTCAAGCTCTTTCAAACTTTCCAAACTAAATAATTTTAGTCCACTCAATTCAGATTTATATGATTTATTATCCTCAATAAGTTTATTCAATCTTTCAGGACTCGACCGATCATATTGAACGATATCTTCATTCAACTTACTTAAAGTATCCTTGATAAGTTTTATTTCAACTTTAGACTCCTTTAAATAATCATCAAAACGATCTAATTTATATAAATCCTTAAATATGGTATATGGATTATTAACCAAAATACCAATATCTTTATTGTTAATACTACTTATTAGTTCAAACTCATTATAGTTACCGATTATCTTATTAAGTACATCACATACTTCCTGTCTACCAACAATAACATTGTTTTCATATCTTAACTCCCAACGAATACGTATTCCACTTTTTAAAGATTTATCAACCTTAATTATTTTTTTCAACACATATTTATTATTGATGGAACATGAAATGTACCCATCTTCAGATACACTATTTAATATATCTTGTTCGTTCACATTAGAGGACTGACCAAACAATACCCATTTAATTATATTGAATATTGAAGTCTTACCAGTGAAATTATCTCCAAAGATTTTGTATAGTCCATTATATCCCAAATCAATTTTATTAACAATATTATTTGAATAACAAAATACATTCTTAAACTCGACCCAGTCCAAGTTCCACTTAGATATAAAATTATCCTTATGATCAATTTTTAATGAAATCGACTTATGAATATTTAATACACTATCCTTATTATCATACTCTAACTCATTTAAAACATCGTTAAAGTATTCTACGGTTGTCTTATCATTAAAAACACTATTACTCTCCAGTTTAGAAATATTATTATAATTATTGCGATATCTTCGATTCACTATAATAATATTATTTTTATTCATGATATCTTCAAATTCTTCAATTAAACTATCATTCTTAATTGAAATCTCATAGATGACATATAATTTTTTCTTAATACCAATAATACTAGTATCAAATACTATCTCATCAGAAATGTATACCTTAAGGAAACAGTAATCATTATGAACTTCATAGTGAATACTTTCAAATGTATCCAAATCCCATAACAAGAATCCATGATTGTAAATACTCTCTCCAATATTTTGCTGGATCAATGATCCTGAATATGCAACATTAGATTTAAGTTTTTGATACTTATGAATATCTCCCAACAATAATAAATCAAACTCTCCAAATGAATCAATAGTTATATTGGATGTAATCAAATTTTCATTACATAATTTAGAATCATTGATAGTACCATGGTATAGTTGAATATGTTTATAGTTATCCATACGCGCCATCTTTAATATCTTATCATCCTTAAGAGCTGAAATACCTATCAATAGATTATTAAACCCATATATACCTGTTTCGTTCAGATGGAAGAAATTATCACATTCGAACGAAGATTCTATCCAATCCAAATTATTACTTTCCATATCATAATCATGGTTTCCTGTTATTACAATAACTGGAAATAAACTAGTTAACTCATGTAATAAATAATTCCATAGTTTTAAACTAGAAGACTTCTGGGAAGTCTTAAAATGAAAAATATCTCCACAGATAACTATTAAACTAGATTCTTTAATATTTTTAACCATATTGATTAAATTATTAAATACTTCATAATATTCAGTATAACGATCAATACCATTTTTTTGTGTAGTGTAACGAATATGTAAATCAGCCAAATGTATGATACGTTTAATATCAGATGTATTGGTTAATTCCTTTACAATAACATTACTTTTAACAACTGTACTTTTTAATACACAGTTCAACATAGAAATTATAGTTTCATTAGGATGGTGTAATAGAATATATTCTTTTAGTTTATCTATCAATAATTCCTTTTTATATGATTTAGGATCACGTATATTAAAGTGATAAGCCAATCGATATAACTCTTTATTTTTAATTAAAAAATCTTCTTTGACAACATTATCCTTTGGTATCAATGTTTCAATACACAAAATATTATTTATGCGTTCAAAAGCATTATCAGTATTATAAATAATGGTTCCATTTATTAACTTAGTCTCAAAATTATCCTCGAAATGTTTTTTGATTGCTGAAATCATCGCATCTTTTTTTAATGATGAACTATTAATGATACGCAATCTAGGTAATATAATTTTTAATGTTTTCCACAACAATACATCCAAAATTATACTAATATCATTATGTGTGTCAAAATATAATTTTATGTTTTGACTTATTTCATCTTTAGTCTGTTTGGGGTCAATATTACAAATCTTTATTAATTTTGAAAGCTCAGAAT
>JACCDJ011261392.1_pt1 | contig 43986 bp, 50 predicted proteins | sample 7444481 | NCBI WGS metagenome assembly JACCDJ01 (sample SAMN15323435, study PRJNA562643) | freshwater metagenome | isolation source: river surface water | place: USA:Blue River Watershed | collected 2017-08-15
TAAACAGTTTGTTCATGTGCGGTAATTTAGGCGATCCAATAATTGCACAAGACTGCTTAGAAATATTTCAATACTTGCGTGAAACAAATCCAGCAATTAGATTGAGTATGCACACTAACGGTAGTGCGAGGAATGTGCAATGGTGGCAAGCCTTGGCCAAGGTCAATGTCAAAGTTACTTTTGGTATCGATGGTAGTCTTCAAATTACTCATAGTGCTTACAGGATAGGAACTGATTTAGATAAAATTTTAGAAAACGCCAGAGCATTTATTACCGCAGGCGGTGAAGCACGTTGGGATATGCTGGTGTTTGGACACAATGAACACCAAGTAGAAAAGTGCAGACAACTTAGCGAAGAGCTTGGGTTTGTAGAATTTAGAACAAAACACACCAGCAGATTTAGTGAAGATAGTTTTACTGTGTTAGATGACTCAGGCAAACCCACTCATGTTTTACTTCCTACAGAAACCAGCAAAGCAATGATAGCCAAAGTAAAACAAGCACAAGAGGATTATCTACCAACAATCAGTTGTAAGGCACAACAAAGCCAAACACTCTATGTTAGCGGCAATGGAAATGTTAGTCCTTGCTGTTGGTTAGATTTAGAATGGTATCTACCCAACCATAAATCAAGGATAGATTACATGGGCAAAATAGGCGAGTACCCAAACCTAAACACACAATCATTTAAGGAAATTTTTGACAGCGGATTTTTTAATAAAATACAAAACTGCTGGACAGCAAATGGTCTGCGTGAATGTAGCAAACAATGTGGCAAATTTAATAAGATGGGGGCTCAGTTTGAAAATTGATTTAGAACATCTTCACTATTGGATGTGTGCTGTCCGAGAAAGCAAAGATCCTAAGCGCACACTAGATGCGTTCTGGCAAGGTCAACTACAAAGCAAAGAATGGCTTATTGATTGTTTAGATGAACATGTCTATGCCGGTAGTAGTGTTGATATCCATGGCGGGTGGGTTGGCGTCTTGGCTAGTATGTTATTTCAAAGCAACATACCTATTACTAGTATACGAAGTATTGACATAGATCCTGATTGCGAATCTATTGCCGTTATGATGAATAAAAAAGAAGAAATAGAAGGACGCTTCCGTGCAGTAACAGCAGACATGTGTTCTATACGAAGTGATGCTGATATTATTATCAATACAAGTTGCGAACACATTACACAAGATCAATATGATTTGTGGTTAAGCGGTCATCCCAATAACAGTTTACTAGTTCTCCAAAGCAATAATTATAACATTCCAGAGCATGTTCGTACTGCTTGCGACTTAGAACAATTCAAAGAACAATGTTGCATTAATGTGCTTTGGGCTGGAGAACTAGACCTTCCTTTATATAAAAGATTTATGGTAATCGGTAAAAAATGAAACCTATAAAAATTGTTTCTACACAAAAAGAAAATATTCTAGAGATACGCTGGAATCCCAACAATCTCTGTAATTTTAATTGTCGATATTGTTTTCCTTATAACAATACAGGAGAATATAAGAGTCCAAAAGATTTAGATTTAATCGTAAATAACTTTAATTTTTTACTAGAGCAATATAAAGAGAAACTAGGTAAGACAAGAATACATCTTAAAATTGCTGGAGGCGAACCCAGCCTATGGAAGGATTTAGACACATTCACTCATCGAATAAAACAATCTAACGATGTCTATGTTACATTAATAACTAACGGTTCTAGAACTCTTAGATGGTGGAAAGAACATGGACAGTTATTTGATAACGTTCATCTAACACACCATGTAGCTCAAGCTGATATTGATCATACAATGGAAGTTGCAGATACTATGTATGAGTTTGGAAAAAAGATTACTGTTAAAGTTCTCATGGATTTAGAAGATTGGGACAAATCTGCATCTGCTGTTGAATACCTAAAAACAAATAGCAGAAATAAGTTCATGATTCAAGTAGCTGAAGTTATTGAACCAGAAACTACAAGTATTTGGAATATTAGAGAAATAACTAAAGCAGATTTAAAATATACAGAAGATCAAAAGAAATATCTAAGTAAAGGATTGCGTAGACTTCCAGGACTTATGTGGTTATGGAAAAACCGAAATCTAATAACATCAGGAGAAATTCGCCTGTATGAAAGTGTTGCCACGTTAGACGATGGCTCAACACTAAAAGCAAAATCTGAAACTTATATTAACAAGAATTGGAATAACTTTAAAGGATGGGACTGTAATATAGGTATTGAAGGAATTTACATCGATTGGACTGGTGAAATTAAAGGTTCCTGCAACGAATATATATACGGTTTAGATTTTTATTACAATATTTTAGATCCTGAATTTACAAAAAAATTTATTCTAAATCCAGTTCCAGCGCGATGCACAAAATTCAATTGTGTTTGTACACCAGAGACGCATATTAGTAAAACTAAGATTTAATCTTAGTTAAAGGAATATCTGCGGAACATGTACACCAGTCTCTAGTGCATATAACGGGTTCGCTAGGAGCAACGAAGGTGTCTTCATATATGTTGCCTAGACTACCACCAACTCTACAAGTTGCACGATGCACTTCCCCATCCCAGTTTATCATGAGGCTTTCGAGACCGGCATTACATGTCCAGTCTTTATATTTGTTTAAATGCAATTTAATGACATCATTCGAGTGAATAACTTGTGTATCATCAATAACGCAGTTGCCTTGTACTGTAGCATCTTGTTCTTTGATCCAGTGTAAATCATCTGGATGATATCGCATATCATCGAACAAATCGTGGTCACCTTCGGTCCATCGTATACGACGTACTGTATTAGGAATTTGTTCTTGATTTAGAACTTCTCTCACAATCTTAACAGGAATCATGTGATCGTGGTGTGCCATAATTTGTCCTATTAATTTTATGTTAGTCATGTCTGCTAGTTTGCGAAGTGTACTAGAGATACGCATCCAGTCGTATTCGAAATGAATACTAAACACATATTGATCGACAGGCAAGACTTGATAAAACTCAAACGGTCTAGTTCCGTTAGTTGTTACACTAATCCATTGTACACCTTTAAATTTGGCATACCTAACTAACTCATCAAATTTTGGATGTACACAAGGTTCTCCGCCTGTGAAACTTAAACGTATAGGCTTGCCTAGAGTCACTAATTTATCTACAGCAGATTTAAGAATTTCTATATCAGTATGCGGACTAGAATTATCGTGTATAGCACTAGGGCAATAACTACAGTCGTAGTTACACCTCTTTCCAATATTCCACTCAACTTTAATACTATTTTGATGAGGCCAGCGACTAGTTACTTTATGCATGTTGAAAATACTTTTTGATTGTGTGCTATAGCATTTATAACATCTTGGTTAGTTTTAAAACCACTTTCTTTTAAATTTATTTTTGCAACTGGTATCATCCCAAGAGATAATTTATCAAATTTCAAAGGATAATTTTTGTACCAAATATTAAATTGTTCTAGTCTATAGTTGTAAACTGTATCGGGTGTGCTAGGGCCAAATTTAATTGCAAAGTCTGCTTTGTAATATCTTAGAGGCTTAACGTTGTGATTTCCAACAATAACATCTTTGTCTTTGAATACGTCTAGCAAAGGTTTTCCAACTTCACAGTAGTTAATATAAACAGAACCAAATTCCCATTTAAATGTAAAGTAATCGTAATCTTGATCTTCTAAATCGTATCTAGGACTTTGATATGTGCAAACTAATTCAGGGTAAAGATTATCTCGAGTGAAATGTTCAAGTTCATGTATCAGCACATTAAAACGATCAATTGATTGTTTAACATTATCAGGAGAATTATTATAGAAAACTGTTCCTATATCTACATCTCCTCGAAGATTTTCAAAAAACTTATGTAGATAGTTTAAATCGTCCTGTCCAGTAATTTGTTTATTTTTAATTGTGTTTGGTGCGTAATTGTTTACTACGTCAATGTGTGTTTGTATTTGTTCAATAAATGTGTTAATATCTTTACCGCCAAAACCTTTAAAACGATCAATCTCGTACAACGGATAATTTTTATCGATTTCGTCGGCCCACTTTTTAGCTATACTAGTATTTTCTATTTCAAAAACTAGTTTAAGATTTCCAGTATCTCCTAATTTCAAAATAAATTTTTTCATATAAATGTTTTGAATTCTGGAGTAACGTCTTCAAATGATTGATCGCGAGAGTTGTCTAATCTACGATTAAATTCTATACAGTCTTGCCATTTGTCGCTTTGATCTCTTGAGTTAAGATAATTTATGTTATCTTGAATTTGTCCTAGTGTGTAGTCTAATAACCTAGGATGTTCTTTTACTAGTTTAAAATCTTTAACACGATAACTGAGTTCTTGTAATCGCTGGATAGCCAGTACCTTTAGTTTAGGTGGTAACACTTGAGCTGATAGTACCTTTGGATATTCAACTCTGTGAGTATGAAATACAATGCCAAGATTATCTAAGAAATATTCACAAATCTTATCTAATACTAGTACATTACTTACTTGTACAGTTACAGCACCAACAATACGACTAATGTTTGGAATTGTTTGTATCTGTTTAATGTTGTTTATTAATTCTGCCCAACTAGCGTTACCTCTGATATATTCGTAACTAGATCCAATTCCGTCTATACTAACATTAACTGCAACACTTTTAAATTTTGGCCAGTATTCCCAGATAGTACGATTACTTTTTCCTAACATGGTTAGATTAGTTGCATACTTGATTTCTATTTGATCACCGTATGGTGAAAGCATATCTAAGATGCGATAATGCTGAGGATCCATCAATGGTTCGCCACCAGCGAATTCTACACGTCTAAAATAAGGCAATAATTTTTCTAAACTGGCCCACCACTCTGGATTATCTTGGAATTTATCCAAGTGCGGTTTGTTTTCTAAATTGTGTTCTTCAACGATGGCGTACATAATGTTGCCTTCTTTCTTGTAGAACTCTTTAACTTCACTCCAATCGTTCCAACTAGTACTGTCCATTGGATGACACATACGACATTTTAAATTACACAAGTTGTTTAGTTTAAGTTCCATTGTAGGAATCTCAAACGGCATTATTTCTTGTAGAGGAGTATTAGGATATAAGTTTATACGTGCTTCAGGGATCTTACCAGAAATATGTCGCATACGTAAACTTTCAACACCTTGATCCTCTAGACTAAAACACGGTTCACATTCTGGAGGTCTTTCGTCATTCAATACTTGTCTGCGTATTCTACGCATAGTGGCGTTATTCCAAATTTCCTCTAACGGTTGCTTGTCAATAAAGCCAACAGGATGACTACGACAGCAGGCACAGATGGCACCGTCTTCTCTAGTTGCTAGTCCTGTAAAAGGATGCATACAAAAAGTTTTACTTGTTTTGTTCAATTGCCCACTCTCGTTCTTTGCACCAAAAACATTCTCCGCATACAGGAACAGTTGTTTTGTGAGGATCATAGTTGGTGTAATCTATATTTTCAAAAGTTCCTTCACAGCTTCGTGTATTATTCCATAACCACAGGATATCTAAATTTTTGTATTGCTTATAGACCCAATCTTTCTGTATAAATCTAAAAGGATGTATAGCCCATCTTCCCATATGCTTCAATAAGGAAAGATGTTTGTTATCTTCTGATGGATCGATGTCTCTTGTAGACAGTCCTTTAAACTCTGTATCTTTGGGGTTACGTGTTACTGCATTGTAATAAGCATCTATATTATGTTTATGACAAATATATTCCGCATAGGCTCGTTGTTGTATGTTATCGCCGCTGACTAATTTTCCATATTCGTCTATCATTGTACGGCCCTTATCTCCCCACTCAAACTCCGGTGCAATAAAATTAACATGTCTTTCAAAATTAATCTTCATAAACTCTTGTATTATTGACATCCACACTCTTTTAGAATCTTCAGTCTGCCAAGGTTTAGTTTTCCAGCATCGTATGTGGCTTATAATATGTACAGTGATATGACCTATATGATTTTCCCTCATGTGATTACAGAGAAGATATGCTAAAAGAGCACTGTCCGCACCACCACTGACACTAATAGCAATCTGTTTCCAACTTGGATCAAATGGTATTTTTATACCGTCAATTTCAAAGTGATTCATTTTCTAAATATCTAATTAGCGGGCTCACCCCAACAGGTTGTCCGTCTTGTAATGCAAGGTAAATGCTCTTTGTTGGTGTTAGGTTAAAATCCTTGCACACCTTGTAATATCTATTTCCGTGTGTTTTCCAAAGATAATCAACAGAAAAGTTTCGAACAAAGTGTAGCCCTATCATAGCAAGTGCCCGATTATTCATTTGAAAGTCATTCATTATTGTAACACTATCGGGTTTAGTTTGTCTAGTCCAGCGCAAACCAATTCTATTCCATCCTAAACCAAGCCCTTTGCTAAGGCTAATGCCAACGCTTTTAATAGCAGGATGATCAAAGCAAAAAATAACATCTCTACAACAGGTAATCCACGCACCGTCGATATGTACGTCAATGCCTTTTTTATCTGACTCATATAAAATTTCCTCCATGTTTAAATGAGGTGCCCCAATACTAGGAAACGGCATGGCTACGATTAAAGGTATTCCCGGAATTAGCGATCCTACATCTTTGGTAAATGCTAGTCCTAATCTTTCGTGATATCTATAGTCATTTCGTAAGACTTGTACAGGACCTTGCATATAAACATTATCAATAAATTGTGTACAACCATTAATAATATCTACTCTAGTAAAGTTGTCAAATCCTGTAAGATTGTTTAACTTAGAATTAAAAATCCAATTGGACACTTCTTTTTTAAAGTTAGTATAAACCTTATCAGTAATATCCTTATCTAAATTGCCAGACAACACATCTTGTATAGACTTTTCAATTTGATTGTCAGACAATGGTTGGGGGCGTTCTACCTCCAAAAATTCTGATGTGTAGTTGGTGGCTATTTTTAATCGTTCCATGAAATATTTACCCTATAAACTGCGCATATAAATATTTCATGGAACAAACACAAAAAGTATTTTGGCTTCAGCCTGAAGATACACAATTAGGAAATTGGCAAAAACAAATCACAGATCTGACTGGATCTCCTAGCTTCTGTGTGTTGCCATGGATACACTTAGCAACACGCCCAAACGGTGACATGCGTATTTGTTGCGTTGCCAATGCTTCAGGTGCAAATTCTGGCGATTATGAAGTTGGGCTGGTTAAAATGGAAAATGGAGAGCCTGCAAACTTTGGACATGATTTACCTACTGAAGCATTTAATAACGATTACATGAAAAGTGTTCGTAAGACTATGTTAGCAGGCGAAGTTCCTGCGAGTTGTTTAAAATGTTACGAAGAAGAACAACAAGGTATAAGCAGTAAAAGAATATGGGAAACAGGTACTTGGTATCTACATGAACAGTTAGATATTCAAGAACTGATTAGAGAAACCCAAGAGGACGGATCAGTTCCTCATAAGTTGCAATATTTAGACTTAAGGTTAGGCAATACTTGCAATTTAAAATGTATTATGTGCAGTCGACATGATAGTAGTATGTGGGTGCCTGAGCATAAAAAAGTTTATCCTTTATTCCAAAGTCCGTTAATTAAAAAACAGTTAGATTCTCGAACAGATTACTTTGATAATCATTGGCACGAAAATCCTGCATTTTGGGAACAAATATACGATCAAATTCCAAATATTAAACAGCTTTATTTTGCTGGTGGTGAACCGTTATTAATTAAAGAACATAAAACATTTTTACAAGAAATTATTCGTCGTGGTTATGCAGATAAAATTAGTTTGCGATATAACACTAACGGAATATTAGTCAGTGACGAAATAATTGATATATGGGAACAGTTTAAAAAAGTTAAAGTTGGTATTAGTTTAGACGGATTATCTGAACGTGTAGGCTACATTAGATACCCAACAGACTTTGCTACCGTTGAAAAGAATTTATGGCGGTTAGAACAGACCAGCGACAAGATACAGACTAATATAGCATTAGCAGTACAGATATTGAATATAAAACATATTCCAGATTTTATTAAATGGAAGGTAACCAGCGGATTTAAAAAATTAAATTTTGATAAGAATGCCGCAGGACATACTGTAGGTGGCGGCCTCTGCGGAGTACACTTGTTATGGATACCAACATGGCTAAGCCTTCGTGTACTACCCAAGGAAGATAAACAAGAAGTTCACAGACTATTTCAAGACTTAAAACAATGGCTATGGGATAATCATACACAGGACAAAGAATTTTGGGAAACTAATCCATATGGATGGTCTAGATGGGAAAGCATTTTAAAATGGATGGACGCTGAAGACCATACTAATCTGTTACCTGACTTTCGTGAATACATTAATGTAATGGACAAGCAAAGAAATACAGATTTTAAACAAATTTTTCCTGAACTAGCGCATTTATTATAATGATAGAAAAACAATCTTTTTCAGTTCCTTTAACTATGATAGAGCAAGCGAAAAATTCCTTGCCAGCTGTTGATTTTAGATTAAGTCTTAATAAGCCAACAGGAAATTTTTTTTACGATCCTTGGGAGATTAAAGATGAATTTAAAAATACAGTTTGGGAACAAATATTAAAAACTTTACCAGGACCAATAGGCGAAGCAAGAATAATTGAGTTGAAACACGGTACTTGTTACATGAGTCATTGCGATATAGATGATAGATATCATCTAAACATAGAGGGACAATATTCTTTTTTAATCGACATTGATTCTCAAAAAATGTATCCAACAGTAGCAGACGGTAGCTGGTATACAATCAATACTGGAAAAAGACACGTAGCTGCAAATTTTGGATCTGTCAAAAGAACTCAGTTAGTTGTAAGACAGTTACTCAATAAAAATAATTTAAAAAAAATACTTAAAGTAAAAATAACACCAATATGTGAAAATCCTAGATTTGAATTTGATGATATTGTAAGCCCATGGTTGCACAGTATGAATAAAAAATGCATGATATCAGATTTTACAGTATTAGAGGATAGTGTAGAGTTTAATCTAGAACAGGATCATTTAGAAGATTTAAATCTATTTCCTGTAGACAAATTTAAAATAATTGTAGAAAAATGAATCACGTTTTATTCTTTTCATTAACTGGTAAGAGATGGGAGCGTCCATTATGGCCTCACCGTGTAGCTAGTTTTCTTAGGATGAATGACTGGGATGCCGAAGTAATAGATTTTACAGCATTTTGGAAGTTAGAAGAGCTGCAATCATTAGTTCGGTCTCGCACATCTACTAAGACTGTTATGTTTTGCTTTGGTACAGCATTTTTAAATCCGTGGAGTCCTTACTTAAATGAATTTATATCATGGCTTAAAAAAGCATACCCAACTATACCAGTTGTTGTAGGCGGAAATAATGCCATGGTCACACCAGCAGAGAATGTAGATTACTGGGTAGACAGTTACGGAGAAAATGCTGTACTTGCATTATGTAAACATCTTATAGGAACATTAGGAGCCCCTTTACTAACAGATCCAGCATTTTTTGGAAGTAAAAAAGTTATCAGGGGACTTTACCATTATCCTAGCGCACCTTTAGACAACTATTTGGTAGATTACGAAACTCGAGATTTTATGATGCCATGGGAATGTCCTCAAATTGAAACAGCCCGTGGTTGTATGTTTAGTTGTAGTTATTGCAACTTTCCTATTATAGGACAGGCAAAAGATGTCAGTGTCAGCAAAGAAGAATTTAAACATCAAATGCAAACGGGCTACGAGAAGTGGGGTATAGTCAATTGGCGTGTAATGGATGAAACATTTAACGATCGTCCTGAAAAGTTACAGAAGTATGCAGAAGCGGTTGATGAGTTAGGATACAATCCTTGGATATGCGGATTTGCTAGAGGAGACTTAGTTGTTAAACATAAAGAGCACTGGGACACTTATATTAGATTAGGTTTCCTTGGACACAGCATGGGTATTGAAACTTTTAATAGAGATGCTGGGAAACTTGTACGCAAAGGTATGGATCCAGACAAGTTAAAAGAAGGTCTTTTAGAATTTCAAGCATATACAGATATTCATGCTCCTAAAAGATATAGAGCAAACATTCAAATGATCTGTGGCATACCTGGAGAAAGTGCAGAGTCTTGGAATGATTCGTTACAATGGCTTAACACACATTGGCTACGACAAAGCGCCAGCGCACACATTTTAGAAGTTCCTGACTACGACGAGTCCCTTACAAATCAAAGTCGATTTACTAAAGAACTAGTAAGCAACGGTCTAGTTAAACTTGAGGCTAGACAAAATCCTGGATATGAAGTTTCTAAAGATAGTAGTGGAAAAGTTGTTTTTAAATCTACAACCCCACGCGGCGGCGGAGTTGGCAGTACACGAAATGATATTGTAATTTGGAAACATAATACAATGGATTGGTATCAAGCCGAAGCACTGGTAAAAGATTTTTACTCTGATAATGGTTTTTCTGGACGCAGAGGATGTAACCCGTTTTTAACTGATAGATTATTTGCGTACTACGAAACAAATAGATATGAAGATGTATACGAACATAATATATCTGACATTGAAACTAGCGATGATAAATTTCAACAACAAGTACAATCGTATATTGATAAAAAATTAAACTGGAGTAAACATGTCTAATTGGAGTTATTACTATAAGTTAGATATTGACGGAACTCCTACTAGTTCTAATCTTCTTTATGTTCCTACTGTTAATCCCGAACAAACTGTTATGTGTATGCACTACACAACTGATAAGACTTACAGAGATGACGATCAAATTATTAGTGAAGAACTTCTTCAATGGTTTTTTGAAAGAGAAGTTAAGTTTTTAAATTTATTATCAGAACTAAAAACAACTCCTGAGGTTTACGATGTTGACTTTAAAAATAGAAAAGTATTCATAGAGTGGAACAAGGAAACACTTTCTCAAATAATATTTGATAAAACAAGAAACTTAGATTTGGAATTACCTGATTGGAAACAACAAATCAAGGACTTTTTACATTCGACTAAAAATAATAAGTTTTATAAAATGGCCTTGTATCCTCATTGTTTTTATATTTCAAAAAATAACTGTTTAAAATCGATTGATTATTACTCCGTTGTTCCATACGAAGAACGATTTATTGAAAGAAAAGTTATTGAAGGTATTATAGGAAAAGACGGAGCGTATAGGTTTGACGAATCAACTGATGCCAATGGGTACATAGATTTTAAACAATTTTTTGAAATAACTGTAACACGGCATTTAACTAGGTACTGGCCTTCTAGTATATTTGCTGATACATTTAATGAATTATATGCGTAACTGGGATTTTATTATTGACAACTTAATTAACGGTAGTGATGTTACTGTTGATCCTGCACGTTGGAATTTAGGTAATCCAGAATATAAAAAGATTTTAGACTTGTGGACTAAGGCTAATTTTAATTTAGACTGTATTAAATGGACAAATTATTATCCTTCAACTAGTTTCTCAGACGATGTCGTTAATAATGTGGCTCAGGAACTGAATTTAAAACATGTACATAGGGCATGGATTAGCAAAATTGATCCAGGTTACATGGCACCGTGGCATTGGGATATAGATGATAACGAAACAGAATATTTAAAGTTTGGTTCTATTAAACGCTATACAGTTATAATTAAACAAATGGCAAAAGGTCATTTATTAATTGTTGGCGATGACTATTTTTATAACAAACCTACAGATACTATAATTAAATGGGAAAACTATAAAGAGTGGCATAGTAGTTCAAATGCAGGCATGGAGCCAAGTTATTTGTTTCACATATTAGGATGTTAAATGTTTGCTTTTGAAGACCTACATACTATTCAAATTGAAATAACAAATAGATGCCAAGCCAGTTGTCCTATGTGTTTAAGAAACATACACGGCGGAATAGAAAATCCTTCTTTAATTTTAACAGATTGGACATTGGAAAGATTTAAAAATACTTTCACGGACGAAGTGATTTCACAGATAAGTTGCATTAATTTCTGTGGAGATTTTGGCGACCCTATTATGAACAACAACCTAATAGATATGTGTTCTTATATCAAAGATAAAAAACCTAGTACAACTGTTTATATTAGTACAAACGGTTCAGCACATACTGTTGAATGGTGGAAATCTTTAGCTGACTCTTTACCGAAGGATCATGTTGTAATATTTGCATTAGACGGACTCAGTGACACCCATAGTCTTTATAGAGTTGGCACTAGTTATGAAATGATTATTCGTAATGCAAAAGCATTTATAGATGCAGGAGGCATTGCCGAATGGATGTTTATTAGATTTGCACACAATCAGCACCAAGTAGACGAAGCAAAAAATATTTCCAAACAACTAGGATTTACAAAATTCACTACAAAGGATAGTAAGCGATTTGGAAAAACATATCCAGTATTAGACAGAAAAGGTAATATTACATACTATCTAAATCCTCCGTTAGACAGTACAATCAAACCTGTTGAGTTTTTAGATCTCAAAGATTATAAACAATGGAAAAATGATGTTACATGTTTTACATTAGATTCTAAAGAACTGTATATTGATGCTAATGGATATCTAATGCCGTGTTGTCTTATTGGTTCTTTTTTATATGCCAACTACGATGTTAACTTGTATAAACGATACGGAGTCATAGACGAAACTAGTATTACTAGTATTGCCAGAGAAGTTCAGTTAGAAGTATTTTCTATAATTCAATCTTTAGGAGGACTTGATTCTCTTGACTCTAAGTTACATTCTGTAAAAGATATTATGAGCACAGAAGTATGGCAAACATTACTTCATACTAAATGGAATGAAAAAAGTTCTTCTGCTTGTAAAATACTTTGCGGAGGATCTTTTATTAAGATTGACGAGCAGCTTAATCGTGCATCGTAACTTGTAAAGTATATCTAGTTTTGTAACTAATATTAACACAGCCGTGTACAATCATAGGATCTGACCATTCGTACACATCGCCTGCTTTATAGTTCGCACTAATTTTATCGTCCCATACAAAAATATGTCCTGGATGGTAGTCCTCTAAAAACATAGTGTATCTTACAGGATTATCTACTTCAACTAGATGCGGATCAATATGCATGGCCTGCATTTCACCAGGTAATAATTTTACAAACCACCAATGGCATTCTTTTCGTTTTTTAGGAAATTCAGGCAGTACAACTTGAAAGTCTTGCATGTCTTTGCTTCTAGCATTAAATTGATGAAACATTGGACTGTTTTTAGAATACACCGGCCTTGCCATTTCCTTATATTCTTCTAACAGCGGATGCCCAGTCCAACGCTCGGGTTGCCACACTGGAGTAAAATCTCCTTCGTGCGATTGCAAATGATTCATTAATTCTGGAGTTATCCAGTTTGCATAATTGCCGATATATTCCATTAGTAACTATCCAAGTGATCTATTCCTAGCTTCTTGCGGAACTCGTCTGTGAACTTACCATCAATACGTAGACTATAACTTTGTTCCATGATACGTTCGCCACCGTGCCAGTCAACATCGTTCCACCATGCCGCACGACAGTTCAAGTATGTCTTATCCTTAGACTCTGGATCCCACAAGTAAAAAGCCTTCTTAGTATTAGGGCGTATGTGTATAAATTCATTACGATGGGGCTTGATTACATTAACGCCGTTTTTAGCATCTAGGTCTCTATGTTCGAACGGAATTCCGTCTGCTTCACAATGAAAGAATATTACACGACCAATGTCTTGGAATATAGTTCCAACCATACTTTCTACCCATTTGACTGTTTCTGGAAAGTATTGTGCCTCAGGTGTAAGTCTACGTGGTGCTGTACGATCGTCCCAAGAACCTTCTTCCCAAAGATAATAGTAAATGTAAGGATCGTAGGCGCCCATGGCCATTTTTAAATATCTTGTAAAAATATTTCTTTCTTGAAAGTTTTTAAAGTCTTTAGGCATTAATTTTATACCAGCTTGTTTAATAGGACTATCATCTGGTAATAGCATAAATTCTTCCATAGCTTGATAGATAGGTTTCCAGTTTAAGATGTAACTCATATTCTCAAACGTGAATCCTGGCGCCATCCACGTGCCTTCTTTAGCATATTGCCGTGCCAAGGCAAAGCCCGTTAATATTTCAGGCTGTAGTTTTTCAAACTGGGACATGTCTATGTATGTCTCCATATTGAAGTATGGTTTATTGTTGATGCCGTGTATCATATTTTCTTTGGTACTTTTCTGGTACTGTGTCATATAATGGTAGATTTTTATTTACAAGACCATCGCGTAGTATAACTTGATGTACTAACGGCGAAACAGGTTTGCCTGGCAACATATCTGCCCAAGACTCTGTTTGATCTTCTTCTAAGTCAATAGTTCTTACATCTGGCCATTGTATTATTTTAACTAGAATTCCATTAATTAACAACGGATAATGCACTCTTATTCCATTAGTTGGATCGTATTCATACTTCCAATTTTTCTTTTTACAAACATCTTTAACTTTTTCAATCAGCTCAGACAAATATACTTTTTCTTCTCCAGGATGTCTGCCTATATCTGTTCCTACTCTTATTCTGTATTGATTACAAATACCGTTTCCAAAACGCTGTATTTCTTCTAAGCAATATTCTAGTTGAGAAATAGTTTCTAAAGTATAGCTAATATTTTTAATTTTCATTCCTAGCTTTACTAGATTTTCTATACCTTCCATTTGTTTTTTACGAACTGTGTGTCCTTGATAATCAGGATGATTTAAACCAATGGTCCAAAGTACCTTAGGCATATTTGCAAATTGTTTTGCATAATCATAGTCTGCAAGATATACTCCATTGGTTAGAATCATAATCGCACGAGGTTTGCCTGGTAGCGATTGTATAGCTTTACAAAGCTCTGGGAGGTCTTTTCTAGTAGTAGGCTCTGCACCCATAAGTGCTACATTGTAGCCATCGTCATCCCAAGACTTAACAATTTCAAGTATATGATCTAATGATGGATCTTTACTCATGTTATCAGGAATTTGATAACAATGCGGACAATTTAAGTTACACCTATTTGTTATATCTAGACAATAAGTTGTATTTTCTGGTTTAGGATATTTGTAGTTAATATAAAAATCAGCATTGGGTTCTACAAGATGCTCTGAATCTCCATGCCATTTACATTTTTTACTCAGCCATATTTGCCCATCGCGTTCAAAAAGAACAGCTGGCACGTGTCTGTAGCAATGTTCACAAATTGATGTTGTATCGTGTATTTTATTCATGTCTATATTTTTTAGGAACTGTGTCATACAACATTTGTCCTTTATTCACTGCTTGGTCTCTTAAAATAACTTGATGTAGTAACGGACTCATAGGCTTACCGGGAACAATACTGGCCCACGATTCACTTTGTACTTCCTCTAAGTCTATTGTCCGAACATCACACCACTTAATAAATTTATGCTCGATTCCGTTTATCCGAACGGCAAAGTGTGTGCGATTTCCGCCTTCGTAGTCCGGTTCCCATGTCCACCCATTATCTCGACAAAACTTTTCAGCAACTGACACTAACTCAGATAAGTACAGTTCTTTGAAGTCACCTTCTGGAACACGACCAATTTCAACCCCTAATTGTATTCTAGCATTGATTTTAAACTTCTGTACTTCGTGCATTACATCAGTTAATTGTTCTAAGTTGGCTAATGTGTAAGTTAGTGTCTTTACATCTAGTCCTAGTTTAAAACAATTTTCTAAACCTATCATTTGTTTATCTCGAATTTGTCCACCGTTGTAATCAGGATGATTAAGTCCAAATGTCCATTTTAATCTAGGAATACCTTGGAATCTTTTTACGTATTCCCATTTTGCCAGGTATACCCCGTTAGTAACTATTATAATATTTCTTGGCTTGCTGGGTAGGGCATGTATAGCTGTTACTAAGTCGGCAAGATCTTTCCTTACTGTAGGCTCAGCTCCTACTAGACTAATTGGATAACCATTGTCCGGCCACGATTGTATTTCTGATAATAGATAATCGATACTTGGATCTTTACTATTATTGTCTGGCATTTGGTAACAATGCGGACAATCTAAATTACAACGATTAGTTATATCTAACCAATAGGAGCTTGGCCTACGTTTTTGGTATTGTTGACCTTTATAAAAATTTGTGCTAATATCTAAAATTGCTTCTTGATATCCGTGTTTTGGACAGGTTTTACCTAACATCATTTTGCCGTCTTTTTCAAATCGTTCAGCCGGTATATGACGATAGCACGTTTCGCATAGAGAAATAGTTTGGCTTGTCATATTATGTTGTTGGGCACCTAGTTAATGATAATTAAAGTTATGCAATACGAATACTACTATAACAATGTTCCAGGCCACGGGCTTTGCAGGAATAATCTTATTTACACTAGTTTGATCAGTACCGATAAAAAAATATTTGTACAATGGTATCATAATGATACTGAGTATCACCAAGGACAAAATCAAATTGTAGATCCATCCCAAATGGAGGAAAAATGGCTGCGTGAAGTTAACTATCTTACTCAAATGCGTAATGCTTTTCCTGAACTAATACCTAAAATAACCAAGATAGATTTAGAAGCGAAAAAAATCTACTTAGAAGTGGACGGTCCTGACTTTTGGGAAATGGCGGGATGTGATGTAGAAAACTATAGCAAAGTGTTGCCGGACTGGCAGGATCAAATGCTTGAAATTATTAAAGCACACAAATCTTTAGGGTTACACAAATACAGTATGCATCCTTCAAGTTATTTTGTTGTAAACGGTAAACTAAAAAGCATCAATTATTTTTTTACCTACAGAAGTAGCGAACCTAATATTTCTATCGCTGACGTAGAAAGTCACATATATTCATCTAGACAACATGAAATGCGTAAACATTTAGATTCGTTAGGAATTGATTGGAATACTCCGCAACCTTGGTCTGTATTTGATACGCTGTGTTGGGAAAGTTTTAGATCAAACTATCCTGCTGATTTTATCGAGAAGGCCAAATGTATAAAGTAGTATTGTGGTCAGAAGAACTAGATTTGACTGATTTTTACAGGCTCGCTCAAGCTAGGGGATTTTTAAACAATGCAAGTCAAAAAGCAATGATTGATTGTTTCCGCAACGAAAAACATTGGCAAGTTTGGATTTTGTTTTATAATGATGTTGCCGTAGGTAGTGTAGCAGCACATAGTTTTCCAGAAATGGGAGAAGATGCATATCGTATTGCTGCAAGGACCTGTGTATTTACAGACCTATTACCTACAAACACCTTAAGGACTAAAAATCAGATTGTTACACATCAGCATGTTACTAGCCAATTTTTAATTCCTACTTGTATAGAGTGGTGTCCGCCTTGGGCAAATTTATATATTACTAGCAATGAAAATGAGGCAGGAACACAACGCCTTGTTCATAGAATTTTTGGGCCAGCTATGGAAGAAACAGGACAGATGAAAAAGATAAAGAATTTATTTTATAGAGGTACAGAACAAACAGTATGGGAACTGTTTCCTTCTGAATTCTATAAGGAATTAAATAAACATCCGCGATGGTAAATTTAGAATATATTAATTTAAGTGGCATTTCAATTGGTTTATATAGGAATGGCCCTGTTGGTGTTAGTGTTAGTGGAGGAGCCGATAGTGCAATTCTGTTGTATGTTCTTATGGCTAATCTTACCCAACCTATACACATTTACAACATGTGGACTAGTAAAAGAAAAAATATATTTGGTGAAAGTGTAGATTCAGTAATTGAAACTTGTTCTCAACTAACAGGAAATAAAAATTTTATAGTACACAAAAAACAAGTTGAACCTGACGAATCTATTGAATTTTATTTTAAAATTTTAACAGAAGCACTGGATAAAAAAGAAATTGATATAGTTTATCTAGGAGTAACTAACTTCCCTCCAGAAGAAGTGTATTTAAAATTTAATAGTCAACAACCCGACTGGCATAACGAATTCAGGAGCGACAAAGTTGAACATCCGGTATTTGGACTAAACATACTTGTTGATCAAGCTGATGACTTTGGAGAAACATGTCCTATAACAACTGATGGCAGAGCAGTAGACTCTATTGGATTAGATTCTAGAGCTTACGTGCCTTTATATAATCACAACAAAAAAGATATAGCTAAGTTGTATAAAGATCTAAACCTTGAAAAAACACTTTTATTAAAAACACGAAGTTGCGAAAATGACGAGAATCCTAATGGGCATTGTGGTAGCTGTTGGTGGTGTCATGAACGTATTTGGGCGTTTGGTAGTCTTGGAGAATAAATGGATTATATTGTAAGAAAACAAAATAAAATTGCATATTGCATATTAGATAATATTGATAATCAAAATAGTACCTCGTCGCAAGAAGTAGCTAGAAACCTAACAGACTTTTTTCTATCTGCACTTGTTCTTCGAAACTACGATATTTTTATCGATAACAACACAGATAAACTACTACAACGTGTAGCATCTGATAATTTTTACACTCATGCAGTTGTTGTTATAACAGGCACACATATGGGATTATCGGAAAGACTATTTGATGCCGTAGAAGACAAGTGTAAGGAACACTTTTCAATAGCTGGACATATTCTAGATCGTAGTAAATTTAACGGGTATTATGAAATTCATAATCAGTTCTTCATCGCTAACATGAAAGAATACCAAAGATTAAAAATGCCTGCTATGGGTGAGTTAGCATGGAACGAAGAACATTCTAAGATAGAACCAATAAGAAGTCAAGAGATAGTAAATGATGACGATGAAATTCCTGTATGGATAAAATTAGGACAACAAGAAAAACTTTATAAACATAAAATGCACGGTTGGAATTTTATCGATTATGGTTTAAAGAATGATGCTATATTTTGTGATGTAGGTGACGGAATCCGTAATAATAAAAAGTATTTGTATTTTGAATACGATCATGTATTTTTAAGACACATGCCAGAATTGTTTAATTATTCCGTTATCTGCAATAATGTTGTAGCACCGTGGAATAGCGATTTGCTTCCAGAACTATTAGAACTTGATACTACTCTTGATCATTATGTAACAACCGGAACAGGGTTAAATTGGATTCACAATTTGTTAAAACTTAAATATCACAAGGATACTAGAGTAACATTTTTAGATGTCAGTTATGCTGTTTTAACTTTTATGAAAAATATGATAGAACAGTGGGACGGAACTGATTATCCTAGCTTTTATATGAAACAGTTAACATTTGTTCCTGATAGCTTCGAGTATGATTTAAATATTCTTAAAAAAAGAATTGAGGAGTGGTGGACAGATTTTGAAAAACAATTTGATAATTTTCAGCAAACTTGGATTGAAATTAAAAAATTGAAATACGATTTTAAAATTTTAGATTTATTTGGAATCAATTCTTTTAAATTTATCACACCGGGTGAAAATACATTTGTAAATGTAAGTGATGCTTTTAACCATGTTCCTTATGTATATTATGCATCAGTAAAATTTAGAGTATCTAGAGAAAACAATCTTATTGAAACTTTAAAACAACTTGATCCTAATATTATTTTACATATTCCTACACGCTTAGGACACTCTTATCAACACAATTTATCCGATGATGAATTAATAACTCTAGGCAAGGTTGCAGATTTTAATCTATGGGATATCAACCAATTTAAAGCACCACCGTGGCAACAAAATAATTGGCGTAGTTACTGTCCGTTAACACATCAGGTAAGAATTTTACAATGAAAGAATATTTTCAGTCAGATGGTCGATACTTAAAATTAGAAATTGACTTACCCTACAAAGAAATGTGCCAAGAGGCATTTGCACTTATAGATAGGTTTACACCCCACAGAGATGATGATTACTCCCACAAAGGTTGGGAGAGCTTAACCTTACATGGCCTTGGTTGGAATAAACACGAAAATTATGATGCCTATGGGTATAAAAAAGGCAAAGACGCAAGTAAAGATATGCACTGGACTGAGATAGCAGATCAGTGTCCTATTACAACACATTGGTTAAAAGAAGTGTTTCCTTGTAATAAGTACGGTCGTGTAAGATTTATGCTATTAAGAGCCGGCGGATTTATCGCACCACATAGCGATTCAAGCATAAAACTAATTGAGAATATTAATGTAGCACTTAACAATCCACAAGGATGTAAATGGATCTGGGGAGATGGGGAGGAATTAATTATGGAACCAGGTGGAGTGTATGCTATGAATTTACACTACCAACATTCTTTAATTAATAACAGTAGTGAAGATCGTATGCATATGATCATAGCTAGACACGATGCGTTAGATGGATGGAAGCAACTAATAGAAGATGCAGCTATTCAACAGAACGTTACTGGTAACTATATTCAGATCGACGAATTACCTTAAATTTTTTCTAAATTTTTCAGTAAATATTCCGTCTATTCGAAAAGAGTAACTTGGTTCTGTAATCGTATCTCCTCCGTGGAAATCTTGATCATTCCAATAAGATACACAAGTATTAATATAGAATTTTTCTCCTGTATCTCTATCTCTAATATAAAACGGTCTTTTAAGATTCATTCTGATATGAATAAACTCGCTCAGTATTTCTGGAAATGCTGGATCAACCGAAGGATCTTTATGTTCAAAAGAAATTCCTCCAGCTTCTTGTAAAAAAAATCCTGCCCTGCCAATATGTGAAAATACATTGTCTTTAACTAGATTTTGAATCCAATTAATAACTTGTGGAAAATATTTAGCTGATGGTTGTAAGCCATGTAACGGACCGCCTGTTCTCCATCCTTCTGTAAAATCAATTAGAAAGTGATACGAGTATAAGTCATAACCTTGCATGACAAATTTTAAATATGTTGCTAATTGTGAGTATTCTAAATTTTCTCCATAAACTTTTATAATGTGATCGTGTGAAAGTTTGTTAAAATTATTATACAATTTGTAAAGAGGCTGAAATGAATTATTATAAATTTCTAAATTCATGAATCCTTCGGGCACTTCTAAATTTCCAACAGATGCTTCAAGGTGCCCGAGAGCAAATCCTCTGCAAATCACGGGATGTAATTTTACAAAAGAGTCGTGGTCTATTGTATTTGAAAGATCCACATAAGGTTTTCCATTTATACCTTTAATCATTTGTACTCTTGATCTGGGAACTCAAACGCCATTCGATGTAACAATCGTTGTTCAATGGCTTCAAAAGGCCAACGCTTGTGAATACCTAACCACTGCTCGGCAATTACTACATCACCGTCGTCCCAGTCATGATGATAGCAGAATTTTTCCTGTGTTGTGTATTCTGACAACCAATTAATGATGTGTTGACTTTCTTCGTCTGACAGTCCTTCAAAGCCAGAGATTTGTAGGAACGGAAAATAGAAACCTTTTTTACCTGCTATGTTTTCAACTACTAACGGAGGAGTATAGTTTTCTATCTGAGTTTCGTCGTTTTCGTGCTCTTCTCGCAATGATACTTCTTTTAAGATTGTAAGTTTTAGATTTTCTAAAGGTCTACGTGTTTCCTCGTCTAAGCTATTATAAGAGAGAATATTATTGTTGTAAGTAGTCCTAGACCCTTTAGAACCTTGAACACTATATAACCAAATTAATGATTTGCGATTTGGTGTTGTTTGATCATTTGAATGCCATTGCATTTCGTCAGTATGTCCAGCAATACCAGTACGGCCGTGTTCGTCTTTTGCACCGCTTACTCGTAGGGCCATCTTTTCTGAACCGTCTACTTCTGCACCCCTAAACATAACATCTGGAGATTCGTCGATCTCTGTATGAAACTGCTGAGGATCCTTAAACATTTTAGCAATCCTAACTTCGTCTTGTGTTGTTAGAGATTGATTTTTAAAGACTACAAGAGTATTTGTAGATAATAATCTTGCAATATGATTTATATCTTCTTGAGAAGCAGTTTTTAAATTAAAATTTTGAGCTAAAACAGTCCAGCCGTTATCGTGCAGTTTATAATCTATCATGTTGAATAATCCTGATCTGGAAAGTCTATGGCAATTCTATGTAATAGACGTTGTTCAATATTTTCAAAAGGCCACCGTTTATGGACACCTAACCATTGCTCTGCTATTACAACATCTCCGTCTTCCCAATCGTGATGATAGCAATACTTGTCTTGTATAGTATGCTCCCAAATAGGTTCTATTAGTTTAATTGATTCCTCTCTTGACATTCCTACAAAAGAATCTAACTGAAGGAAGGAAAGATATAAACCAGTTTTACCAGCGTTGTTTGTGTACACGAGAGGAGGTTGAAATTGTTCTACTACCGTAGTAGTATATTCCCCTAGTCTGTTTTGTCCGTCCTCGTCTACAATGGCTCCCCCCATGTATATACATTTTAATAATGCAAGTTTTTCTTTAGTTGCGTTATCTAAATCATTATAAGACAAAATATTATTATTCCAACTTGTTCTAGAACCCTTGGATCCCCGTACAGCATATAGCCAAATGATAGGACAGCGGTCTGCATCTTGCGGCATATTACAGTGCCAAACCATTTCATCTGTATGTCCTGCGATGCCCGGATGGCCTTGATCGTTTAATTCGCCTGTAACTCTTGCAATTATTCCTTCTGAATCAACTGCCCAGTTTTTAAAATTTTCTTCTTCTTTTGATTCAAATAAAGGTTTTGGACGCTTAAACATCTTTGCAATTTTAAGTTCATCGTCGACTGTTAACGATTGGTTTTTAAAAACTACACAGGTGTTAGTAGCAATAAGTTTTGCTATCTGATTAATATCTTCTTGCGAAGCTAACCTAAAATCAAAATCGTGTACTATAATAGTCCAACCGTTATCGTGTATTTTATATGTTATCATCTATTTTTTCAATCCCTACTATAGGGATATTTATTGGCGAATCGATTATGTATTTTATTATTTTGATAATCTCATTTGGGTGCATACGAGTCGAGCTATTGTTTTCGTAGTCTTGAAATCCACCTACTACTACATGTGTTGTTTTGAAAAACTTTGAACATAACTCTAAACTTGTTTTTCGAAGTTGAAGTTTTTCTGCTGAATAAGTAGGAATCTCTTGACTCCATTTTTCATACTCTGCTATGCTTCCTATGTTAAAAACATGTCCCTTCATTCCTGCTTGATGAGCAATTTTAAGAAGTTTTTCCTGTGTGGCGTTTGGTATATTAGATACATTCACAAAAACATCATACTGATTAATAATTGATTTAAAATAATCGAGCCCTTGTTGTGTAACAAGATCTACACCCATTGAGCGATGTAGACAATATGTGTTAGGAAACTCTTTTAATAGCTCGTTTGCTATACCTGGATTATTAGGGTTGCCTGTACATATTACACGAATGGAGTTCATTATTGATCAATTATTCTATTTTTAAAATCTTTAGTAAACTTTCCGTTAATTCTCAAAGTATATGTTGCCCAATTAACTGGTTCTCCTCCGTGCCAATCTGTTTCATCCCACCACGCAACTCTTGTATTAATATATTCTCGTTGTTTTGTTTTAGGATCTACCATATAAAACGGTCGTTTACAGTCAGTTTTTATGTGTATGAATTCTGCAATCTCCCCTTCGTTAGCTGGTTCAGGATCACGATGTTCCCAGGGTATGCCACCTGCTTCTAAAACAAAAAGAGTTGCGCTATGTAATATTTCAAAAATATTTAGATCTTTAAATTGCAAGATCCATTTTGTTAACATAGGAAAATGATTTTCAATTTCACCAATTCCGTTGGTTTGAAAATCAACATCAAGAATCTTGTAAAGTGAATACAAGTCGTAACCCCCAAATGCAAATTTTAAGTAAGCAGTTAACTCGTTGTAGTTTAAATCTTTGCCAGCTTGTTTAAGTAAGTTAGTGTCTGGTAGAGATTCCCACAAAGAATAAACATCATAAAGAGGTTTGATGTCATATCCGTGACTAGAAGGGTTAATAGTTCCGTAATTTATTGTTTGTAGACCATGAACAGCTAAATGGTTTGCAGTAGCTATTCCTCTACATATTTCTGGATGTAAGGAATCAAATTCCTTTAGATCTACGTGTTGTTCTAGATTTATATAAAGATGTTTACCAATCATGGCTATATTTATTAGCCATGATTAGCGAAAATTTTAGTTTAGATCAACCCATGCAGTGCCATCATGACCTTGGAATTTTCCTGTTGTATCATTGAATATGATCATACCCTTAACGCCGGTTGGTCGACTGTCTGAAGGAGTTGTTGTATAAACACCAGTTTGCAGAACTGGAGCAACGAAAGATCCGGTATTGTTAAAACTGAATTGACCAGCCGAAGAGCCAATGTCGTTGGTGCCGTCGCCAAGCAACACAGTTAAACTCATCGGAATAGAGCTTGCTCCGGTTGTAATGGTTCCGTTTGTTAAAAAAGCAAAAGCTGCAGAATCAACAAATGCTGTTCCGTTGTGCGCTTTAATTACTTGTCCGTAAACTGGTCCGTCTTCTAAAACTTTTGATCCTGTTGCTGACGAAGCAAAAATATTAAAAGTAGCTGTAGTTTCATTTCCAGCACCAGTATTAACTGTTCGTCCAAGAAGGTTAAAGTTAGTGTCTAATCGTAGTTGAGGATTATCGGCAAAAGTAGGAGAGTAAATTGTGTCAGTTGCAATTACAAGATCTCCGTTACTTAACTGACCGGAAAGAGTTATATCAGTTACGGTATCAATGTTGCCAACTAAATCAACATTACCAGTAATATTAATGTTACCAGTACCTGTGATATCGTTTGAATTAAGATCTAAATCACCACCTAACTGTGGATTTGTATCGTCGACAATATTAGTAATGCCAACACCGTCTAGAGCAACAGTAGCGTTGATGCGGCCAGCATCGTCTTGTGTTTGGCTGTAAGTAAACGTAATTCCAACGTTGGTTGAGTTACCAGCTACCAATGCAGCACCCACAGCATCAACTGCTAGTTCTGTGCTAAAATATTTGTTGTTAGTGCCCTGTGTAACATCATCTGTAGTTAAACCACTAACTTCTAGTTTGCGTGAAATGTTATTATATGTTAATCCGTAACCAGCAACGTTTGACCCTACAACAGGAACGCAACTATTTCCAGGTTGTCCTGTTCCTGTGCCAACCCATAGTTGTTGGTCATCTGTTGTCCAAACGATTTCACCTAGCGCAAATGATGTATTACCACTGCGTTGTGCTTCTGTGCCTCTTCTAATGCGTAGCGCCATTGTGCTATCTCCGTTATTCTTTTAAGTCTGACTAGACCATTATAACGTATTTATTCAAACGAAGAAAACCGCACTCGCAAAATCACCCAAAAAAATAGGGCCCGTAGGCCCTATTATGTACTCAGTTAATTACTTGGGCATTGGCCAAGAACTGTTACTTGTGGTGAAACCAGGAACATAACGATAGCGTTCTTGCCCACCATATTCACGGTCGTCACTACCTTTTTCATATCCTTCGCGATAGTCCAAACGTTCTTTACCGTAGTACTCGTCAGTAGCATTGATATTACCTTGCCAACCTGCACTATAACCCTTATAAAAGGCACTAGTACCAGTTTTCATAGGACGGGTATAAGCATTGTTTTGTACCGAGCGAGTAAACGCCTGATCTGCTTTGTCCTGCTCAATTTCACCTACGACTTCGTAGCGGCAAGCACGACCCTTAGTAGCGTTATAATCGCTAGGAATGCTTACAACATCGCGTGGATTAATCTTGACAATAACTGTACGTTCACCGCCAAAACTATTCAAGTAGTCTTTTGAGCAGAAATGCAAGCCTGTCGAACAAGTATTGTCCTTGTTGTCGTCAACGTTGTAGCGTTCCATTTCAACAACTTGGCCAATAGAGTTATCCATTGTACCACTGTGTACGTCCTTATAATCAGCACGGACTTTCTTATAAGCAAGGAAGTGGCCATCCGGAGTAATAGGCAAGTTGCCTTTTTCCAAAAAGCCATACAGTTCATCTACCGCCCGCTTACTTGGGTTTTGGTATAGATTATCCATAAAGTTAACCATTGGCTCGATTGGAAAGCCTTCGCGAAGCATATCAATCATTTTGACAGCCAATGTAGTATGGAGTTCTTTACCCTTCCAAAATAGGGTTTCACCTTGGATGCTGACATTGCCCTGACCGTAGTTCAAAACTACTTTCTTAGGTTCAATTGCGTCTTTAACCGCGTCCCAATCGTTTGCTTTAATTGCGTCCACTACCTTTTGATAGGTAATGTGCGTCTTGTTAATAGTGTGCGGCTTGTTGTCAATAACAACAACAACATTATCACCTTGAATCAAAAACGGATAACTCATTTTAAACACCTTTCTGTGTGTCAATAATATTCACATAATTTGCCAACTCATCGCTTGGAACGCTTCGCAGGTACTGCAACAACGGATACCGGGCTTGCACCTGCACACATTCTTCTACGTACTTCTGAACTTGTGCTTCTGGATTGAACGATACGTTTTTAGCGTATTGTTGGCACAGACGCTTCAAGCTCTGTTCGTTATAACGAATCTTATCAAATCCCTTGAGCTTATTAACAAATGCAACATACGGACTGTTAGCATTAGTAATACGGCTCGTTACATTATAATTGTACGAGATATTGCTGTAGTTGTCAATAGCCTGGAGCACCAAACTCATAACAAGTTTGTTGTCAATAGGCTTAGCCAAAACACCAGCAATATGCTCTTCAATGTTGATCCAGTTCTTTTGAGTTTTAATAAACTCAATGTCACTTTTACGAACACCATAAATGGTAGTCTTCAACCCATCAATACCGCAGTCCTTCAAGTCATTGTAGAACTGTTTGGCATCATTCATACCGTACTTGCTTTGGATTTCAAAACCGCTCAAAGGCAAGTAGTAGTAAGTACCAGCGGCATCAAAAGTATCTGCTTTACCAGCATCGCGCCAAACCATTTCGCGTTCACGATAGTAACCACCAGAACCACGTTCTTGCAAGCTCAAAATAGTAACGTTCTTAGCAATACCTGCCTGACGTTCTTTCTTGTCCAAGTCGCTGGCAACAGACGTATAGTCAACGGGCGGATTCTGAATAGCCTTAAAGAAAGCCTTCAGTTTCATTTCCTTAGTCTTGTCTGCTTTATCCAGTACGTAGACACGGGCACCAGCATCTGGTTTGTTAGTGCGATAGTGAAACTTAGCACGTTCAACAGCACCAACTTTAGTGTCGTTGATAATGAAACGCAAATTAGAGCTAACAGTAAATGCCCAGTGATGAAACAGGTCATAACTGTTAGTTGTAGGATTGCGTTTATCGCTATAATCAGTACTAGACTTCAAATTCTTATAGGCTTTATCGTGCCTAGAGTAATCAAAACCTCGAATAGTGATGTTATACTTTTTAGCCAGTTCTTCGATACCTAGTTTGAAAGTCATCGTGCCACCGTAACGACTGTCATCAAAAGTAGACAGTTTAGTATCCTGTACATACTTCTTAACAGCAGAAGTCCACAGACTGTTACTATATTTCTTTTGCAGGTGAACAGCACGGTCCCACAGGTTTCCAATAGCATCTGCTTCTTTTGCAATTACAACAGACAATGCGGCATTAACTGATTCCAGTTTAGTTTTGATTGCAGCAACTGTTTGCGGAATATAACTGAGACCTTCGCGGCTAGCTTGGAAGTCTAGTTCGCCAATGCCAAAGTGCATTTCCAAACCGCAATTAAGTAGATTGTTCAAACCACCTACATCACTGCCTTGCGGCAATTCAATTGGGTAAGCAATATTGCCCATGATGGCAACGCTACGGCGTCCATCTTTATAACTATGAACTCCAGGAACAATGTTTTCAGTTTCATATTCTACATCGCGGAACGCAAATGTAGTGTCACCGGTAACAACAGGACGAAGTTTGAAGTAGGTATAGACATGTCTTGCTTCGTCACGGAACTTAGAGAAGTCATAACGATCGTTAACAGCAAACTTAACTTCAACACCGCTAGGTTCATCAGTCTGTTCGCTAGTCATCAATGCGATGCTAGGAACACCTTGATCGTTGATGAAGGCAGTATAAATGCCTTTAACGCCATCTTTAACGGCAGTTACAGTAAAGTTATCAGTGTAAGAAAAAGGAGACTTAGAACCGAGGCCAAGAGCACCAATAAACTCATTGCTATTAGTCTTAGTGGACTCGAAATAGGTAGTGTAGATATTAGTAACCTGATCATGATTCAATCCAGTACCGTAGTCGCGAATAGCAAACCAAGGCTCAAGTTGATTAGGAAGATGTACGTCAAACGGAGTATCTTGTTTGCCTGCGGCAATATGACTGTCTACAGCATTACAAGAAAGCTCACGGATAATAGCACGGACCTTGTTAGCATACAAGCCCGAGCTCAAAATGTTAAATGCTTTGGCAGAGTTGCGAATACGGAACTCGCCAATTTCACCTACATTGCTCATAATAGCTTCGTTTTGCGGAGTGCTATTGATGATTGCCATTGTAAAACCTTTCTGTGTTTGTTTAGTATGTGTATATTGTAGCACCAGAGCGCCGAGTAGTCAACTGTCAATGCAGCCAATTTTTGGAGTCATTGATAGGTTTATAACCAAAAAAATAGGGCCAAAAGGCCCTATTTTAAAAAGCGTCCCAATAACGGTAGCCTTGTTCTTTAACTTTGGTAAGAACCAAAGTAGAACCGTCTGATGCAACGAAAATATACTTGTTGCCGTTGTCGTCGATTTTCTTAAGATGGGCGGGTTCGAAAACCTTGCTCTCCCAATCAAAATCTCCCATGACTTCATCATCATTCTCTGGTTCGTAGAAGTTTTTGTAATTGATATGGACACGCTTGTTCAGCGGGTTGCCAGACCATTCCTTTTCTTCGAAGTTAGTTTCAGCTAACTCTTCACCATTGATCATCAGTTTGACCTTGTAACGAGATTCCTCTGAGTACTCGGGTTTAGCGTTAAGCATCTGCATAGCTTCCTGAGGGGTCTCGTTGAAACGATTCATTTCTTCAACCAATGCCTTTAGCATGTCAAAGTTGAACTGTCCAAAAGTGCCTGCAATACCAATAATCTTCTCGATGTGTTCTTTAGCCTTGAGATTGTCTTCACAGTATTCACGAATGAATTCTGATTCTAGGCCCTTATACTCCAGAGAGTAAAAGATACGACCAGGACGATTTCGCATGTGCTGATTGACACGCCACTTGTCATTACAGGTAAGTACGAACAACTTCTTAGTTGGATACACACCATCAAGAAGTGTAAGCATCATTTCTTGTTCGTTCTCATCGTAGACTTTTTCAAACTCGTCAAACACAACGATTACGGGTTGTTCAATGCTTTGAATGAAGGCATTGAATTGCTCGCCACACCAGGGTTGATTAATGACGATAGTAGGAATGTCTTGCTCGTAGCCTTTAATAGAAAGCATTTTAGCAAGAAGTGTTTTGCCTGAACCTTTTTCACCAGTAAGCATTACACCGGTAGTTGCAGGACGATCGTTAAAAGAATGAAGAATACGGTTGGCACGTTTAATAGTATCACCGTAAACTTTACCTTTGAATTCAAATTTGTCAATTTGTTCAAGGAACATTTGACCTGTCATTTCATTCTTCTTAATAACATAATTGCCAGCAGGAAGTTTGTCACGAAGGTCCATGGCTTCTTTCTTTGAAACCATGAATGAATTGCCTTGTTTGAGAAAATAGGTCATTGCCTTAAATCTTTCTGTAAGTGAATAAAAACTGTATGCATCTATTATATGCGTTTAGACGCATACAGTCAACATCTTTGGTTATATGTACCAAATTTCTTTAAAGCCTTCTTCTTCGGTTGGATCTTCCCAACTGGCGATCATGCTGGCAATAACATGATCTGGAATTTCTTTGCCAGGTCGGCTCATTAATCGACGCATAAGTTCTTTATGTTCGGGTGTACGAAATACCACGGCAATGTGATAATAGTCTGGAAGCATAGCAAACTTTCGAGCACGGCTCTTAACAGTGGTGCTAGTTTGATCCCAGATAATATCTCGACCTACCGTACGTGCTTCCACAACTTCTGCGGCCATCAGTTCAACTGCCGTAGGCATGTATTCTGTAAACACTTCGGAATAGGTTTTACCCTGAGCTTTAGCATACTCCTCTACATGATGATCAGTAGATACGTATTCCATGCCCACAATCCAATTCTGGTTCCAAGCCCAGGTAGATTTTCCACTACCCGGTACGCCGATTAATTGATAACACTTTGGCATTATACTTTCCTATTCAAAATAAAGCCTTTAGAATAGATTAAGAATGCCTTACCGCTTCTAATCATTTGTTTAAAATAATATTCACGGTAAGACATTCTTGCTCCTTACATTGTCGGTCCGTTGCCAGACTTAAATCCTATACTTCCACCTTCTGCTTCGATGTTCTTAATAACATCTTCGAACAAGATAGGTGCAAAGTCAGGTGTTTGCTCCACGCAAACGCAATGGTAGCGAGGATCGTTTTCTTCGCTGTACAAGATTTCTCCTGTCTTAGCGTTGATACCACGCATCTTCTTTACACGATTTGCGTGTAAGTGTCCATGGATGTTTACACCAAAACGGCCTAAACTATCTGGGTGGACAGGAATGTGGCTTAAGATCATTCCGTTCATAACGTGGTATGCTCGTAACTCACGGAAGTATTGCCTGTACTCGTCATCCCTAAAGATGTCATGGTTACCACGGATCAAGACCTTGTCACCGTTTAACCTACGCAACGTTCCTAACGCCTTGCGATTAATAACAACGTCACCTAAGTGGTAGACCTTGTCAGTAGGTTTGACTCGTTCGTTCCAAGCCTTAACCATAGCTTCGTCCATTTCGTCTGGATCAGTCCACGGCCTTAACTTTGTAAAACCGTCTGCACGGGTAAAGCGGCACACACCTGCGTGACCAAAGTGCGTGTCGCTAACTAAAAATACGCTAGGCATAGTGCCCTCCTTTCTTAAAAATCGTTTCTAAATGTTCGCCAATCATCAATGTTTGGCTTTTCGTCTGCATCGTATGTCCAACCAAGAGCCTTCATCATGCGATGCTTTACAAGTAAGTTAGGACTACGGAATCTTTCGGTGTCTTGAAAGCCCATCATCACTCCTACTTCGCAAACCGCACCCGACCTACAAATGCCTGCAAAGCAATGAACAATAACGTCCATGTGATTATCTAAGGCATGTTGCAACAGTCGAACAAGTTCTGCAGCCTGTTCATGACTACACTTCATAGCTTCGTCATCAACATGATCCTTTTCCTCTACATCCAAAAATTCAAATTGATGAACTTCTTTAAATTGATGCTTTGGAGTAGGAAACCAGCTGGCAGGATCTGCAATCTGTATTAGCATACTGTTTTCTTTTACAGCCACATGAAAGCCTTTTGGGATATCATCTGCTGCACAGTTTTGAATCCACGGCATACTGTCTCCTTTAACATTCTATGTCGATGCTTCGACCTTTATCTAAATCTAAACGAATGTTTCTTGCTATTCGTTCTGCAACTATTTCATCAAATTTTCGTTTTTCAACAAGTTTACGATAATCGTCTTCTCGCTTTTCCTGTAGACGAATTTGTTCTAAATTATATCTTTTTATTTGTGCTTGTTCTGCTCTTGATATTTGCATTTTAAATTCTCCGCTTCTTCCAAGTGTAGTCAGCACCATCTGGACATTTGCCGTCCTCAATACTGTCCGCTCCAAACTTGCCCACAAGTTCCATACCATTAACTTTAATAGTAACGAACTCACCTAATTCTTTTGCCCAATCCATTGCTAAGGCTAATGTTTCAAATTCTTTTGAATCTTCTTTGCTTTTTACTTCTATCATTCTATAATTGTAACACCAAATTTTGGTTACGTCAAGTTAAAAAAATAGGGCCCAAAGGCCCTACCAAAAAGTGTTGTATTTCTACAACACTTGTTTACAGGTCATAGCGTGGGACCATTACAGTCTTAAGCATGATACCTTCTGGAGTGAACTGATCAAGATCAGCACTCAATAGTGCCTTCATGATGCTTGGGCTGAACCCAGACACTAGAGCGGCACCACTCTTGTCAGCCTTAACTGGAACGTTATCACTTGCGTTTAGGTTCCAGAAAACAATTTGTGGAACGGTGTAACCCGCATCCGCAAACTTGCGTTCGATCATTTCCATTGCGCTATCGTCGTAACGAGCGCATTGGTTGAACTGCATGTCTGACAAGATCAGCAACATGGCTGGCATGTCGCTTTGTGGAACATTGCCTTTGACTGCAACGCTAAGAATTTTGTTCATAGCGGCATGCAGGTTAGTGCTCATGTCCCAGTTGCTCTTAGACATTTGGTCTACCTTTTGAACGATGTTACCCTTTAGAGTAACAAGTTCTGGCTTGTCTGAGAAAGTCAAGAATGTGTCCTTGAACACGCCCTTGTTCTTATCTGCTAGGTACAGGCCTAGACCAACTGCTACATCCAAACAACGAACGCTAGTGTTCTTACCTGCTGGGCAAGTCATAGAACCTGAAACGTCGACGATTGGCATGATGCTTGCATCACCAACGTAGTTTGGCAGAGCTTCCCATTGTGCGATGACATGATCTGTTTCAGTCTTGTCATGCTTCACATATGAGTGAGCGATACCCTTGATAACATCATGTGGGAAGATTGCATCGGCGTTAACCTTAACAGTCTTATCACCACTTACCAACTTGGCAACATACTCAGCGAATGCTGGTGTGTGACGGTTGAACGCCTTCTTGTACAGACGAGCCGCAACAGAAGGAACGTGCGAGAAGTTGATGTTATCCCAGTCGTTGGCACACATTTGTGTTTCAACAACCTTGGTAAGAGACACAAGACTCTTACGGTATTGCTTTGGAGTCATCCCGAAGAATGCTCGGATTTCAGCCGCAACCTTACCCTTACGTGGAGTCCACTTAGCGGCAAGGCCGTTACCTGCACGAAGGGCATCGCCCAACATTGTGTAAGCGGCTGACTTTAGGTCAGGGTTAGAGAAAACAAAGATGTCGTCCCAACGACCTACTTCAGGTACCTTCTTTAGCAAAGCCAAAGCGGCATCTGGATCACGCTTTTCTAGATGAACTAGAATATCGCGGAATAGTTGACGTTCACCTGCACCACCACGGACATCACGTGCCCATTGTGCGATGCGTAGTGCCACGTCGGCATTTTCTACATAAGCGGCTGTGAAGTCGCCTGTGATGTTCTTACCGCGGCTTGCACCGATCTTGTAGAACAGGTCTACTGTAGCCTTAGCTGTAGACTTACGAGCCTTCATGCCATTGGCAGTACGGGCTTCTTGATTTGCGATTGCTTGAACGAATGTGTTCATAATGTGTGTCCTTTCAGAATGTGTTTTTTTTCGATATGCTTGAAAATTTAAAATTGCTGTTAACATTCTATGTTTAACAGGATAGCCGGAACAGTTTTTATTTTCTGCTTGGCCCCATCCCCTGTATATTGGTTCAGTTCCCCAAGCCTATCATGTAAGTTCTGTACATGAACATATATGTCTTCCCATAAGCCATTAGTTCCATTAGTGTCCTGTATTGCTACAGGATATAAAGGTTCCACCTTCAAAGCCTTTCAGCTCCAGTGTACACCAGCCTTGCGGGCCACCGTCTACTACATTAATTGCATCAGTATAAAGTTAAGGTTGCTGTTTCTATCCTAAGAAATTAGCAGGTTAGTTTTTTGCCAATTTTTTTAACATGACTAGCGAACATGCTCGACCAGGTTTCCCCAGTCCATCAGATGCGGGTATTAGCCGCTTGTGGTTTGCTGTAACTAACCTAAAAACTTACAATACTTCTATTGTATGATCTTTCTATCTGTGTGTCAAATAATTTTGGTAAAATTCAAAGAAAAAATCTGCATATTGCTTACTCAAACATGATGGTGTTTGTAGACATAACAATCCATTTTTGTTGTAAATTCTAATGTCGTTGTGAAAGTTTGGTCCAACAAAATCAAAATAAAATTCGCCCGAAGTGAATCTGTTATTACCTTGACCTTGTTTTAGAGCAGTAACGTTCAAATCAAAAGCAAGTCTATTCCAAGAAAAAATCTCTTCGTCTGACCTAAATATGTAAACTGAATTAGTCTTGTGAACTAAATCTGTGTGAAATACATTAAAATTAGTACTAGGACTAGGATGTTTCCAATCAACAATAAAACAAGGTATATCTAGCATGTGAGCCAAATGAGCCATTCCGCCTTCGTAACTAATCATCGCTTGACAGTCTTTTACTAGAATTTCTATTTTAGATTCTAAACTGTAGCTGTGATCATCTAACGTAATTACTTCATATCCTATTGATTTAATCCAACTAAAAATTTTAGACCAATAGTCCAAAGGCCTATTTCTACTCCAAGGCCATTCATTGAGCCCTCTTGGATCTTGTTCAAAAGCGGTTACTATTGCAATATATCGTTTATTAATCGATTTGTCTATTCTTAGCAATTGATTATTAACAGAAACTATATCAGTTTTATAATAATCTGTAAACAATTTTACAGGCCACCCTGAATTATCAAAAGTTCCGCGAGTATTAAAAGGTTTAATTTCTAATTTATTTTTAGGGATTCGCAGTATTCTTGTATAGTCTGATAGTCTGTTGAACGTGTTGTGTTCACTAGATACGTGCAGATTTACTTTTATAGGAAGTAAAGCAAGGCTTGAGAGTAAACACAAGTTATCTCCTAAGCCTACACTATGAGTATTATTAAGTGTTAGAGTTATTTCTTGCATCGTTCGAAATAAGTTTGACAATCAATGCAGAATTTGCATCCTGCTATAGCTTCTTGTCTTGCTTTAGGAATGGCCTCACCGCACTCTTCGCAGTGACTTAGACTAGGACCACTACCAATTCTTTTTCTTATTTCATTAATGGCTTCAAAATTTCGTTGAAGGCTTAGAATCTGAGCAATCTCTGCTTCTTCTTCATTGTTATATTCAACATTATCTAGATCTGACATTACGCTTCCTTTGTTGGTACCTGGACACGGTTTCGAACCGCGGACCTTCGCCGTGTAAAGGCGTTGCTCTACCCCTGAGCTATCCAGGCAAATTTATTTTACTTTTTTAATATATTCTGGACCAAGTTTGCCATCTTGAAATTCTATCAAGGCAGTAACTGGTGTATGAATGTGTTCAAATTTTGAACTACTAGATTGTTGTCTGCGTATTTCTCTTGCCCTTGCAGAAGCCATTAGTACCAGTTCAAATCTGTTGCCGCCTGCATTTTCTACACAAAGTTCCATATCCAGCTGTTGACTTCTTTCACTCATATCATACTCCAAAATGTAATTGTAACATACTTATCTGTTAATGTCAAGAACTGGCCTCGCCAGTAGGAATCGAACCTACATTTAATTCTTAGGAGGAACTCGTTCTATCCATTGAACTATAGCGAGAGAATTGCATCTATGCCGTTTTCAATTGAAGGAGGCCGTTCCTCGTACTTAGCTTATAGTTAAGTTAGATGCAAAATTGGTGCCTCCGGCAGGACTCGAACCTGCACACTCAGGCTTATCTGGCCTGTGCTTTGGCGAGGTATAAGCTCGCTTCTTTACCATTAAGCTACGGAGGCAATTGGTTGCAGAGGCAGGATTCGAACCTGCGATTCCCGGCTTATGAGACCGGACGGATAGACCTCTTCCATACTCTGCGATAGATGGTCGGAGTACAAGGATTCGAACCTTGGACCCCCTGGTCCCAAACCAGGTGCGCTACCAGACTGCGCTACACTCCGAATAATTTTTATAATGCACTTTCTAATAACTTTCTAATATCCAACTGAACAGGTTGAAGTGCATTTACTATTGTTGAATCTTTACAAATCCAGTTAGTTACATTTACACCTTTGTCTAAATTAAACTGACCGTTTATTGTTATATGATTATCAAAACATTCTTGCCAAGTCATTTGTGCTATTGCAAACTTACTAGGAGTAGATTGAATTAATAATAAGTAATCAAAAGTTTTTTTGAACGAATCCTTATTGGTGTTTGCTAAAGACACTCGCCCAGTCACTGTATTATCTTTAAACATATCAGCAGTTGATTTGAATTCGTATTTCTTGTTAGTTACAATATCAATACTATCATAACCTTCTTCATCAACATACTTGAGTCTATTATTAGTGGCTTTTTCTAATGCAAGTGCAATCACTTCGCCTTTAAGGAACCTTAGTGAGGGTTTATTAAGTTGAGGACCAACACGTACTAGAGTGTCTACTACGGGTTGATAATCTATGCTTTTTAAAAAACTCACTGGAGGCCTTTCTATTTGGAGCGGGTAGTCGGATTCGAACCGGCTTCATTAGCTTGGAAGGCTAAGTCCTCTCCCAGGAGAATACCCGCATACTTTATAGGTGCTCTCTGCGGCGCTTGAATCCACGGTAGCCCTTCTCTTCACGGCTGGTCCTTGCACATAGCGCATCGGCAAGTATTTCAGTTGTTCCGCTGTAGCTACTACAGAAAGCATTTATAAAGTGTCTAGCTACTCCCACCACAGGAGCCCTAGACTGAGCTGTTACTCTGTCCACGTATTTTTCCATTTAGACAGGTTAGCGTCCCGCCTTTGTGATTTCTCAAGTCGCCTTAAATGGGCCTTGCGGTAGATCCAATGCACCGTGTCCGTTATGGTAAGGACAATAACCCCCGTTTACTAACGGCTACGGGATGCCGGGTTGTTTGGTGCTGGTTGTCGGATTTGAACTGACGACCTACTGCTTACAAGGCAGTTGCTCTACCCCTGAGCTAAACCAGCGTATACTTACTTAACTCTTGCTTCTAGTATTTTAATACGATTCTGGATTTTTCCTTTGTCTTTTGGACGACTAGTCTTATCCAGCATGTCCTTTAATTGTGTAAGACTTAATGGTCCTAACCGTGCCTTACCTGTTTTAGTTAACATTGGATTTGCCATTTTTAATTGTTTACCACTGGCACCTTTTGCCATGCTAGTATCTCCTCTTTATATATGGTGGAGGTAAACGGGATCGAACCGATGACCCCCTGCTTGCAAAGCAGGTGCTCTCCCAGCTGAGCTATACCCCCAATTATTTTTTTCGAATACTTGTACAACTGTCATTCCATAATTCTTGTGCTTGGCGCTTGTATTCTTCTAAAGCATCAATTACACAATCCTCTGTACTCAATATGTCTTGATATTCGTTTTTATCTGTGCCTGTGTTATTATCAATGTATAACATGTAGTCTTCATTACTTAGTGCATTAGGTGAATCTAAGTTGTGAAGATAGAAATTATATCGTTTTTTATCTGTATCACAAAGATCTTTTCTAATAAAACTAATTTCTAAAGTGTGAGGTAATGTATCGTTATTAACACCGCCATAGTTATTTGCATGAACATGCACTATTTTAAAATTATCTAAAAGTTCTATAGCTGTCTTAAACTTGACTTTAACATCTTCAAAATCAAGTGTATGAAATTCAATTACCATTCCTACAATACGTTTACAAGCAGCAATATTTGCAATAATATTATACTCGTAACCTTCGATATCCATTTTTAAAAATACACTACCTTTAGCTCTATCTAGAATACTATCAATATTATCTTTACTTACATTTTCTTTGTAGTGCTTAATATTGTTAGTCCAAAAAGAATCATACATAGATTTCAAATCTTTAGGAAATTCTTCTGGAACTATAGTTCCGTCGTATGCTTGAATTTCCCCGTGTGGATTAAAACTTAACCAATCTATATCAAATGTCCAGTTAGTACCTAACCCTAAACTTATAAGACTATCAGCTTCTAAACATTTTTCAGCAATAACATAACCACCGTCTCCTTTATTACCCAAACGTATCATTGGCATATCATAAGGAGTTAAAAAATCGTACGAGCTGTTTAAATGTATTTTCATATATTATGGCTCCCCGAGCTGGGCTCGAACCAGCGACCAACGGATTAACAGTCCGGCACTCTACCAACTGAGCTATCAGGGAATAGATTTTATTTATTCACTGGCTGGTGTGCCAGTTGTGAATCGTTCTTTTTTACTTACCTTAGGAACAATACTTGCAGCGTGTTCTGCATCAATCATCATTCGTTTGTATTGATTACGTTGTTCGGTAGTACCACGCATAAGACCTACCATACGTTTAGCTGTCTTACTTAACTTAAAATTTGAACCAGTTTTTGCCATAGTATTTTTCCTTTTTAAAATTGGCGGAGAGTAAGGGATTCGAACCCTTGATACAAGTTTTTGCCCGTATGCCTTCTTAGCAGGAAGGTGCCTTCGACCAGCTCGGCCAACTCTCCATGTATCTTGGTGCGACTGCCCGGAATCGAACCGGGACGCTGTTAAGCGAGAGATTTTAAGTCTCTTGTGTCTACCTATTTCACCACAGTCGCATAATTCTATTATAACATAAATCTTGGCGTACCCTGAGAGATTTGAACTCCCACCAACGGTTTTGGAGACCGGTATGCTGCCGTTACACTAAGGATACATTACTTGGCGACCCGTACCGGATTCGAACCGGTGATCTCCGCCGTGACAGGGCGGCGCCTTAGGCCAGACTGAGCTAACGGGCCAATGTTTGGCGGAAGCGGTGAGATTTGAACTCACGGACGATTTCTCGTCGGCAGTTTTCAAGACTGCTGCAATAAACCGGACTCTGCCACACTTCCATTATTTGGTGCCCCAAGCGAGACTCGAACTCGCACACCGAAGTACTGGCTTCTAAGACCAGCGTGTCTACCAATTCCACCATCGGGGCATAATTTACCATTATTGATGTCCACTGCACTATTTGCCATCCTCAACAGCTTTACTCGAGTTTACTGTTTATTGGGTAGGTTACATAACGCATGTACTGTGCCTCTGAGCTTACAGAGGACATCAATAATGGTACTCGGTAGGGGAATCGAACCCCTCTTCCCGCCGTGAAAGGGCGGTGTCCTAGACCGATAGACGAACCGAGCACAATGTCTTTTAAATTGTTAACGAACGATTTTTTGTTAGCTGTTTAACTAACTAAGCCACTATTATATAGTCTTTAAACTATCCTGTCAACTACAGTTTGGGTGGCCGGCCTGGAGAGATTCGAACTCCCGACAGCTGGTTTCGAAGACCAGAACTCTTCCACTGAGCTACAGGCCGCGATAGTTTAACTTAGCATAACTATAATTACTCAAAAACTGTTGCTTTTGATTTTCGTTTTGTAATCCTTCTGCCGCTTGCATTTTTGTAATACTTTTGTGTTTATTTAATAAGTTTTTACTAGCATCACTAAAACACGGCCAACTCAATTGAAAATTATCCATACGCGAATTCATTGAAATAATGTTCATATCATTTGATATTTTATTAGCATCAATAATGTTCATAGTATCGTGTTCCCACATATATTGATACTTGTTGAAATTTCCTACCTTCCATTCAGTTCTTTGATTTTCGATTAACTGTTTTCCTTGAGACAATAAGGCCTTGTCTTTAATTTCTCGAAGACCATATTTAAATAAGTTTTTTCCAAAGTCACTTATGTTAGTATAATCATTGGAATTTTTTTCTATATTTTCAATAGTCAACGGAAAAGCAACTAACCCTTGATCTAACCAATTGTCTAAAATCCATTGTTTTGTATCAAGTAAGGTGTCTGTTGTTTCGTGTGGTAATCCAACAATTAAACTTATTGTTCCTCGATAGAATAACTTAGTATTAAAATATTTCTTAGCCTCTAATAAACTTTGTTTTAACTTTGTTGGCTCCATACCTTTACCGACAATTTTACCGCTTTTATGATTAAAAGTTTCTATACCATAATATTGTCCGCCGTAGTTTAATCTTGCTAGATGTTCCCAACTGTCTTTATTTGATACTAATAAATCTGCTCTTATAAATCCTGAGAAAAAAGGTTTAAAATTTAATTTTTCAACAACATCAGCAAATTTAATAATTTTTTCAGTTCTATCATTAAATGTTTCGTCTGCTGTATAGTAATTTTTAACTCCAAACATATCAAAATTATGTTTCATTTCATGTTCAAAGTCTTGTTGCGATCTTGAATAATCTCCTTTTACGCCTAGTACAGGAAAATTACAAAAACTACAAGAAAATTTACACCCTCTTGCAAATTCAGTAGTTAACCATTCGTATGGTTGGACAAAATCTCGTTTTTCTAAAATATTAGCATACGACTGAAACGGGTATGCTGGATAAAATACATTTGATTTTATCAACTTACGTTTTCCAAAAGTTTCAAGATCAAATTTGATGTTACTACTCGAGTTACCTGCTAAACTTTTCACCAATTCTAAAATTGCAATCTCACCGTAACTATCAACCCAGTAATCTATATTTGTTGCTTCGGTATGACTAACATTTTGTCCTCCAATAACAGTTGGAATGCCTGGGTACTCTAACTTCAACCAAGAAGTTAAGTTACTCATGATATTGTTCCATTCGTTAAAAAATACACTAAAACCAAAAAATAAAGTTTTACTTGACGTTCGCGAACGTACAATTTCTTTTAGGACATCTAGGTCTAAATGAGCTGCAAAATCGATAACTTCAACGTCCATTCCTTCTGCTCGTAGAGATGTTGCTATACGATGTGCTCCAGCACTACGTTCATAATATCGAGATCTTACGGAAAAAATAAGTGCGTGATTCACTAATTTATCCTTAATGCGGCAATTGCAATTCGCAAACTTTCTTGATTTTGTACGCTGTGTAATTGATTAAATGTTAATCTATACCACGATTGCTCATTTAATTTGTGAGATTCTATTTTATTTAATTTGTCATAAGGAATTGCTGTTGCTTCTGGTACTATTGTATCTTTAAATTCGTCTTTTAACGACCACCACTCTGTTAATACATTAGTCCCGCCTGCTTTTAAAATATACAATTCGCCTTTTGTTCGAGAAGACGAATCATCTATGTGGGGTCCTACATAATCTCCGCCTGCTACAATTTGAATTTGAAAAAAACAATTTTTAAATTCTTCAACATTAGCATAAAATTCTTTTAACTTTTCATGTATTGATCCAGGCATAAAATAGAAACTTACTTTACCCGATTCTCCGTAGCGTTTTATAAAGTCTTTTTCTTCTCCTTCGTTATAACGACCGTATGTTATAGCGAACGAAGCATTATTCTTTATTTGGTCGTTAACAAAACTAATAATTTCATTACTTATTTCAACAGGAATGGGTTTTATGTTGAGCTGTTCACAGTACATATATTTGTCTTCATTTTTATAATTTCATCTAAAATTTTTAGACTTAATTTATTTTTTGATGTATCTGATAAATGCATCGGATTCAAATCTTTATCCATATAAACTTCACTAGGATCCATAGTTACAAACGGAATAGTATGTTTGTAAGAACGCTGAAAACCTCTGTATGCTAAGTTAAGTAGTCGTCGAACATGTCGAACATCAGTTGGGTCAACCATTAACTTTGTTCTTTTGTAAAACGGAATAGAATGTACATTTAGAACAGATTTTTGAATTGAATCATTTATGCACACAAGTTCTGTTAAAATTGTATCGACTAAAATTATTCTATTTCCAAATATAGGTTCTAAATCCTTAGCAAAGTCTTTAACTAATTCGATAGTAGGTCCTAGTATATCGTCTTCATCAAACGCTTTTTGAAAGTTAGTATTAGAAACTTCATTATATAACCAATGTATTTTATTATTAACATCAGTCTTTAAGTGATCTATATACGGTGTTAATGTAAAACATTCTCCACTATTTTGATATTTTGTATATAATTCGCTTGTAAAGTTTAACAACAAAATATCTTCTGGACCGGCGTACTTTGCAAAAAACTTTAACCAAGGCCATTTACAAACTTCTTGATAAATGTGATTTTGATTAGGAGTTAATCTTTTTTCTTTTTGCAAAGAATCGTACACTCGATAAGCCATATTACCTGGTGGACTATATAAAGAAAACAAACTAGTGGAAGCATAATCTGGCCACATAGTTTTTTCAAAGTCTAAGACTGGTAAATCTCCACCAAAGTCTTTAGCCAATTTAAAGTCGGTTGTTCTTGGCATTACATGTAATGCATGAAATAAATCGCAACCGCCAAAACAAAATAAAGTTGTCATTTGTACCTACTAAATATTCTACCGATTGCAGGAGGGTAACCCCGGATCGGATTCCTGGTTAGCTCAGTGCAGAGCATCGCTTATACATAGCGAGGGTCGCCGGTTAAACTCCGGCACCAGGCACCACTATTTAGTTACATATAAAATATGAATATACATATATTTGGACATAGTATTTGTCTACAATCAAAAAGTGATATACCTTCGTTTGTTGACATACTTGTTGCAAAATATAACATTGTTCCTAATAACATTCATATTGCTGTATGCGGCTCGGAAGAACGTATTCTTTACTTTCTTAAGAAAGTCAAAGACCCAATTGATATTGCAATCATATTCCACGGAGATCCAAACTTTGTATTTGTGCCTCCTTTAGAAAGAGATATTCAACCAAGTACAGGTAAAGAACCGTTCTATAGTTCTAAAAATAATATGTATGTAAATTATTTTACAAATATTCCTCAAGACAAGTCGCAACCTGTAGTTACCAAAGCTCATATCAATGATTTTGTGAGAGCTAAAGATTTATTTTTAAAATACTTTTATACACCTGATCTAAATGCAAACAGACATTATGGTGCATTAATACAAATTGATCAATACTTAAAATATAAAAATATTAAAGCTATCCATTGTATATTAGAAAAAACATTACCTACATGGTTTGCTTTTACTAACGGTATAGTTGATACTGAAATAACACAGTTACAAACTCCAAATAGTTTATACGCATGTGATCACAGATTTTCTTTGAATAGAATAAACAAAGAAGGAAATGAATATATTGCATCTAAATTAATGCACTATATTGAAAAATGGCCCGGCCACCAGGAATCGAACCTGGATTTATAGCTTAGAAGGCTACTGTTCTATCCATTGAACTATGGCCAGTTATCTTAATTATACATTCTCTTGGTGCTCTAGTCAAGAATCGAACTTGAAATACAGTCTTACCAAGACTGTGTTATGCCATTTAACTACAAGAGCTTGGTACCCCTCCCCGGACTCGAACCGGGACTTACTAACACTCCTTTTGAGAGAGCTGCCTTTACCAATTTGGCCAGAGGGGCATTGGTAGGTCTTACTGGAATCGAACCAGTGGTCTTCACGATGTCAACGTGACGATTTAGCCTCTAATCTAAAGACCTGTTACTTTCTTTTTATCTTGAATCTTTTCTAACGCATCTTTACGCATTAGAAAAGGTCGATTGTTATCAACACGATGAACAACAAGGTATTCAACTCCATCAATGGTTTCAACTTTTCGAGTATCTTCACAGATGACCTTGTCGCTGTTCATGCGATTTTTAAACATGACAGGTTTCATAATGAACTCCTTGGAATAAAACGGGATACTATTCTTGACGAATGCTCTACCTAATGAGCTAAACACGCATGAAGCGTACTGTTGGACTCGAACCAACTACCTATCGTTTGGATAGATTTGCTGTGAGTATCCCTAAACTGGAGCGGCGTACCGGGTTCGAACCGGTGACCTTCTGCTTGGCAAGCAGATGTACTACCAACTGTACTAACGCCGCATTGTCTAAAGAAAAAGTGCTCACAAAGTTTTGGTTTGGCGCTAGCCTGAGGCGACCTGGTGTTACAGCACCACTTTATTTGTCTCGCCTAACATGGAGCGACTTAGCAGTCAACGGCCTCATGCTGTAACCACTATCCGTCATTTTCCACTAGTTGTGAGTTTTATAAACCCTTCAAGTTAGCCCTTCCGGAGCCAGCTATCGTCCTACGGAACAACTATATCGCCACGAGCCCTTTTACTTTAGACAACATATTATATATCAAAGATGCCAGATTGTTCACCGCACAACCTGGCAAAGCGGGGGTCTGTTCTTTGGGGTGCTCTATGAGGATCGAACTCATACTCTCAAGGTCACAACATGATGTGCAGGCCACTACACTAAGAGCACCATA
>JACCDJ011119447.1_pt1 | contig 43974 bp, 38 predicted proteins | sample 7444481 | NCBI WGS metagenome assembly JACCDJ01 (sample SAMN15323435, study PRJNA562643) | freshwater metagenome | isolation source: river surface water | place: USA:Blue River Watershed | collected 2017-08-15
TAGGAGGACGAGGTGTCTTACCCGCCATGATGTCATTCACTTGATCTGCATCGATGGTCTCCCATTCAAGCAGAGCCTTGACCATGACTTCTACTTTGTCACGGTTCTCTTCAAGAATCTTTTTAGCCACAGCATATTGTTTATCAAGAATCGCACGAATCTCAATGTCCACTTTTTGCTGAGTCGCTTCAGAAACTGATTTGGCACTGACTGGACCAAACATGCTCTGCTGATCAGGATCCACATAAACCATGGTGCCCAAGACTTCACTCATGCCATAACGAGTGACCATGTCACGCGCCATTTTGGTGGCACGCTCAAAGTCATTCGATGCGCCTGTGCTGCTGGAATTCAAGAAAATTTCTTCAGCCAAACGACCACCGAACAAAATGGAAATTTCTTCCAACATTTTGTCTTTGTACATGTTCACACGATCGTGTTCAGGCAATTGCCAAGTCACACCCAAAGCCCAACCGCGCGGCATGATGCTGACTTTGTGCACAGGATCGGCTTTTGGCAACATCTTGGCCACCACCGCATGACCTGATTCGTGATAGGCCGTGTTGCGACGCTCTTCTTCACGCATCACAGCAGACTTACGCTCAGGACCCATGTAGATTTTATCTTTGGCATCTTCAAAGTCTTGCATGTCGACCGTGCGCTTATTACGGCGCGCAGCAAACAAGGCTGATTCGTTCACCAAGTTGGCCAAATCGGCTCCTGAGAAACCAGGTGTTCCACGCGCCAATACCGCAGCATCCACATCGGAGCTAATAGGTACCTTGCGCATATGAACTCTAAGAATTTGTTCACGACCGCGAATGTCAGGCAAGCCCACATGAACTTGACGATCAAAACGACCAGGACGAAGCAAGGCTTTATCCAACACATCAGAACGGTTGGTTGCCGCAATCACGATCACACCACTGTTGGGCTCAAAACCATCCATCTCCACCAACATTTGGTTGAGCGTTTGTTCACGCTCATCATTACCGCCGCCCATGCCAGCACCACGATGACGGCCGACCGCATCAATCTCGTCAATGAAGATAATGCAAGGTGCTTGTTTTTTAGCGTTTTCAAACATGTCACGCACACGCGCAGCACCCACACCCACAAACATCTCAACGAAGTCAGAACCTGAAATTGAGAAAAATGGGACTTTGGCTTCACCGGCAATGGCTTTAGCGAGCAATGTTTTACCTGTTCCAGGAGGGCCCACCAAGAGAACACCTCTTGGAATGTGTCCACCTAACTTTTGGAATTTGGTCGGATCTTTTAAGAAATCCACCAACTCAAACACTTCTTCTTTGGCCTCATCACAACCTGCGACATCAGCAAACGTAATGGAGTTTGTATTTTCATCAATCAAACGGGCGCGTGATTTACCAAAAGAGAATGCGCCCCCTTTGCCACCACCTTGCATTTGACGCATCATCAAGAACCAAAAACCAATGATGAGCAATGTCGGGCCCAAATAGTAAAGAGCTGAAACCAAAAGACTTTGCTCTTCCTCAGGCTTACCTGTCACTTGAACACCAAACTTCATCAAGTCGCCCACCATCCAAATATCGCCTGGGCTCACCACAGAATACTTTTGGCCGTCCATCGGAGTCACTTGAATATTGCGGCCTTGAACATCCACACGCTTCACTTTGCCATTTTTGGCATCTTCCATAAATTGGGAGTAAGTGATGTTTTCTTGAGCGCGTGGCTTATCAAATTGCTTGAAAACAGTGAAAAGCACGAGGCCCACGATGAGCCACACGCCAACTTTCTGCATCCAATTATTGTTCACAAAGCCTCCTTCAGGCAGATATATCTGTACACCATATGATTCTACTCCCTCAGCTTTTCAAGTGCCGAATTAAAAAAGAGGGGTAAATCCCATAGATTCCCTATGGTTTTAGGGCAAAAAAGTCATTTTTTGGGTTTTGCAGTCTCCTGCCACCCTTACTTAAGATTTTTGCCTAAGAGAAAAGTTTCGGCCGACTTATCGCGCGATGCTTTCGGTTTTCTGGGGGTGACGGTTTTGAAGACTTTCTTGAAAGATTCCACAATCTGACTATAGCCACTGCCATGAAAACACTTGATCAATAAAGCCCCATTGGGCTTTAAGTGAGCCTGAGCAAATTCCAAGGCCAAATCTGCCAAATGCCCCATGCGAGCGGCATCGGCCGTAGCAACTCCGGACAAATTGGGTGCCATGTCCGATAAAACCAAATCTACTCGGGGGCCATCTTCTGGGCTACCTGGCAATAAAGCCTCAAACTGACGCAATACAGACTCTTCCCTGAAGTCGCCCTGTAGGTAGGTGACATCAGCAATCTCTTCCATGGGCAAAATATCAATCGCCACGATTTTTCCGTAAGGCTTACCTTCCGGTGTTTCCGGATGCTTTTTACCAAACTCAACCAAGCGATTACGCACATACTGAGACCAACTGCCAGGTGTACTGCCCAAATCAACCACTACCATGCCTGGGCCAATCAAGCGATCTTGCTCGTCGATTTCTTTTAGCTTATAGGCGGCACGCGCACGATACCCTTCCCTTTGCGCCATTTTGACGTAAGGGTCATTCAGGTGATCATTCAACCAATCTTTATTAAATTTATTCTTTGCCACAACTGCGTGCTTTCTGCTGAGATGAGTTTTTGACTCATTTTTTTTATTGATTTGCTATTTTCCGCTCTTTTTCGTCAACCTGGGCCAAGACTTGCAAATTAATGCCTTATCATAGAGGCCTTCCAGAGAAATACTTATGCCCAAACTAGAATTATCCTCCGCTGAACGTTCAGCACTCCGATCAGATGCTCATGCCCTCAAACCGATCGTATTGATTGGTGCTGATGGCCTAACACCTGCCGTCATGAAAGAAGTCAACAATGGTCTTAAGTCTCATGGCTTAATCAAGGTGCGTGTATTTGGTGACGACCGTGAAGCCAGAGTCGAAATTTACAATCAGTTGTGTGAAGAATTGGGTGCAGCCCCTATTCAGCACATTGGCAAATTATTGGTTTTATTCCGTCCCAAAGTTGAAAAACAAGTCGATGACAAGCGTCGCGATAAAAAAGGCGGTCCTAAAGTCGTGATGGTGAAAAAATTCACGCGCAATCCACAACATCGACCAAAACCAGTTGCCACCACTGTACTAGGCAATCAGCGTGTTGCAGCTGGCGGCCAAGTCAAGCGCGCCAAGCCACGTCAAACCAGTGTCAAAAAGAAACAGCTCGGCTAAGGTTAACTCACAGGTTTAGTAAGGCGCCACAAAAGCACCAAACCAATCAGGGACTGCACCAAATACAGCGCACTTGAAATAGCGTGCAGTCGTCCAAACTCAGCAGCCAGAGGTGACAACATCACCGGAAAACCATGACTTAAAGCCTCTTCACGCAATGAGTTCATCATGGGTTGCAAAACAAAAGCGGTGGTCGCGGCACATAACAACATAGCCAACAAAAACCAACGAATATTTTTATAACGATCTAAACCACGCTTGACCAATAAATTGGCAAAAACAATCAGAGCAACGCTGAGCACCATGCTAATGGTGCCCTCAAGCCTGAATAAACTACCGGCCACCATACCCGCCACTTGCCGATCGGAAAGAGTGGCAAACAATGTGGGGGCCACCAAGTAGCCCACCGTGATGATGCTTCCCACCCAGAGGGTCAGAATGAAAACGAAGACACGTTGTGCAGTGATGTGCATCTTTTGATTGAAAGACTTAAATGTATTGAACGTTCAAAATTTCAACTTCACGGCTACCGCCTGGAGATGCGAAAGTCGCCACATCACCCTCCTCTTTACCAATCAAAGCACGCGCAATCGGAGAGCTAATAGAAATCTTGCCATGCTCTAAATCTGCCTCATCGTCACCAACAATTTGATAGATTGCTTTTTTGCCGTCTTCCAAATCTTCTAGCTCAACAGTCGCACCAAAGACAATGCGGCCTTCAACATCCAAAGCAGATGGATCAATGATTTGAGCAGCCGCCAACTTACCTTCTAGCTCTTGAATACGACCTTCAATGAAGGCCTGTTTTTCTTTAGCGGCATCGTATTCAGCGTTTTCTGATAAATCACCTTGGGCACGAGCCTCAGAAATTGCATTAATCACCGCAGGTCTCTCAACATGCTTTAAATTGTGCAATTCTTTTTTCAATAGCTCAGCGCCATTTTTTGTAATCGGGATCGTACTCATAAATTGACTTCCAAAATCCAGTTAAACGAAGAAGAAATGACTGGTGGAAATCCACCAGTCATTCTTATATTTTATATTCTTTTTAAATATTCTTTTTTGAAATATTCTTTTTAGTTTTTTTGTATTTTTGTTTTTGCTTCAAGCCTTTGCGCCTCTCTTACAAAGAGGCATGCAAACCTTGCAAGTCATAGACTTCTAGCTGGTCGATGGCTTTGATACCAGCAACCGCCGCTTTGGCACCACTGATGGTGGTGTAGTAAGTCACACGATTGGCTTGGGCGGTGGTTCGAATCGACCTTGAATCAGCAATCGCTGTTCTGGTTTCATCCACCGTGGTGAAGACCAATTCAATTTCGCCATTTTTGATCATGTCCACAATGTGTGGGCGACCATCTTTGACTTTATTGACTCGTTTCACAGGCACACCTGCAGCTTCAATGGCCGCAGCAGTTCCTTGCGTAGCCACAATTGAATAACCCATGTCATGAAGCATTTGAGCCACTTCAACCGCCTTGGCTTTATCACTGTCTTTCACAGTCAAAAGCACTGTGCCTGATTTAGGCAAGGTGGTGCTGGCTGCCAATTGAGACTTGAACAAAGCTTCACCGAAAGTTTTACCCACTCCCATGACCTCACCAGTCGAACGCATTTCTGGTCCAAGAATAGGATCAACACCTGGGAACTTATTGAATGGGAATACCGCTTCTTTCACAGAGTAGTACGGAGGAATGACTTCCTGTCCGATGCCTTGCTGATCCAAAGTTTGACCCGCCATACAACGCGCTGCAATTTTGGCCAATTGCAAACCTGTCGCTTTTGATACATACGGCACAGTTCTTGAAGCACGCGGGTTGACTTCTAGAACATAAACAATGTCTTTACCATCAACCTGCTGAATCGCAAATTGCACGTTCATCAAACCAACCACATTCAAGCCCTTGGCCATCGCCGCAGTTTGACGACGCATCTCATCCACCGTCTCTTTGGATAATGAGTAAGGTGGCAATGAACAAGCTGAATCACCTGAGTGAACACCTGCTTGCTCAATGTGCTCCATCACACCACCGATGAAGACACGTTTGCCATCTGAAATGCAATCCACATCGCACTCAATCGCATCATTTAAGAAACGATCTAGCAATACTGGAGAATCATTGGAAACCTTCACGGCTTCACGCATGTAACGTTCTAAGTCGCGCGTGTCATGAACAATTTCCATGGCACGCCCACCCAAAACATAAGAAGGACGCACCACCAATGGGTAGCCAATCTCATCAGCCAATTTGATGGCTTCCACTTCAGTTCTGGCGGTTCTGTTGGGTGGCTGGCGTAAGCCAAGGTCTTGCAATAATTTTTGGAAGCGCTCACGATCTTCAGCCGCATCAATCATGTCTGGGCTGGTACCAATGATCGGTACGCCATTCGCCTCTAAATCTAAGGCCAGCTTCAAAGGTGTTTGTCCACCATACTGAACAATCACACCCTTGGGTTTTTCAATGGCCACAATTTCTAATACGTCTTCAAGCGTTAAAGGCTCAAAGTACAAACGATCAGAAGTGTCATAGTCAGTAGAAACAGTTTCTGGGTTGCAGTTGACCATGATGGTTTCATAACCATCATCACGCATCGCCAAGGCCGCATGCACACAGCAATAATCAAACTCAATACCCTGACCAATGCGGTTTGGACCACCACCCAACACCATGATTTTTTCTTTGGTCGTTGGTTGTGACTCACACTCTCCATGCTCAGCCTCATAGCATGAGTACATATATGCTGTATTGGTTGAGAACTCAGCAGCACAAGTGTCAACACGCTTGTACACAGGTCTCACTTTTAAAGCATGGCGAGCTTCACGAACGGCTTTGGCATCTGTTTTTAAAAGCTTGGCCAAACGACGATCTGAGAAACCTTTTTGTTTGACATAGCGCAGTTCTTGGGCTGTCAGATCTTTGAGTTGGCGATTTTGTAATTTCTTTTCGATCTGAATCAATTCAGAAATTTGCGTCAAGAACCATGGATCAATCGCAGTGTGAGCAAATGCTTCTTGCTCAGTCATACCTAAACGGAATGCATCTCCCAAATACCAAATGCGATCTGGGCCAGGCTCACGAATTTCTTGAGTGATTTCATCAAGGTCTGTTGATTTCTCATCCAAACCGTCCACACCCACTTCTAAACCACGCAAAGCTTTTTGGAAAGACTCTTGGAATGTGCGACCAATCGCCATCACCTCACCCACCGATTTCATCTGAGTGGTCAGACGCTTGTCAGCGGCTGGAAATTTTTCAAATGCAAAGCGCGGAATCTTTGTGACCACGTAGTCAATCGATGGCTCAAATGAAGCCGGTGTTTTGCCACCGGTAATATCGTTTTGCAACTCATCCAAAGTAAAGCCTACGGCCAACTTGGCTGCGATCTTCGCAATCGGGAAACCTGTGGCTTTAGAAGCCAAAGCAGAAGAGCGAGACACACGTGGGTTCATCTCGATCACAATCATGCGACCATCCACTGGATTGATGGAGAACTGCACGTTTGAACCGCCTGTGTCCACACCAATCTCGCGCAAAACAGCCAATGAAGCATTGCGCAAAATTTGATATTCACGATCGGTCAAAGTTTGGGCAGGCGCGACGGTGATTGAGTCACCTGTGTGCACACCCATTGGGTCTAGGTTTTCAATTGAGCAAACGATGATGCAGTTGTCTTTGCGATCACGCACCACTTCCATCTCGTATTCTTTCCAACCCAACAATGATTCTTCAATCAAGAGTTCTCGGGTGGGTGAGAGATCAAGGCCACGCTTACAAATTTCTTCAAATTCTTCACGGTTATAAGCAATACCACCACCAGAACCACCCATCGTGAAGGACGGACGAATAATCACTGGATAACCTGCGCCACCTGTTTCAACAGCAATTTGTTGTTGCACCGCATGCGCCTCTTCTAAAGAATGCGCAATGCCTGACTTGGCAGAACCCAAACCAATTTTGGTCATGGCTTCTTTGAATTTCTGACGATCTTCTGCTTTATCAATGGCTTCCGGTGAGGCACCAATCAACTCGCAACCGTATTTCTTTAAAACGCCATTTCTATGAAGATCCAATGCACAGTTCAAGGCAGTTTGACCACCCATGGTGGGCAAAATCGCGTCTGGCTTTTCTTTGGCAATGATGCGCTCAACCACCTCCCAAGTGATGGGCTCAATGTAAGTCACATCAGCCATTTCAGGATCGGTCATGATGGTCGCAGGATTGCTATTGACCAAAATAACTTTGTAACCCTCTGAGCGCAAAGCTTTACAAGCTTGTGCGCCAGAGTAGTCAAACTCACAGGCCTGTCCAATGACGATTGGACCTGCGCCAATGATCAAAATACTTTTAATGTCGGTACGCTTAGGCATTCGTCAATCTCACATCAATTTAATAAAGCGATCAAACAAGTACGCGATGTCATGCGGACCTGGCGAAGCTTCAGGGTGACCTTGGAAACAAAAAGCTGGCTTATCAGTCCAAGCCAAGCCTTGCAATGAACCGTCGAATAAAGACACGTGCGTGGGTCTTACGTTCGCAGGCAATGTATTGGCATCCACAGCAAAGCCGTGATTTTGCGATGTAATCACCACACGGCCATCATCTAAATCTTTCACAGGATGATTGGCGCCATGATGACCAAATTTCATTTTGAGAGTTTTAGCACCAGCGGCTAAACCCATGATTTGGTGACCCAAACAAATACCAAAAGTTGGCACACCTTTTTCAATGAAAGTTTTTGCCGCCGCAATGGCGTAGTCACATGGCTCTGGATCACCAGGGCCGTTAGATAAAAACACGCCATCAGGTTTCATCGCCAAGACTTCAGCTGCTGATGTTTTCGCTGGCACGACAGTGATCTTGCAGCCACGCTCAGTCAACATGCGCAAGATGTTGCGCTTGACACCAAAGTCATATGCCACCACGTGCTTTAGTGGCTTTTCTAATTTCTTAAAACCTGGCTTGCCATTGGCGGCATTCAAGCCCCATTCACCTTCAGTCCATTCATAAGCTTGAGAGGTCGTGACGACTTGCGCCAAATCCAGACCCGCCATGCCTGAGAAACCTTTGGCAGCAGCCAAAGCTTTTTCGGTCAATGCAACCATGGTTTCACCAACCGCTCCAGCAACAATCGCTCCGGGCTGAGCACCTTTATCACGCAGAATGCGTGTCAGTTTGCGTGTATCAATGCCCGCAATACCAACAACGTTTTCACCTTTTAAATAATCACTCAAGGTTTTTTCTGAACGGAAGTTTGATGCAATCAAAGACAAGTCTTTGATGATTAAACCGGCTGCATAAATTTTGGTGGATTCACAATCTTGATCATTGACGCCCACATTACCAATGTGTGGATAAGTCAATGTGACCAATTGGCGTGTATAGCTGGGATCTGTGAGGATTTCTTGATAACCGGTTAAAGCTGTATTGAATACAACTTCACCTGCAGACTGGCCTACAGCACCAATGCTGTGACCTGGAAAAATCGTTCCATCGGCTAGCGCCAAAACTGCTGGGGGTAAAGAAGGAATTAGTGGCAGCAAAGGTATTCTCCAAAGCCCTGCTGCCATCCGACACATCCCTCATCCGGAAAAGACACCTCCGGTCTGAGAATTTTCGGGAGGTTTATGTGTCTTTAAGCGCTAGGGCAAGTATCTAATAATTTAACCAAAGAATTATACCTTACCGCAGGCAAAAGCTTGGATAAATCACCTACCCCAAAATGAATAATAGGGGAAAAATCCCCTATTATTCAGTCACTTAAACGAAGCTTGCTTAGGTCAAGCAAAGAGCGCTTTGATCGCTGCTAAAACGCTTTGATCATCCAAGGTGCTTAAGTCACCTGGATCACGACCTTCGGCCACAGCCTGTAAGGCACGGCGCACAATCTTGCCTGAACGAGTCTTTGGCAATGCATTCACAATATAAACACGGGCAGGACGAGCCACAGCCCCCAATTGAGAATCGACTGTTTTCAGAATTTCCGCTTCTAATGTGGCCGTGTTATTGGCATCTTTCGCAATCGCAAAACCAATTGCCACCTGACCTTTTAGCTTGTCTTCAATACCGACCACAGCGACTTCAGCCACGTTTGGATGACTTGAAATGCTCTCTTCGATTTCACGGGTACCTAAGCGATGACCGGCCACGTTGATCACGTCATCAGTTCTTCCCAAGATGAAGAAATAACCGTCTTTGTCTTTGATGCCCCAGTCAAAGGTGGAGTAAACCATTTTGCCTGGCACCGTTTGCCAATAAGTTTTGACAAAGCGCTCGTCATCACCCCAAACAGTTTGCATGCACCCTGGAGGCAATGGGCCTTCAATGGCCACAACACCTTTTTGATCCGCACCCAATTCAGCACCCGATGAATCATCCAACAACTTCATGTTGTAGCCATACACTGGCACACCTGGTGAGCCAAACTTATGTGGCATCACTTCAATGCCACGCTGAAGCGCCAACATCGGCCAACCTGTTTCTGTTTGCCAGTAGTTATCAACAATTGGTTTATTGATTGCACCATGCAACCATGTGGCCGTGGGCTCATCCAATGGCTCACCTGCCAAGAACACAGCGCGCAAAGTGGATAGATCATATTTGCTCAAGAAAGCAGGATCTTGTTTTTTCAACACGCGAGCAGCAGTCGGCGCTGAGAACATGACTGAGACTTTGTACTTTTCAACCAACTTCCACCAAATACCAGCGTCCGGGCGCAATGGTGTGCCCTCATACATGATGGTGGCCATGCCATTGATCAATGGGCCATAAATGATGTAGCTATGCCCCACCACCCAACCAATGTCTGAAGTTGTGAACATGGCTTCACCTGGTTGACCACCGTAAATATGACGCATCGATGAAGCCAAAGCCACGGCGTAACCACCGGTGTCACGTTGCACACCTTTTGGTTTACCTGTGGTACCAGAGGTGTACAAAATATAAGAAGGATCGGTGGCGTCTAACCACTCACAAGGCACTTGCGCATCCATCACCTTGGCACGCTCGGTCGCGTAATCCAAATCGCGACCAGAGACTTTGTTGTACTCAACCAATTTGCGATCGATCAACAATACTTTTTCTGGTTTGTGTGCCGATAAAGTAATGGCTTCGTCCAACAATGGCTTATAGGGCACTGGCTTACCACCACGAGCACCTGCATCTGCCAAGATAACCATTTTCGGTTTGGCATCATCAATGCGAGATGCCAAGCTGTGAGAAGCAAAACCTCCAAACACCACAGAGTGAATGGCGCCCAAACGGGTACATGCCAACATCGCAAAACAGGCTTCAGCCACCATCGGCATATAAATCAAAACACGATCACCCTTGACCACTCCGTGAGTTTTCAGAATCGCTGCCATGCGATTGACTTCGGTGTGCAACTCTTTAAAGGTATACGTTCTTTCTTGATCGGTTTCTGTTGATACAGAAATCAAAGCCTGTTGATCGGCACGGTCTTTGAGGTGACGATCGACTGCGTTGTAGCAAAGATTGGTCTTACCACCGACATACCATTTGGCAAAAGGTGGTTTGCTGTAATCCAGCACCTGATCAAATGGCTTATGCCAATCAATTAACTTCGCTTGCTCTGCCCAGAATCCTTCAGGATCTTTAATTGAACGCTCGTGAAATGCCTTATACGCCGACATGCAACTCTCCCTCAACAACTTGTTGTGATTAATTGAACTGTAAGAGGTTGCAACCAGATACTGACTGATGTCTGACACATCAGGGATTTACCCTAGAGATTGGGCCAATTATGGGTTTAATTGTTCTTTTTATCGGTCGAAGCGACTTTTGTTTCAGCCTTTGGCTTGGGCTTGGCTTTGGCGCTAGCCACCGCTTTAGAACTTGAGTTCTTAGGTTTTGCGCTTGATTTGGCGGTTTGAGTCGGTTTTTTCTTGGGTTTTGGCGCCACATCCCGCTCTAGCATTAACTTACTGGAATTGTTAGCAAGGTGATCAGCAATATCGCTGGCTTTGGTTCCTTTAGGAATAATCACTGTGGAACCCGGCTTGATGCGCATTCCCCTTGGAATGTCATTGATTTGTCGAATTTGATTGGCATCCACATCCAAACGACTGGCCAATTGATCCACTGTTTCTCTTGAATTGATTCGCACAGCGGTCCAGGAAGATAAACGACCCTTGTAACTCAGGAGGTTCTCTTGAAATGATTCTGCGCGTCCAAAGGGTAATAAGATTTGAGGATCGCTGGCGCCCAAAATCACTGGCTTATTGAACGATGGATTCATGGCCCTAAACTCTTCTAAGCTCATGCGCGCAAATTGAGCCGCCAATTCAACATCAATGTCCTTTTCGGTGGTCACAATCACAAAATAAGGATGGTTATCAAGGACAGGCAGAGTCAAACCATAGGCCCTCGGATCCAACACAATTTTCTTTACAGCCAATAATTTGGGCACGTAATTTCTGGTTTCATCCGGCATTTTTAAGCTGGCGTAATCGGTTGGCAATTTTTTAGCTTGATTACGTTTGATTGCCTTTGAAACATTGCCCTCTCCCCAGTTATAGGCAGCCAAAGCCAGATGCCAATCACCAAACATGTTGTACAGTCGTTGTAAATAATCCAGCGCCGCATCGGTTGACTGAATCACATCGCGGCGCTCGTCTCTGAAAACGTTTTGAGTGAGCTTAAAGTCTTTACCAGTACCCGGCATGAACTGCCACATGCCCGAAGCCTTAGCTCTTGAAAATGCCTCTGGATTGAAAGCACTTTCAATAAATGGCAGAAGTGCCAACTCCATGGGCATCTTGCGACGCTCAACTTCTTCAACAATGTAAAAAAGATACCGCGATGAACGAGACATCATGCGATCAACATAGTCGGGACGGTCTGCGTACCAACGCACATGCTTAATCACAAGAGGACTATCAAACTCTTCCATCTCAAAACCATCACGCACGCGATCCCAAAGATCGTTATAGGGCGCATCCAATGCCCCCACAGAATCCTTGTCCACATTCACGCGCGGCGCTTTACCAGATTTGCCGTATTTTTTTAATTGAGTGCTTGGCTTTTGATCAGACCAATCATCACCCATCGTGGCACAGGCTGACAAAAACAAAGTGCTTAAAAGAATGGCCGTCAGTCTCAAAAAACTCATGGGGCGCAAACGATTGAATGTGAACATCATGCCTTAAAAGTATCTTTCCATGAACGCAGTTCTGCAAACACCGATACCGAATCTGTTGACTGAAGTGCTCGTTGCTGAATCACGGACTGAATCACTGATACTTCCTCACATCTTAAAAATGGGTTCACACGCTTTTCATGAGCCAAGGTGGTTGGCACTGTAGGTAAACCTTGTTTTCTGAGTAATTGAGCTCGCATCTGCCAATCCATGAGATCTGCATTATTCGGCTCAACGGCCAAGGCAAATTTTATATTAGAGAGTGTGTATTCATGGGCACAATGCATCCAAGTGTCTTCAGGCAATTGTTTCAATTGATTCAACGAGCCAGACATCTGCTCTGCGCTGCCCTCAAACAAACGCCCACACCCTGAAGCAAATAAAGTATCCCCACAAAATACATGTTTTGAGTGACTGGAATTTTTAGTATCTAAGTAAAAGGCAATGTGTCCGGCAGTATGCCCGGGAACATCGATCACCTTGAAGGTGGCATCAAGATTTGGAATGTTGACAACATCCCCACCCATCAATGGCTCAGTCACACAAGCAATTTCTTCATTGGCCGGCCCATAAACAATCGGACGATTGCCTTGATGTTCTTCACACCAAGCCAAGAGTTCAGTAACGCCTCCGATATGATCGGCGTGGTGATGAGTGATTAAAATCACTTGCAAATCGAAGGTTTCTTTTTTTAATACCTCAATCACTGGTTGTGCGTCACCAGGATCAACAACTACGGCACAATGACCTTTTGACAATAACCAAATATAGTTATCGTCAAAAGCCAGAATTGCTTGCACTTGCAATAAATTGTCATCAGGCATACAAATAAGCACTTATGAGTCAAACACCAACCACTGAGAATCAACCAGCGCCCTGGACGTCTTGGGATGCTTGGCTGGGCTCACCCCCTGGAAAATACGTCCTAGAATGGGAGCAAGCTCAATTTGACCACATTGTGAGTGATATTTTTGGTTATCACGCATTGCAAATTGGCCTGCCTCAGTTACCCACTTTGCGCGAAAACCGCATGCCTTTGCAAATGATTCTGCGCGCTCCTCACGACAAGCCTGCTGACCAAGAGACTCATCAGTGGCATACCGTGGCTGGCATTCCAGAAGAATTGCCTTTTAGCAACCAAAGCATCGATTTGGTGATCTTGCCGCATGTGCTTGAGTTTGCCAAAGATCCCCATGCAGTTCTGCGTGAAGTCGATCGTATTTTGATGCCCGAAGGTCGTGTGGTGATTTCTGGATTTAATCCAGCCAGCTTGTGGGGGCTTCGCCAGTATTGCAGTCATTTAATTGGTCAACCCTATCTTCCCAGAGAAGGTCAGTTCATGGCCTTACTGAGAATCAAAGATTGGCTCAAATTATTGAACTTTTCTGTTGACCGAGGTCGCTTTGGCTGCTATCGCCTGCCATTGCGCAGTGCATCTGGTATGCAAAAAATGGGCTTCCTAGAAAAGGCTGGTGACAGATGGTGGCCGGTCTTGGGCTCAGTGTTTATCATCTCAGCCATCAAACGTGTCTCCACTTTGACTCTGGTGGGCAAAATTGAAAAAGCGATCCCTAAAGGTCAAACCCAATTAAGCCCAGCGACCCAATTGGGTTCCAATCAACAAAAACAGGCCTGTGAAGAAGTCTCATGAAAGTGATCACATGAACACCCCAAGCACCAAAGTCATCATTTATACCGATGGCGCCTGCAAAGGCAATCCTGGTCCAGGTGGCTGGGGAGTAGTTCTACGCTCAGGCGATAAAGAAAAACATCTTTATGGTGGCGAAACATTAACCACCAACAATCGCATGGAAATGACGGCGGTGATCCAGGCACTGAAAGCGCTGAAACAAGCCTGTCATGTGAGTTTATACACAGACTCTAAGTACGTGATGCAAGGTGTGACCGAGTGGATGGGAGGATGGAAAGCCAGAGGCTGGAAAACAGCCGGTAAAGATCCCGTTAAGAACGTCGATTTATGGCAAGAAATTGATCAATTACTGGGGAAACATCAAATTGATTGGCATTGGGTCAAGGGGCATGCAGGACATCCTGGCAACGAATTGGCTGATGCACTCGCCAATAAAGGGGTGGAAGAGCATTTACAACAATCTTAATATCGCAAAAATGGCTTTTTGCCGTCCACCTCAAAGGGAATGCCAATGGGCTTGGAATGTGCGAGAATTGTTGAAGAATCAATAAGGAGATAGTGGCTTAAACCCAAGGCCCCAGAACTATGCAGCCCAAAACCACACAGTTAACAGAAAAAATAAAAAGTAAGGTCATGGCCCTTGGTTGCTCTTTACTAGGTAAAGGTAAAGCTCTGGTTCAGAAATTGAATTGGGCCAAAACTTACGCCTTCATTGTTCAACATAAAAAACGCATCATCATCGCCATTTTGGTTTTGCTTGCAGCGAATTATGCTTACGATCGCTTTGTTCCAAAGTCTGCCAAAAAAGTTCCTCCTCAATTGGTGACAACCACCTTGGTACAAACAGTCGACACACCCATCATCATTGAAGCCACGGGCAATATTGTGGCTGCCAATATTGTGGATATTCGTCCACAAACCACCAATGTGGTGAGCAAAATACACATCAAAGAAGGTCAAGCTGTCAAAGCAGGAGATTTGTTATTCACCTTGGATGATCGAGCCAGCCGTGCCAATTATGAGAAGGCCAAAGCTCTAGCGGATGATGCTACGCGTCAATACAAACGCTCTTTAGAACTGATTGAAAAGAAATTTATCTCTCAAGCTGCAGCCGATACTTCAAAAGCCAATATGCAATCTGCCCAAGCCAATGCCCGCGCCGCCGAGGTAGCCATGAGCTTTGACCATATTCGCTCACCAATTTCTGGTCGCGCAGGCGTCATCAATGTCTTTCCAGGTAGCTTGGTTCAGGCAGGCACAAATATTTCAACCACCAGTAGCGCCACATCAACCACCACCACAGGGGCGATGGTGACCATTACGCAACTTGATCCAATCAATGTTCAGTTCACTGTTTCTGAAAAAGAGATTCCACTGATTTTGGGTGCACGCGAAGCCAATGATGAGCTCACTGTCAGCGTTGATATCAATGGCTCCAACACACCGGTCGAAGGTAAAGTCTACGTCGTCGACAATCAAGTGGACCCAGCCATCGGAGCCGTTCGCGTCAAAGCACAATTAAGCAATGCCAATGCCTTGATGATTCCAGGTCAATTTGTGCGCATCAAGCTCAAAGCAAAAACACTCAAAGATTCATTGTCAGTGCCAACACAAGCCATTGTGACCAACACCAAAGGGGATCATTTGTATGTGGTTGAAAAAGACAACAAGGTGGCCCTCAAACCTGTGAAAGTGATTTATCAATATCAAGGTGCCACGGTGGTCACTGGCGTGAATGCAGGTGACAAAATTGTCGTTGAAGGAAAACAAAATCTAAGACCGAACGGAGTCATTAGAGAAACAGCCAGCGCCGGGAAATAATCAGTCATGAATATTTCTGAGTTATGTATACGTCGTCCCGTCATGACAATTTTGCTGTCCTTGGCCACGGTGGCCGCAGGAACAGTGGCTTATTTAAAAATTCCGGTCGCTGCTTTACCGAGCTTTAATACACCTGTGATTCAGGTGAGTGCCAATTTACCTGGCGCCAGCCCAGAGAACATGGCTTCGTCCGTGGCTCTGCCGCTTGAAAAAGAGTTTTCAACAATTGATGGCATCACAGTCATCAGTTCAACCAACACTTTGGGCACCACCAACGTCACCCTTGAGTTCAACAACAATCGTGACATTGATAAAGCAGCAGTGGATGTGCAGGCAGCGCTTTTACGGGCTCAAAAACGTTTACCGATTGAGATGACCAATCCGCCGTCTTACCGCAAGGTCAACCCTGCGGATGCCCCGGTGTTGATCATGACCATGACCTCCCCGTCCATGGATTTATCTCAAATCAATGACTATGCAGAAAACTTGATCTCCCCCACCCTCTCCACCATCGATGGTGTGGCTCAAGTGTTGGTGTACGGTCAGAAACGTTATGCCATCCGCATTCAGGTGAACCCATCTGTATTGGCCACCAAAAATCTGACCATTGATGATGTGGCCAAAGCAGTCAACAGTGCCAACTCCAATACACCGGTCGGGGTTTTGGATGGTCCTAGACAATTACTCACCATTTATGCCAATCAACAATTGGTCAAAGCCAGTGAATACGCCAATTTAGTGATTGCGCAACGCAATGGCTTACCAGTGCGCTTAAAAGATGTGGCCTTGGTTGAAGAGAGTTATGAATCCGTAAAAACCGTGGCCGCTTATAACGGTGAACGCTCAATCGCTTTGGCAATTCTTCGTCAACCGACGGCCAACTCAGTGGCTGTGGTCGATGCAGTGCGCAGAATGGTGCCGCAGTTTGAACAGCAAATGCCGGCATCCATCAAAGTCAATTTACTGATTGACCGCTCCAAATCGATTCGAGAAGCCATTCATGATGTGAACTTCACTTTATTGCTGACCATTGCTTTGGTGGTCATGGTAATTTTCTTATTCTTAAAACATGCATCAGCCACCATCATTCCAGCCTTGAGCTTACCGATCTCTTTGATTGGCGCATTCTCAATCATGTATTGGCTGGGCTATAGCTTAGATAACATTTCTTTGCTGGGGATTACGATTGCGGTGGGTCTTGTGGTGGATGATGCCATTGTGGTTCTTGAGAACATCATGCGCCACATTGAAGAAGGCATGGCCCCTCTCAAAGCAGCTCTGAAGGGCAGTCGCGAAGTGAGCTTTACGATTGTGTCTATCTCGATCTCATTGGTGGCCGTGTTTATCCCGATTTTCTTCATGCCCGGTCCCTTGGGCTTGTTGTTCAGAGAGTTTGCGGTGGTGGTGTCTTTATCCATTTTGGTTTCGGCCGTGGTCTCTCTTACTTTGGTGCCGATGCTTTGCAGTCGCTTTTTACCCAAGCATGGTCAAACAGTCAAAGAACGACCCATCACCATTGCTTTTGACAAATACTTCCATCAAGTTTTAACAAGCTATGAGAAAGCTTTAGATTGGGCCTTGAGCAATCAAAGAAAAGTTCTGCAAGGTGCTTTAGCGACATTAATTATTACTGTTGGCTTATTTATTTGGAGTCCCAAGGGATTTTTCCCAGAGGAAGATACCGGTCAACTTTTTGTGACCACGGAAGCTGCAGATGATGTGTCATTCACCGCCATGGTTGAATTGCAAAATCAAGCTGCAGAGATTGTTCGCAATAATCCCAATATTGAAAGCTTGGTTTCGATCGTGGGTGGTGGAGCCAACACCGGCACCAACACAGGCCGAATGTTCGTCAACCTCAAACCACGAGGTGATCGTGCCAACATGAAAAAGACTCTGGAAAGTTTGCGTTTTGATTTGAGAAATATTCCAGGTCTAGCGGTTTACTTAAGACCGATTCAAAACTTACAGCTAGGCGGTAAAGTGACCAAGAGTCGCTACCAATACATTTTGCAAAGTGTGGGCTTTGAGGGCATCAATGAATGGTCAGCCAAAGTGACTGAGAAGATGCGTTCAGAGCCTGGTATTTTCCGAGACATCACAACAGACTCACAACTCAAAGGCTTACAAGCGCAGATTGATATTGATCGCGAAAAAGCAGCCAGCGCTGGCGTGACTGTGGCTGATATTAGAAATGCTTTGTATTCGGCTTATGGCGAACGTCAGGTCTCCACCATCTATACGAGCGTGAACACCTACCAGGTGATTTTGCAAGCTGCGAACGAATACAAGCAATATGAAACCGATCTGAATGGCATTTATATCCGTGGCAGATTAAATGACAAACTGGTGCCACTCTCCAGTATTGCTACTTTTAGACGCACCATTGGCCCCACTGCAGTGAACCACCAAGGTCAAGTACCTGCGGTCACGATTTCTTTTAACTTGGCCCCCGATGTGGCATTGGGTGATGCCACCAAGAAATTAGAGCAGTTTGTCAAAGAGTTGCAATTACCTCCTTCGATCATCACCAGCTATGGTGGCGATGCGGCTGTGTTCCAAAGTGGACAATCGAGTCAGATCATTTTGCTCTTGGCTGCGGTCTTGGTCATCTATGTACTTTTGGGTGTGCTTTATGAAAGTTATATTCATCCACTCACCATCTTGGCAGGCCTCCCCTCAGCGGCGATTGGTGCACTGATCTTCTTACGCATCTTTGATTTGGAACTCACCATCATCGCCACGATTGGTATTTTGTTGTTGATTGGTATTGTTAAAAAGAATGCCATTTTGATGATTGACTTCGCACTCGATGCTCAACGTCATCAAAACATGTCTCCCAAAGAAGCGATACGCACAGCTTGTTTGTTGCGTTTTAGACCGATTACCATGACCACTCTCGCGGCCGTGATGGGTGCACTACCAATTGCGATTGGACTGGGTGCAGGCGCTGAATTGCGTCAACCCCTAGGCATTGCTGTGGTGGGTGGTTTGATTGTGTCTCAGTTTGTGACTTTGATCATTACGCCAGTGATTTATCTCTATCTTGATAAATACAGTGGCACAGGTCCAATGGACATTCCTGCTGAAATGTTAAAAGATTAAATCTGATTATTCATTCAAAGACTTATGCGCCAAATTATTCTTGACACAGAAACCACTGGATTAAATCCTCTCACGGGTGATCGCATTATTGAGATTGGTTGTCTTGAAATGGTAGATCGTCGCTTAACCGGTAATAAGCTGCATCACTACATCAATCCTCAACGTGACATTGATCCTGGTGCAGTGGCCGTTCACGGATTAACCGTTGAATTTTTATCGGACAAACCGACTTTTGCGGATGTCGCTGATGAAATCATCGCCTTTCTAAAAGGGGCTGAAGTGATTATTCATAACGCACCTTTTGATGTGGGTTTTTTGGATGCGGAATTTGGACTTCTCAAACGAGGCAAAACCAGTGATCACGTGCATCTCATCACTGACACATTGAAGCAAGCCCGTGACATGTTCCCAGGAAAAAGAAATTCTTTGGACGCCTTATGTGAGCGCTTTGCTATTAGCAATGAACACCGTACGTTGCACGGCGCCCTTCTCGATGCTGAACTACTGGCCGAAGTATATTTGGCCATGACGCGAGGTCAGGAAGATTTGATGATTGACATCAGCGGTTTAGACGGGGACAACGCTCAAATCAAGCGTCAAGCATTGCCCACACAATTGCTTGTTCAGTTAGCCTCTATTGAAGAACAAGAAGCTCATGAGGCTTATCTAGAAGCTGTTGCGAAAGCTGCTAAAAAACCCCCTGTTTGGAATTCATGACGACAGTCGTCATCTCTTAGGCAACTGTTTATTCAGCTTTTGGTGGAAAAAACTTGTACCAAAAGCCATAAGCCCAACAAGCCACACAGAAAGATAGAAGCCATTCCATGGTGGAGAAAATCACCAGCGCTGTGGCCGGCACCTTCCACAAATCATTGCCAAGGTAAAACAAAATGGAGGCCACTGTGGCAGCGATGAATAAAATTTTGTTCGCAAACATTTTTGCACCGGCATTTTCTTTTTTACCAGCAATGTTCATGCCATTCATGATCTTGGTGAACAAGCGGTGAGATGGGCACTTATAGTGACCAAAGAATCCTCTAATGAAACCCATCACTGCCAAAACTGGCAACAAGTGTGGAAATCCTAAAAGCGCAATCAAGCAAAATGAAAAAGTGATGAAAGCTTCTAACCTTGCCACATTGGCATTCACGGGGGGCACATCAAAACGTAACATACTCACTCTCCTTGCTCTAACACTTGTTTACTTGATTGCGTTACTGCTCAAGTTTTTTATTTTATGACTGAACTCACTGGCGGTCACTTATCAAAAATTTCTAAGTTCTTACTGCAACTCTTTGGCAATCTCTGCTTGGGTCGTGACAAAACGTATCTGCGTCACCTTTCCCGCCTGCCATCGAATGATGGTGATGGCCGACTCTTTTTTGGGGAAAGCCTGACTCAATGCTTCATCTCGAATGAGGCCGATTGAATAAGGCATTTTTTGCATTCTGGGAATGGCCACCATTTTGGTAATGAATCCTGGCATCCCACTGATATCGGCAATATAAAGAGCTTTTTTATCTTTTAAGGTTGTTGGGGGCAAAGCTTCTAAGGTCTTTGTCATTAACTCACTGCTGGATTTGCCTGCGGCAAACAGAATCAATTGAACTTGCTCATTCATGAGAACTGCCTGCTCATGTTGATCTTTTAATTGAATCATGGGGTATCCATCTCCCACTTGCAATGAATTGGCCATGAGGTGGGAAGCCATTGAAAATAAGCCTAAAAAGATGATTTTTTTCAAAAAAGACTCCTAAAAAATTATTTAAATAACATCAATAAATCAACAGCTTAAGCTTTGAAAGCTGTCATTATCAGAAAAACCATGTTTTCTTAATTTAGCCTTAATTTTTGACCTTTACTGTGACACCCATATGAAGCAAAAAGGATCGGAAATGGCTCTTGTTTTGACATCACATCAGCACGCCAAGCATACAGTATTCAGTCATGAATTCTGTTCGGAGGATAGCAGCTATCAATTTGAATGGGTGACCAAAGACCATCCAGATAGAGCAAGCCTGCAAACTTTCATTGCCACCACTTTTTATAAAACATATGGGGCAGATATTCATCACTTCAGCGATATCTTGGTGGGCTGCAAAGATGAGCGCGGTCAATGGTTGGCAGCACTTGGATTTTCTTTTCTAGATCAGAAGAAAGCTTTTTTAGAGTCCTACTTAGATCTTTCATTGGAAATGGAAATTGCTGCGCATATTCAAGACAATGTTTTACGCAGTCAAATCATTGAGGTGGGCAATTTAGCCGCCATTCATGCGGGCGCGGGTCGTACCTTGATCATCAATATGACGCGTTACTTGCATGAGCAAGGTTACAAATGGGTAGCATTTACAGCGACCAAAAATTTATTGAACTCATTTAAGCGTTTGGGCATCCAGTTGGTGTCATTGGCAAAAGCCGATCCCAAGCGCTTACCAGATGCTGGTCAGTTATGGGGCAACTATTACAGCACCCAGCCAGAAGTGATGTTTGGAAATATTGCCTCGGGTTATGCACAACTGGCTGAATGATTTAACAAAGTCTTCGGGCTTATTCAAATCTCAGACTCTCCTTTCATCGAATGATGAAAGCTGGGGCATCAATGCGCTTCAGGACAAAATCAAGCAGATTTCCACTGCCTTACTGGCGCGAAAAGATCCCAAAGCACCCGTAGGCATTTTGGCTGACAACTCTTTAGAGTGGATTGCTCTGGACTTGGCAACCCACCAACTGGGAATCACCCTCATTCCTCTGCCTGGATTTTTTACCCCCACTCAATGGATGCACACGATTCAAAGTAGCGGTATGCAAGCCATTTTCGTGATGCGTGAGGAGCATGCCAGAAATTTAGGGTTCATTTTCAAGAATGATTATTTGGGTGCGTTGCAATTATTTGAAAGAGTCAGCGTTCTTTCTAGCTTATCCGCCCAGCCCAATTTAAATAATGTTCAAAAAGTGACATTTACTTCAGGAACAACTTCGGAACCCAAGGGAGTTTGTCTGAGCAGTGAACAGCAATGGGAAGTGGCCCATGCTTTAAAAGATTCTTTGCAGACATTGAATATTCGAAAACATTTAAATGTTTTGCCACTGTCTGTTTTATTAGAAAACGTTGCTGGCGTTTACACATCCTTGCTCATGGGTTCTGAAAACATCTGCTTGCCTCTTCATCAAGTAGGCTTGCAGGGTTCTAGTCAATTTGATGCCACTCAATGCATTGAGGCAATAGAACATCATGAGGCTGAGAGCATCATTTTGCTACCGCAAATGTTGCAAGCCATTGTTTCTAATTGCACACCTCATGATCCTCGTCTTCAAACTTTGAAATTTGTGGCTGTGGGTGGCTCTAAAACATCTCCTGACTTGATACAAAAGGCACAGCATTTGGGAATTCCGGTATACGAGGGGTATGGCTTATCTGAATGTGGCTCAGTCGTATCTTTCAATACGCCTTCCACCCAAAAACTTGGGAGCGTGGGTAAACCTTTATCCAATCGATCCATTCGAATTGGTTCAGATGGTGAAATTCAAGTCCATTCCAAGCACTCAACGCATTACTTAAACGAATTACCCTCCAACGATGGATGGGTAGAAACAGGAGATTTAGGTTCTTTGGATGAGGATGGATTTTTATTCATCCATGGTCGTAAGAAGAATGTTCTGATCACAAGTTATGGTCGCAATGTGTCACCTGAGTGGCCAGAATCATTGCTGATGGGTATGCCAACAATCGCTCAAGCCATGGTTGCAGGTGATGGTCAGCCCGAACTTTGTGCAGTGATTGTGCCTAGCAACGCTTTAGTGAGCACGCAAGAGATTGAGGACGCTGTGACACAAGTGAATCAATCCCTGCCAGATTACGCCAGGATTGGCCACTATATCTTGGCCAAAGAAGCATTTACCTATAGCAATGGCTTAGCAACCGCCAATGGACGACCCAAGCGTGAAGCCATCCTTACTCAGTATCAAGAAGAACTTGGTGCCATTGATTCCACACATCATTAACACGGAGCATATGTTGAATTTTTTTAATACTTTACAAACAGCCACTGAAAAAGATCGTGAGTCGCTGTTTTCTGCACCCATCATTCAAGCAGCCTTGATGGGCGAGATTGAGAAACATCAATACGTTGATTTTTTAACACAGGCTTTTCATCACGTGAAACACACAGTGCCTCTACTGATGGCGTGCGGATCCAGATTGACCGATGAGCATAACTGGCTAAGAACAGCCATTGCCGAATACATTGAAGAAGAAATTGGCCATGAAGAATGGATTTTGTCTGACATTGCCGCTTGTGGTGCAGATGCAGAAAAAGTCAGATCATCGAAACCTCATATCAGCACTGAAATGATGGTGGCCTACGCTTACCATCAAATTGATCGCAGCAATCCGATTGGATTTTTTGGCATGGTGCACGTATTAGAAGGCACCAGCATTGCACTGGCCACCAATGCGGCCAGCGCCATTAAAAGCAGTTTGAGTCTACCTCCCACCGCGTTTAGCTACCTCAATTCTCACGGCAGCCTAGATTTAGAACATGTGAAATTTTTTGAAAGCTTAATGAATCAAGTCACCAAACCCTCTGACCAAGAAACCATCATCCATTGCGCCAAAAACTTTTACAAACTGTATGGAGATATTTTTAGAAGTATTCCCACGCAAGAAACCACTCTGATCGGATAAGCATGTCAAACCATCAATATCAAGCCATTCTCACTGGTGCCACCGGCGGCATTGGTCAGGCAATCGCCAAAGAACTGGCACCTCATTGCAAAAGTTTGATTTTGCAAGGGCGCGATACTCAAAAACTGACGGCATTGAAAGATAGTCTAGCTCCTTCAAATGTGCGAATTGAAATATTGGCTGGTGATATTTCTGATGCTGGGACGGCAACACAATTAGTTCATTTGGCTCAATCCATGGGTGGCTTGAACTTACTCGTTAACAATGCCGGAGTCAGTTGCTTTCAATCATTTGAAAAGCAATCTACTGAGGATATGACTCATTTAATGCAAACAAATTTATTGGCGCCGATTGTGTTGACTCAAGCCCTACTGCCATTGCTCAAACAAACAACCTCTCAAATTGTGAATGTAGGCTCCACTTTTGGATATTTAGGATTTCCAGGGTTTAGCACATACTGCGCAAGTAAATTTGGCTTAAGAGGATTCTCACAGGCCTTGCGTCGCGAGCTCTCCGACACTTCTGTGACTGTTAAATATTTTTCACCAAGAGCCACGCAAACCAGCATCAATACAGATGCCGTTGTGCAAATGAATCATGAACTTGGCACCAGCTCAGACACTCCCGAATTCGTTGCAAAAGAGTTCATCACCTTTTTATCCAGTAAAGCATGGGAAAAGAAATTGGGATTCAAAGAAGCATTCTTTGTTTTCCTCAATCAATTGTTCCCAGCTCTCCCTGACCAAGCGATTGGCAAGCAATTACCCATCATCAAAAAATATCTTTCAAAGTAAAAGTGAGGTTTTTATGAATACATTTAAAAAATTAAGTCTGATTCTTGTTTCAATGCTCGCCACATTGAGCCTGAATGCCTATGCAAGTGTCGAGGAAGACGTGTTGCGCTTACAACAAGAATGGGAAAAGGTGAAATACCTAAGCCCAGCCACACAGCATGAAAAAGGCTTTGAAACACTCGTCAAAGAAGCCGAAAAATTAGCGGCCAAATATCCAAGCCGTGCCGAGCCAATCATTTGGTACGGCATCATTGAATCAAGCTACGCCGGTGCAAAAGGTGGCTTGGGTGCATTGGGCCATGTTAAAAATGCCAAAAAGAATTTTGAGAAAGCCTTAGAAATCAATGCCAATGCATTAGATGGCTCCGCATACACCAGTCTTGGTTCTCTTTATTATCAAGTACCCGGCTGGCCGATTGGTTTTGGAGATGATAAGAAAGCCGCTGAATATCTCAAAAAAGGTCTTTCAATCAACCCAGATGGCATTGACCCCAACTTTTTCTTGGGCGATTTCTTATTCCGCAGCGGTGATTTAGCCGGAGCAGAAAAATCTTTGCGCAAAGCACTTCAGGCTCCGAATAGAACCGGTCGCCAAGTGGCTGATGACGGTCGTCGCAAAGAAATCATTCAATTGCTTGAAAAAATAGCGGAAAAGCGTAAATAATTGAATGTTTATATCTTTTGTTCAATGATTTAGCAATGAAGGCTTTGAGTCAGTGAGAATACTGTTGATTGAGGATGATGAATTGCTGGCATCTGGCTTGATGTCAGCATTGACTCGCGCCAATCATCTGGTTGAACGTGTGGGCGATGGTCAGAAAGCCATTCAAGCTTTTGATCACGATCATTTTGACATGGCCATACTAGATTTAGGTTTACCTAAAATAGACGGCACTGAAGTCCTTAAACATATTCGTCAAAAAGGCCACCAAACTCCCGTTCTCATTCTCTCAGCCAGAGATGCCACACAAGATCGCATCTTGGGTCTTGATTTAGGGGCGGATGATTACTTGACCAAACCTTTTGAACTCGATGAACTCATGGCACGTATTCGCGTGTTAGAAAGACGCCGCAGCGGGCACAGGGTCAATCAATTGCAACTTGGTAAATTGTCAATCGATTTATCAGCTTTATCGGTGACTTGGGATGGCAAACTAGTTGATTTGCAAAGACGCGAGTTCATGCTCATTAAAAAGTTGGCTGAAAACCCTCATCAAGTTTTCACCCGAGATCAATTAGAAGAATCTCTGTATGGCTGGAACGATGGCGTTGAAAGTAATACCATCGATGTTCATATCCATAATTTACGCAAGAAAATCAGCGCTGACATCATTAAAACCATGCGCGGGGTTGGCTATCGAATTGGAGACCTTAAATAAGCATGGTTTATTTTTCTATTCGCAGACGTCTCTTGGTAGGTATCTTATTGTCGATGCTCGTCATTTTGATGGGCATGGGCATTGCCGCACACCGAGTCACTGATCACGAATCAGAAGAAATTTTTAGTGCGAGACTGGCCACTTCCGCTCGAGTATTAGAGGCTTTTGTTGCCAAGCAACTAGAACATGCCACCATCACCAACCCTATCATCATTCAGCTACCTAAGGAGTTAGAACACAGTCATGATGGTGATGAAGACATCATGGGTCATCCATACGAGAGCAAGATTTCTTTTCAGGTTTGGCATGAGAATGGGCAATTGCTTGCCAAATCAGCCACTGCCCCAGACAAGCCATTAGGGCCATTTACAGAAGGATTTAGCAAGAGTCAGTTGAATCAGGACTTGTGGCAAGTCTTTAAATTGAAGTCAGGGAATGTATGGGTCATGGTGGCTGAGGATGATGCTGTGCGGGATGAAATGGCTGGTGACTTAGGCATGGCCATCTTGACCCCTCTCATTATTGGCGCCTTGATTTTGCTGATTGTGGTCAATTTGATTGTTTTTCAAAATCTCAAACCTTTACAAATTTTGGCTTCTGCCATTGCAAAAAGAGATCCTCAAGCAATTACTCCTATTCAGCTAAACAAGTCCCCAATTGAACTTAAACCAGTGATCGATGAACTCAACCATTTGCTCAATCGCGTCAATGCCGCCTTTAAGCGTGAACAAAAGTTCATTGATGCAGCCGCTCACGAAATCAGAACGCCCATAGCAGCTCTTAAGATTCATATCGAAAATGCAGTCAATGCTCAGAATGAAAATGATAGAAATATTTCATTGCAAGAAGCTTTGAACGGTCTACGCCGTACCACACGCCTCACAGAACAATTATTGACCTTCAGCCGCGTTACTGGAGACGTTGATCAAGAAGAAAAACAAGTTTTATCTTTCGATGGTATTTGCAAAGAAATTGCCAAAAATACTGAGCCTTTGATTCAAAAACGCGGTCAATCCCTTCACATGAATATCAAGAATGATGTGTTGATTATTGGAGAGCAACACAAATTAGAGCGTGTGATTCAAAATTTGATTGATAACGCATCACAATATGGTTTACCAAATGGCATGATCGAAGTTCACTTAGAAGAAAATCAGGGGCAAATAGAGTTGTGCGTTGCCAATGATGGCCCTGCTATTCCAGCGATAGAGAAAGAGAAAATCTTTGCCCCCTACTATAGAGTTTTGGGCAGTCAATCATTTGGCAGCGGCTTAGGCTTGGCCATTGTTAAAGAAATTGTGACGCAACATGGCGGCACAATCCATGCGGAAGATAAGACACCCGGGCAAGGCACCAAAATGGTGGTGCGCTTTAAAAGCCTCACTTAAGGCAGTCTTACTGCGCTGCGAACTGGCGTTCGAAGATTTCCAGTTCAAAGTAAAGCACTTAAACAACTTTTGAATACTTGGCCTGAGTCGATGCTTCACGTAAATGGCGATCAAACGCCATGGCCACACGACGCACCAATAACCTTCCTTTGGTGGGTATATGGATGATATTTCCGTCCCACTCTAACAAACCTGCTTCCTCTAACTCCTGAAGCTCATTCATTTCTTTGGCGAAATATTCTTGAAAGTGAATGCCATGATTGGCTGCAAACTCATCTGTATTGAGTTTGAATTGGCACATTAATTCTCCAATCAACTCTCTTCTTAAGATGTCATCTGGATCTAATTGAAGGCCACGCAGAGTAGGCAACTGGTGCTGATCAAGAGCGTGGTAATACTCGTCCAATGTTTTTACATTTTGCGGATAAGTGTTCGCCACCTTACCGATTGAAGAAATTCCAAAAGCCAACAAATCGCACTCTGCTTGTGTTGAGTACCCCTGAAAGTTACGATGTAAACGCCCCTGCTGCTGAGCAATTGCTAACTCATCATTGGGTTTGGCAAAGTGATCCATGCCAATAAAGACGTAACCCGCTTGATTGAGTTGATCAATCGTATTCGCCAAAATATCTAATTTATCTTTGGCCACCGGCAAATCAGCTTCAGAGATGCGTCGCTGAGGTTTGAAGATGCTTGGCAAATGCGCATAACTGTAAACCGACAAGCGATCAGGGTTCATCTCAATGACTGCGTCTACAGTTTGTCTAAAAGTTGTTGGGCTTTGCTTAGGCAAGCCATAAATTAAATCCACGCTCACTGAATTAAAGCCATACTGTCTGGCCCAAATAATCACTGCCTGGGTTTCTTCTATGGTTTGAACGCGATGAACTGCCTCTTGGACTTCTAAATGAAAGTCTTGCACACCCAAACTGATGCGATTAAATCCAAGCTCTGCCAATAACTGAATATCCGTTTCTTTGACTCGACGTGGATCTATCTCAATAGAATACTCACCACCCTCTTGTAGCTCAAAGTGTTCTTTGGTGTGCCCCATCAACTCTTTCATCTCTTCATGAGATAAAAATGTCGGTGTACCTCCACCCCAATGCAGTTGGGTAACAGGTATTTTTTGAGTCGCCCCCATGATTTCGGTGACGAGGTTCATTTCTTTAGCTAGGTACTTAATGTATTTAGCACTGCGCCCATGGTCTTTGGTGATGATTTTGTTACAACCACAGTAGTAACAAATATTCGGGCAAAACGGTAAGTGAAAATACAGTGAAATCGGTTTTTGATGTTCGGCACAACGTTTTAATGCAGCCCGATAGTCATCTGGACCAAATTGCCCATGAAAACGATCCGCGGTTGGATAAGAGGTATAGCGTGGGCCATTGACGTCAAATCGTTTCAACAACTCAGGCTGAAACAGAGGCTCAGCTCCTCTTGAGGCTGAGCAAGTGGGCATCGCAAAAATGGTCATGGGGGCCATTTTAAGCCCCCATGATTTAGGTCAAATTGATGAAAATCAAATGGATTGATTAAAGTTAGCTCAATATCCTAATGATTCTGATTTATTAACCATTAACTGGCATGCTAAAGCTTGGACCTTGAGCAATGGTCTCTGGCCAACGCTGAGTCACGGCTTTCATGCGAGTGTAAAAACGCACACCCTCTGGACCATGCACATGGTGATCACCAAACAAGCTGCGCTTCCAACCGCCAAATGAATGGAATGCCATCGGCACCGGAATAGGCACGTTCACACCAACCATGCCGACTTGAATACGGCTGACAAACTCACGAGCAGTGTTGCCATCACGTGTAAAGATGGCGGTGCCGTTGCCGTACTCATGGTCATTAATCAACTGAATGGCCGTGGCCACATCTTGCACCCGCATCACACTCAATACTGGTCCAAAGATTTCCTCTTTGTAGATGCTCATATTGGGTTTAACGTCATCGAACAAACAGCCGCCCAAGAAGAAGCCGTCTTCACAGCCGGCCACTTTGAGATTGCGACCATCCACGACTAATTTGGCACCCTCTTTGACGCCAGCATCCACATAACCCCTCACTTTTTCTAAGTGAGTTTTGGTGACCAAAGGTCCCATCTCAGCACCTGGCTTCATACCATTGTCTACTTTGAGCTTTTGGATGCGTGCTGTTAACTTTTCAATCAAAGCATCGGCCACGTTACCCACAGCCACTGCCACTGAAATGGCCATACAACGCTCACCCGCTGAACCATAAGCCGCACCCATCAAAGCGTCCACTGCTTGATCCAAATCGGCATCTGGCATCACCACCATATGGTTCTTAGCACCTCCCAAGGCTTGAACACGCTTGCCATTTTTAGCCGCTGTTTCATAAATATAGGAAGCAATTGGAGTAGAACCCACAAAACTCACTGCTTTGACATCTGGGTGATGTAACAAGGCATCTACGGCTGTCTTATCGCCTTGCACCACATTGAAAACACCTTTAGGTAAACCGGCTTCTTCTAACCATTTAGCGGCCAAAAGTGTGGCGGATGGATCACGCTCAGAGGGTTTTAGAACAAATGTATTGCCACAAGCGATGGCAACTGGATACATCCACATTGGCACCATGGCTGGGAAGTTAAAAGGTGTAATGCCAGCGCAAACACCCAGAGCCTGACGCATGGTCCAAGCATCCATGCCTTTCGCAATTTGTTCGGTGTACTCACCCTTCAACAATTGCGGAATACCACAGGCAAAATCAACCACTTCTAAACCACGCTGAATCTCACCTTTGGCGTCATCGAAGGTTTTACCGTGTTCACGGGTAATGACTTCAGCCATTTCATCCATGCGCGCTTCAATGATGGCCTTAAAATTAAACATGACCTTGGCACGACGGGTCACGGGTGTTGTAGACCACGCTGGGAATGCCGCTTTGGCTGCCGCCACGGCTTTGGCAACACCGTCTACAGAGGCCAATTCCACCTGGCGACGAACCTGACCAGTCGCTGGCTCATACACAGGCGCCAAAGCACCCCCGAAAGTGATAAGCTCACCATTGATATGGTGTCCAATAGTTTCTGACATTTTGTCTCCTACTTCATTTATATTCTTAGAATGACTACTTTCTCACATTCTACCCAATTGAGAACTTTTAGACTTTTTCTTGGTTTTTGGGCCTTTTTAGCCCTTGGGCAACTAACCGGTTGCGCCATGGTGGCTGCTTATCCATTGACAGCAGCCAGCGTTGGGACCACTGTCACCACTGGCAAGAGTCTCACTGACCATGCTGCCTCAGAGAGCACCGGCCATGACTGCTCAGTGATGCGAGTATTTGATGGCCAACCAGTGTGTGAAAAGCGCCTCAAGCCCAATGAAATCCCTGTTCAAGATTTCAGTCGCAAGCAAAAACTCGTTCCTGCCAACTAATCGATGATGCGCCCCAAAGTGATGCTGGGGGAAATCAGATAAATTTATTGAAGGGTATCTTTGAGGGCAGGAAAAATAGGCAAAGAAACCACTTCGATGCCCTCTTCACGCAGTTCAGCTGTTTCATCGGCAGTCGCATGTCCACGAATGCTGCGCTCTGGCGCTTCGCGATAATGAATCTTTCTGGCTTCTTCTGCAAAGTCATGTCCAACATCTTCGGTTTTTTTCATGAGCTCTCTCATGGCCTTCATGACAGTTGCTTGCACTTGGGCTTGCAAGTTGGCATGCTCAGCTCCAGATAAAACCATCGAATTACCAGTATCCTGAGCCACTTCTGTAGCATGCAGGGGAGCCAATTCTCGATTTGTACTTTTAGCAATTCTTGGGGCGGATGGTAAACGCACAATCTCATGACTGTCGCAAATAGGACAGGTCAATAGGCCATTCTCTTGCTGTTGCGTTGCATCAGCTTCCGAGGCAAACCAGCCTTCAAAATGATGTCCAAAGGGACAAGCGAGGTTATAAACTTTCATAGACTGCAAATGGGGATTAATTCTGATATTTCAAGTATTTTTACCATTGTAAAACTTAATTGAAGGCTACTTTTAATCTGCCTTATATTTGTTTTAGGCGGCGAGCCAAGTGATAAACCGAGATGATGGTTTTGACGTCGGTAATTTTTCCTGAACTAATCCAATCATGCATTTGATCAAGGGTTGCTGCAAATACATCCAAAAACTCGCCCTCGTCCAGAGACCTTTCGCCGGCAGTCAAATCTTTTGCCAAATAGATATCGATGAACTCGGTGGAATATGAAATCACTGGATGGATTCTGCCGAGAAACTCCCAAGTTTTGGCTGTGTAGCCAGTCTCTTCTAAAAGCTCTCGTTGAGCGCACAGCAGAGGATCTTCACCAGCCTCAAGCTTTCCAGCAGGAATTTCAATCATGGCCGTATCCACTGGATAACGGAACTGGCGCTCTAATAAAATGCGCCCATCATCCAAAATCGGCATGATGGCAATCGCTCCAGGATGAATCAAATACTCACGGTAAGTTTGTCCGCCATCAGGCAAGCGAACGATGTCATTTTTTAGCTTAAGAAATTTTCCCGCATAGACGTCTTCTGAGGAAATACGATGCTCACGCAAATGAGCATCGTCATGAGGTAATTCTGAGAAATCTTTTTCTGGCTTAGACGCTGACATTAGCTAGATGCGGTATTGCGGTGCTTGACAAGAAAGCGCCAGGTAAAGCCTGGGAATGCCGCCACTAAAAATAAACAAACACTCACCGCAAAGAATTCCCAGCGCTTTGGAAAAACATTACCAATCATGCTCTCCAGGCTGTAGCCAATGATGCCAATCACGGCATACCAAATCAGCATTTCTAACAAGCACCAGCCGACGTGCTTTTGTTCCACGGTCTTGAAGAATAAAAATCTAGGGGAAGTAAATGCCAAATTGGCAGCCACCAAAGCCAATAAAATCAGCGCCCAAGATTCGAGGCTTAAACCGCTTGGAGCCATGATTAGCTGATCAATGTTTTAGACATGGCCGTCAAACAAAGCGCCATGAGGGTTGCAGGATAGATGCCACACAACAAAACAAACAAGCCATTCAAACTTAGAACAGTGCGCGCGACTGCACCGCCTTCAATCGGAGCTGTTTGTGTGGGCTCATCAAAATACATGAACTTCACTACACGCAAGTAATAGAAAGCACCCACCAAAGAAGCCATCACAGCAATGATGGCCAAGTAAAGGTGTCCGCTATCAACCAAGGTCTCAAGAATCGATAACTTGGCTGCAAAACCCACTGTCGGAGGAATACCTGCCAATGAGAACATCAAAATCAAGCCTATGAATGCCATCCATGGATTGCGACGATTCAAACCTTTTAAGTCATCCAAAGTTTCACACTCATAACCTTTGCGAGACATGATCATCAATAATCCAAATGACCCCAAAGTGGTTAAAACATAAGTCACTGCATAGAACAAAGCAGCACTGTACGCATGCTCATCAAAAATCGATAGCATGCCCAAAATCATGAAACCCATATGAGAGATGGTGGAGTAAGCCAACATTCTCTTGAGGTTTGTTTGTGCAATCGCAGTTAAGTTACCAATCACCAAAGACATGACTGCCAGAATCATGATCATCGGTTGCCAATCTTGAGTCAATGGCAACAAACCACCCACCAACAATCTGAACAACAATCCAAATGCCGCTACTTTGGGCGCACCTGCAATCATCAATGTCACAGCAGTGGGCGCACCTTGATAAACATCAGGCACCCACATATGAAACGGTGCTGCACCCAACTTGAATGCCAAACCTGAAACAATGAACACCACGGCAAACGCCAACACCAAACGATTGATACGCTGATCACTCACCGCCTTGAGGATTTCATCAAGGTCTAAGCTACCGGTTGCCCCGTAAAGCATGGACATGCCATAGAGCAAGAAACCAGAAGCCAAGGCACCCAAAATAAAATATTTCATCGCCGCTTCAGAACTGATCTCAGAGTCACGCTTCATCGCCACCAAGGCATAAGTTGGCAAAGCCAATAACTCAAGACCCAAATACAGGGTCAACAAATTAGATCCTGAAATCATGACGCATTGACCCACCAAAGCCAAAAGAGTCAAGACGATAAAGTCCACGCGGAATAAACCACGATCCATCAAATATTGCTTGGAGTACACCAAAGTAATGAAAACAGCCAAACAGGCCACTGACTTGAGAATGCTTGATAAAGCATCCACCACAAACATATTGTTAAAGGCGTGGATGGGTTGATCAACCGCCTGTAAACCAAATGCAAAACTCAAACCCAATAACAAAGCCAAACTGATGTTATAGGTCAACGATGCTCCACGAGGCGCATGAAAAATATTCTCATCGGTAGCCTCAGGCTCTTTCATGAATACTGTCAAAAGCAGTAAACAAGCCACGGTTAGCAACACCAACTCGGGCAACATTGCAAAGAGGTCAATCGCTTGCATATAGTTCTCTTTTCTTGATCAGAATCACAACTTGCTGACTGCCACGTGCTTTAAAAGCTCGATGACAGAAACATGCATCACATCAGTAAATGGTTTTGGATAAACACCCATGCCAATCGTGAAAATGGCCAAGATGCCCATGATTAAAAATTCTCGACGATTGATATCAGTCAGCTCTGCCACATGTTGATTGGCCACATCGCCAAAGAACACACGCTTGGTCATCCACAAAGAATAAGCAGCGCCCAGAATCAAGGCTGTCGCGGCCAAAATACCAATCAAAAAGTCATAATCCACAGCTGCCAAAATCACCATGAACTCACCCACAAAACCTGAGGTGGCTGGTAAACCGCAATTAGCCATAGCAAACAACACTGCAAAAGCTGTGAACTTGGGCATGGTATTGACCACACCACCATAATCAGCGATTTGACGTGAGTGCATGCGGTCATACAGCACACCAATACTCAAGAACATGGCTGCAGAAATAAAGCCATGGGAAATCATTTGCACAATCGCACCCTCAACCCCCATTGGATTGAAGATGAAAAATCCCAAAGTCACAAAGCCCATATGAGCAATCGATGAGTAAGCCACCAATTTCTTCATGTCTGCCTGAACCAAGGCGACCAAACCAATATAAATCACAGCCACCAAAGACAACACAATCACAAGGGGTGCCAAGTACTGGCTGGCATCTGGCGCAATCGGCAATGAGAATCTTAAGAAACCATAAGCACCCAACTTCAACATGATGGCCGCCAAAACCACAGAGCCACCGGTTGGAGCTTCGACGTGGGCATCAGGCAACCAAGTATGTACTGGCCACATAGGCACCTTCACAGCAAACGCCATGAAGAAAGCTGCAAAGATCAAAATTTGTTCAACAATGTCTAGCTTGGCTTTATGCCAGGTCAAGATATTGAAGGTGTCAGTCACGTTGTACAAATACAAAATGGCGACCAAGGTCAACAAGGATCCTAGCAAGGTATATAAAAAGAACTTGAATGCTGCATAAACACGATTAGGACCGCCCCATACACCAATGATGATGTACATCGGAATCAAAGTGGCTTCAAAGAACACATAGAAGAGCAAGCCATCCAATGCAGCAAATACACCAATCATCAGACCTGACAAAATCAAGAATGCCGCCATGTATTGCGCCACATTTTCAGTGATCACTTCCCAAGCAGCCAACACCACAATCACTGTGATGAATGCGGTCAAAACCACAAACCACATTGAAATACCATCAACACCTAAGAAGTAATTGATGTCATAACGAGGCACCCAAGAGACTTGCTCCACAAACTGCATGGCAGCAGTGCTGGTGTCAAAACCGCTGATCAATGGCAAGGTCACTGCAAAGCTGATCAAGGAACCAATCAATGCCATGATGCGAACATAGCCCTTGCTATTGTCCGAACCCGTGAACAAAATAATTAAACCGAAGATGATCGGTAACCAAATGGAGTAAGAAAGAATCATATCGGGGCGCTCTATCTATTGTTTTATTTCATGGAGCCCAAGTGGGTATATAAAATCCAGCCAATCAAAGCAATCAAACCAATAATCATGGCAAAGGCGTAGTGATACAAATAACCTGATTGAACTTGACGCACATTGGCAGAGAACCAGGCAATTACACGCGTAGAGCCATTGACAACCAAGCCATCAATCAAGCCTTGATCTGCACGCTTCCATAGACCCGTACCAAGCACTCGTGCTCCTTTGGCAAACACAGCTTGATTGAAATCATCCATGTAGTACTTGTTATCCAATACATTCTTAATTGGGGCCAAGGTGCGCGCAAAGAATGCTGGAATCTGTGGCAACCATAAATAGAACACAGCGGCAGTGACAACGCCGCCTAAAGCCAAGTACAAGACGGAGGTATGTAAAGCATGAGCAGCCATCGCTACAGGGCCATGGAATGCATCCGCCAATTCTTTCATGGCCACATGCTTAGTCATATCTACAAAAATGGCATTGCCGAAAAAGTCGCCAAACAACATAGGTCCAATGGTGAGGTAACCCACAATCACTGAAGGAATCGCCAACAAGATCAATGGCAAGGTCACTACCCATGGTGACTCATGTGGCTTCTGTCCTGGCGCCAAACCGTGATGATGGTCATCATGGTGATCATCATGAGCATCATGGCCATGAGCGTCATGCGCCTGACCAAAGCGCTCCTTACCATGGAACACTAAGAAGTACATTCTGAATGAATAGAAGGCTGTGATGAATACGCCTGCCATCACCGCAAAGTAAGCAAAATCAGAGCCTGCAATCGTGCTCTTACCCACCGCTTCAATGATGGAGTCTTTTGAGTAGAAACCTGAGAAGAACGGTGTACCAATCAAAGCCAATGAACCTAGCAATGAGGTGAACCAAGTAATCGGCATGTACTTCCACAAGCCGCCCATATTGCGCATGTCTTGATCATGATGCATGCCCATGATGACGCTACCTGCACCCAAGAAGAGGAGCGCTTTAAAGAATGCATGGGTCATTAAGTGGAATACAGCGATGGGATAAGCAGACACACCCAAAGCCACTGTCATATAACCCAACTGAGACAAAGTGGAATACGCCACCACTCGCTTGATGTCGTTTTGCACAATGCCCAAGAAGCCCATGAACAAAGCCGTGATTGAACCAATCACCAATACAAATGACAAAGCCACATCGGACAACTCAAATAGAGGTGACATGCGACTGACCATGAAAATACCGGCAGTCACCATGGTGGCCGCATGAATCAATGCAGAAATTGGGGTTGGGCCTTCCATGGAGTCTGGTAACCAGACATGCAATGGGAACTGAGCTGACTTACCCATGGCGCCGATAAACAAACAAATACAAGCCACGGTTAATAAGTTCCAATCTGTACCAGGCAATACCTGTTGAACCAACACGTCTTTTTGAGCAAACACACCGTCATAGCTCATGCTGCCGCTGTAGGCCAACAAAAGACCAATGCCCAAAATGAAGCCAAAGTCACCCACACGGTTGACCAAAAAAGCTTTCATATTGGCAAAAATGGCTGTGGGACGTTTGTACCAGAAGCCAATCAATAAATAAGAAACCAGACCCACTGCTTCCCAACCAAAGAACAACTGTAAAAAGTTGTTGCTCATCACCAACATCAACATTGAGAAGGTGAACAAAGAAATGTATGAGAAGAAACGTGCATACCCTTCATCTTCAGCCATATAACCAATGGTGTAGATGTGAACCATCAATGAGACAAAGGTCACAACCACCATCATCATGGCTGTCAAAGGATCCACCAAGAAACCAACTTCTAAACTCAACTCGCCTAACTGCATCCAGGTGTAAATCGTGTCATTGAAACGTGCACCTGCCATCACATCTTTTAAGACCATGAAGGACAAAACGCAAGCAATGGCCACGCCCAAGATAGTCACTGTGTGAGCAACTGAGCGACCAATTAAATTACCAAAGAACTTGGTACCAAATAATCCAGCAATCGCGGCACCCACCAAAGGCGCCAAAGGAATTGCCAACAATACAAGAGGGTTTAAGGTTGGAGTTGTCATAAATCTGTCTTAACCCTTCAGTTGTCCAAGATCTTCGGCATGAATGGTGTCAAGCTTGCGGAACATCGTGACCAAAATCGCCAAACCAATTGCAGCCTCTGCAGCAGCCACAGTCAAAATAAAGAAAACAAATACCTGGCCATCCATATCACCTAAATAGTGAGAGAACGCCACAAAGTTCAAGTTCACGGCCAATAGCATCAACTCCAAAGACATCAATAAAACAATGATGTTTTTGCGATTCAAAAAGATGCCGACCACACCTATTGCAAATAGGATGGCTGCCAATACCAAGTAATGCGCCAAAGTGATTGTCATGAATAAATCCTTGTATTGATAGTTTTCATGGTTCTCATGATTCTTTTTTAGCCGATGAATCAGAGTTCATCGAAGTCACCATGCGCACACGATCTTCCTTGCGTGTACGAATTTGTTCAGGAATATTTTGCGTCTTTGTATCTTTACGACGACGCAAGGTCAAAGCCACTGAAGCAATGATGGCCACCAACAAAATGATGCCAGCCACTTCAAAAGCAAATAAATATTCTGTGTACAACAACATTCCGAGTGCTTTGGTATTGCTAGCGGCAGCTTCAGGACTGATGTTGCGGACGGGCTGAGTCGTGCCAATGAAACCACGAATCAAGACAATGGCCATCTCAGCCACGATGATGGCACCTACCAAGGAAGCCACTGGCATGAACTGTTTAAATCCTTTGCGCAAGTGATCCAGATCAAGGTCGAGCATCATGACCACAAACAAGAATAAGACCATTACAGCACCGACGTAAACCAAGACCAGCAAAATGGCTAAGAACTCTGCGTGCAACAACATCCAGATCGCAGCCGCTGTAAAGAAAGCCAATACCAAGAATAAGGCTGCATGCACAGGATTGCGTGCAGTCACTACACGCAATGCAGCAATGACCAAGATGGCTGCAAAAACGTAAAAGAGGATTGTTTTAGGATCAAGCATCATTTGTATTTGGCATCCGCTGTTTTATTGGCTGCAATTTCGTTTTCATAACGGTCGCCCACCGCCAGAAGCATTTCTTTGGTGAAATAAAGATCACCACGCTTTTCGCCGTGGTATTCATGAATATGGGTTTCAACAATTGCATCTACCGGGCAAGCTTCTTCACAGAAACCACAAAAAATACATTTGGTTAAATCAATGTCATAACGTGTGGTGCGACGAGTACCATCTTCACGCTGATCAGATTCAATTGAGATGGCCATGGCAGGACAAACGGCTTCACACAACTTACACGCAATACAACGCTCTTCCCCGTTTGGATAGCGACGCAAAGCATGCAATCCACGGAAACGTGGTGACATCGGAGTTTTTTCTTCTGGGTATTGGACTGTAATTTTTGGCTTAAATAAATACTTGCCTGTCAGTGCCAAACCTTGCAATAGCTCTTTTAATAACAAGCTATTTAAGAACTCACGGATACGTTGGAACATAGTCAAATCCTCGCCTTATTTCCAAATATTCCAGGGCGACAATACCCAAGCACCCACCAACAAAATCCAGAAGATAGAAATTGGAATAAATACTTTCCAACCCAAACGCATCAACTGGTCATAACGGTAGCGCGGGAAAGACGCACGCAACCAAATAAAGCAAGATAAGAAGAAGAAAGTCTTGGCAATCAACCAAAAGATGCCAGGAATGTCTCTTAGAATCGGCAAATCAACAATCGGCGCCCAACCACCAAAGAACAAAATAGAGGTCAAAGCCGCAATCAAAATCATGTTGGCATATTCCGCCAAGAAGAACATCGCAAACGCCATGCCTGAGTACTCAATCATGTGCCCTGCCACAATCTCTGATTCACCCTCAACCACGTCAAAAGGATGACGATTCAATTCGGCCACGCCCGAAATGAAATAAATCAAGAACATTGGCAACAAGGGCAACCAGTTCCATGACAAGAAGTTCAAGCCCATGCTTGCGAAATATCCCGTTTGCTGAGACTTCACAATATCGCTCAAGTTTAGAGTGCCAGAAATCACCAATACAGACGCTAAGGCAAAGCCCATCGCAATCTCATAAGACACCATTTGCGCTGAAGCGCGCATCGCGCCCAAAAATGCATACTTAGAATTCGATGCCCAGCCCGCCAAAATAATTCCATAAACACCAACCGATGTGATGGCCATGACGTACAACAAACCAGCATTCACGTTGGCCAAGACCATTTCAGCTTGGAAAGGCACCACCGCCCATGCGGCAAAAGCCGGAGCAATCACCATCACAGGGGCAACAATGTACAAAACTTTATTGGCCTTGCTCGGCAAAATCACTTCTTTGAGCAATAACTTCAAGGCATCTGCAATTGGTTGCAACAAGCCCAATGGACCCACACGATTTGGGCCTAAGCGAATGTGCATCCAACCAATTAATTTACGTTCCCATAAAGTGAGGTATGCCACACAACCAAACATGGGCAAGACGATCACAACAATCTTGATCAAAGTCCAAACGATGGGCCAAAGCATCTCGCCAAAGAGTGCTAATCCATGCGTGTTGATCGTTTGAATAAATTCGCTCATACACGCTCCACTGTTAACTGGCCAAACATACTGCCCAATTGACGACTGAGTTCAGTTCCGGCTGAAAGTCTAACCACACCATCGGCCAAAGTATTTTCTTCAGTCACTCCCATCACAACGGTTTGACCTGCTTGCGAAACTTTGACTTGATCGCCTTCTTTCAACTGAAGTTGCATCATCAAATGACTTGGCATACCCAACTTCAAACCACGCTTGGCATCTTGTGTCATTTGCAAAGCAGGTGCGCGACGCACTATCGAATCGCTCGAATGAATAACCACATCGGCCAAACGCTCAATGGCTGGCGTGAATGTGCTCGTCACTGTTGCTTGCGCTGTAGTCACATTACTCAATTGAGCCGCATAGTTTTCAGGCAAGGCTTCATCCAAAACTTCCTCTGAACTATTGAAGAGGAAATTATCTAAATTTAAGAGGCCACCCAATACACGTAGCACTTTCCATGCAGGACGTGCTGCACCCAAAGGTTTTACGACTGCTTGAACTGATTGCAAAGTACCTTCTGCATTGACAAAACTGCCGGATGTTTCTGTATAAGGCGTGATGGGCAACATCACATCAGCTTGCTCACGCAACTCTGCGCTATCAAACGCAGTCATGGCAATCACAGTAGCGGCATTCGCTAATTTAGATTTGAGCAACTGCGGATCAAAAACATCTGAACCAGGTTCAACATTCAACAACAGAACTGCTTTTAAATTTTTCGCCAAAAGGCCAGAGACGCCTTCTGCAGAAACGGCGCCCACCAAATGAGCTCCAACTGCATTTCCACCTTCAGGCAAGAAACCTAAAGTTGCCTCGGTATGATTTGCAATGAACTGTGCATAGGCATGCAATTGCGCAAACTGTGGATGAGCCATCGCAGCTGATCCAAGGAAAACTGCTTTACGCTCACCACTTAGCAAACTCTCAGCAATTGCTTTTGCACTCGGACTCACATTCGCATTACTTGGCGCAGTCACTCCTTTAGCTTGAGCTACTGCAGCAGCCACGCCTGCGAGCTCGGCTGGCCAATTGGCAGGAGAAACTTGTGCACACGCAGCGATTGGCATGAGCCAATCTTCAGAACTGGCTCCTAGTCGCGTAACTTGCAATCCACGCTTAGCGGCTGAACGAACCCGTGCCGCCAATAAAGGTTGATCTTTTCTGAGGAAGCTGCCGACAAAGAAGGCGCGTTGCAGTTGACCCACATCCGCAATCTTCATGCCTAACCAAGGTGCTTTGGCAGCACCACTCGCATCCGATTGACGCAAACGTGTTTCAAGGTTGCTAGAACCCAAACCTGAAATAACTTTCTTCAGCAAATGCAACTCTTCCACGGAGGCCATTGGATGGGCCAATGCCGCAATAGAATCCGCTCCATGATCTGCTTGAATCGAAGTCAAAGAACGACTGATGTAATTTAAAGCTGATTCCCAATCAGTTTCAATCCAGCGATTGTCTTGCTTGACCATCGGATTTTTCAAACGATCGGGACTATTCAAACCTTCATAGGCAAAACGATCACGGTCGCTGATCCAGCATTCGTTGATGGCTTCATTTTCTAAAGGCACAGTGCGCAAAACTTGATTGGCCTTGGTCTGCATGATGACGTTGGTACCCAAGGAATCATGAGGACTCACTGAACGTTTGCGACCTAATTCCCATGTGCGGGCTGAATAACGGAATGGCTTACTTGTGAGAGCGCCTACAGGACACAAATCAATCATGTTGCCTGACAACTCTGAGTCCACGGTTTTACCCACAAACGAGGTGATCTCAGAATGCTCACCACGATTGAGCATGCCCAATTCCATCACACCAGCAATCTCTTGTCCAAAACGTACGCAACGGGTGCAATGAATACAACGACTCATCTCTTCCATTGAAATCAATGGACCTACATTCTTGTGGAAGACCACACGCTTCTCTTCAGAGTAACGTGATGATGTTTTACCGTAGCCAACCGCCAAATCTTGTAACTGACACTCACCACCCTGATCGCAAATTGGGCAATCCAAAGGATGGTTAATCAATAAAAACTCCATCACCGATTTCTGAGCTTGCACAGCTTTTTCAGAATGAGTGTGAACTTTCATGCCAGGAGTCACTGGGGTGGCACAAGCAGGCAATGGTTTGGGTGCTTTTTCAACTTCGACCAAACACATGCGGCAATTAGCAGCAATCGATAATTTCTTGTGATAGCAAAAATGAGGGATGTGCGTACCAATTTTTTTGGCCGCGTCCATCACCATAGAACCCTGTTGGATTTCTACCGTTTTGCCATCAATTTCGATTTCAACCATCTTATTTCCCGTTTATCCCTTGGATTTACTTAAACATAGGCAGGCACAATGCAACGCTTGTGCTCTACGTGATAAGCAAACTCATCCATGTAATGCTTCAACATACCTCTGACTGGCATGGCAGCAGCGTCACCCAATGCACAAATTGTTCTTCCCTGAATATTGGCTGCCACGTCATTTAAAAGATCCAAGTCTTCCTGACGCCCCTCTCCATGCTCAATGCGATTCACGATGCGCCATAACCAACCGGTACCCTCACGGCACGGCGTGCACTGACCACATGATTCTTCATGATAGAAGTAAGACAAGCGCAACAGTGACTTGACCATGCAACGGGTCTCATCCATCACAATCACAGCACCTGAACCCAACATCGATCCTGCCTTAGCAATGCTGTCATAGTCCATGTCGGTTTCCATCATCATGGCACCTGGAATCACCGGAGCTGAGGAACCACCTGGAATCACGGCTTTGATTTTTTTACCACCGCGCATACCACCAGCCAACTCCAACAATGTGGCAAACGAAGTACCCAATGGAATCTCATAATTACCTGGACGCTCTACGTCACCAGAAATTGAAAAAATCTTGGTACCACCATTATTAGGTCTACCTAATTTGGCATAAGCCTCACCACCCACTGCAAAAATAAATGGCACCGCAGAGAATGTTTCAGTGTTATTGATGGTGGTTGGTTTGCCATACAAACCAAAGCTTGCTGGGAATGGAGGTTTGAAGCGAGGTTGACCTTTTTTACCTTCCAAAGACTCTAGCAAGGCGGTTTCTTCACCACAGATATAAGCACCCCAACCATGGTGTGCATGCAACTGGAATGAGAAGTCTGAACCGCAAATTTTATGACCCAAGAAACCAGCCGCGCGTGCTTCTTCTAGAGCTTCTTCAAAGCGCACATAACCTTCCCAGATCTCGCCATGGATGTAGTTATAACCAACTGAAATACCCATGGCATATGCGGCTATCGCCATGCCTTCAATCAAAGCATGGGGGTTGTAACGAATGATGTCGCGGTCTTTGAAGGTGCCTGGCTCGCCCTCGTCGGTATTACAAACCAAGTACTTATCACCCGGGAATTGACGTGGCATAAAACTCCACTTCAAACCGGTTGGGAATCCAGCACCACCACGCCCACGCAGGCCAGAGGCTTTAACTTCTGCAATCACTGCTTCAGGAGTGATGCCCTCAGTCAAGATTCTCTTTAACTGTGCATACCCACCTCGGGCCACATAATCTTTCAAACGCCAATTGTCACCATTTAAGCCAGCCAAAATCAAAGGCTGGATGTGACGAGTATGCAAACTGGTCATGCTTTGCCTCCTTGAGCCTTGGCTTTCAGGTCATCAATCAAAGCATCTAGTTTTTCATTGCTCATAAAACTGCACATGGTTTTGTTGTTCACAATCGCCACAGGCGCATCTCCGCATGCCCCCATGCACTCACCTTCTTTGAGAGTGAAAGTGCCACATGGCGTGGTTTCGTTGTAATCAATGCCTAATTTTTTCTTTAGATATTCACCAGCACGAGCACCACCTGATAACTCACATGGCAAATTGGTGCAAACAGCCAACTTGAATTTGCCGACAGGTTTGGTGTCATACATGTTGTAGAAAGTGGCCACTTCTTGGACTGCAATTGGAGGCATACCTAAAATAGCGGCCACTTCTTCAATGGATTCAGGGGTCACCCAACCGTATTGATCTTGAGCCACCACAAGGGCTGCCATCACCGCTGATTGCTTTTGATCAGATGGGTATTTGGCAATGTTGCGATTGATTTCAGCGCGGGCTTCTGGGGACAACATGAGCTATTTAATCCTCTTTGATCCTGTTAGCGGTCAATCTCGCCGAACACAATGTCCTGCGTACCAATAATCGTGACGGCATCTGCCA